>JAABUX010010904.1_pt1 | contig 10095 bp, 20 predicted proteins | sample 5561851 | NCBI WGS metagenome assembly JAABUX01 (sample SAMN10711883, study PRJNA513361) | rock metagenome | isolation source: Antarctica rocks | place: Antarctica: Victoria Land, Richard Nunatak red sandstone | collected 2016-01-03 | reverse complement strand
GTTCTGAGGCCTCAGACGAAACTCCTTGGCCTGACTGAGGGCCAAGGCAGGTCGTGTCCTGGTGTCTCCTTGACCCCACCCCTGGCCGACAAGCACAAGCAGATGGAGCCACATCTTGTTCTCGACAAGGCGTTCGGCTACCTGCTGCAATACCACGATATGTGGAATCAGCGGGTGCGGCTTCCTGCTGGGGTGTGTCAGAGCAGCAAGGTCGGCTCTGCAGATCTGCTGCAGAAGTTGAAGTTTCTGGCACTGATGCTGGGTCGCGAGACCCCGAGAGCACGTCGGCGAGCACGACATGTGCCCTCGAGTCTGCTGGCGTGCTGGTGGCGCTATTCGATCCTGCTGCTGCAGATGTGGTGTCCGCGGCTAGACCATCCGGTGCATCTGCACGGCCCGCCGCGCTGTCCGATGTAGCTGCAGAGCTCGCTGTTGGCTCGCTCGCCAGCAGCAGACGAAGCGACGGCAGCGCGTGCGCGTAGGGCTGATCCGTGAGCACCAACAGCGTCGATTTGCCGCCGGCAGCCGCGGCAGCTGCAGCTCGTTTGACATGCTTCGCAGCGGCATGCGCGTCGAGCTGAGCTCGCGGGAACACGAAGTAGGCAGGCAGCCGCGACAGCTCGCTCAGCGAAGCACGCCCGTAGTGCACCTGTACGCATTGCACACATGCAGTCAAGTCGAAGGCCACAAAAGATGGCCGAACCATTGCGAGTTTGAGTCCGGGCAGAGGTTAGCAGCCATGTAGATCATGAAAAGCAAGTCAACGCTTGTACAGCGACATTTGCAAATAGCAGCGATCCGGCAGAACCCGGGCTGTGCATCTCACCACACACTGAGCGTCGGCGTGGGCCGCCGCGACCTCGTCCACCCCGAGGCTGTGATACGACGTGTCCGCGAGGACAAACGGCTGCACGGTGTGGCCCAGACCAGCGCAGGCGCGTTGCAGCGCCGCGGCCACGCGGGCCGCCTCCGCCAGCAGCTCATCTGGGAACTGCAGGGCCGCTCTGGCGAAGCCACGGCTAGCCAGGTACCGCGCCGTGCCGGGGACATCCCATTGTTTCTCCCATCCGTCGCTCATCAGGACGGACAATGCATGAGCAGACGGAAATTTTATAGGGCTTCAACTTTACACGGGCTGAATCGACCAGGAGACGAAGGTCGCCGCCACATCGACAACGTCGCGCTGCGGGCAATCCGAGTTGGTTATAGTTGTTGGCATCGTTTGCCGGCTACGCCGGTGGCAGGCTTGCATTTTCCTGCAGGGTTGCTTTGGCGTGCCTCGGCAGCCAACGTATTTTGGTGCTGCAACCGCAAAGCTAGCCTTGCGGCTGAGAACCCGATAAGGCCCGGCGGGGCCTGAGCCGCGACGCATGCCGGGGTGGTCCTCGCGGGCGAAGCAATGCGCGGAGGCGCTGACGCAGGCTGCGGCCTTGGCATCGCGACGCGCGTCTCACAGCTCGGCGTCGACGTCCTCCCCCGCAGCGGCAGCCTGGCATGCAGCGACCACAGCCTCAGTGCGGGGCAGCGGTGGCGCACTGCCGGGGACCTCAGCGGAGCAGCTGCGGTGCTTCTCCAGCACGTCGGCGGCGCTGGCGCAGGCGCTGGCGCACTCAGACATCTCGCAGTTCGACGAAGAGCGCTTCCGCAGGGAACTGCTCGTGCTCGAGGTGCGCGATCGGCATGTGCTTGATCAAAACACACCGTGTGCTCAGCATTTGGTGGGTCTGCGCGGGACCACATATGTTTGACACCCACCGGCCGGTGCTCGCCACCTGCTAGTCTGAGCAGCACAGCAGGACCCAGCAGGTTGAGGACCACGCAGGCCCCGTAGCTTTTGCACGCAAGCTCATGTGTGCCACAATGCGTATGGTGCTGCCATGCATGATCCGCGACCTGTGGCTGCTCTGTGATGCACCTTCGCGACGCTGCACCGGGCTAATCACAAGCCGGTGATCCTGGATACTGCCCGCCACCCAGGAGGCGGAAGCCGATGACCGCATGAAGATCGCGCTGGACGAGATCGAGGCGCACCTGCTCCAGTCGGGCAACACGCACCCGGCGCTCATGCAGGAGTTCTTCTCCGAATACGGCGTCGAGAAGCTCAAGGTGTGCATGCCGTAGTTTGCCCAACTCGTGATGTTTTGCTATCCTCTCATGTGTTTTGACCCCACGTAATGCCCGGTCACGCTGCACATACGCGTGTTGTCAGAGGATTACTTTTATTCATCACGCCTCGGAGCTGCATGCAGAGTTTTCCGCACCGGCATGGCCGCTTGGCTACATATGATCGGCAGACGTGCCTGTAGGTTGGGCGCGTCAGCGTCTTGTGCATCGTTACATATGCACATCCACCATGCGCAGGAGCTCGCCTTCGGGCCGCAGCCGGGCTTCCCGACGGAGGGCGCGGGCCGCATGTTTTCCGACTGGGGCCGCCAGCTGCAGAAGGAGACGGACGCGCTGCAGGCGTGTTCTTCATGTCAGTTTATCTTCTATACGTGAAGAAAATCATTGCAGTCATGCCAGTCGCCGCGAAGCTGTGTGCGAAGCTGTGTTGGAGTGATTACTTGAATACCCATGATAATAAATGCTACGATCGGCTGCAGGCGGCCATCGCGGAGTACGAGACGCACGTGGAGGGCGCCGCCAAGCGCCGGGATTTCACGTCGCAGGGCCCCACGCGGCGCGTGCTGCAGGAGTGGTACCCGGCCATGGTGAACGCCGTCCGCCAGGAGCAGCAGGCGGTGCGGAATCTGACCTCTCTGGGGAAGTCGTCGTTTTTGTACCCTGCGTAGCGGCGCAGTGCTGACGGTGATGTTGGCGTTAGGCTGCCCGCTATGTGAGGGGCGGGTTGCCTCCCATGTCTCGCTGACCAGCGCAGGGTCTATATGAGACGCTTGCAAGTTGGGCCGGTGTGATGTGCGCCACTAGGACGCTGGTTCAAGTCGACAGAGATACTCTACCACGGAAGTTACTGACAGCAATGGCATGTGTGTGTTGCAGATCAGAGAGCACAAGAAGGGCGTTGACCGGGCAGTGTATGGGCCGTACTTGCTCCTCCTCCAGCCGCAGCAGTTGGCAGTCCTGACCCTCCACGGTGAGCAGCTGACCCCCGGGGGATGTGTTCACCGGCCCGCCCAGTGTCATGTCTGCCAACATGTTTTTCATGGCCTCGCCATTGTACTGACCCCGCGTGATCGTGCAGGTCTGATCAACAACATGCTCATTGCCGACGAGTACTGCCGCATCAAGATGACCGGGGCTGCCCAGTTCGTCGGCAAGGTGGGCACATTCTGTTCGTTCCTCTCTTGCAGCATCATGTCAGGCGTGCAGTCTGTAACATTTCATGATGGAAGCTCCCTGTGCACAGCGATGTATCCTTGGCGGCTGACCCGTGTCAGACAAGCGTTCCAGCAAAGGGTTTTGAGCCCACTTCCTGAGGTAATTGCCTTGATTGTGCTCGGCGTGCAGATCGTCAACGACCAGGTCCAGCACGAGCACCTGAGGGCTTCCATCCGGAAGGAGCTAGATAGGAGGCGGAAGATCAGCGAGGCGGCGCAGGTGTGCACAGTTTCACTGCATGCTCTCATATGCAGCACGTGTGGGTGTCCTACACCGACTGATCCGATTGCACCTGTTGCCCGAGCAGTCCTCAGTGAGCGCCATCGCTGCTTCCAACCTTGACTCATTGCTGCTCGTGCATGTCGGGTCGAAGTGTGCGTGGGATGCATGATGTGCAATCGCACCGCTGGCTGGCAGGTGGACTGGAGCGCGCTGCTGCAGACGGGCGTGCAGCTGGAGCCGTGGCAGCGGGAGAAGCTGGAGGAGACGGTCGCGGCGATGAGCTACCAGCTGGGCAGCAGCTCGATGCCCTGGCTGCAGGCGCGTGTCCTGTTGATGTCTGAGCATCATGCTCGCAGTCACCATCGTGCGCACCTCCGAGTGCGGAGTCCCACTCTGACGTGAAGATTGGACAAGAGCGTTCATGCTTCAGCATCTGCAAAGCTGTATTTGCGGCATTGTCCTCAGGTGCAACCCCACCACAACGAGTCAGAGAGCAAGGGTCTTGGTGCGTCTGCCCTAATCAGTTACCTGTTTGCAGGATGCGGACGACTTCATGGCGAACACGCGCGTGCTGAAGCGGCTGCTGGCCTCAAATAATGTAAGGTCCGAAGCGCAGCGCCTGCGCAGCCGCGGGTTCAGGAACTGGTTCCGTACGCACGGCATGCGGGCACTGAATGACGACCAGGACAACTCGTGGCCCCTGGCCACGCAGCTCAAGGCACGGCTGCCCGGTGGCCTTGCTCAAGCGTCCGCTGCCTTCCCCGAGTTTTCTGAGGACATGCCGTATCACCAGTCATCACTGTGCCACTGCGTGCAGCGAATGGGCTTGCCAATTCAGCGCTTGACAAGAGGGCAAATGCTAACCCCTGTAGAAAACTGCCCTGGCCACATTCATGTTGTTCTCTAAATATGAGTGGTAACGACCTCTGCATCATTTGCGTTCTCGGTCATGTCTAGGGTGCAGAACAGCCGGGCCGTTGGCGCACATCCGCCTGCTATGGAAGCCACGATGCGCTGCAGGACGGTGAATCTGTGAGGTTCACTCGCTCGCACAAGGACAGTAGCATGAACCAGACTCCTGTGCGGCAGCTAACCATCGTGGGGTTGAGCGTCAAAGCACCAGCGCCTCTGCGCTCACCTGTGTGCAGGTGGGCAGCATCCTCATCAAGCTGGTGCTGGAGAGCCTGGAGATCACGCGCCCCGGCGGCGCGCCGGTGCCGGCGTTCCGGCAGGAGACGCAGGTCATCACCAAGCAGAGCACCGTGACGAAGCAGTTCCGGGTGCACAAGCAGGGATACCTGGTGGCGGACCCCGAGGTCATCCGCCAGCTAGAGGAGAACAAGGAGGTGTGGGGCGTTTCACGGAAACTCACAGAGTCACATGACAGTCAGAACTGATGTACATTGCTTGCTGACATCTGTGCAGCACATACGCAGTCATGACCATCGAGCGGTCGTCTGGGATAGCAGAAGGACTCCCTACGCTCATGCTGCAGGCTTGCCTTGCTTTTGCAAACGCCCTGCTGCAGTTTCGGCCTGCTGCTGCTATATTTAATATCAACTCCTAGCCAGTCAAACCCCTGTGGCATGGCAGGTTAACCTGTTGGCGAGACATGTTTCCCACCCTGAGATTTGGTGTCACATGGCATTGACAGACCAAGACCAATATACTGTGGTGCGGCTCTGCGCAGATCGCGAGCACGATGCTGAGCAAGTACAAGCCGATGCTGGTGCCGCCGCGGCCGTGGCTGTCCGCCAGCAAGGGCGGCCACCTGACGCTGGCGACGCCCGTCGTGCGCCTGGCCGCCGGCAGCCGGCAGCAGCTGCACGCGCTGCAGGCTGTTGACAAGCGCATGGTTGCGGAGGAGGGCGGCGGCGCGTCCCAGGCACGCCTGCTTGCCACAATTACCCCTGTCGTCCCTGACTGTGCAAATGCTGCGGCGCCGCTGCTTGTGATGGTGCTGCTGCGGTTGGCCAGCGGACATTGTTCCTCACCTTCGGCACCGATGGGGGCTTGGCGTTCGTGTGACCCTGGCTTCAGCCGGCGTGACGAACGCTTAATAAAGAGTCGTAAATTGCAGCTGACCCATTGTAACATGCGCTCTGACTCCTGCGCAGTTGGTGTAGCAGTCTGCCAAGCCTGCTTGTGCCCGCATGCAGGTGTACGAGGCGCTCAACGTGCTCGGGGCAGTGCCGTGGCAGATCAACCGGGCCATCCTGAGCGTCGTGGAGCAGCTGTACGAGGACCAGACGGGGTACAAGCACCTCAAGATCCCGGCCAAGGAGTCCTTCGACGTCCCGCTGCCGGCCCAGCCGCTGCACGCGTTCAGGACCACCCGCACCAAGGGCGGCGGCCTCTCTGCTGGGGTGCGTGTAAGGGACATGTCACCCTAGACAGTGGCAAATGTAGAATCATGAACCAAGCAAGGGCAAGGCACGGGCGATGACTGTCTTTGCGTGCATGCTGGCGAGTATGAAGCCGTTGGCCCTCACGCGGTCTGCTGCTGCTTGTGCAGTGGTCGAAGCCGCCCCGGAGGGTGCTGTACCTGTACAACCGCGAGTCGTCCGCGGCCCGGAAGCACAACGCAGAGTCCCACTCCCTGCGAGCCGACCTCGAGTGGAAGCTCGGGGTGAGCCGTCACCCCGCTGACGCTGCCACAGCGGCTGCGCTTGCTTGGCTTTTGCAGTCACTCTCTCTTTGGCATGCCGAGCGCGGGTCCTCACCGACGCTGATGCTCTTTCGATCTGTCATGAAACAGATCGCTCGGGAGTTCAAGGACGAGCCGGCGCTGTACTTCCCGCACAACCTGGATTTCCGCGGCCGCGCGTACCCGATGCACGGCAACCTGAACCACCTGGGCTCCGACGTCAGCCGCGGCATGCTCCAGTTCGCGGAGGCGCGGCCGCTGGGCGAGCGCGGCCTCTACTGGCTGCATGTGCAGGTCAGCTCCAGGGCATCCTCATCGGACGCAGAAGGCGGACTCATTACAATGCTGGAGCCTGTTTGTCTTGCGTTGCACCGTCCAGGCCTGCTTTGCCCAAATTCTGGCAAGCTTCGGCGCACGCTTCTTGAGGCGCATCAGCTACTGGTTGTGTCGCTTGTTGCACAGGCTAAAATCTGATCCATAAAATCAATCTCAGTGTGAACCTCTGTCGGTCGCAGATTGCGAACAAGTTTGGCGGCGGCGTCGACAAGCTGCCGCTGCAGGAGCGCTACCAGTGGGCGGCGGACCACGTGCCGCAGATCTTCGAGGCGGCAGAGAACCCCGTCCACGGCAGCCGGTGGTGGATGCAGGTGTGGGAGTTGGCTTTTGCAGCCTCTGAGCCCTGTCGGGCTGAGCATGAATTCCTCGCGACATGCATCGCATCGCAGCATTCGCGTACAGGTAAGCCAAGTAGGTTCCTACTTCACAAGCATACCTGCATGGTGACACCGTTGCTCACCCACGGTTGGGCTTGGGGAGCAGCTGCGGAACCTCCACAGAAGCTCGTTCAGCGCCGGCTTGGGTCCCGCCCTCCTCCCTGTGCTCGCTGCTGAGCATCGCTGCTGAGTTTCGAACAAGTTGGCCTACCCATGACGGCTGCGCCCGGCAGGCGGACGACCCGTTCCAAATGCTGGCGGCGTGCATGGACCTGCGCAGCGCGCTGACGGCGCCGCACCCGGAGGCGCATCTGAGCAGCGTGGCGGTGCACCAGGACGGCTCCTGCAACGGCCTGCAGCACTACGCGGCGCTCGGGCGCGACGCCCGCGGCGGCGCCGCCGTCAACCTCGCGCCCGCCGACAGGCCGCAGGCGAGGCTCTCATCGCTGGGCCCTGACACCGGCTCTGTCTCTCGCTGTGACATGAGGCGGAGGCGTGAGCATGCAGTCCCCCGACACCGTTGTCGATCGACAAGGAGTCGTCTGGACGAGTGGTGTCACTGCGTTACCATGCCGACCCTGCGGTCCGTGTCTTGAGCGTGGTTCTGACACCATGCTGTTGCGCAGGACGTGTATTCGGGTGTTGCGGACCTGGTTCGGGAGCGCGTGCGCGCCGACGCGGAGGCGGGCGACGAGCAGGCGGCCTTCATCCTGCCGCTCGTCGACCGGAAGCTGGTCAAGCAGACCGTCATGACCTCCGTGTACGGCGTCACCTTCATCGGGGCCCGCCAGCAGGTGCGCGTGGACCTGTTTGCCGTCGTCACCTGGCTAGGGATCTTTCTCGATACTCAGATTCAGACATCATATCACAGCATTACGCAGGTGCACGACGATGATGCTAGTTGTTTGGCCTCTCAGGGCTAACCGTCGTGTGCAGGTCTCACAGCGGCTCAAGGAGCGAGGCTTTGATTCGACCGGCGATGAGGCTTACGCGGCTGCCTGTTACGCTGCAAAGGTACACCATTTAGCTCGTGCTGTTCGCCTTGCCTCCCGTGGCATGTTCGATGTGGAAAAGAATTAGCTAGAGAGCGCCATAATATCCGCATAAGATGTAGGTTTCATGGCGGATCAACAGTGTTGTGCTGTTGCCTTGCGCTTGGGCCTTGCGCTTGCGAAGGACATGTCAGACTTATAAGCAGCAAGTGCTGTGAATCTCGACGATGCTGAACGTGTTCAATGCAGTGCCGCGTTTGTAATACCTAGCATATCCCGCTGTTGCCGCCGCTGCCAGTGACGTCACTGGGCTGACTCACGTGCAGATCATCATCAGCAGCCTCGGGGAGCTGTTCAACAGCGCGACGGCCATCATGCACTGGCTGTCGGAGTGCGCGCAGATCATCGCGGCGTCTGACGAGCCGGTGCAGTGGACGACACCGCTCGGCCTGCCCGTCGTGCAGCCCTACAGGTGTGCCTGCAGTCGACCACCATGGTTTGCTGTTATCCCCTCTGCAGAGTGCGCCGCCGGTCGCTCCATTGCTTGTCTCCATCGGTTGCTCCATTGCTTGTCTCCATCAAAGGTTTGATATGCGAAAGATCTGGTTGGCTGTGACAAGCAATACAGTAGTAGCCAGCATGGATGCAATTGACCTAGCCGTGCAGTGCAGTTTTGCAATACACGTTAAATGCTGAACTGTGACGCCTGCACCTTGTGCAAAACAGGATGCAGCAGCGGCACATGGTGCGCACGGTCCTGCAGTCGGCGGCGATCCTGAAGGCGCCAGACCAGTGCCCGGTGGCGCGCAGCAAGCAGCGCACCGCGTTCCCGCCCAACTACATCCACTCCCTGGACTCCAGCCACATGATGATGACCGCCAGCGAGTGCAGCCAAGCAGGTGCATGTTCTGTACCATTTGTGAGCTGAGGGCATCTCGAGAACTGACGGCGACCACAGCTCCCCGCTGAAAGGCATGCAGCACAAGCACCGAGTCGTATTGCTGGCGATGTATATCGTTCTGCTGTGACCTATATGCAGTCAGGAGGTAAGCAAGGTTGGTACGGTTGTGTCTGATTCGAGCCACACAATTATGCGCAGGGTTGGCCTTTGCGGGCGTCCATGACTCCTTCTGGACGCACCCTGGGGACGTCGACCGCATGAACGGCATCCTGCGAGATGCCTTCGTGGAGCTCCACTCGCGGCCGTTGCTCGAGGAGCTCAAGGCGGAGTTCGAGGCGATGTTCCCCGGCCTCGTCTTCCCGGATGTCCCCGACCGGGTGCGTGCGGCGGTCTGTGTCGTCCTTGCACCATGCTGATGCGGTAGATGTATGCCTGGGCTAACTTCGCGTAATCTTGCTGGCTGCTCACGAGGCGTGCACTCGTGCTTGGTGCAGGGCACACTGGATCTGGACAGCGTGCGGCAGTCGGACTACTTCTTCAGCTGATGTCGTGATGACTTTCTGGCTTGTTGCTGCTGCTGCTCTGATTATCCGTAGGTTGAATGTATTCTATTGCCTTGCCACAACTTAGCTCTAGTCGTGAAACACAGCTGCCCATAGGCGGCAGACACGGTCGTTGTTGCATGCAGACAGACGTGAACTGAATGACAACCAAACTGGTGACTCGAGTTATCCACAATCCTGTCGAGCAGGGCAGGGACGGTGCTCTATCGCTGAACAACAACGGCCCTGAGAAGACCAGTAACTGCACGAACTCACGGTTCAGCACGGACCAACACTGCAATCGCATTGGGCGCACATTGCAAACATCGACGCCTCCTACAGCTTCCGCTTGGGCGAGGGAATGTAGCTGAGGTTATAGATGTAGAAAAACATGCCGGCAACGCTGATGCTGCATACCAGACCCTGCGGGAAGAACTCCCCAGTCTTGTTCCACTGGTGATACGTCGTGATGGCGACGCCGCCCGAGATCATCAGCGAGAAGACAATGGTGGGCCAGAACACGACGCCCCTGCAGACAGACAGCGCAGTTTCTTGTGACGACAACGCCTTGTGCCAGCGCAGCGAGCCGAGCAACAGGCATGGATCATCTCCATATGCTCCGCCCAAGCCCGCACACCCACAGCATGGGCAACCGCTGCTCTTGCGCAAACACGACATGCAACTCTGGCATCAGCAGTACGGTTGCTGCTGAGACAGGCGTCGCAGATGCACTGGAGCT
>JAABUX010010902.1_pt1 | contig 10096 bp, 9 predicted proteins | sample 5561851 | NCBI WGS metagenome assembly JAABUX01 (sample SAMN10711883, study PRJNA513361) | rock metagenome | isolation source: Antarctica rocks | place: Antarctica: Victoria Land, Richard Nunatak red sandstone | collected 2016-01-03 | reverse complement strand
GATATTCCGGATTTGCTGAAGCGCGCGGTGCTGGCCGTCTCTTAATGCCAGGATAAGAACCTTCCATGCGGAAGGGGTCGCGACGGTTTGCGCTTGGTGCAGACCATCTTTCTGTAGGTTTAAGGAGCACAGCATGCGCCACGGAAATGTGTTGCGATCGCTCTGTTCCCTTTTGCTACTCGTCGCGTTGCTCTTCCAGGGAACATTGGTTCTGGCAGGCACCACGGGCGGTTTAAACGGGACGGCAGTCGATGCCAGCGGCACCGGAATTCCCAACGCGAAGATCGCGGTCGTGAGCCCGTCGCAATCAGCGACGACGCAAACCGATGCGACCGGACACTTCTCGTTCATCTCGCTCGCACCGGACACGTACGTCGTATCGGTGGAGAAAGAAAATTACGAACCCGCCTCGATCTCCGGGGTGACGATCCTCTCGGATCAAAATCAGACCATTCGCTTGCAGACGCAGGCGAAACTCAAGCTCATCGGTTCGCAAACCGTTCGTAACAACACCGGCAATCTCGTCAAGGCCGGTACGACGAGCGACGTCTACTCGGTCAACGCGGCGACGCAGGACAAGGTGGCGGCACTCGGCGGCGGCGGCAATCTGAACAGCGCCATCTCGGCCGTCGCATCGGTCCCCGGCGTCTACGTTCCGATCGGCGGCCAGGGCACGCTGCAGACGTTCTACATCCGCGGCTCGACCTATTCGCAAATCGGATACGAGTTCGACGGCGTGCCGATCAATCGCGCGTTCGACAACTACCAGGGCACCGCGCTTTCCAATCTCGGCCAGCAAGAACTTCAGGTCTACACCGGCGGCACGCCGTCGAGTTCGTCGGCCGCAACCGTCGCCGGCTTCATCAATCAAGTCGTGCGCACGGGCACCTATCCCGGATTCGCATCGCTGAATTTCGGCGTCGGCGCTCCGTCGTTTTATCACAATTTCAAAGCCGAAGTCGGCGGCGCGACGCCGAATCGTAATTTCAGCTACTACGCGGGCTTCACCGGGTATAACCAGGATTTCCGCCTGTACGATAACTTCGACGGGCGTAACCTCACGAGCGATCCGAACCGGAGCGGCCTGTTTAGCCCCGTCTTCTCACGTACGCTCACTCCGTCGTTTGGTGGCGTCATCCCGGCGTGTCCCAATCCCACCTCGGACGGCAACGCCTTTTTGGGCGGTGCTAACGCCGCGCTCGACGCCGGTTGCTACGGGCTCTACCCGCTCAATGTTGATGCGACGGGCTTCGGATCGCAGGAAGCCGACCGCGAGGGCGTCCTCAACTTACATTTCGGCATCCCGCACCACAAGGACGGCGGCAAGGACGACATCCAGTTCCTCTACAACACGTCCTCGATCCGCGGCATTCTCAACAACAGCCTCGGCGACGTCGGCCTCGGGTCGTATCAGAATATCCAAGCCGATCCGAACGCTACCGGCCCGACATCCCTCGGCGATCCGAATTTTGCCGGCCCCACGTACAACGATGGCAAGGTTTTCGCGCCGGGAACCGCTTTCGGTTCGCCTGCCGCGTCGGCCGTGACCGTCCCCTACTACTTTCCGGCGTCGAATCAAAACCGCACGGCAGGATCGCTGATTCCCGCAAACCAGCGCGACGTCGCTGTCAACAACTCGGGAATTTTCAAGCTTCAGTACCAAAAGAACATCGGACAGAACGCCTACGTCCGCGCGTACGGCTACTCGTTATACTCCGATGAGTCGTTCAGCGGGCCGGTCAGCTCGTACGCGCTCTATAATCCGGGCGTCTTACCGGAATCAGGCGCGGTGCTCAACGATTACGAGCTCGACACGCACACGCGTGGCGGCGAAATCCAACTCGCGGACCAGATCAACGATAAAAATCAGTTGACGCTAACCGCGAACTACACGACCGCATCACTGGTGCGTTTCAACAACACGACCAACTTGCGCGGCAATGGCTCGAGCGCAACCAATCTCACAGACGCAGCCGGTAACTGCTACCGGTACACGACTGGTGCGCAGAACAGCTGCTTCTCGTCGACCACCGCCGGCACGTACGGCGACCCCACGCGTACGGCTGCGTGCGCCGCGCTCGCCGCGAAAGGCACGCCATGCGCGGCGACCCCCGCCGGAACGTCGTTCATCGTCACGACGCCGGGCGAAACGGGAACGTACAACACGGTCTCGCCGGAGTTTACCTCGTACTCCTTCACCGATCAGTTCAAGCCCAACGATAAGTTGTTGCTCAACGCCGGTGTTCGATATGAGACCTTCAAATATAACCTGCCGTCGTCCGACACGCCGGACTTCCGCTTCTGGTATCGCGCAGCGCAGAATTCGTTCTGCTACGATCCACAGACGTTGCAGCCCGTTCGCGTTCCCTTGCCGCCCGGTGCACAGCCGCCGGCACCGGCGCTCATCAAGACCACGTGTCCGAACAATGCCAACGGCGTCGCGACCGTTCACCCGGACGGCCAAAATGGCCATATTCTCTACTCGCCGAGCAGCGTACCCTACGAATTCAACTCGGTGGTGGAACCCCGCATCGGCGGAACATACGCATTCAATCCGGATACGGTCGTGCGGTTCTCGTACGGCTACTATGCGGAACCGAGTAAATCGGCTTCGACTCAGTACATCAGCAAGGCGGCACGCTCGGCTGCCAATAACAACTTCATCAATTTCTTTGGTCTCGGCTTCTACAACGTCTCGCACGATGTGAAGGTTCAGACCTCGAGCAACTACGATCTCTCGCTCGAGAAGCATTTGAAGGGCACGAGCGTCTCGTTCAAGCTCTCGCCGTACTATCGCGACACGAAGAACCAGCAGAACACGATCACGATCGGCCCCAACTTCGCATCCGATCTCAACGTCGGCGCTCAGAAGAGCTTCGGCGTCGAGTTCCAAACGAATTTCGGCTCGCCGGATCGCGACGGGTTCTCGGGCCAGCTCGCGTACTCGTACACGCACGCGCGCATTCGTTTCACGAATGCTCCCAACGGTCGTAACGCCGTCGACTTTATCAACGACGACATCGACGCGTACAACGCCCTGACGGCGCAAGGAAATCGTTTCGGCGTCAAGGGCTCGCCGTGTTATGCCAACAGCGGCAAAAATACGCCGACCGCCTGTAGCGATGCGACCGCGATTCTCAACCCGTACTTCAACAAACCGTCGCAAGGCTTACTTGACCGGAACGGCCAGTACGTCACGTATCCAAACTCGTTTCCTGGTTCGGCTGGTACGGCCGACGGCTTTGCAACCAATGTCATCCCCGACCACACGATCGCGGGATTCATCAGCTATAAGCGCGATAGATTCACGATCACGCCGTCGGCGCAGTTTAACACGGGCGGCCATTACGGTGGACCAACCGGTATTCTGGGTCTAGACCCGCGCGTCTGCACGCAGAATTCGGCCGATGCCGGCATCACCGCGCTCTCACCGAACACGAATCCGCTTCAGGCCAATTACCTGATGTGCGGCTTCGCGCTCTCGACGGCCGGCGGCCTCGCGGTTCCCAATCCGGCGACGGGCGTATTCGACCGCATTGGTCAATATACGGAGCCGAACCATATTGCGCTCAACGTCGCACTCGGCTACGAGTTGAACAAGAAGAGCAAGATCAACCTGACGCTTGCGAATCTCGTCAACACGTGCTTCGGCGGATCGAAAAATCCGTCGTCGTCCGCGTACGGCCCGAGCGATACGATCTGCCGATACGCCGGCAGCTCGACCTACGTTTCGAACTTCTACAACGGCACCGGACCGAACGATCTGGCGGCAAATGGCGCGGCTCCGCTCCGCGTCAATCTGCAGCCCTATCAGCCGATCGGCAACGCCTCGCGGACGTTCCAGGCGTTCCTCAACTATGAGCTCAAGCTGTAAGCTTCGCGTTCGTCCCACGTGCGAGGCTCCGGCGATTGCCGGGGCCTCGTTCTCGTTTCGGCGCGGTCTCCGAGGTCAGGTCGGGCGCCGACGCGTACCTGTGCGCCGATGAAATACGGATACCACTGTGAGGAATGCGAGGAAGCCGTGTGGCCGGCAACCTCGCGTGGCGAACTGCAGTGGTTGAAGAACCGCGAGCACGTGGTGCGCGAAGTCGCGCGTCACGTTCAGGCGGGCTTGGACACCTGGATTACGGAGGGCCTGGACTTCCTCGATCGTCACAGCGGCCATAGCGTGATCCTCTCGCGACGCGCGTAGCGCGCGCTCGGGTCTTACATCAATTTCGGTCGCTCGTCTCGCCGTCTGCGTCACCCTTGGCACCGTGCCTCGCGCTGCCGCTTTCCGGCGCTTCGGTTGCTGCTCGTTCTGCGGAATTCTCGAGGATGGCACCGGTCTTCGCGTCGATGCCGACTTCGCGCACACCGTGCGCCGTTTTGATGTCGAAGGTGTAGCGCAGGCCGCTACCACCGGCTTCCGTCTCGAGTTCTTCCGACTCGATCGTGCCCGCCGCCGCGCGTAGCGCGGTCGTGCGAGCTTGTGCGATCGAAAGTTTTGCGTGAGCGGCGAGATTTTCGCCGGGATACGCGTTCGCCACGGCGAGAGTCGCGACGAGTGCGGCTCCTGCGGTAGCAGCGATGAGGGCTGATTTGATCATGTGGGGACTCCGTTGCGAAAGGTTGGGATCTGTAACCATGATCTCACCGCGAAATGACGCGCTCATGAATCACGCCTACGACGCAGTGCGCTATTCGAAGACCTTTTCGACCGTGTCGACGGCGTCGGTAATCGACGTGCTGGCGGCACGCGTCGCACGTGCGTTCCGCGCGTCGCTCGCTGCGACGATCGCCTTCACCGCGCGATCGAATTGCCGTGCTGCAGTGCGACCGTGACGGCGCGCTTCCACGACCGGACGCAGATTCGCCCAATGCGTCGCGACGCTTGCCGCCTCACGATGCGCGCGTTGCCAATCGCGGACCGCGACGTCGAGCGCGACCGAACGGCCGAGGTAGTCGAGTTCGTGGACGCTTGCGGGTACGCGTTCGCCCACGGTGGGGAACAGCGGTGCGAGTGCGCCCGTGACCTCATTCGCATCGCGCATGAAATCACGATGCTGCCGGAGATCGTTCCGCACGGCGACGATCGTGCCGTCGACCTTTACCAGGGCCATCGGCGAGGCGCCGTTTCGCTGCAGGGTGGCTCGCACCATGGGCCAGTCGGCAACGGCGCGGGCAAGCGTTCGCGACGCGGTCGCGCCGGTTTCGCCCTCGGCGACGGCTTCGGCCGCATCTTCGATTCGCAACATGCTCGCGCGATCTGCAGGCAGATCGCGAGCTTCGATTGCCGATTCCGTCGCGTGCGCCGAAGTAGCACGGGTGGTTGCGGCCGGCGCGGGTGCTACCGACAACGCGAGCGCGGATGTCATGATGGCGGCGACGGCCGCCGATTTCGTTTGGATAGCGATAAAATTTGTCATGCTCCGATTGTCACTCGTGAATGTGTACGACAGGTGAAAGCGGGAACGCAGTCGTCGTGAAGATTCTTGTCATCGAGGACGACGTCCGACTCGCGGAGGTTCTGCGTCGTGGCCTTCGCGAGAGCGGGCACGTCGTCGACGTCGAACACGACGGCGAGGCCGGCGCGTCGACTGCGCTCGCAGGCTCCTATGACGCGATCGTCCTTGACGTCATGCTCCCGAAGAAAGACGGCTTCGCGGTCGCGCGTGAGTTGCGTGCGGGTGACGTGGCGACGCCGATCTTGATCCTCACCTCACGCGATGGGGTCGAAGATACGATTCGCGGTCTCGATGCGGGCGCGGACGACTACCTGCGCAAGCCCTTCGTCTTCGGCGAACTTGACGCACGCTTGCGGTCGATCTCGCGGCGCGTACCCTCGCCCGTTCGCAACGAATTGCGGGTCGCGGACCTCATTATGGATCTGGGTACGCGGCGTGTGATTCGTGGGGAAACGGCCATCGACTTGACGGCGCGAGAGACGGCGTTCCTCGAGTATCTGATGCGTAACGCCGGGCTGCTGCTCACGCGGACGATGATCGAGGCGGCACTGTGGGAGCGCGATCGCGATACCGCCTCGAACCTCATCGAAGTGTACGTGCGCCGGTTGCGCGCCAAGCTATCGCCGTGCGGGGAACCGCCGCTCATCGCGACGGTTCGCGGCTCGGGGTATCGCTTCGGTGTTTGATCGTCAGACGTTGCGCGGCAGGCTCACGCTCGCGTACGCATCGTCTCTCGTGCTCGCCTTGATCTTCTTCGCGGCGAGCGCGCTCGTGGTGATCGATCAATCGCAGCGGCGCGCGCTCGACACGCAACTCGCATCGATCGCCAACACCGCACTCGCGCTCGTCGAGCCCGCGGACTTTCAAACGACGCTCGACGTAACCGATCGCGCGCAGCTCACCGCGCTCGCTGGAGCGAAGGTCAATAGCGCGATCTTACGCCGCGACGGAACGATCGCGACGAGTTCGACCGTCGCGGTTCCGACGCTGGTTCGAGATCGCTCGATCACGGCGCAGATGCCCGGCTACGTCACGCTCGCGATCGGTCGCGATCCGATCCGGCTCTACGCGGTGCCGGTCCTCGCGCGCGGCGCTCGTATCGGCACGATCGCGATTTGGCGCGACGTCGAAACGATCGAGGAACTCGATAAAAACGTCGCGATCGCCTTCGCCATCGCAATCCCCCTCATCGCGGGAATAGCGGTCGTGGGCGGGAGCGCGATCGCGCGGCGCGGCCTCGCGCCACTGGCCGATATGGCGGCACTCGCATCGGAGATCGAGGCGCACGATCTCGCGCAGCGCATCGCGCTGCCGTCGCGCGATGACGAACTCGGCCGCCTCGCAGCGACCCTCGACCGCATGCTCGACCGGCTGCAGCGCGCGTTCGATCGCGAACGGCGTTTCACGAGCGACGCCTCCCATGAGATTCGCGCCCCGCTCTCGGTCATCCGCGCGGAAGCCGACCTCGCTCTCCGTCACGACCGCGATGGGGACGAATATCGCCGCGCGCTCCGCGCGATCGCGCTGGAATCGGACGCGCTCGAGGCATTGACGCGCGATCTTCTGGCGGCTGCGCGAGCCGACGCGGGCGCGGGCGAACGGCTAGCCTATTTCGATTTCGGTGCGCTCGCGGCGGAGGTCGCCCGACGCTTCGCCGTAATCGCGCGCGCACGCGACGTGCATTTGGTCGAACGTTGCGACGCGCATTCACCGGTTGCGGCGGACCGCGCGCTCCTAGAGCGCGCGATCGTTGCGATCGTCGATAACGCCGTGAAATACGCGCGCGACGCCGGAACGGTCGCGGTCGAGGTCGCAAACGATGGTGCCGACGTCGTCGCGCGCGTCAGCGATGATGGTCGTGGCTTCTCGACCGAGGCGTTACATCGTGCGTTCGATCGCTTTTGGCGCGACGACGACCTGCGCATGACACCGGGAAGCGGTCTCGGCCTCGGGATCGCACGAACGATCGTCGAGCGTTACGGTGGATCGCTCGCAATCGCGAATGGACCGGCGGGCGGCGCGACGGTGAGCTTGCGCCTTCCGCGCTCCACGATCGAGCCTGCGCTCCCAATGCGCGAATTGTAATCGAACATAGAAAAAGAGAAGCGAACTTGGCTTCTCTTTCGATGCACTTTATACGCTCGGACGTGGCGTCCGACGATCAGCGAGGGATTTTCAGCTTTTCGCCCGCGGTGATGGCGGAGCTTTTGAGGCCGTTCACGGCCATGATCGTATCGAGCGTCTGTTGCACGTTCTGTCCGTCGGCGGTGTAACGGTCGGCGATCGACCAGAGATTCTCACCACGCGCGACGGTCGTCGTCCGAAATTGCTCGGGACTTGCGGCATAGATCGTCGACTGCGAGAGCGCCGGAATCGCGACGAGCGCACCGAGCGCGGCGAGTGCGACGGCCGGCATCAGAGTCGGTTTGCGACGAATCGGCGAATACATGGCGTCAGCTCCTCTATCTTGTGGCCGAACGGCCGTTCGCAGCTACGACACCCACAGGTAGTGCGCGAACGCGTGTTCGTCCACCAGATTTTATCAAGGGTGCGCCTTTACTGTCAAGTCGTTCTCGAACGTATGTTTGCTTTCGAAGCTGCGACTATGGTACGCTCGGTACAATCGCGGCGCGACTTTCGCGCTGCTGCCGGAGGAGAATCCATGGAAGATCGCGCCCCGACGGAACGTCAGGCACGAATTCTCGAAGTCATCCGCGATTTTACCGACGAGCGAGGCTACCCGCCGAGCGTACGTGAGATCGGCGAACGCGTCGGTCTGTCGTCGTCGTCGACGGTCCAATCGCATTTACGCTCGCTCGAAAAGCGCGGGCTCATCCATCGCGATCCGACCAAGCCGCGCGCGCTCATAACGACGGGTTCGGCGAGCGTCGCCCAGCTGCCGTCGCCACCGGATTACGGCGTCTTGCCGATCGTCGGAAAGGTTGCCGCCGGCACGCCGATCACGGCAACGGAGAACGTCGAAGGCGATTTCGTGCTACCTGCCGAGTTCGCGCGCAAGGACGGCACATTCATCTTGCGCGTCGCCGGCGAGTCGATGATCGACGCGGCGATTCTCGATGGCGATCTCATCGTCGTCTCTCCGCAACCCGATGCCGCCAACGGCGAGATCGTCGTCGCGATGGTCGACGGTGAGGCGACGGTCAAGCGCTTTTTCCGCGAGGCGGGTCGCATTCGCTTGCAACCGGAGAACGCCACGATGGCGCCCATTTACGCCGACGACGTGACGATCTTGGGCCGCGTCAGCGCGATGTTCCGCCGGCTGTAAGCTCGGGCGCACCCGGGGGAACCGCTCGCGCGCGCGAATGACGGGGCCTCGTGTCTTCGCCCGCATCGCAAGCGCCCGGCCGCGCGCCCGCCGACCGGTTCGTTGCGGCGCTTCGCGCGTTATCGACGGCGCCGGAGATGCTCGCCATCCAGCGGACGCTGCCGATCAGCTTCATCGGTCTCGCCGTCGGGCTCGTGGCGCTGATGGCGTTGCAGCCCGGGGGCTCGTTGCTCACGCGTTTCTCGCACGCGTTCGGAGCGGCGTTCGGCGTCATGTCGGCCTTACTCGTGGTCGCACTCGCGTTCGATCTCGCGCCGCGCCGCGGCGTTCCACGGCCGCTCGCCGTCGGCGTAGCGGCGGGCGCGTTCGCGCTGTCGCTCCCGTTTCGCGACGCGACGTCTTTCGTGGCGCTCGCGAAAGCGCTGGGATCGAGCGGGCTCTTTCTCGCACTGGGCATCGGGCTCATGTCCGTCGCCGTGCTCGCATGGGCGCGCGCGCGTTTGGGTACTCGCGCGGGTTCGCTCGCAGGCGCCGCCATCGTGCTCGGAATCGCGACCGCGCTGCTCGCGGGCGGCATCTCCCTCACCGCCATCCTCACCGCCCTCATCGCGCCGCTCGGACATCTGGGCGATAGTCTGGCGGCGCTGCTGATCATCACGCTCGTGGAAACGCTCTTGTGGACGATCGGCATTCACGGGCCCGCCCTGCTCGCTGCGGTCGTGCTGCCCGTCTACGTCGATCTGCAGGTCGCCAACACCGAAGCGATGGCGCACGGTGATCCGTTGCCGCACATCGTGACGGTCTCCATGTTTCTCTTCGTTTTTCCCGGAGGTGCGGGCGCGACGTTTCCGCTCGTGCTGCTCTTACTACGGAGCCGTACCAAGCGCATCCGGCGCGTCGCGCTCGCGACGTTGTTGCCCTCGGTCGCGAACGCAAACGAACCGCTGATGTTCGGCTTGCCGCTGGTGCTCAATCCACTCTTGAGCGTGCCGTTCGTCGTAACGCCGCTCGTCCTCGCGGTGGTCTCGTATTATGCGATGGCATCGGGACTCGTCGCGCGCCCCGCGTACTACATACCGTCGACCGTACCGTTGCCGATCGGCGCGTTTCTCGCAACGAAAGATTGGCGTTCCGTCGTGCTCATGCTGCTCAACATCGGCATCGGTCTCGCGATCTACGCGCCCTTCGTCGCCGCGTACGATCGCAATCAGGCCGCGGACGCGACGGACGAAGCCGCCGCGTGAGCGCGATCTTCGCCCCCGCCGCACTCGACGCGCTCCTCGAACGTTTTCCGTTTCCGCCCGATCTCGTCGCGGCCGCGTATCGCGCGGCCGCGTGCGAAATCGGAACGGCGACCGCGGGC
>JAABUX010010901.1_pt1 | contig 10096 bp, 9 predicted proteins | sample 5561851 | NCBI WGS metagenome assembly JAABUX01 (sample SAMN10711883, study PRJNA513361) | rock metagenome | isolation source: Antarctica rocks | place: Antarctica: Victoria Land, Richard Nunatak red sandstone | collected 2016-01-03 | reverse complement strand
ATGGGAGGTTTAGGAATTCGGGATTGTAGCCCATGAAGGGGTCGGTGGCGGTGGGGGTGTAGGGGTTCATTGTGGTGGTGGTTTTGGGAATGGGATGAGGAGGGGAGGAGAAGGAGGGGTGGTGGATTGGGGGAGGATTGGAAGGATAGGAAGGGATGAGATGAGGGAATGGATGGGAAGGGAAGGGATGAGATGAGGGAAAGGATAGAGGGAGGTGGGGAGTGTTGAGTTTGGGCTTGGGTTTGGATGTGATAGTGGTGGCTTTGTGAAGGGCATTGTGTTGTTATTGTTATTGCTGTGGTGAGTTGTGGATCACGTTCAACAATGGATGTGGTGGATGGATATAATGCATTGTGGGGGTTTGATAAAGAGAGTTGGTTAGACTATGGGTTTTGATTGTGATGGGTTACAATACCTTTGTTGATGGATTGTCCTGTTCCTACTATTGGATTTGGGGAGGCTGATAGAGTCTTTGAGGAATGAGATCCGTAATTTTGGTTTGGTGTGGGAAGGGAAAATGATTAGTGGAGAGGTGGGTAAGATGATGGATGGGGTAGGTGTAGTTGTTTTGGGTTTTGCGGGTTGAAGGGCTTGTGAGTTGGATTTATTGCTGGGTCGCGGAGGAGTGGGGGTATAGCGTTGAATTTTGGGGTTGTTGTGTTGGGTGTGGTACCTTGCTCCGGCCGAACTGGAATTCTTCAGTAATAAGGTGTGCTACATTGTGGAGCTGGGTAGAGTGCTCTATTCCGTGGTAAAGGCTCACGTAGTTGGTATCATTATTGAGTAAGGACTCGTTACCATCTCGGTACTCGAAGATAAGGATCATCCGGACGCCGTGCATAAGTCCCGATGTACCATCTCCGACCGTTCCCTGAAAGGCCCTGAAAGGGGACTCTCGTATTCCTCTTCAGGTAAATCATATCTGGTAAACACTCGATTCAATGGTATTGGGTTAGACAATGGTAAGCTTGCGAGGAGGAGGTTCGGTGTCCCTTACGAGAAAGGCATTATATGCAGATCTCAATCCGGAATACCATTGCAACGGTATATTGGCCATGAGCGGGGATATTTACCATTTTCAGCGTGGATTGTTAAAAATCTCTTAAAGAACGGGCAAATCGTGACCAAGACTTGGTCCAATTGCTGATCCTGGCTTTCTAGCTTGATGCGCGAAGACGGTACTGCCGGTTCGAGTAGCGAGTACGATGTCGCGCATGGTCGCAAGTAGCAGTTGCGAATAGTGGCGCGAAGCGCACATCATACAACGTGACAACATACCTCGTCCATAGTCTGTCCAAAGTCGAATAATATCAGACCATCTCGGCGACTTATGTTGTATTGAGATCCCAGAATTGGGGGTGATCTGATGCCAACTTCTGAGGATGTCTGCTGGCTTCAGAGTGGCATCCCACTGCGTGCTAGCTTTCTGCATTCTGGGACTGCTGCAGGACGTTGCGGGATATGTTGCGCAACCACCAAACTCACTGGTGGCGACTGTGTCCAGTCCAATGACAGGTAGTCCCCCAACAATATTGCTCAATGGGTATGTCCAACTTCCCTGCGCAATCTGGCATAAAATCGGTTGAACGTGTTGGTTAGTAAAATCACAGCACTGTCACAAGAACAGCCCCCCTTCGATTTCAGAGTCGAGTACTTCTGGAAGGCACAAGGTGTAGCGTTCAATCGTCTCGCTCTCTTCAATACGATACTATATGACATGGGATTCCTGGGAATGAAAGATTGGAATTTTCCTGTTGCAGCCGCCAAACTTCCGGCGCCGTACGGAATATACATCGGTTTCGTAGGTGACCGCTCGGGACCAGGTCTGAAGGTCAAACATCTCATGTGGGCTCTTGAGGAAATGTTTGATATCTTCGAGGAGCAAAAGCGCTATGCGCCTGGCAGTGTGGTGGTGGAAGTGACCCCTGCCAGACTGGGAGTTGGGAATGTGCATGCCGCTCTTTCGGACTCAAAGCCAACCAATTCGACGGGCATGATTGCCGGAAGTGTCCCTGATACCACGTTCGAAAGAGTCACATTGCCACTGGACGACATGGCGTATCTGACAAGTTCTACCATCTCACTGAATGAGTCAGATAATAGTAGCAACACGAAGAATATCATTCCAAACCAAACTCTTAGTGGCCCTGCACGTCTCAACGCGGCCATGGGAAAGGACATATCAGTCGATTTTCGGTATCGCCCCAACGGTGCCTCTCTCGATGACGCCCAGGTTTACAACACTTCACTCAAAATGGTCATCAAAGCTGGCGAGCAATCAGATCGGCTCGAGAGTATCGGGGCTATCCTGGCCACCTACAACCCCATGGACAATTTTACATTCAGCTTCGTCTCCGAGCCGTTTGTCAAGGGTAAGGTGTTGACTTGGACCGATTCCATCAATTCGGTTTCTGGCATAATTTTCAAAATGGCGAGCCGGGGCCCAGGAGGTATGTGGAAGGAGATTGTTGGGTTCATCAATGACGGCCCGGTTGTTATTGGGAGGTTCTGTATTGATAAGGGCGACTTTACTACATTGGACCCTCAGTTTGTGTGTCCAGTGCGACGTTCTGAGAGCGTTAGCATTTCATGATAAGGAGCACGCCAAGGCTAGATGACGATACCAAATGTATGAAGTTTTAGGACGAGATACTACCATGAGGACATTGGTTTCTATTACTTCTTTTAATATATACCTGCTGATGGCCCCACTGTAGAAGCGAAAAACATGAAGCGGTGCCCCTATCATGGAATTTTCCAATGTGTGAAATCAGGGAGAGCCAGCGCACGATCTATTCCTGCTTGGATGCCGCTCCTAGAGGCGTTACTTCAGAGTAACGTGTTGCGCTTCATCCGCGTTCTGAATGACCAAGACCTTCAGAGCCAGATCCGCCGTCTCGGCTAGTTCGGCCAGCTCAGCATCCGCTTCCGTAAGAGCGCTCTCTTTCACTTTTGGAGTCTCCATGAGTTCAAATATAAGGCCTCTTTGTAGCGGCGTCCGAGCTTTCTGTACGACGTCTTTCACTCGGACTTTGGAAAACGTTGAAATTGAAGGATGCTCGATGTTTGGGTTGTCCTGCACCTCTATCATCTCTGAATAAGCCATAAGTATCTAGGCACTTGATGATCTATGCTGGAGGCCTGTGGTCAAGTTGAAATTATGAAATGGTATGAGTATTGAATATAAACAGAAAATGGTCATGTCGTTGGCCACTGACAATAGGCATTGTGTGAGACTGAGAACAATGCGTTACAATTAAAGCCTTACTTCCACTTTTTTTGAATCCACGACAAAGGTTGGTCAAGGAGCGATTCTTTTTACTTCAGGCACGCCGAAAGCTTTTTCAATGTCGACAAAGGATTTGATTCGATCGAATCATCGTCCGGCCAACCCCGACATAGGGAGTGACAAGCTTGTAGGAGACCTCGGTTGACAATGGGTATGACTTTGTGCTCGGAATTCGACCATCGGGGTTCTAATGTCGTAGTGTCATCCAATGGATTGTATTGTAAAGTCAGGTGAGAGTCGACATGGTGTCATTGTGTACGCATTTAACGCCACGAACACGTCGAAGTACCTCAAAGAGGGTTGTCTTTTACCCTAGAAAGCATCGGAGACGGAAAGCCGACTCACGTTATCGACAACGTGCATGATGTAGATTCTTTATCATAAGTTAGAAGCATCATTTTTCGGGTACTGGGACCTCTCTCAGCGGTAGGTGAAAGGACTGCCACACACATCGTCTGATCTCTTTGGATGTGGTTATCAATCTTGCTCCTCAATCCCCTTTTACTTCTGTATGCGATCAATGACTCGATGCTGTCGTAGTATTCACCGCTCCTAGTGGCTTGGGAAGGAGGAAGGGGAAAGGGAAAATTGAGATTAGAATCGTTGGCCCAAATGCCAAGACTATTACAGACAAGGATTAGCGTACTCTGTTTCTTCACCCTTATACGACTCGTTACACAAATGGAGTACTAAATTGCATGAGCTGCCTCTAAGGCCGTCTACTTTGCGCCACAGTGAAATTATGCCAATGCTTCCGAGCAGCACGTCCTCATTGCGTATGGAAACTCATCCCGCTGTAGAAGGTTGGATATGTTCCCTTCGGGGTGATTAAAGTCTCCTTATCTGACACTTAAGACCCCTTATTTCTTGCATGCAGTGTACTGTTCGAATGCCAGGTTGTCAATGAATCTATCATGCAATTGCTCAACACCCATGTGATATCGTGTTGGGACACGATGAAAGAGAGTCGAGTTGTCTCCACTGTCAAGTTACCGCTATTACCTCACACCATCGTACACTAGACTCGGTAGATCCATTTTGCCATAGGCGGAGTGAAGTATACACCCGTAAGTCCCGCATAAATGACAAATTTATCAAGTCGTCATTATGAGTTCCTTTGTGAGAAAAGCATGCCGTTGTGACATTAGCGCCACTCTCGATCCTCCTTACTCAAGGCCGTCCTCGTCTTCGCCAAACGTAGCCTCCCAGTCATTGACTTCTCTGGCTCCTCCATTCGGCTCGTGAGAACCCCACTCAACGAAAGGGTCAATCTTGGACCTGTGGCTGCTCTGATGGTCTACTCCTTTGAACTCGGATGCCGTGGGATCAGAACGCCACTTATCACGATCATTGGGTTTTGCCGCGACATTGGCAGGTAGTGTGCGAACATAATTCGGGCTGACCCAATTCCAGCTCCTCTTGCGAGTCGGAGTATCTGGTACGTCTTGGGTGGAGCTATGCGCTTGACTACTCGAGTTGCTGGCGGTGTTTTTGGAATCCGAGTTATTCTGCTTTTGCGAGTCTTTCATTGATGCTTTTTCTTTGTCACATCTTGGAAGAGTGACGAGCTGTTGATTAGCGTCGGCAAAAGACTCTCCGCTGTCTTGTGGGCCTCCTGACATGATGGTGTTGACGATGATGATGATGTTGCTACGCAAAGTTGGACATAGGGAGACTGATAGCTTGAGATGTGACTTTTGGCTTTGGCCTATGGGGGCAATGAATGCTTTCTGTACGATCGAGGAATGAGCATGAAAGCATCTGGAGACGAAAAATGAAAGCGTCCATCGCGAGTTCTTAGAAGAGCGAATTGAGTGTCAAAAGTGGCAAGAACGAGCTTGTCCGTTCTAGCCTGCATCAAGGCAGTAATCGAAAGTGCTCCCAATGTCAATCTGGGAACCTGAAGTGCGAGGAATATCCTCATTCACTGAAAGGCTGTCGGGATCGATCGAAGCGAAACCGTACGACCGTACGGCTTGCTGCCGGATCTACGAAAACGAAAGACCAGATTTGGTAGGTCGTTCGGGATACCTAAACCTCCTTGGTGGCATGTAAGATTGGGGCGCGAGGCGATTCGTATCATTGTACGGCCGTGATGACAGATATAGAAAGATTTGCATGTGAGAAGAGGGAAAGCAAACAGGTCCAGGACCTCCTCAATAACTTTTACGTACGGGGAGGCGATGAGTTGGAGAGCATCTGGTATAGGGATCCGTGCAAAGCTCTCAACATACGGTGTCGAGAGCAACCGTCGCAATGCCATGGCTGACACGGTTGCTAGATCCGAGCGCACGGTTGGTGCGACAGTATGGCTGCACCTCTTAGTATTCGAAACGAAGTTCATGAGTTCCACAATCACGACGATAGGTTTCTTCTCGCACCTCCGCCTATTCATCCATCGCACTGTACAAAGTATCGAGCGTAAAATAGAGGGGTATTGTGACGTGGTATGAGGCGAGCTTTTTGTTTGCTCCACAGGATGGACATTGAAGGGCGGACAACCTGCACCATAGCATGCTCCGTGCCACCTGGGTCAAGGAAACGTAGACTTGAGGAATCGAAAATGCTCTAGTAATTCACTACTTCACGCCGCGACTCACCCATTCGTCAATCATCCTCATTGGGTGATGCAGTCGACATATTAGCAAGCTGAGACAACAGACATAAAGAGAAAGAGATGATGATGTATTGGCTTCCTTAGCTATCCCAGCTTAGAGAATCCCGTATGAAGCCACCCCCCCGTACAGAAATGATGGAGTATCGTTGAATCTGACACTGTTAATCATGTAGTAACATTTTTGATTGATTCGAGTCTTGCACTTAGTCATCGGCTGCCATCATGCCGAGATCGATATGAACACCGATAGTCTGCCACACGTCCCAATGTACACATTATTCCACCTCCCCAGCCTCTAGTAGCGTGTCTGCCCAGAATTCCTGCTTCACTCGCCGTTCACGTGGATGCATGACCATACATCGAGCATAGGCAAGTCCCTTCCGAGGACCCATCTTGGGTTTGTCGTGCACTTTCAGTACTTTTGCAACCTTTCCTTCGATTTGCGCCAACACAACACCTAGGTAGTTTTCCAAATGTTTTTCGTCAGCTTCTGATATGTCGTGGACTACATTCAAAAGGTAGTCCGAGTAATAAGTAAGCCAATTGACCTCGATGACGACATTGCGGAAACTGCGGAGAGCTTCTAAATGGTCGAAGAATCCAGTATAGCCTATCCTCGGCATGTCGCGGGGGGCGTCGGTGAGTGAAATGTGGAGTGTGTTCTTCACGGGCGACTCATCGCCGGCAGAGCCTAGACCGCGGAAAAAGAATCCAAGGTGCTGAACGTGCCCCCAATATCCACAGGGAATGGTGACTACAACATTGGCCATGCGCTGCCTCAATTTTATGCTCGGGAGGGGTCCATGCTCGTAACATTCGCATTCGAATGCATAATGGAAGATCGTCTCGGAGTAGAAGACATTCATCGCCTCCTCGCTAATAAGCCTGGATGTTTGAAGAATCGCTTGGTGTAGTGTGTCTACGGCCTGGTAGTTGACCGTGGCCTTGTTTCTACCGTATACAACAAGCCGACTAGGAAACAGGTAACGGTATATCTCGTTCCGAAGCTCGTAAGGTATCACGGCGAAAAGACCAAGGGGATGAACCGAAGACATGAGGTTTGTGAGGCTAATTTCTGAAGACTGAGTAGACATTCTGAGGCGACTTGTGTCATTAGGTGTCAGCAGAATATATGGCAAGAATGGAGTAAGAGGGAAGACTCACTCAGATCTCGAACATTGTATAGCGTGCAGCAGTCTATGTCAAGGCCCGTGGAGGGTCGTATGTTGACTAAATGCTTTTGACACAACATTTCACAGTGTTCAATCTCCTGATACCGAAGGAAGCACCGGGCCTGTTCAACCAAGGAGTAGAACATATCGCCCCTTTAATGGCTGAAAAGAGCTAGGTGACAGCAAGCATAGTTGCAGGAACGGGCAGACTAGTGCTGGCACGTCTGCCAACGGCAGAATGTTTTCCCCCCTCATGCAGACCGCGTATAGGAGATGCAGCTTGGCCGGAAAGCTTGGAGCTAGATTATTTGCGAAGGCTCCCAATGTAGCTCATGTGCCGTCTAGCTCGTGATCTCCAACAACCGTCATGATACAGCCTACACCTACTGTCGCAGTCCGAGGATGGCGAGGCCGAGCGATACCATTCATGGCCCTTGAAATATCTTTCATCTATCCACATCCTTTCCATTGAATGCTTGTCTATTGATTGTGTCTACCCGTTCGCTTGCTTCCTGGTCGTAATGCCCCAGCATTGCTGCTCGTCACTTGTCTGTATGATCCACCATCTTACTCTGAGCTAACGCTCAGTAGAAGGTCCTGCAACCCTGTCTATCCCTTGAATACTGTAGTATATTCTAGGCAGACATGAGGTTGGCGTATGTTGTAGAAAGGTACGACTGCGTGGCCTGGTGGAGGACTTGAATATGCCGACGCCAGTTTGTTGAGGATTGTGGGATGGCTGCGAAACTTCCTGTCTACGGTTGGTCCTCCTAGCTACTTTATTGATAGTAGCTCAAGGAAGACAGCGCCCCTGGCAGTGCATCAGTGGAGGTTGGTGAAAATCGATTCCCGACCATTGATTGGCAGATGTGATTATGTAATAGGATAGCTTTAGAGTCTTGGCAAGCAAAATCTTCTTGTTCATCTTTATTGTTCGTCTTTGCACTATCCTACGACATGTATGTGAATACACTCACAAATCCTCAAAGCGGGCTTTATGTTCAAATGATCGAGCTTAGTGACTGCAGTGACTTCGATAAGGTCATCGAACGTGCAGCTTACAACATGAGTCTTCCTGAAGGTAATAGAGGTGTGTGGCTGCCTTTAGGTTTTGGAAGTTATTTACAGGAGTATGGAGGGAGAGAGTTCCCTGAAAATGTTTATGAGGAGAACGAAGAGCTACTTCGCGCTGCTGTCATTCCACTACTTTCGCAAGCTGCGACTATAACGATGCGGCGAATTGCAAAGCATGTTCAATGAAGTCCCGATGTGACATGAACATTCTTGCCGGTATTGGCTGGTATCAATGAGGGCTGTCAGAATGTTAATCAAAATTCCTGGTACAACCGTGCAATCACTGAGACGTATGGTTACACCAACTTCCTCCGGCCCTTCACCTTTCGACGACAATGGTCTCTCTAGCTGAAAGCTTGGAGTGCCATCCAAGTCATCGGAAACATACATTTCTGGTGCTGGGCCGAAGTAGAGTCAACGGGATATTTGCAAACGGACTTGCTAATGTTTCAGAGTCTGGAGCAATTATTTTTCGACGTTTATGTGCCTAATATGATCATTTTAATCCAGCCTATGACCAAATCAATCCCTTCCGACTGTGAAGCTGCCCCCTGACTTGTGCAAAGCTTCCAGCAGCTGGTCATCTCATTGAGCGAAGAAATGAGAAATTATCATGGGCGCACTTTGAGCATTCATGGGTCTTCAGAAGATGAAAAATGGATTGGTCACGGTCAGTACCATGACGGCCTATTGCTTTGTGCGCTAGGCTTCTCAACTGCTACTTAGCTCTTGACGCAGTTTCCAGCAGTGAGACAACCTTGGAAATCCAAAAGAGATTACCAACGCGTGTTCCGACGCAGCTCAGTGACGGAACCCAGACGAACATCGCTCAGACCGTTGAACAAGATAATTCAGACATCGGTACTTGAATTCCGCGAATGCTGCAACCGGCCCATTTGAGAGGATATCTGCTCTTCAGCTACAGTGGAGTTCTCGGAAACATGCAAAGCCACATCACCGGTATTTCCGAAGCCTACACAAGGAGCCGTGCTGTGCATAAAGTCAAATCAATCTAGTCGAACGTTCCGAGAACCATCCAATGGCGATGCTTGACCATACTGGCGGAGTGTCCGTGTCACGTCTCGACCCACGTGTTTGAAATTCTGGCCTGAAGAAGCGATGAAGTTGCAACTTAGGACGTGTACCAAAAGTTTCCAGAAGGTTTCCCTCCTCGTCAGCAATCGCAGGCAATATTAGGCGAGCAGCGAGCGGCAATATTATAGCGCCTATGCATCATGGACAGCTGCAGCCCATCTTTGACCCGACGAAAAATTCGGCGATGAAAATAGAAGGTTCCGTATACCCGATCGAAGCGATTTATTCTTCGCTGCACCAGGGTTTCAAAACCAGTCTGATAATCTCATAGGAGCCAACAATTCGCTTGCTGTGGGAGGTTGGATTAGGGCGTGATGCATTCGTGAATTGACTCTTTGAATTGGGGGTAATGGATGCTTAGCGGTCAGACCTCTCATGAACCAGCACCTCTCCATACGCGACAAGAGACATGAGTGTTTCAGTGCGTCGCATCCGGCGCAACCTTAAGAAGCAACCATGAACCATGAGTTCCTCAAGATAGGAGAAATTAGATGTCCAGATCGCCACTCTAACTGGCGAGTTCTACCCAGGTTCTTGGTGGAATCCAAACAAAAAGGCGTCTGCTAACATGCGAGCGAACGAGCCTGCCACAGCTTTGACGCAGTTCACTTCCTAACGTTTGGAATGGAATCTCGATTCATCGAGTGTCATGGCGTCCCAAGTTGTAGAGCTGCGTAACAGCGACGCATGTATGCATAGCGCTGGCACACAACTTCACCCATAGAGGTCCGTTGGTCGCCTCTTTGGTAATACAATCACTAAGGGCTCTCGACAGAAAATCGTATATAAATGGTGTCCTGTCCCTTAGGCTGAGGAGCAGAACGGGTATTCGTCAATATATCCTTCTGA
>JAABUX010010900.1_pt1 | contig 10096 bp, 9 predicted proteins | sample 5561851 | NCBI WGS metagenome assembly JAABUX01 (sample SAMN10711883, study PRJNA513361) | rock metagenome | isolation source: Antarctica rocks | place: Antarctica: Victoria Land, Richard Nunatak red sandstone | collected 2016-01-03 | reverse complement strand
GGCGTGGGTTCCCCCCCCCCCCTCCCCTACTTAATCCTATATAATCCTATCCGACACAATCAGTAGGTCGGCATTACTGCCTACTGCCTACTGCCTACTGCCCACTGCCCACTGCCCACTACATGTTGATGGCCTGGCCCTCGACGTTGAGCGCAGCCTCGGCGATGACCTCGGAGAGCGTGGGGTGCGGATGGACCGAGCGGGCCAGCTCCAGGGGCGTGGACTCCAGGGTACGGGCTACGGCGAACTCGGCAATCAGCTCGGTCACGTCGGCCCCGATCAGGTGCGCGCCCAGGATCTCGCCGGTGTGCTTGTCGGCGATAATCTTGACCTGCCCGTCGGTCTCGCCCAGGGCCATAGCCTTGCCGTTGGGGCTGAAGGGGAACTTGCCGACGTTGATCTCGCGCCCGCCCTCGCGCGCCTGGGCCTCGGTCAGACCCATGGCGGCGATCTGCGGCGCGCTATAGGTGCAGCGGGGCATGGCGTCGTAGTCCGGCTTCATGGTTGGGTGGCCGGCGATGACCTCGGCCGCCAGTTCGCCCTGCGCCGAAGCCACGTGCGCGAGCGGCAGCTTGCCGGTCACGTCTCCGATGGCGTAGACTCCTGGCACGTTCGTTTGCAACCGGTCGTCGACCTCGATGTGGCCGCGCTTGTTCAAGACCACGCCGACCTCCTCCAGGCCCAGATCCTCCGTATTGGGCATGAAGCCGGCGGCGACGATGACCCGATCGACCTCCAAGGTCCGCGGGCCACCCTGTCCTTGCTCGGTGACGCGCTCCTGCGCCCCCTCGGTGTCCCAATCCTCGACCTCGACGGTCTGACCGCCCGTGACGGGCGCGAGGCGCACACGCACCCGCTCGCCCGAGGTGTCGACGCCCTGGACCGCCGTGTCGGTGAGCATGGTGATGCCGCGCTTCTTGAAGGCCCTGGCCAGCCCGGCGCTCATCTCCTCGTCTTCCAGCGGCAGGATACGGGGCAGGTACTCTACCACCGTGGTGTCGCTGCCGTAGGCGCTATAGACCGTGGCGAACTCGACGCCAATGGGGCCGCTGCCCACGATCAGCACCCGCTCGGGCATCGTATCGAGGCTCCAGATCTCCTTGGCCGAGACGACGCGCTGCCCGTCGACCTCGACGCCGCGCAGGGGTTTGACGCGTGAGCCCGTCGCGATGATGATGTTGCGGGTGTGCAACTCGTGGTCGCCATCGGGTCCGCCACTGACCGCGACGCGGTCCGGCGCAACCAGGCGTCCAGCGCCGCGCACCACGTCGATCTTGTTTTTCTTCATCAGGAAAGTGACGCCCTTAACCTGCTTGCCCACGATGGTCTTGCAGCGGGCGATGGCGGCGGCGTAGTCGGCGGTGATGTTGTCGGCGGAGATGCCGAAGTCTTTGGCATGGTGGAAGAGGGTCAGCACCTCGGCGTTGCGCAGCAGCGCCTTGCTGGGGATGCAGCCCCAGTTGAGGCAAATGCCGCCCAGCTCATCGCGCTCGATCACCGCCGCCTTGAGCCCGAGCTGCGCCGCGCGGATGGCGGCCACGTAGCCGCCGGGGCCCCCTCCAATGACCACGACATCATAGATGGGGCCAGTAGCGTTTGTCATCCTTGTCCTTCTCCTGGCTGTCGCAAGATTGTTCATCTTTATCATATCCCATCGCGCGGCTTGCACGGTTCGCTACGGCGTCTTGCCACGGGGTAGACCTGACCCTGTAGGGCCATGGTAGGGACCGGACCGCGACAGGTCCGAGGGGAAGGTACCACGAGAGTAGCGTGAGCGACGAACCGGAAGGGCGAAAGCGATGATGGGCGACTGCCGACGCCGTTCACAGATGGTTGATGGGCGACGGTTCATGTCCATTGCTGACTGGTGACGATCAGTGCCGACCAGGGACAAATCGTAGACCTGCGGGGAGGTGTGTCCCGGCGACGTCATCGGTCGGCGGTCGGCAGCGGCTCATAGCCCAGGACACAGCCTTCGACTCGACATAACTGCCAGAACACGAACAATCTTCCTGCTTATGTAAAGTAGGCAGATGTATCACAGCGTAGAGTAGCAATAGATTCCGTTCCTATCGTCCTATCCGATGTCGAGCTAGTCGCCGGCGACGTCAGGTGTGACGGGAGCGTTTTATGACTCGACGTGTGGGCCAGCGGCCTGTCACTCCCTATACCCGACCTACGACGGCCTCTGGTACCGGCTTGCCCCGCAAGCGGCGCCCGATCAGACACGCCGCCTGTCCGCCAGGCACTCCGCCCACCGCCTGCCGTGCTGTGCCCGCCGTTCGCCACCTCTTGATGCTCCAGAGTTCGTTGCCTCACGCTGCCATCACGGTCCGTTGATGATCAGCAGGCGGCTTCATCGCGCTTCCATCGTCGTTGGGATCGCTCCGGCGACGTATCTCGAGCATTCGGGTGCACCTCGACATAGCGGGATGCTGCTGAACGGGGCCATGCGACTGCGGTCGCATAGCAAACCGACGCCGACTGCGGGCGGGTGTGGTCCGCCTCAACACTGTCCCTAATCCCCGTCTGACATCGCAGTGTCCGTCGTGTGCCATGCGACACATGCTTGACCCGCCCCCCAGACCCTAGCCGCGGGTCTGCCAGTCTAGCCGGGCAGTCGCAGGTCGGACTCCACAATGTCAAGGTGCACCCAACCATTCTTCTATGACGTATCCCCTCGCCCGGCGGCATGGGATACGTTGTGGCTGGCTCTCACGAGGAGCGGCGACGAGGAAGGGGGAAATGCTGGCAGCGGCCATAGGGCCTACTCTTACAGTGATGCACCGTTTGTCGCTACGGGTAGCCTTGATAGAAAAGGTGGAGGATAGGTATTTGTAGGAGCTGCGGGCGCGTTCGTAGCGTCCGAGAGGTCATCCTAGCGGTCTATACGGCAGGCAATCGGTCGATCAGGCCTAGCCTCTCATAGGCCGTGTCGATATGCTTCAGATGATAGGATAGGTCGAAAAGATTTTCTATCTCGGATGGTGTCAGGATAGCAGCGACGTGCGGCTGGGCGGAGAGCAACGCGTGGAACGAGATACCCTCGTGCCAGGACTGCATGGCGACGGCCTGCACGATCTTATAGGCTTCCTGACGGTCCATGCCCGCCTCCACCAACGCAAGCAAGGCGCGCTGCGAGTAGATGAGGCCGCCGGTCAGGTCGATGTTGGCGCGCATGCGCTCACGGTCCACCTGCAAACCCTCCAGCACGCCCGTCAGCACATGCATGGCGTAGTCGAGCGCCAGGCAGGCGTCGGGCACGATCACGCGCTCCGCCGAAGAGTGACTTATGTCACGTTCATGCCAGAGCGCGACGTTCTCCAGGGCGGGCGTCACATAGCCGCGGATGACGCGGGCCAGGCCGCAGACCCGTTCGCATAGGATCGGGTTACGCTTATGGGGCATGGCCGACGACCCCTGCTGGCCTTTGGCGAACGGCTCCTCGGCCTCGCGCACCTCCGTGCGCTGGAGATGGCGAATCTCCGTCGCTATCTTTTCTAACGAAGCGGCGATGACGCCCAGCATGGCCATGAAGGTGGCATGCCGGTCGCGCTGGATGACCTGCGTTCCGGCCGCGACCGGAGTCAGTCCCAGTCGGCGGCAGGCGTCTTCCTCCACGGAAGGGGGGATGTTGGCGTGTGTGCCCACCGCTCCCGCCAACTTGCCCACCGCCAGCTCCTCGCGCACAAACTCCAGCCGCCGTCGCGCGCGCCGCGCCTCGTCGACCCACACGGCCGCCTTGAACCCAAAGGTCGTCGGCTCGGCGTGGATACCGTGGCTGCGCCCGATGGTGGGCGTGTCGCGGTGTTTCACGGCCAGTTCGGTCAGCACGCGCTCCAGATTGTCTACATCGGCCTGTAATAGGGCAATGGAGTCGACGATTTGTAGGGCAAACGCTGTATCGACCACGTCCGAGCTAGTCAAGCCTAGATGGACATAGCGCGACTCCGGACCGATAGTCTCGGCCATGGCGCGCAAAAAGGCGATCACGTCGTGGTGGGTCTCGCGCTCGAGTTCGTCCATCCGCGACAGGTCTACCCGCGCCCGTTTGATCTCAGAAAGAGCCTCCGCGGGAATCTCGCCCCGTGCCGCCCAGGCCTCGCACACGGCGATCTCCACCCGTAGCCACAGCGCGATCTTGTGCTCCTGCGACCATAGCCGAGCCATCTCCGGCCGCGAGTAGCGTTCGATCATCCTATCACCTCCTATAGTTCTATAGAGTCTCGGAACCCTGGCTTCCACCCGCTCAAACCCTATGGCTGAGCTATGCCGATCTACATCACTCTTGCGATTATTCTCTATTCAGCTCTATATCTATAAGCGTATCAGGCCCTGGCCTTCGATCTTCGTATGTTGCACGTGAAACATTCCTCGTTTTACCTGCACGCGCTGGCGGAGTAACATATCCAGGGACGGTTGGGATGTCGCGCCAGACGGGGATCATAGCTGGGAACGGACTCAGGGTTATCATCAGACGGGGTACTATGATGCATACACGACGATAGCGAGGAGGAATGATGCCGTACGCCAAACTCGTAGCGCCAGGGCACAAGGTCAAACTCTCGGACTACGACCCCGACGACAAGGGAGGGACCTCGCGCGACAAAGCCGACAAAGAGGTAGCCACGCTCAACGCCAGGCTCGCCGAGCTACAGGAGGCGCTCTACGCGGCGCAACACAACAGCGTGCTGATCGTGCTGCAGGGCATTGACACAGCGGGCAAGGACGGCACGGTGAGCCACGTCATGGCGCAGCTCAATCCGACCGCCTGCCGCGTGGAGTCGTTCAAAGTCCCTACGCCGGTGGAGATGGCCCACGACTTCCTGTGGCGCATCCATGCCGTCACTCCTTCCAGGGGCACGATCTCTATCTTCAACCGTTCGCACTACGAGGACGTGCTGGTGGCCCGCGTGCATGATCTGGCGCCGCCGGATGTCTTGCAGGAGCGATATACGCACATCAACAACTTCGAGTCGCTGCTGCACGACGCCGGGACGATCATCCTCAAGTTCTTCCTGTACATCTCCAAAGAGGAGCAGCGCGACCGACTGCTGGCGCGCGAAAAGGACAAGGACAAGGCCTGGAAGCTCTCGGCCTCCGATTGGCCCGAGCACGCGCGCTACGACGACTACACCAAGGCCTATGAAGACGCCCTGGAGCGGTGCTCGACGAGGCACGCGCCCTGGTACGTTGTCCCGGCCAACCACAAGTGGTTCCGCAATCTGGCCATCGCCGAGGCCATCGCCTCCGCCCTGGAACCCTACCACTCCCAGTGGCGCCGTGACCTCGATAAACGGGGGAGTGAGAACCTCGCCGCCATCGCCAGGGCGAACGCCGACAGTGGGCAGTAGGCAGTGGGCAGTTGCCAGTTGCCAGTTGCCAGAAAGACGGCAATAGTGTTGCTGTGCGGGGAGACCGAGATAAGCCTTCGGCGACATGCATGTCGCGTCACCGGGAGTACAACTGTGCTTGACCCAGCCCCCATTGGTTTTCGGCCTCTTGAGCTTGCCGATCTCCCTCGGTTGCTGCGGTGGTTGAATACGCCGCATGTCGTACAGTGGTGGGAAGAACCTCCGACGTTCGAGGAGATCGTGGCCAAGTATGCACCGCGCATCATGGGACAAGAGCCGGTCCACTGCTTTGTCATTCTGTATGACGGCCGTCCGATCGGCTATATCCAGAGCTACAGCATCCGCGACTACCCCGACTTTAGTCGCTACGTCGATAGCCCGGAGGCGACGGTCGGGGTAGATGTCTTTATCGGTGACGCGAATCACGTCCACAAGGGGCTTGGCAGCTTTATCGTGACCTGCTTCCTGCGCACCATCGTCTTTGACTCGCAGCACGCCACGAGTTGCCTGATCGACCCAGACGCGCGGAACACGGTCGCCATTCGCGCCTACGAGAAAGCAGGCTTCCGACATCTACAAACAGTTCAGGTCTCCAAGGAAAACAAAGCCGTTCGCCTTATGCGTGTCGACAAGGCCGATCTCATCGAGGCATAACCGTTGGTATTCGTGTCAACACCCTTAGCTCGGCCCCTCTGTGTTGTCCGCTGGCTACTTTGTGGAGTGATAGATGTCATCGACGAGGCTCTTAATCCTGGGCGTGGTATTACTACGTCAGCCTATTCACGGCTATGACGTGCGGCGCGAGCTGGAGACGTGGCGCGCCGAGCAATGGGCCAACGTGGCCTATGGCTCAATCTACTTCGCGCTCAACAAACTGGCCGACAAGGGCCTGATCGAGGCGGCAGGGACCGACCGCGCGGGCAACCGCCCGGCCCGCATCAGCTATACCATCACCGAGACCGGGCGGCACGAGTTCCACCGCCTGTTGCGCGATGCCTGGTGGGAGCCAAAGCCCCTGATCGATCCGTTTCAGGTCGCCCTGACCTTCATGAACCAACTGCCGCGCGACGAACTGCTGGCCGCGCTGCGCTACCGCGCCGCCCGGCTGCAGGCCACCATCGAGGCGCTGTCCGCTACCGACAACTGGCCGGTCGAGTCCGCGCACGTGCCCCGCCACATCCAGGAGAACCTGCAGCTCTCCATGGCCCACACGCGCGCCGAGCACGACTGGCTCGACGAGGCGGTCCATAAGGTCGAACGGGACGAGTTGCCGTGACGGCTCATCGAATCAGGGCTTGCTCAAGATACGGACGCCTCTTGCCAAATAAATACTCAACCTTGTATAGTAAGTCAGCCGTGTCCACAGTCGTTGGAGTGTCCGTGTTAAAGCTATGGGGCGATGCTCTAGAGTCCGCTGTAACCAGCAGGGCATCGGAGCAACCCATCGGCGTCTGACCTCCCGCTACCGGCTACTGGCTACCGGCTACCGGAGGGAAATCGATGAGCGTCACACCGGACGTACCACGTCGAGCACAAGCGCAAAGTAGCGCGACATCGTTACCACAGACATCCCATGGACCCGCCCCGGCCGCGGGCGCTAGCACACCCATGATCCTGGTCGAGGAGCTGGAGAAGCGCTATCCTAAGCGGCCTACCAACGCCGTCGACGGGGTCTCCTTCGCGGTCGCGCAGGGCGAGGTCTTCGGGCTGCTCGGCCCCAACGGCGCCGGCAAGACAACCACCATCGGCGTCCTGACCACGCGCGTGCTGCCCACCGGCGGACGCGCCGCCGTCGGCGGCATCGACGTGGTGCGCGACCCGGTCGCCGCCAAGCAGCGATTCGCCGTGGTCCCGCAGCGCAACAACCTCGACCGTTCCCTGACCGCGCGCCAGAACCTGCTCTTCCACGCCGCCTACTTCGGCTTCTCGCGCCAGGAACGCGAGCGGCGCGCCGACGCCCTGCTGGACCAATTCGGGCTGGGCGACCGCGGCGCCGACCGCGTCGACCGCTACTCCGGCGGCATGGCCCAGCGCCTGATGATCGCCCGCGCCCTGATGCACGCGCCCGACCTGCTCTTCCTCGACGAGCCCAGCACGGGGCTCGATCCTCAGGCGCGCCTCTTCGTGTGGGACCGCGTGCGCGACCTCAACGCCCAGGGGCTGACTGTGCTGCTGACCACGCACGACATGGACGAGGCCGAGGAGTTGTGCGGGCGCGTGGCCATCATGGATCGTGGCCGGATCCTGGCCCTGGATACGCCCGATGCCCTCAAGCGGAGCGTGCCCGGCGCCAGCGCCCTGGAGGTGCAGCTGTCTTTCCCTACGGGCACCGACGTTGGGACGGTGCTGGACACGGTGCTGGCCGAGCTGCGCGCCCTGCCCGCGGTCGAGCGCGTGGAGCAAGTGACGCGGGTGCCGTCGGGACCGCCGCCTGGCATGCCGGGTATGGGCGGTCCGCCGCCGTGGGTCAGGGCCGGCGCTGGCGGTCCGCCTCCCGGAGCCGCCGGCAAGCAGGCCCCGAGCACGACGCCGGTGATCCGCCTCTACGCCGCTGAGGCGGCTACCCTGATCGCGCCCGCGACGGACGCGCTCAAGGCGCACGGGGCCACGATCCGCGACCTGCGCGTTACCCAGGCCAGCCTCGAAGACGTCTTTATTGGTCTCACCGGACGGGGGTTACGCTAAATCATGGCCACGACCACTCCTACCACGACCACCACCGCCCGCTCCAGAACGGGGACGCCCAGCAACCTCTCCATCGCCACGCGCGCCTTCCTGGCCATCTGCTGGCGTGACATCTTCGTTACCGGGCGGCAGTTCCCCATTTTCCTGGCCCAGATCCTGTTGCAGCCTATCTTCTTCCTGTTCGTCTTCGGGCGCATCCTCGCCGAAACGGGCTATACCGGTCCGGGCTATGCCACCCTCCTCCTGCCGGGCATCGTGGCCTTGACCATTGTCACCACCGGGTTGCAGAGCACCGCCTTGCCCCTGGTGCTGGAGTTTAGCTTCAGCAAAGAGATCGAGGACCGCCTGTTGGCGCCCCTACCCGTGGCTATGGTCGGGGTGCAAAAGATCGTCATCGCCTCGGTGCGCGGCCTGATCGGCGGCATCGTCATCTTCCCGCTGGGCTCCTGGATCATCGGCTCCTCTCTCCACCTCAGTACCGACCACGTCGGTCTGGTCGTGCTGTTCTGCGTGCTGGCGGCGCTGATCGGCAGTAGTCTGGGCCTGACGCTGGGCACGCTGGTCGACGCGCGGCAGATCAGCATCATGTTCGCCCTGGTGCTGACGCCGCTGCTGTTCACGGGCTGCGTACAGTATCCCTGGGCCTTGCTGGACCGGCTCAAGTGGTTCCAGATCGTCACCCTGGTCAACCCCATGACCTACGCCAGCGAGGGCCTGCGCGCCTCGCTGATCCCGGCGATCCCCGGCGCGCCCACCAGCATCCCCGTCTGGATCGACATCATCGCCGCGTGCCTGGCCATCGTCCTGTTCAGCGCCATCGGCGTGTGGGGCTTCATCCGCCGGGCGGTCGATTAGTGGCTAGTGGCTAGTGGCTAGTGGCTAGTGGCTAGTGGCTAGTGGCTAGTGAGGTTTACTTGCTGGTAGCCGCTAACCGCTAGTCGAACATAGCGATGAGATAGGAGGATGTATGTCCAAAGATGAGGTGATCGGCGGATTCTCCGAGGCCTACGACAGCCTCATCATCGCGGCTAGCCGGGCCGTGACGCGGGGCGACCGCGAGGGCAGCGACGGCGACTGGGGCGTGCGCAAGGTACTGGGGCACGTCGGCGCCTGGATGGACGAGGCGGCCGGGCGCATCCCCCTACTGCTGGCCGGGGCGCCGTCCCTGGACTACGACGCCGACGCCTTCAACGCGGCAGCCATCACGTCCTTAGACAATCTGAGCCTCGGCGAGGTGCGCGACGACCTCGACCGCCCGCAGGAGCGCCTCGTTACCCTGCTGGACACGCTCGACGAGTCTGCTTTTTCGCCCGGTGGCGCCGCCCACGAGTGGATCACGGCGCAGACCGTGCACATGCAACACCATGCCCGCGACCTTGACCCCGAGAGTAGTATCCTACCGTAATGGCGTGAGAGTAGCGCCGACGACATGTCAGCCATGGAAGGATGACAGGGGATATGCAAGACGGTGATGAGGACCCGAGGATCCAACGCTACCTGACGGTGCGGCGAGAGCTCAAGCCGTCCGCGATCGAACGTATGGAGTTCTTGTCGTTGCGTTCAGGAGCAGGCGCCGGGCCTGTCCTGACCCTGATTCTCCGCCCATCGGGTCGCGGCGATGAGCGCCGCGTCAAGCTCGTCTTCGATAACGTCGGTGATTTGTCCTTTGGCCCCGGCGTCTTTACTCCGCACCTATCGCTGTTGGAGATCCTATCGATCAGAGATCGCCAGTGGGAAGGCCTCAATTACAAGGTCGTGAACGACGAGCAAGACAACTTCGACATGACGATTATGGTGGACACCGCAAATAGCCAGGATTGACGGGGTAGCAGTTCATACTTTGCCCCCGGTTCACGTTCCGTAACACTAGGCCGATTGCACTGAGGGGCTGTGCCTGCGGTGCAAAGCTGACGTAGATTTCACATTCACTCAGCTAGACTTTGGCCATTCAAGCCGCGTAGCAGAGCATCTCGCTGAGGTGGGCGACCAGGGCGCGCGGGACTTTAATGAGGTCCTCTCCCGGAGGTGACATGCAAAAAAGGGTCTGCGTCCACAAC
>JAABUX010010899.1_pt1 | contig 10097 bp, 6 predicted proteins | sample 5561851 | NCBI WGS metagenome assembly JAABUX01 (sample SAMN10711883, study PRJNA513361) | rock metagenome | isolation source: Antarctica rocks | place: Antarctica: Victoria Land, Richard Nunatak red sandstone | collected 2016-01-03 | reverse complement strand
GATCGCAAGCTTCTCTTCACCCCGACCGAGAACCCCGCCGAGTCGCTGGCGCAGCACGATATCTACACCCGGTACTACTCGATGGCGCGGCTTCGGGATCGCTGCCAGCGACGGTTCGAGGACGACGAATATGCCGACCTGTGGGAAGGGATGAAGCAATCCTTCCTGTTGTTCAGGGAGCAAGATCGAGCCGGCACCTTAGGCCTGGCGGCTCTCAACGGGGAACTGTTCGGCGCGCAGGCATGTGCGCATATCGAGCAAGCTCACTGCGCCAACGTTGACCTCCTGACGGCGATCCTGCACCTCTCGACCTTCGACGATCGGCGAGTACGACGCCGGGTGAACTACGCCGCGCTGGACGTGGAAGAGTTGGGTTCGGTGTACGAGAGCCTGCTGGACTTCCACCCGTTGGTGGAGCTTGAGCCACGACCGCGTTTCGACCTGGTGACTGGCAGTGAGCGGAAACAGACCGGCTCGTACTACACGCCCCCCTCGCTGGTGGCCGAGCTAATCAAGAGCGCGCTGGTTCCCGTCATGACGGAAAAGCTGGCCGCGGCCGCCACCTGGAAGGCCAAGGAGGCAGCGCTGCTGGACCTGCGGGTGGTCGATCCGGCCTCCGGCTCGGGTCACTTCCTGCTGGCCGCGGCGCGCTCCATCGCGCGTGAGCTGGCCCGCGTTCGGCTTCAGGGCGACGAGCCGTCCCCCGTGGAATACCGGCAGGCCCTGCGCGACGTGGTGAGAACCTGCATCTATGCCGTGGACAAGAACCCGCTGGCCGTGGACCTGTGCAAGGTGGCGCTGTGGATCGAGGGCTACAACGCCGGCATGCCGTTGAGCTTTCTGGACAACCACATCAAGTGGGGCGATTCCCTGGTGGGGGTGCGCGATATCGGGGTGCTGCCGGTTATTCCCGAGGGCGCGTATGCCCCGGTGACGGGCGACGACCGGGCGCTGGCCGGCCAGTATCGCAAGCTCAACCGCACGGCCGGCGAGCAGTATAGCGTCTTCGGCGCAGCCGGCATCGATCTGCAACAGCACGCCGCCGACTTCCGCTCGCTGGGCCTGGCGGAGGAACGCACGCCCTATCAGGTGCATCAAAAGGAGAAGGCGTACGAACAGTTGCGTAGTGGCGGCGACTGGTGGGACGACCGGGTGGCATGCGACCTGTGGACGGCGGCCTTTTTCCTGCCGATCCGTCCCGGCTGCGAACTGCCCACCAGCAGCACCGTGGAGGACTACCTGGCCAACCCGCGCAGCGCCAGCGGGCAGCTGGTGGCCGCGGCCGTTGGCGTCTCCCAGAAGCACCCCTTCTTCCACTGGCCGCTGGAGTTTCCCGATGTGGTCGCTCGGGGCGGCTTCGACGTGGTGTTGGGCAATCCGCCCTGGGAGCGGATCAAGCTGCAGGAGGAGGAGTTCTTCGCGGCGCGCGACCCGGAGATCGCCCATGCGCAGAACAAGTCGGCGCGCGGGAAGCTGATCGCGACGCTGCCGGAGCGCAACCCGGCGCTGGCCACCGAGTTCGAGGCGGCCCGGCACGACGCCGAGGCGCAGAGCAAGTTCATCCGGGCCAGCGGCCGTTTTCCTCTGTGTGGTCGGGGAGACGTGAACACCTACAGCATCTTCGCCGAGACCAGCCGCTCCTTACTACGCGCCGCCGGGCGAGCAGGCTATATCGTCCCCTCCGGCATCGCCACCGACGACACGACCAAATACTTCTTCGCCGATCTGATGGAGAAGCGCGCGCTGGTCAGCCTGTACGACTTCGAGAACCGAGAGGCGATTTTCTCCGGCGTCCACCGCTCCTATAAGTTCTGCCTGCTCACCCTTTCATCGGGGCAGCAGCCGGAGTCCGCCGCGGCCGACTTCGCCTTTTTCCTGCACAACACCGAGCAGTTGCGCGACCCTGAGCGGCGCTTCGCGCTCAGCGCCGAGGACATGGCGCTGCTCAACCCCAACACGCGTACCTGCCCCATCTTCCGTTCGCGGCGCGATGCGGCGATTACCAAAGCGATCTATCGCCGGGTGCCGGTACTGATCAAGGAGGGGGCGCAGGAGGAGAATCCGTGGGGCATCTCGTTCGTCCGCATGTTCGACATGTCGAACGACTCCGGTTTCTTCCGCACACGGACGGAGCTGGAGGCGGAGGGCTGGGAGCTACAGGGCAACGTCTTCCGGCGAGGGGAGGCGCGATATCTGCCGCTGTATGAGGCGAAGATGCTGCACCAGTTCGACCACCGCTGGGCGACCTACGACGGCCTGGAGACGCGGGACGTGACAGAGGGCGAGAAGACCGATCCGCACTGTGTTGCGCTGCCTCGCTACTGGGTACCAGAGCGTGAAGTGGCAAGAGGGAACCGCTTGCAGCAACACTGGCTGCTCGCATTCCGACGCGTTGCGAGAACAACTGATGAAAGGTCGGCGATCTTTACCGCTCTCCCTATTGTTGGAGCCGGCGATAGCATCTTCTTATCTTTCCCCAGCAGATGTGAACCAACTAGCGCCGCGGCCCACCTATCAAACCTCAACTCCTTTGCTTTCGATTTTGTCACCCGCCAAAAGGTGGGAGGTATGAACTTCAGTTTCTTCATCGTGAATCAACTGCCAGCGCTGACACCAGCAAGTCTGGAAGTATATGCGCCTTGGGCTCCGGCCAAGCTTCTTAGGGAGTGGCTCTCGCTGCGTGTCCTAGAACTTCTTTACATCGCCTGGGACATGCAGCCTTTCGCGCGCGACCTGGGCTACTCGGGGCCGCCCTTCGCCTCGAATCCAGAGCGCCGCTTCCAGCTACGCTGCGAGCTGGATGCCGCCTTCTTCCACCTCTACGGGATTGAGCGGGACGATGTGGACTACATCATGGAGACCTTCCCCATCGTGAAGCGGAAGGACCAGGCGAAGTGGGGGGAGTATCGGACGAAGCGCGTGATTCTGGAGATGTACGATGCTATGCGGCGAGCGATGGAGACGGGTGAGGCGTATGGCGATGCCTCGTGCTCAGTCCAACGACGTGCATTGTGACTAACTCGAGCCTGGTCATGCTGGTAGGACGACTGGCAGTGCCACAGTTCGATCGAGTCATTTTCCCGGTTTGGGTGAGTCGGAGAATGCGGTAGGTTCGCGTACATAGACGGCTGTTGCAGAAGCGTCAGGCGATACAACGCGCAACGCCTACCGACAACCCGGCAGGATCCGTTGTCCACGTAGCTGTGCGCGCCGGATGACTTTGGGTATATAGTAAGCACCCGGCCCAGCAGATGATCCACGCTTACCACTTAAAATGCAATGAGCGAGTGGACTTTCTCCCGTAGACTATGTTGCTGGTGCTCGTAAGCGGGCAGCATATCTCGCATTGCCCCCCAACTACCTCCTGGTAGGCACCAGGCCGCGAGACCACTGCATATTGTAGTGCCTCCCGATCATTCGTAAGGCGCAGGCCACCGGTGCTGAGACATCTACTTTAATACCGTCAGAATTACATCTATGTTAGAATGGTGACGTAATATAAGTTACCGTTTGTCCCAGCTTTGGAGGTGCCTCTTGCCTCGCGGACCTGCACGGCCGTATCCGACCCACGATTTGGCCTCGGCGACCGCCATTCCCCAAGCCATACTTGACAACAACGCGGGTAAGCCGATGTACCGGATCCTCCTCGCGCAAGCCGTGGGCCAGTCTCCATCCGGCACGACTTTTCGCGACCTCGTAACGGCCGCCAGCAAATTTGGCATGATTTCGGGCAACTATCACTCAGAGACGCTGACACTCACGCCGCTCGGTCAACAAATCGTCAAGCCTCGGTCGGAGGAGGAACGACTTGACGGACTTCGGCAAGCAATGGCTAAGATCTCGTTGTTCGCCCGGTTATTGTCCTACTATGACAACTCCAAATTGCCCTTGCCGTCGCTTCTTAAGTCCGCGCTCGAGAAGGCGCCATTTAATGTCAATCCCGCGTGGTCCGAGGAAGCCGTGAAGGTCTTCATGGAAACAGGGCGACTTACGGGGGTGATCCGAGACGTGAGTGGGGCTCCCTACGTGCTGAAACAGGCGGGTCCTCCGATTGAACGCGATACGAACGGGGAAGACCTCGAGGGCGGTACCGATCTATTAGACATCGAGGCATCGTCGAACTCTGTAATGGAAGGTTCGATTTTTGCGCCGGAACCTCGTCCACCTGACAGTGCTCCGGCACCATCGACATGTTCATCGAACCGTCAGTTCTTCGTCGCCCATGGGCGCGACAAAGCGGCTCTCACTCAACTCCAGTCCATCTTGAAGGACCTTGACATTCCTTATCTGCTCGACGAGCATGAGCCGAATGCTGGTCGCCCCATCTCGCAAAAAGTGGCCGACATGATGAGGTCCTGCTCTGCTGGAATCTTCATATTTTCTGGCGACGATGAGGTCCATGACGCTGATGGCGAGGTAGTGAAACGGCCCCGGATGAACGTAGTCTTTGAACTCGGCGCAGCGTCGTTTCAGTACGGTCAACGGGTAGTGATCTTTAAGGAAAAAGGCGTCGAGTTCCCGACGGACTTTCGTGACATGGGGTACATCGAGTACGAAAAGGACCAACTGTCGGCAAAGTCGATGGATCTCCTTCGTGAACTCATTCGGTTGAAGGCTGTGAAGGTGATGCCGGGTTCATGACGTGGCGGTCGAAGCGTGAGCAGAGCTGTGTGTGGTGGCTCATAGTGCGAGGAACCTGCGTCGTGTTAGAAGGTTCATGAGGCATGGCAAGAACGTGCAGTGGTCTACCCCGCTTATGGGGCATGACGAGTGTGGTAACCGGCGCCTGTCGCGGTTTTCGGAGGGTGAGTCGGCTCTTTCGGCCGACAGTAATGCTGCCATGCTGCTTGCGAATAGTTTGCGTAAGAATAACTCATCAGTTATCATGCAAGTAGGCGGCTCGTAGAATGCCTGAACCGCAGTACAGCATTGTCTACTATGCAACGTCGAATGGGCGCCAGCCGGTCGAGGACTTTCTCAACGATCTGCGGAAGTCGAATATGAAGGCGTATGGCAAGTGTCTCAGCTATGTACAACGACTGCAGGTGGAGGGCGTACAACTCGATTCCCACTTCGTCGAAAAGATGAAGTCCGTCAAGGACGTGTGGGAGTTGCGGCCCGAGCATCTGAACGTCGAGTATCGGATTCTCTTCGGTGTGGTTGGCAAGGAGATCATCCTCGTATGGGCCGGCATAAAGAAGGGGCGCGGCCTTCGTCAGGGAGATATTGACCTGGCGCAGCAGCGCGTCGACGAATGCAAAACATCATCCAGCTAGGGGACCATCATGCCACGTGGACAGACATTCAACGCATATCTGGAGGAGCAGTTAGCACTCGATCCGGGGCTGGAAGAGCAGCTGGAACAGGGCGCCATCGAACTGGAACTGGGAATAGCTCTCACCCGCCTACGTGAGAAGCGCGGGTACACCCAGCGTGAACTGGCAGAGCGCTGCGGCTTCAAACAGCCGATGATCGCCCGTATCGAGCGCGCCGGCCAGAACCCGACCGTTCCCACCATGCTCAAAATCTTGCGCGCTCTGAACGGCTCGCTTCATATCGGGGCCGATGGCAGTGTGACGGCTCGACCGATGGAAGAAGCGGAACCGGCCCCGGTCGTATGGACCGGCGTGGAACGACGCCACCCGATGCTCCCGCTGACTGCTGGCGACGCCTGTTCACTGGCTACCAACGTGGAGGGACGGGATACTGACGGTCAAAAGGTCGCGCCCACCGCTCTCGAAATGCAAGAGCCGAGATTGCCGCCGCCTGTTGAAAGCCCGGTGATTCCATTTAAAGCGCGTTTAGGCAATGGGTGGAATGGCAACCGGGGCCGGAAACAGGTTGCTGACAGTCCTATTACGTACGAGGCCACGGAGTACGAGGGTATGGATGAAGCCCTGGAACTCGCATGCTAGAGAAAGTCACGGTGTTGAGCGCGGCGCGTGCCTACGAGTATCGTCGCGATGATCTACGGCTTACCGCTCTGTCGACGGCACCGGTCCAGGCCATCCTCGGTGAGGCCTTCAACTTCGACACCGGTGGAATCGATAGTCCGCCACCGGTGTTTGGGCCGGAGCCGCGCACCAATCCACGTGGTCTGGTCTTCAACCTCGGTTCGTGGACTTCACCGGAGGGCACCGTCACGCCCGTTCGTTCATTGACGTTTTCACGGCAACGGATCGTGCTGTCGATAGCGGGGCCGTCGGACAGTATCGATCCGGTCCACGAATATCTCGTCGGCCTACTGGAGAACGTGGATCTACTAGGAGGGAGCCCCATCGCCGGCAAACCCCACAACATACGAGATCGATCCGAAATCAGCGCCCGCTTCGCGTTCGATCTTGCGGATTTACTTGCACCCACAGCGCGATCAGTATTGCAAAATACCCTTGTAGGTGACGAGGGCGAATCAATACTGCTTCCTGCCCTCAACATTGAGGTCCAGCCACGTACTAAAGAATATGTTGGCCCCGGTCGAGGACCGAGCGGCACGCTGAACCTTGCGATCCGCGCGGGCGGGTGCCCGGCCGACCGCGAGTACTATAGCGCGGCTTTCTTGGACTCAGATGCTCACCTGGCATATCTACAGCAGTTGGACGGGGTCCTTAGTGATACGACGACACCATCATCTGCCAAGAAGTCCCGTCATCGGTAAGGAGCACTTCCATCACTGAGCTAGACCCCTCACGCGGGACGTTACTCGGGACTGTAGCGTCCCTGCGTAACATGCTGGCGGCGATAGATAAGCTAGTGCCTGGGTTGGTATTGGTCTCCGGAATCCTCGGCTTTGCCGTCATCTACGTCTGTATGCATTTTACCGGGCTAATGATCGGTATGACAGCGCTCATCGTGTTTGTTGTATCTATTGTCGTCTACGCGAAGAAGGGCAGTTTCGGCGACGCTGCCCTTTCACTGGTTGCCGGTATGTTTGCCGCCTTCGCGGTCAACTGGGATCCGGGGAAATTCATGATCTTCGCTTGCCTGTGGCTCGCTCTTGCACTATTTGTACTTGTGACAGCTACGGTGAAGCTGGCTGCTCAACAGCAGCAAATCTACACATATGCTGCTATCGCTGCGGGCTCAAACCCAAGCGGTGAGGTTGAATCAGAATTGCGTACCATTGCCGCGAATTGCGAGGTCGATACGCTTGGTCCCGTTGAAAGAGCCAACGTGATCCGCCTATTCGCCTTCCGGCGCGTACCCCGGGAGATCATGCAGGCTAGTTTGCAGTCGGTAGCCATGTTGGTTGCGATAACTGGAGTCGATCATATGACTATGGCGTCGTATGTCGTCGATATGACGCGCATCCTCCCCGAGGTTCCAGGTAGGACAGAGAACCAAGTCCGAGATGAAATGCTGAACGTTCTGCAGGCTGGTGGCACTGCTCCTCAGGAGTTTCTGGACGCCTTCCACCAAAGTCGACGGCTGGTCCTGCTTGAAGAAATGGCACCCAATTCCTATCTGGAAGCCCTTGCCGCAGCAACATCAACAGGGGTGCCACCATCGGACATGTACGAGCACTTGCGCAAGCGGTCAGCGTGAGTAAGATCACGGAGCAGCAAAGGCACCTTGGAATAGCAATTGCTCGTCCGACTCCCCAAGCTCGTGGATAATCATTGCCCACTCGTCACCGGTGGCATTGATTATACGAGTGAGCTCCAGGACTGGATTGGCGCCCGATCATCGGTACTCTGCCTGCAGGCGCCGGCCCTCCTCGCGTGCGATAGATAGGCGGTCGCGGGTACTGCTGCGCGGGCTCCTGACACGCCCAGATGGCGCGCCACCTGGTAACAGGGAAACGAGCTTCGAATACGTACGATTCTTCAGCGAGGCTGTCTCGGCCATGTTCCAACTTTCGCCAATTACCGCCAACGCGGACGCGGAACGCATGCCGGGTCGAACTCGAATTCGAGATGGGCATCCGGCCCCTGTGCACGTTCATGGTCTTCAAAGGTCACGTCCGTGGGCCATGAGTCCGACTCCACAGGGCCAGGGGCGTTCGCGTCAAGAATCACCGGACGTTCGGCATCATCCGATAGCTTCATTGTCCAACTCCACCCGAACTATAACGGCTGGCCATGGGAACTCCATGTGACCTTTGGGTTCCCGTCCGTGGCATACTCTACCGAAGTCCTCGACATCTCGACCTATGAGGCGGGAGGAACACCATGCCATTCGACGTTTTCACCTTTCGGGACCGCGTCGTTGCCGACTACGCTGACTACTTCCGCAGCTTTGTCAATATCGACGACCCGGATATTCAGGAGTACGTCGAGGAGCAACTCCAGCGGGGCGCGACCTGGCCGGATGCCGTACTGCAGCTCAACCCCGCCTATGAGGCAGCGGCCACTCTCGGTGAACTAGCTCGGGACGGGACCATCATGGCGGAGACCGCGCACTTCTTTGGTCCGGACCTCCGGCTGCACCGGCATCAGGCCGATGCGCTGGCCATCGCGCAGCGCGGTGAGCCGTACGTGGTCAGCACCGGGACCGGCTCGGGGAAGAGCCTCACCTATCTGATCCCCATCGTTGACGCGGTCTTTCGCCGCGATCCGGCCAAAGCAACCGTCCGCGCCGTCATCGTCTACCCGATGAACGCGCTGATTAATAGCCAGCTCAAGGCGTTGGAAACCTTCCGTGAGCGGAACTGGCCCGACTGTCCGGTTCGTTTCGCCCGCTACACGGGTCAGGACGACGAGGCGGCACGGAGAGCAATCCTGGAGCGGCCGCCCCACATCCTGCTCACCAACTACGTGATGCTGGAGTATGTCCTGATCCGTCCCTCGGACCGGTCGCTGGTGGAGCGCATGGTGGGCGAGTTTCAGTTTCTGGTGATGGATGAGCTCCACATATACCGGGGCCGCCAGGGCGCCGATGTCGCCATGCTGATGCGTCGCCTTCATCAACGCGCGGGAAACAGGCCCGTGCAGTTCATCGGCACCTCGGCCACCCTGGCCACGGAGGGCAACCGCGAGCAGCGCAGCGCTACCATCGCCGCGGTCGGCTCAACGCTGTTCGGCGTTGCCATTCCACCCGGCAACGTGGTGGATGAGAGTCTGCGCCGGGTCACCACGGTACGCTCCCCCGCGACGCCCGACCAGCTCCGCGCCGCGGTCCAGGCGTCCCCACCTGGGTCCGATAGTATCACCCATCATCCTCTTGCCGCCTGGGTCGAAGATACCTTCGGTTTGGCGGAGATAGATGGACGGCTACAGCGCCGCACGCCCGTCACCTTCTCGAAGGGAGTCGAGCGGCTGCAGACTGAAACAGGTATCGAAGCGGAGACCTGCGCCGTCGCCCTCAAGGCAGTCCTGGAGGCTGGCTTCGCCACGAAAACAGACGCGGGGGAGCCGATCTTTGCCTTTCGACTCCACCAATGGCTGGCCTCGGGACGCAGCGTCTTCGCCACCCTGCAACACCCACCCGATCGGCTCCTCACCTCGGAAGGGCAGTACAAGGCGCCGGGCGGCGAGAACCGGCTGCTCTATCCTCTGGCCTTCTGCCGGGAATGTGGGCAGGAATACTACCAGGTGGCACGAGTTGAATCCGGCGGTCAGTCCCTCGACGACAGGGGAAATCTCGATAACGTGGTGGGTTTCCGGCTCATTCCCCGGTCACCTCTGGGCAGTCCATCCGACGACAGCTTGCAGATAGAAGGCTTCTTCGCGCTGGAACGCGACGACCTGTGGGACGGAGACCTGCTGAGCCTACCCGAGTCGTGGTTGGAGGATTTGAAGTCCGGCACGCGGGTGAAACGCAACTACCGAGATCACGAACCCCTGCAGCTCTGGGCCGGCGCGGACGGACGCTACAGTCAGGAGCCATTCCAGGGGGCGATTGCAGGGTGGTTTCAGCCGCGCCCCTTCCTGCTGTGTCTCCGCTGCCGGACGGTCTACGATCTGCGGCAGAAGAAGGACTACGGCAAGCTGACCACCCTGAGTCAGACCGGTCGCTCCACCGCCACCACGCTGACCACCGGATCAACCATCTCCGCCCTGGGCGAGGAAGGCGTCGACCCATCGGCCAGGAAACTGCTGTCCTTTACCGACAACCGGCAGGACGCCTCCTTCCAGGCAGGGCACCTCAACGACTTCGTC
>JAABUX010010898.1_pt1 | contig 10097 bp, 1 predicted proteins | sample 5561851 | NCBI WGS metagenome assembly JAABUX01 (sample SAMN10711883, study PRJNA513361) | rock metagenome | isolation source: Antarctica rocks | place: Antarctica: Victoria Land, Richard Nunatak red sandstone | collected 2016-01-03 | reverse complement strand
AACTCTATGTCGACACGCCGTTCAGCGACACGACGCTGGTGGCGACGACGACGGTCCCTGCCCTGGCCCCTGGCGGCACGGCCGTGGTCACCACGATCTGGAACAATCCCTCGGTCGGCCAGCACACCTTCTACGACGCCGTCAACATGGACATGAGCAGCATGGTGACGGAAACGAACGAGTCGAACAACGTGTCCAGCGTGGACGCCACTATTACCCCAGCCACGGCCACGGCCACGCCGTCGGCGACGGGGGTCTCCGGGTCGCCGTTGACCTTCGGCCTGAGCGCGACGAGCGTCGACTTCGGCGCGCAACTACCGGGCGCGACGAGCGCGCCACGACAGGTGACCGTGACCAACACGGGCAGCCGCACCCTGACCCTCGCCGTGGCGGCCCAGACCGCCGATAAGAACGGCGATCCCTATCGCTCGTTCTCGCTCGACGGCTGCGGCCAGCAGCCCGACCAACTGGGCATAGGGACGACCTTCGACCTGACGGCCGGGCAGAGCTGCACGCTCAACGCTTCCTTCCACCCCACCGCCAACGGCCCGCTCAACCTCACCTACCAACTCTCCGTCTTCCTCGGCTCGGCCCAGGACGGCGCGCCACAAAATCTCGTGCTGAGCGGCGCGGGCGGCGCGGGCGACGCGACCGGCACAGCGACCGCGACAGGCCCCGCCGTCCCACTCCCCACCGATGCGGCCGCGACGGCGACGGGCGACGGCCCAACTCCTACTCCTACGAGCACGGGTGCGGCGGGCGCGACCGCGACAGGTCCCGGCGATACCCCTGCGCCGGGCGACGCGACCGCGACGAGCGCGGCCTCGGCCACGCCGTCCCCCACCAGCACCGCGACGACCCCGTCCGCGCCAATCGCCACGGCCACGACCCAGGCAGGACCCGCCGCTGCGAACGCGCCCACCCCGACCACCCCTCCCACCGCGCTGGCCCTGGCCGCGGCCGCGACGGCCGCGGCCGCCTCCGGGTCGTCCATGCCGCGGCCGACTTATACGCCGCAACCGACCTACACCGCCCTCCCTGGGGAGGGGGACGCGGGTCCGGGTGGGGCCCCGCCGCCGATCGTGATCGTGGTCACGCGGGTGGCCGCCCGCCCCACCACGCCCGCGACAGGCCACGGGACAACAGGACATACCAGCCCTAAAAAGACGCCGGGTAAAGGCCGTGCGACACATCCGGCCTTGAGGGCGCTGGCGGCGCCGACCCTCTCGGCGCGTCCGGGCATCATCGTGAGCGGCTCCGACATCACGGTCTCCGAGTCCGGCCTGGGCAGCCTCGCCCGCACCGACATCACCGTGGCCCTGCTGGCGCAAGCGCCGCTACTGGCTGTACATACCGGCTTGCGCCCCCGCGTCCGCGCCGCGAGTAGGACACACCCACCACAGCGGACGCCACAAAAGGCGCGAGCGGCGCCGGGCAAACCCGTGGCGCGCAAACCCGTGGTACACAAACCCGTCGTGCGCACGCGGACGGTCGTGCTGTACCAGACGACGGTCCACCGGCAAGCCGACAAGCTGGGCCGCCTCAAGACCAGGGTACACCTGGGCTACGCGCCGCGCGCGGCCACCCGGGCCACCCTCGTGGTCACGGTCCAGACAGGGCAGGCGCGTGGCACGCGCAGCATCGCCGTGATGGTCGTGCCGCGCCCGGCTCACCGGCCTACTAATCAGAAGAAGACGACGCAACCGGCCCATCACAAAGCGAACAAGACGACACAGAAGGCGACGGCGCCGCGGGCGACCGCGGGGAAGGACACGATTCGATGAAGGCCATCCACCGTCGCCTGAGCGTCTTGCTCGCCGCGGCCATGCTCGCCGGCAACGTACTGCTGCCGGCGGCCGGCGCGGCCGGCGCGGCCGGCGCGGCCGGCGCGACACCCGCCACCGCTGCCACGCCCGTTGCCTCCGCCTCGTCCGGCGCCGCGCCCACCTCGTCCGAACGCGCGTCGCGGACGGCTCAAGAGCCCCGAGCCGCGATTCACCCGGCCAGCGCCGGGGGGCCACCTCCCCCGTCGAACGGGTCGGGCTCCCCGACTTTCTCTACCTACCAGAACCCGCTCGACGCCGGTGTCCAGGTCACCGGGACGACGACCTACCCCTATCTCTATATCTACAACAGCGCCAACAGTTCCACTGGCGCCAGCGCGCCGCTCACCATCACCGATGTCTCTGTCGTCGCCCAGCCGGGCGACACCGCCGCCGGCGACTACAGCGTCATCACGAGCACGGACAGCGGCGACTGCACGAGCGGCGCCGGCGTCGCTCCAGACAACAACTCGTGCTACGTCAAGGTCGCCTTCACGCCCTCGGCGCTGGGCAGCCGCACCGCCCACCTGCAGGTCACCGACAACGCGCCCGACTCGCCGCAGATCGTGGCCATCAGCGGTACCGGCGCGCTGCCCATCCCCCAGGCCACCCTCTCTCCCAACTCACGCGATTTCGGAGCGCTACAGATAGCGCAGGGCAGTTCCGCCGACAGTTACGTCAACGTCTACAACGGCGGGACCTCGCCGCTCACCATCACCAACGTCGCCGTCATCAGCGGAACGGGCGACACGGGCGGCGGCGATTTCTCGCTGAACAACTACTCGTACCCGTACTACCAGGCGTGCCGCGCCGGACAGGCGGTTGCGCGAGACGCCACCTGCTCGATCGGCGTCCATTTCGCGCCGACGACGACCGGACAACACACGGCGCACCTACAGGTCACCGACAACGCCGGAGCCGTCGACGGCTCCGTGCAGACCGCTGCCCTCTCCGGGACAGGGACGGCCGCCGCCCCTGTCGCCGTCGTCGCCGACGGCAATAGCTCGTACGGCTTCGGCTTCGGGGACTATCCAGTCGGGCGCGCCACGACGCCGGGCTACTACAACGTCCATGTACAGAACACCGGCTTCAAACCCTTGACGATCGGCTCGGCCGCGATCGTCGCGGCCACGGGAGGCGACAACGCGCCGTCCGACTTCGCGATCATCACCGGCGCCTACGGCGCCCCGTACTCCAGCGCATGCGCGTCGCAGACGAAACTGAACCACAACGACTCGTGCTACATCTACCTCACCTTCAGCCCCGCGGCCCTGGGGAGCCGCCAGGCCACGCTGCGGATCGCCGACAACGCCGCCGGCTCGCCGCAGGATCTCACCCTCACCGGTAACGGCGTCACGCCGTCCGAGACGTTCAGCGCGCAGTCGGGCCTCGACTTCGGCACGGCCAGGGTCGGCGCGACGGGCGCGACGGACGTGATCACGCTCACCAACACCGGCGCCCAGGACATCTACTTCTACAATCCGCCCATCCAGATCACGGAGCGGAACGCGCCCGTGAGCAGCGCGGGCGCGACAGCCGCTGCGTCTAAGGCACAGGGGGCCTCCTCGGCGCGCACGGCCACGGCCACGGTCCCCGGGGTCCCGGCGGCCCCCAAGGCGGCGGGGACATCCCCCGCGCCCGCGGTAAGTGGCCCCGCGACTCGCCGCGCCATTAGCGCGAGCGCGAGCGGTGGCGGTGGCGCCGCCGCGTTCACCAACTTCGTCGAGAGCGACTCCTGCCCTGGCAACAACACCCTCGCCGTCGGCGCCTCCTGCGCGATCACCGTCACCTTCACCCCCCAGGGGCCCGGCACGTACTACGCCACGCTCGCCGACAGCAGTAGCGCCGCCCACGGGCCAAACTCCATCCCGCTGACAGGGACGGCCACTTTCAACCCGGCCGACCGTCTCGCCTTCGCCTGGGGCTACGACGGCTACGGCCAGCTCGGCGCGAGTGGGTCCACCAACAACTCCTACACACGGCCGGTGCTGACGCAGGGCATCAGCAATGCCGTCTCGATCGCCGCGGGCGGCTACCATAGCCTCGCCGTGACCAGTGACGGCGCCGTCTACGCCTGGGGCTACAACAGCAACGGCGAGCTCGGCAACGGCGGTCACGACTACAACGCGCACAACCTCCCCGCACAAGTAATCAGCCCGACCGACGCCACACAGCCGTTGACCGGCGCCGCGCAGGTCGCCGCGGGCGCCAACTTCAGCCTGGCCTTGATGCGCGACGGCACGGTCTACGCCTGGGGCTACGACGGCTACGGCGAGCTCGGCGCGAGCGTGCCATCCGCCCAGTCGGCGACGCCGGTGCAAGTCACATTAGGGAACGGCAACCCGCTCGACAACGTCGTGGCCATCGCCGCGGGCAACAACCACGCCCTCGCCCTGCTGAAGGACGGTAGTGTCTACGCCTGGGGCCGCAACTACGAGGGCCAGCTTGGCAAAAGCTCTTTCTCGTCCTCGTCGACGCCGGTGCAAGTCGCCAGCCCCTCCGACCCCACCCGGAATCTCACCAACATCGCGGCGATCGCCGCGGGCGGCTACCACAGCCTGTTCCTCACTGCGAGCGGGACGGTCTACGCCGCCGGCGACAACGACAACGGCCAACTCGGCGACGGTACCACGACCCGGCGCAGCGCCCCGGTGACGGTGACCAGCCTCGCTCCGGTCACGGCGACCGCGATCGCCGCGGGTCTCTATCATAGCCTGGCCGTGGCCGCGGACGGCACGGTCTACTCCTGGGGCTACAACAGCAACGGCCAGCTCGGCAGCGGCAACACCCAGAATAGCGTGAGCGCGCTGCAAGTCGCCGGCCTCACCGGCGTCCGCGCCGTCGCCGCGGGCGATTATTCCAGCCTGGCCCTGCTGCGCGACGGCACGGCGCGCGCCTGGGGCTACAATGGCTACGGCCAGCTCGGGAACAGTTCCACCTCGGACGCGTCGACGCCGGTCGCGGTCACCGGCCTCACCAGCGCCGTGGCCCTCGCGGCGGGAAGCTATCACGCCATCGCGCTCGGCGGCCCGCTCCCGCCGCCCACGACCAACGGGGCGACGGCGCGCCTGAGCGCCGACGCGCTGGCTTTCGGCGTCCAGTCCGTCGGGGTGACGAGCTCCGCGCGGGCGATTACGATCACCAACACGGGAAACTCACCCCTCTCCGTCGCGGCGTCGGTCGCCGGGGCCGACTACACGCTCGCCTCCGATACCTGCAGCGGGACGTCCCTCGCCGCGGGGGCCAGCTGCGCGCTCGGCGTCACCTTCATGCCGGGGGCGGCTGGCCCGCGCCCCGGCGCGCTGACCGTGAGTGACGCGGCTGACGGCGCACAGAAAGTCTCGCTCGGCGGCGTCGGCGCGCTGCCCAAAGCCGCCTTCTCCACGGCGAGCGTCGGCTTCGGCGAGCAGCAGATCAACCGCGCCAGCCCGAACAACGGCTACCATGTCGTCCAGGTGACGAACAACGGCCAGGGCGCCCTCCAGTTCACCTCGTTGGCGGTTGTTTCGGCGACGGCCGGCGACAACGCACAGGCGGACTTCACCGTGATCACGGGCACGAGCTACAACGGCTACCCGGCGTGCACGACGGCGGCCGAGTCTGCTCCGCTGGCGCCCGGCGCCACGTGCGACATCTACCTCTCTTTCACGCCGTCGATCACAGGCACGCGCCAGGCCACTCTGGTGGCGACGAGCAACGACCCGTCTACCACCCCCTACAGCGTGACCCTCACCGGCACGGGCATCGACCCCAGCTCGACCGTCGCGCCGGCGGGCGTCGATTTCGGGTCACAACTCGTCTATTCGACGAGCGCGACTCGGACCGTGACCCTGACCAACACGGGGACGACGACGCTCAAGATATACAACGTGGCGCTCTCCTACAACTCCGACTTCGGCCAGAGCAACACGTGCCGCGGCGGCTCCTACTACTATCAATACGACAATTACGGCTACTACTCGCCGCTGGAGCCCGGCGCGAGTTGCGCCATCAGCGTCACGTTCACGCCGCAAGCGCTGGGGGGCCGGCACGATACGCTCACGATCTACGACAACCTGTACAACGAGAGCGGCCAGCAAGGCTACAGCGCCCAGACGATCCCGCTCACGGGGACCGGCGTCGGCCCGGTGGTGGCGCTCTCCGGCCCCACCTTGAGCGGGAGCAGGCCGGCCACCAGCCTGGATCTCGGCGCGACGACGACCGGCCTCGCGGCCAGCAGGGTGTTCACGCTGACCAACAGCGGCAACGCGACGCTGCACATCACCGCGCCAATCAGCATCGCCGGCCCCAACGCCGGCGACTACTCCGCGAGCAGCGGCTGCGGCGCCACCGTGGTCGCGGGCGCGAGCTGCGCCATCAGCGTCACCTTCCGGCCGTCGTCGAACGGGGCGCGCACCGCGACACTCACCCTCACCGACGACGCCGGCGACAGCCCGCGGCAGGTGGCCCTCACGGGCCGCGGCCTCTTCCCGGCCTCCGCCCGGCCGATCTACGCCTGGGGCCTGGCCGACAACGGCCGGCTCGGCACAACCGTCCCTTCGAGTTGCCCCACCTATCCGCATCCCTACTACTGCGGCAACGACACCTTCAAGCCGGTGCAGGTTGACACCATCAGCGGCAGCCTCGCCATCGCGGCCGGCGCCGCGCATACCCTGGCGGTTGCGCCCGACCACACGGTCTACGCCTGGGGCTACAACGGCTACGGCCAGCTCGGCGCCGGCGACACGACCGACCGCTCGACGGCCGTGCAGGTCGCTGGCCCCGTCGACGCCAGCCGGCCCTTAACGGGCGTCGTGGCGGTCGCCGCCGGCACGCACCACAGCCTGGCTCTCACGGCCGGCGGGCAGGTCTACGCCTGGGGCCGCAACTACGAGGGGGAGCTTGGCACAGGAGACACGACGGGGCACGCCACGCCGGTGACGGTCACGGTGGCCAGCGGCGACCCGCTCACCAACGTCGTCTCCATTGCAGCGGGAGACTACCATAGCCTCGCTATGACGAGCGACGGCCAGGTCTACGCCTGGGGTGACAACGACAACGGCCAGCTTGGCGTCGACGACACGACACGGCGCTACACGGCTGTGCCGGTCGCCAGCCCCTTCGACGCCACAAAACCGATGACCGGCATCGTGGCGGTCGCCGGCGGCAACAGCTTCAGCCTGTTCCTGTCCAACAGCGGCACGGTGTTCGGTACCGGCTACAACGCCAACGGGCAGCTCGGGACCGGAGACACGACACGGCAGACCGTGCCTGTGACGGTGACCAGCCTCGCCGGCGTCACGGTGCAGGCGATCGCCGCCAGCGACGACAACTTCAGCCTGGCCCTGGCGTCGGACGGCACCGTCTACGCCTGGGGCCTCAACAACTACGGCCAACTCGGCAGCGGTGACACCGCCAACAGCAGCCGCGCGCACCAGGTCGGCGGTCTCAGTGGCGCCACCGCGGTCGCCGCCAACGGCGACCACAGTATGGCGCTGCTGCAGGACGGCACGGTGCGTGAGTGGGGCGCCGATTATTATGGCCAGCTCGGCGACGGGGCCGGCGCCTACAACACGACGACGCCCACGACCGTGACCGACCTGTCCAACGTCGCCGCAATCGCCGCGGGCGACGTACATAGCGTTGCGCTCGGCGGCGCGCCGAGCGCGACCGGCACCGGCGACATCACCCCGGCCGCCCTGGCCTTCGGCCAGCAACAAGTCGGCGCGACGAGTACGGCGCAGATAGTCACGGTGGGCAACACCACCGGCGCGCCGATCGGGGTGAGCAGCGTCGCCGTGATCACGGACACGGCCGACTTCACCGTGACGAACGACGGCTGCACGGGCCGGCAGCTCGCCGACAGCGGCGCCAGCTGCGCGATCGCCGTGGTTTTCGCCCCGGGGAGCCGCGGCACCCATCGCGGCGGCCTTAGCATCACCACCTCGGCCAGCAACACGCCGCATATCGTGTCGCTCGGCGGTATCGGCACGGCCCCCGTCGCCTCCCCCGACAAGAGCAGCCTCGTCTTCGGCGACCAGCAGGTCAACACGACCACCGGCGCGCAGTACGTCTATCTCCATAACAACGGCGACGCGCCGCTCAACATCGGCGGTATCACGGTCGACGGACCGAACAGCGCGGACTTCGCGGCGCCCTCGACAAGCTCGAATTGCCGCGCGACCGTCGCAGCGGGAGACGCCTGCTACATCGGCGTCACCTTCACGCCGTCGGATATCCTGACGCGCACGGCCGCGTTGGAGATCGCCGACAACTCGATCGACGGCATAACGCAGACGGTGGCCCTGACCGGCGCCGGCGTCAACCCCGGCGCGCGGGTCGGCCCGAGCACGCTCACCTTCGGTCGCCAGGGCATCAACACGACTAGTACGCCGCTAACCGTCACCGTCGTCAACACGGGGACCACGGGGCTCATAATCTCGCAGACCTACGCGGACGGTGACTACAACGCCGCCGACGCGGGCGGCGGCAACACCTGCGCCGGGGCCACGATTGCCCCCGGGGCGCACTGCGTCGTGCCGGTCACCTTCACGCCGAGAAGCGGCGGGGCGAATCGCAGCACCCTCCACATCGTGGACAACGTCGCCAACGGGTCGGCCCAGACGGTCGCACTGATCGGCACGGGCGTCACCGCGGCCGACCTGGCGCTGAGCCTCGTCGGCGGCCCCGACCCGGCCCCGGTCGGCGGCCAGCTTACCTACACGGCCACGGTCACCGACCTCGGGCCGGCGGACGCCACGAGCGTGGTATTCACCGACACGCTGCCCGCCGGCGCCACGTTCGTCTCGGCCTCGCCGTCGAACTGCGCGCTCTCCGGCGCGACCGTGACCTGTACCTTCGACCGGCTGGCGGCCGACCCCAACGCCTCGAACCACGGGGTCAGCGTCGCGATCGTCGTGTCCCCGTCGACGAGCGGGACCGTCGTCGACACGGCCGGCGTGACCGCGGCCCAGGTCGACCTCGACCCGTCGAACAACACGGCATCTTTCACGAGCACCGTGGGCACGCGCACCGCCGCGGTGAGCGCGACGAGCATCGACTACGGCCGCGTCCCCTCGGGCAGGCCGTGACCGCCACGGTGAGCGTGACGGACACGGGCACGGCGAGCGTGCGCGTCTACGGCGTCACGGTCGACGGCGACAACGCCGCCGACTTCGCGCCGGACGGCGGCTGCGCCGGCGTCTTGCTGGCGCCGGGAACGAGCTGCACGATCGCGGTCGCCTTCACGCCCGGCGATATCGGCGCCCGCGCGGCGCGCCTCACGGTCACCGACAACTCCCGCGACGGCTCGCACACCATAACCCTGGGCGGGACGGGCGCGTCGCCGCGCGTGGCCCTGGGCGCGCTCGACTTCGGCAGCCAGCAGATCGGCGCGACGGTCACGCGCACCCTCACCCTGACCAACAACGGCAACAGCGACTTGCAGCTCAACCGCGCCTACCTGGCCGGCGGCTCCAAGGGCGACTTCACCCTCTCCGACCCCAACAGTTGCGCCGGCAGCACGATCGTCGCGGGCGCAACCTGCGACCTGAGCATCGCCTTCACGCCGCAACGGGCCGGCCGCCGCACCACTTCCCTGGCCGTGCAGGACAACGCGCCGGGTAGCCCGCAGAGCGTCGAGGTCGCCGGCTCGGGCCGCGGCACGGTCGTGCAAAACGTGACGACCGACCGTAACGCGGCGACCACGCCCTCGTTCTACCGCGTCGGCGACAGCGTGGTCGTCTCGGCCACCGTGCTCGACGCCGACAACAAAGGGGCGTCCGACGCCGCCGTCACGGCCACGCTGACTATGACCTCGGCGGACAACCCCGTCGTGACCACGCTGCCGCTGACCAACGCCGACGGCGGCGACGTCTACACCGGGACGATCTCCGAGACCGTCACGACCGTGCCCGGAGTCTACGTCCTCGCCGTGACGGCCGCGCGCCCCAGCGCCGCGCCGACGCCGTACCCGACCTACAACACCTTCACCGTCAGCACGCCGACGTTGGCTCTGGGTACCACGCGCTTCCCGGGTTCGACGCACCAGGGCGACGTGGCCACGGTCGCCGCGGCCGTACTCAACCTGGGCTACAACGTCGACGGGGCCGCCCTCAGGCTCGACGAGGTCGACGGGGCCGGCGCCGTCCTGACCACCCTCGTCACACAGACGGTTAGCGGTATCCCCGCCCGCTCCGGCCACGCCGCCAGCCTCTCCTTCGACACGACGACGCTCGCCGAGGGCACGCACCACCTGCGCCTGAGCCTCGTCGGGCTGCCGTCGAGCGAGGACCC
>JAABUX010010896.1_pt1 | contig 10098 bp, 12 predicted proteins | sample 5561851 | NCBI WGS metagenome assembly JAABUX01 (sample SAMN10711883, study PRJNA513361) | rock metagenome | isolation source: Antarctica rocks | place: Antarctica: Victoria Land, Richard Nunatak red sandstone | collected 2016-01-03 | reverse complement strand
CAAGCTCGTCTGCGCGTCGCAGCAGATTGCGACCAACTCGACTGAGGGTGCGGGACGCAGTCAAACCTGCAACGCCTGCCGTGCTTGTCATCATTTGCCACGCTTGTCATTGCCACGTCCTTCCTGCGTGCTCCAGGCTGCTAACGAAATGGCTCATGCTCATGATGTCATGCACAGGGTACTACTTTCCGTGCCAGAGCCACACCTTCCAGGACTGTGCGCTCCGCCCCCCTCCCAATGCTCGGCTGCTTGCTCTGTTTCAGCCGGTTGCCCTTGCTGCTTCTCGCTTCCGCTGCTGCTCAGGCCCTGTGCGCAGCTCGCCTGCGTCTGACTGCGCGTGTGCCCGACTCGGGTCAGCCGAGATCAGCATCGTGCAACCCTAACCCTGAGCCCTAGCCCTGATGATGCGCAGCAGCATACCTATGCCAGAAGGACGACCCGCGCGTCAACACCACTGCGTACCCGCCCAGTGTCAACGGCTGCCAGGAGGATGGCTACTGCCCCAACAAGCAGGCACGTCGCTGCCGCTCAGCTCAGCACAGTGATTTTGCGACGTGTTTGCACCATGCGGGGCTCACGCGCATCCTGCACCTCCTGGCACGCCGACAGATTGCCCGTTTGGCTCAATGGAACGTGTGTTGAAGCTGTGATGCAAGGCATAGCAGAGTCCTGTCTTCACCAAGAAGCTCGTTTCATTTGTGAAGCTTCTCATGGCTTTTCGACATGTGCATACCGAGCATGGTTCCCTGTAAGATTTTACCGTGAACCCCTTGCCGGCGGCTAACCATGTGAGAATGAGCGCCGCAGCCGATCTGGTCCGCCTACCGCGCGGCGGCTTACGGCTCGGGTCTGCTGACCATCTACAACACCACCCACGCCCGGTGGCACTGGAACGGCTTCATCCGCAACAACGTCAACGCCGCCGGCTATACGGACGGTACTTCCCCAGAGGTGAGGCTGTTGGTAGCGATCTGTCTCAGGATCAGCGTCAGCATCAGTGTCCTCTCAGCCTGCCCCAGCACATCCCATGCTATGTTTGCGCCCTCACCGGGTGTCATGCTTGACGGCTGGTCCGCAGCCAGAAGCTATGTGGTCTGATTGTGGCTCACCTGCCCCCGCAGATCTTCACAGCGGAAACCATATACATGACACGCTGCGACAAGCCAGCCCTCAGTGCCACCGTCCCCAAGAAGTAGACATCACCAACCGCCCGCGATACGTAGGATTCGCAGCCCTCACATTCGGCGACAAACCGTGCAAAGCGGCCAATGTGACGGCGCCATGGCGCGTGTCAGCCTGCTCGACTGAGTGCCATTGATGAGGGTCCGTATAGCTAAACAGTAATGACTGCACGTGTGACGCCCCAGCTGTACCAGCGCCAGTGCGCCTTCTCTCTTCGACCTGTTTTCGGCTTCCTGCATACATACATGCGCATGCTGAGCCGGTCAGCGGTGCCCGACAATTGGTGTGCACCAGCTGCAACCCGCGATGACTGCCATCGCTTTCTCCAGGTTGTGCACTGCTCATGTAGCCAATACGAGTCCGTATGGTGTGGCGCCAGCGTTTAGGGAGTCCGGTAATTACTAGTACTAGTAGCAAGAGCGCGGTCTGCTGCTCACAGTCTGATAGCTTGGGTACTGCGGGTCACAGACACTGCGGAAGGGTTGGCCTGCCGTGATATAGTTGTCATGTAAGCATGGTTCTAAGCGGGACATAAATTGGCTGACAGCGTACAGCCAACAGCTGCCTGACTTTGTCTGCCAGAAAGGCTACACGAGCAGCATTCACGTGGGTGCACAGCGCGTCGGCGGGCCCGCCGCCGACGTGCTTCTGTGGCAACTAGCAGCCTGGTTCCAACTAGGCAATGGTGTTGATTGAACACCAGGTGGGTTCACATGGTGCCCTCTTGGGCCGGCTCCGCGCGAATCAAAAGCAGGCTAGTGCATCAAGAGCTCTCGCTCTGTCAGACTGGTCAGGCGTGCCCCTCGTCCCGTCACACAGAGCTCTCGCGTTGAAACTCGTCAGGTTGTGGCTGAGCAGGCAGTCGCCCGCGCCCCAGGGGCTGATCGTGGCGCAGCCGCGGCTCGGCGGCGACCCATTGCACAAAATCCAGTACCTGCCTCTGCCGGACGCCCACGGTGAGGAGTGTACGATGAGCCATGATGCGTAGATGACGGCGCTACTCTTGAATGCCCATGATGTCGCAAGGCTTGCATGGCGCCACGGCTGGTGAAGGTCGGCATCACATGAAGCCCAGGGTGAAGACTCAGGGAAGCACAATGGCAGGCCAGGGACGGGCGGCATGCCGGCGACGTGCTCCGCGGAGGCGCTCGCCGCCTCTACGCCCAGGTTGTCGCGGCCGAAGTGGACCACCGGCGATGCGTAGATAGGCGGCGCGCCGTCAGGGATCCGGTCCAGCCGGTCCTGGTAGCAGTTGCCACACAGCGCCTGGGCGACGGCTCAGCACGTCAGGTTGCGGCACGTGATTTCGCAGGCAGGTCTGCAGCCACCTGTGGATTCGGTTGGACTCATTCGAGCGTTTGGCAATTGGCTGACAGGAGGCGGCTTCGGATGCGGGGGACGGGGTATGGGGGGTACGGCATGCTTCGACTGACGTGTTGTGCCCTCGCAGCTTACACATGGCGCTTCAGGCACGTGCGTCCTCCGGCGATTACTGCGGTCTGCAGTAGGTTGATCGCAAGACACGCCCTGGTGCCGATTTGCTTCTGCAGCGATGACCTCGCCGCTCGCCTCCCGCCACCACTGCCATAGTTGCTGAAGGCTAAGAGTGAAGCGGGCTGCTGTGGAGTGAGCGGTCTCCCGATGGCCACGAAATTATTCGAGCGGACTGCACACAGCAGCTGGCTCCCTGAAGCTATGGATGCATGAGTGATCCATGCCTTCCGAAGGCTTCAGCACACTGAATTAACGTGTCCGATGCGTGCACGACGTCCCCCATGCCGCCGCCGTCCCGCAACTACCGTGACTCACGAGTCTGACAGAAATCCTGAACGGAGCCCATCCCAATGGTCGCGTAGCGGAGACGGCTCTCCGAGGGCTGCCACATTGCTCTGAGGTGTTGTGCCGTCGTACCCAGAAGATGCTCTCCCGGATCTGACTCAATGCTCACTCAAATTGGCACCCAACTTATTCCGAGCATATCAGTGCTGGGCGTCTCGTCGACAGTAGTTACCGGCGAGTTGACAGCACAGGTATGCAGCCCGCGCTGTCAGATCATGATGCCTGCACCGGCAGTAACCGTCACTGCCGAGCTCATTTGCGGCCAGAGACACCACGATGTGATCCAGACACGCTGCAAGGCGGCGGCGCTCGTGCAATGTAGCTGCCATACCCCGCCCTTTGAGGGGCATCTGCACGTGACCCAATCTTGTTGGGAGGCTGCGTCGTAGCTGTCTGAGACGGCTGCGGTGCGCAGCGCACGGCTGCCGCGCTGTTGCTGCATCGCCGATGCTTCCAATGCCTGCAGGGCAGCCAAAGCATGGCGCAAACCATGCGCACTGCGGCGGCCTTCGCGGCGCTGTTGACTGCGTGCCTGCTCGGGTCTGCATCGGCCGGAGTGCAATTCGACGAGGGTCTGCAGTACCCGGGCATCACCGGCGCCATCCCAGCGTGCGCGCCAGTGTTTGTGCCACAGCACATGCATATGCACCGGTGCCACCTGATGCCGCACCGCCATGCGTAACAGCTGAGGCTTGGGCAGCTCTCCGGCCGGCACTTGAGGACTAGGGCTGCGCAGCGTATGTCGTTGGTTGGGACACAGGGCGTTGCCGTGCCAGGGAGGGGCAAGGGCCTGTAGCTAGACCCTGTCAATCTGTCTGACCATGCGTGCACATTCGACATCGCAAACCTGGCTGACCCCACATACGCCATCGCAGGGCTTGCGAGGGCGGCGAGGACTAGTGAGCGCTCGAGCCCCCGCCCCCCTCCCCAGCTGCGAATCCGCCATCCATCCGAAGCCGCTGCCTGTCATGGCACGGAACAGCGACCACTGTCTGACCTGATGTATGCACATACACCGTGAAGTTGATGTGTTCGTACCGATATGCCCCTGCCGCGATGCGCCCGCAGTGACTATGGGTCACCTTCAATGGACTACCTGCTCAGCCGGGGCCCGGTGCACAAGACGGTGTCCGGCGACGAGCCCGAGCAGGTGCGCGACGCCGGCGGGACCTATCGTCGCACCTCTGCAGCTGCAATGATCATCGGGGGCCCCATAACCCGGGCTTACAGTCTGCGATCAACACTCCCGCTCTCTGGAACACGTGAGCAGCGAGGTCGGGATAGACAGCATCATGGGTATGCCAGCAAGCTGACCAGTGCGCCTCGTATGCTGTCACGGGCTCGCCATGAGCTCGCTCTGGCCCTGAGTCGTGTGTCCGGCCGCGCAGATCCACCTCACGCAGGGCGCGACCCCCGTGGACATGTACATCAGCTGGGCTACCGGCAACGCCGTCTACACGTACTGCTCCCAAAACGACGGCGCCAAGTGTGGCGACGCCACGAACGCCTGCGAGTGCAACCAGAAGGCGCCGACCATGACCTCCAGCCAGGTGCAGCTCGCTCTATCAGATGAAAATGCAGTTTTCTGGTCCTGATGCATTACCTCGTTAAAACCTTCGCTATCTCGTAAACTCAAACATGCCCTTGTACAAGTCGTACTCCCATGCAACAGGCTTGGTTTGCTAGCAGACCTGTAACACCCTAACCCTAACCCTGATTTGAAACAGGTCAAGTACGGCACCGACGCGGGGATGGACACATTTGCGGTCGCCCAGGACGCCGGCACCTACCCGGTCGTGGTGCGGCCCTGACGTAACCTAACCCTAACCCTCACCCTGGACTGGCGAACGTGTCCTGCACCCTCGTCTCTGGACCCACCCTGACGCTCACCCTAAGTCTATTCCCGCTACTTCGAACCTCCAGCTGCCCCTGAACCCTGTCCCTGACCTCTGACAGTTGCTGTCAATCAGCTCCACGCTCCTAACTTGATGCGACCTCTCGAGCACGAGCATAGCATCCACGGGCAAACTGGACGCCAATCGAGCTTCTGCCGACAGCACGTTGCCGAGCATGGTGGCTGGTCCGACTTGCTTGATGATGCTGTCCGTTTACTGGCAGGCAGAGGAGTTGTGATGCGACCTGGACGAGTGACCTGCACGATGCCTCTCGGACTGACTCTGCCTGTCCCGAACACCGACGTCCTAACGTGAGCCGGCCTTTCGTGCGCAGAACCAGTACACGCAGATCTACGGGCCCCTGGGCAACGGCAACAACTACACGTCGCCGCTGCTGCACACCATCAAGCTCACCGGGCTGTCCCCCAAGACGCGCTACTACTACCAGTGCGCCCTGCCTGGCTGTCGTGTCCCCTAAGAGCATGTGCTTGCACACTGTGTGGCGCATGGTCTAAGAGACTTCCAGGCCGCACGCATGCCCGTGCCGCTGTTGTCATGGCATAACTTCTCTCCCCGGTGCTGGAAGCCAGACCGCTGCGCGGAGCCATGAGCTGGCTGCATGGAACAGGACGTGTGCTCGCCGCTCTCCGGTCCAAACATCTTCCTGCACTGAGGCAGGGTCGGTGACGGCGTGCTCTTCTCCAAGATCTACGACTTCACGACGCTGCCCGCCGTGGGCTCGGACGAGCGCATCAAGATCGTGGTGACCGCCGACCTGGGTGAGTGCACAGGGTCTAGCACCCGGGGTTACCAAAGCCACGGATGTGTCGGTCGGCCTTGGGCTACGGTATAAGTTGTGGCAACATCTCCATCCCTCCAGCTGAGATGCCACCCTTTCCCTAAGACCCAACCAGTACAGAGGGCAGCTCGAGCAGGGCAGATGCCGGGATGTCACCCGGAAGCATGTGGCGGCATAATGGGGTGTGGCTGCTATCGCTGAAGGCTGTGTGGGGTCGCAGCAGTATAGTTGCCTGTGCCGTGTTGGCGGCACTGCTTCACGCAGGCCTTCTCTCCACGGCGGCCGACCCCCTGCAGTGCAGATTGTGCCATGCGTATCGCAGGCACCACGCACGCCACCAACGAGGTTCTGAGCCGCTTCACGGAGGGTCACGACCCGGATATCGTTCTCTTGGCCGGCGATCACTGGTTAGTACTTTTATGCTCTCCGTTTTAGTCCTGTACAATTCGTTTGCACCTGGAAATTTTGTCTTTTCTCAAACTATATCAATTTGTTTGTAACCCTACTTTCACCCTAACCCTAGTTCTTACCTTAATCCTATAGAACAATGCGACTTTAGTGATCATCTGGATTGGATGCACCCGTAGCTATGCGGACAACCACAACAACGACCAGCGATACTGGGACGGCTGGTTCCGCATGCTCCAGCCCAGCACGTCGAAGGTCCCGTGGTCGGTTTCGTTCGGCAAGTGCGGCCCTCCACCGTTTCCCCGACCCGGAACCTAACCCTGGACATTGCCATGTAGCTGCTGACCGTGATTCCGACCCCGCCCCCAGTCAGCATCGCGCTGAGTGGCAAGGGTGCTCTTTGGCTGCACCCTTGCGGGGTGGATGCCACATTTGTCGTGCTGCATCGCAGTCACGAGGAGGAGACCCAGTGGACGCAGTGCATTGTGGACTACTTCACAAAGGCTGGCTGCGGCAACCTCACGGCGACTGAGATCGCCAACTACTGCGGCAGCCCCGTCAACAGCAACAGCACCATCTGCCCGGTGAGCTTTCCTGAGCACTGATCGGCGCACTGTGTGGCCGGCCAGCCACTACCTGCCGACATTGAGACTCAACGACGAAAGTACGCTCACTATATTGGCCCATGTGTGCACATGCTGCCGATAAAGCCAGCGGCTAGCGTTATGAATGCGTTCATTCTGTGGACGAATGCTTGCCTATGCGCTTACTATTTACGTGACATACGCAGTGCTATGATCCCGCCTTCAGAGGCGAGAGGGGCGCCATCAAGTGCGTGTGTGGTCGCCACCATTGTCTCGCTGCCATGATTGCTGCGTTTGCGCTCTTGTTTCATGTTGCGCTGTCCGCCCTGCGTATCAGGTCTGAAAACCGTAGAGCGAATTATCATTGCCAGATTGGCACCGTTACAGACAGGATGCAACATGCTCGCGTGCCCACCAGAACCCACCAGCTCGCAGTCCTGGCCTGATCAGAGACAATGCAAACCCTGTGCTACGCAAAGGCACTCTTGCCTGACAAATGGTTCTGCTGCGCAGCCCCAACACCGTGTGGAACCACTGCAATGGCAATGCGGTGCGTGCACCTCTCCTGTAGATCCCTGATGTCAGCGGACGTCCCTACCATCCCCTGTTTGCTTGTCGTACGTGGGACTTGTCACGCGTGCGCCCTGGTGCCCCTGCCAAGCCGGTTGCACCGCATGCGCAGGCCTTCGTCTCAGCCTCGGCCCGGTGGCCGGTGCCGTATGTGGAGAGCAAGTCGACCTCACCCCATTATTACTCGTGCGCCCTGCCTCCAGCTTCGAGGTCTGACAGCATGCGGGCGCAGTCCATCGTCAGACTTACGTGCTCTAATCGGAGTCATGCCAGCTTTCGAAACACGGCGATCAGCTCCTGCTATTTGCTCACGCACGCTCAAATGCAATTATGTTGTGGTCTGTGATGAAATCGCCTGACCCCAATGTCCGGAATCGCGGATCGCAGGTTCGAGTTCGGCCTGGTCCACGCCATCGCCCTGTCGAACTACCAGCCCATCTGCGGCGGCTCGCTGCCGTGCGCCATCTACAACCCGGGCCTCAACATCTCCGGCAGCTCTTCGCCGCAGTACACCTGGCTCGCCAACGACCTCGCCGCGGTGAGCTCCGTAGCGCTCTGGCACGGATGTTTAGTGGGAATTTGCAAATGCGCGGACGGTCCTTTGTGATGTTTCCCGTGCTGCTTCAGCATGTCGGATCAACAGGCCGTAAGAGGCTTTCGTGGTGTTTTGCTGCTTGCGACCAGCCGTTAGGGTGACTGTTCTGATGATTGTTCTGATATAAGCCCGGTATAGACCTATCCTCTGCATCACGCCCGGGCACCGAAGCAGTGCTGTGGCGCGCTGCGTAGGTGAACCGGACTGCCACTCCATGGATCATAGGTGTGCTTGGACTGTGCTCCATCGCACTTTGCAGTCATGCTCGATCCTGATGCCTGCAAGGAACAGCGGCCCCCGAGGTTTTACCGTCCTAGCCTACATGTATCGTCTCTCGACCCCGAAACTCCCTCATGCGCATGCGAGTCCAGTGGCCGCGTTGCCCGTGCATGGATCCCACGACCGAAACCTGCGCTCATCAGTGGCTCTGTGCCTGCCCCAGTGTACTTCCACAACCCCTGGTACACGAGCTGGGGCGGGTTCAAGTCGGACGACTGCACCCGTCAGGCTTTGGAGCCGCTGCTTAACATGTACGGCGCGGACCTCGTCTACAACGGTGAGCTAAACCTTAGCCCCAACTTCAAACCCTAAACCTAACCGCAACCCTGACCAGACCGCCTCACTAAGCCCTGACCTCACTCCGCCATGCCTGATTGTGACCAGACAAGAGCACTGTGGCCACCTGGTCCAAGGCAGCCCCTTCCCGGCTTTGATGCATCTGTTCAGCGTATCTGGTGGCCGCCTCCTGGCTGACTCAACCTGCGGAGTGCATACCTGATTCGAGCTGCAAGCCTCTGCGTTGCTTGTCGGCAGGCGCAAGGCCCCTGACCAGGCCTTCTGCCGTGCGCAGGTCACATCCATGGTGAGCTGCGCATCCCGCTGCAGACAAATGGCCTGGACGATGTCAGCCTTGAATTGGCAAGCTTGCGCTGCAGCTTTTACCGAGCAGCGAGCCATCCCGTGAAGTCGTGGTGTCTCAGAAGGGCTTTCAACACTGTTGCTTTGTCGACCGTGAGCCGCCTGAGCTGTCACGCGTGTGCGCAGCGTACGAGCGCTCGAACCCAGTCAACAACTTCATCGTCGACCCAACATCAGAAGCATGCAACACGGTGCGCTCTTGCAAGAGGTGACATCAGCATCCGGCGGGATGCCGGTGAAACACCCTGCAGGGGCTCACTGCGTCGTGACCGCGCAGGTGCACATTGTGGTGGGAGACGCCGGCAATGACGAGACGCTCCAGGTGCGTATAGCCTAGCCGTTGCATGACGTAGTGTTAAGCGTCTTGGCACCAGCAGGCGGGTTTGACGTGCAACGTTCTGATCTGCGTTCTGACGTGGTATTTGCCTGGGGCGTAGTGCGGGCTGATCGACCGGAGACTCGACGACGGAAAGCTCGTGTGCGCCGGACAGGAGATCGCGACCAACTCGTCTGAGGGTGCGCGGAACGCCGTCAAACCCCCGCAGTGCCCGCCATGCGCGTAGTTTGCCGTGTCCTGCGTGTGTTTGGGACGGCAACTGAGTGAGCTCATGACTGTGCTGTCACCCGCAGGCTACTACTTCCCGTGCCAGAGCCACACCTTCCAGGACTGTGCGCTCTGCCCCAATGTCTGACCGCTCGGCTGCTTGCTGCATGTCAGCTGCCTGTGCTGCTTGCACTTCCACTGCTGCTCAGGTCCTGTTGACAGCTTGCGCCGGCGTCCGGCTGCATGAGCGCCCGATCCGGCTCAGCGGACACCATCAGCACTGGCCAAGCCTTTATCCTGAACCCTGACCCTGCTGATGTGCAGCGCCGTACATCTGCCAGAAGGACGACCCGCGCGTCAACACCACCTTTCTACCGGCCAGCCTCAACGGCTGCCAGGAGGACGGGTACTGCCCCAACAAGCAGGCGCGTCCTTGCCAGACAGGCCATCTCCTCGTTTGTGTACACCACGCGGAGCTCATGCGCGTGCTGCACCTTCGGGCTCGCTGGACGGGCGCGCTTCCCAGCTCATTGGGCGCATTTATGAGGGTGTGATGCAAGGCAGAATCCCGTTGTCTCCGAAAGAGCATGTTTCAGTCGTGGAGCTCGACGGTCTTCTCGACATGTGTTTGTCAAGCATGATAATCTGCTAGGGCTTGCCGTAACCCCCCGCCGGCAGCTCACCAAGTGAGAACCTGCGCTGCAGCCGATCTGGTCCGCCTACCGCGCGTCGGCGTACGGCTCGGGCCTGCTCACCATCTACAA
>JAABUX010010894.1_pt1 | contig 10099 bp, 9 predicted proteins | sample 5561851 | NCBI WGS metagenome assembly JAABUX01 (sample SAMN10711883, study PRJNA513361) | rock metagenome | isolation source: Antarctica rocks | place: Antarctica: Victoria Land, Richard Nunatak red sandstone | collected 2016-01-03 | reverse complement strand
GGGAGCGCCGCTGTTCAGCGGGTTGGACGCCGCGGACATCGACGCCGTGCTCGACCGATTCAGCACCCTGCGGGTGCCGCTCGGTGAGCGGGTCTTCCGCCAGGGCGAGGACACCGAGCCGGCGCTGTTCGTCGTCCTCGAGGGCAAGATCAGCCTGACCAGGGACAGCGACCACGGCGACCACACCATGCTGGCGGTGCTCGGACCCGGCCAGATGTGCGGAGAGCTGTCGGTCTTCGACCCCGGGCCCCGGCTGTCGTCGGCCACCGCGCTGTCCGACGCGACGGTCGCGCGGCTGGGCCGGCCGGACCTGCTGACCTGGATCGTCGGGCGGCCGGTCATCGCCGAGCGGCTCCTGCAGGTGCTGGCCCGCCGGCTGCGGCGCACCAACGACACCATCAGCGATCTGATCTTCACCGACGTGGCCGGCCGGCTGGCCAAGACCCTGCTGGAGCTGGGCGAGCGCTTCGGTCGCACGCTGCCGAGCGGCGGCGTGCAGGTGGACCACGGACTGACCCAGGGGGAGCTGGCGCAGCTGGTGGGCAGCACGCGCGAGACGGTCAGCAAGTCCCTCGCCGACTTCGCCCACCGCGGCTGGGTCGTGCTGGGCACCCGGACGCTGCACCTCGTGGACCGCGCTGCCCTCGCCAAGCGCGCGGGGCTCGTCCCGCGCGGCTGATCGTCGGGTTGCGGCCCGCTCGATCGCCGCCCGCCGCGCGCCAGGTGAACCCGGCGCCCCCCCCGAGGCCGAATGGCCAGCGTGAGAGTGCCCGCTGCGACCCGAGGGCAGTACCGGGTAGTGGCACTCCCTCTGGCGTGGCGACCGGCCCGCCGGTGAGCGTGGCGCTGTTCGACCTGGCCCTCGACAGCCCGGCGTCGCGCGTGCAGGTGGCTTTCGCCGACGGCACCCGCGAGCCGCTGCAGGTGCAGCGGTGGAGCGGGCCGCCCGATGTGGTCGACCTCCGGCTGCTGGCGCGCACCGGAGCGGGACCGACGCTCGACATCGGCTGCGGCCCAGGTCGTCTCACCGGCTGGTTGGCCGCCCAGGGCACGCCGACCCTCGGCATCGACATCGCGCCGGCTGCCGTTCGCCGTACCCGTGAGCGCGGAGCGGCTGCCCTGCGGCGCAGTGTTTTCCAGCGGGTTCCGGCGGCCGGTCGCTGGCGGCACGCGCTGCTGGCCGATGGCAACGTCGGCATCGGCGGCGACGCCGTGGCACTGCTGGTGCGCACCGCCGACCTGCTGGCGCCGGCCGGCAGCGTGCACGTCGAGCTGGGTGCGCCGGGGTCACGCAGCGGCCGGACGCTTGCGCGGCTCGAGCCGGCTGACGGTGTGGCGGGGCCGTGGTTCCCCTGGGCACATGTGCCGGTCACCGAGGTCGGCACGATCGCCGCCGCCGCGGACCTGCAGGTCACCGAGCTGTGGTCGGCCGGCACCCGGTGGTTCGCCGAGCTCGTCACCCGTGGCTGACCGGCGTAAGCACCTCGTACGCCGGCAAGCACCACGCACGGACTCCTCAACGGGCACCATCCGGGGGTGCAGGCGCCGCTGGTGCTCGTCGTCGACGACGACGGGACCGTCACCGACGTGCTCAGCCGCTACCTCGAGCACGCCGGCTTGCGCGTGATCACCGCCTCGGACGGGCCGACGGCGCTCGCGCTGGCCGCGCAGCATCGTCCCGACCTGGTCGTGCTGGACCTGATGCTGCCGGGGATCGACGGGCTCGAGGTCTGTCGGCGACTGCGGGCCGAGCGCCCGGTGCCGGTCGTCATGCTCACCGCCCTCGGCACCGAGGAGGACCGCGTCGCGGGGCTGGAGCGGGGAGCCGACGACTACATCGTCAAGCCGTTCTCCCCTCGCGAGGTGGTGCTCCGGGTGCAGTCGGTGTTGCGCCGCAGCCTCGCGACCCGGACGCCGGTCGAGGGCCCCCGGGTGCTCAGCGACGCAGACCTCACGGTGGACCTCGTATCGCACAGCGCCAAGGCCGGGGGACGGGTGCTGGAGCTCACCGCCCGCGAGTTCGACCTGCTGGTCTTCCTTCTGGAGCATCCGCGCCAGGTCTTCGGCCGCGCCGAGCTGCTGGAGCGGGTCTGGGGCTGGACGTTCGGCGACCAGAGCACCGTCACCGTGCACGTGCGTCGGCTGCGCGAGAAGATCGAGGTCGACCCCGCGACACCGACCAGGGTCGTGACCGTCTGGGGCGTTGGCTACCGCTACGACCCCGTCGAGGACGGCAGGGAGGGAGAGCCCGGTGCCTGACGGCCTGGTAGTCGTGCTGATCGCGCTCGGGTGCTCCGGGGCGGTGGCCGGCACCGGGGCGCTCGCCTTACGCCTCACCCGCGCCGCCAGCCTCGCCTGGACGGCGAGCGTGGTCGCGATCGTGGCCGTCGCCGGGGTGCTCGCCGCCTCGGTCGGGACGGCGCTGGCGATGTTCAGCTCGCCCCACGACCTCGGCGTGCTGCTCACGGTGTCGCTCACGGCCGGGGCCGTGTCGCTCGCCGTCGCGGTCGGGCTCGGGCGGCGGCTGTCCCGCGACGTCGCCGTAGTAGCCGACATCGTGGCCGAGGGGGCTCCCGCCGAGACCACGCGGCGACTGCCGGGGGAGCTCCGCAGGTTGGCGCTTCGCCTGTCGGCGACGCGCGCCGATGCCGAGACCGCACACCGGGAGGCGGCCGCCCAGGAGGCCGGGCGCCGCCAGCTGGTGGCCTGGGTCAGCCACGACCTGCGGACGCCGCTGGCAGGACTGCGGGCGATGGCCGAGGCGCTGGAGGACGGCGTCGTCGACGACGCGCCGACCGTCGGGCGCTATCACAGGCGGATCCGCGAGGAGGTCGAGCGGCTGTCCGGCATGGTCGACGACCTGTTCGAGCTGTCCCGGCTGCAGGCGCCCGGCCGGCGGCTGCAGGTCAGCCGGGTGTCCCTGCGCGACCTCGTCGCCGAAGCCGTCGGGGCCGCCGAGCCGCTGGCGCGAGCCGCCGGGGTGCGGCTCACCGCTCACGACGCCGTCGAGCTGCCGGTGCGGGTCGACGCGGACGAGGTGGGGCGGCTGCTGGCCAACCTGCTGGTCAACGCCGTACGCCACACGCCCCCGGACGGGGAGGTGCGCGTGGCCACCAGGGAGCGGGCCGGCTGGGCCGAGATCGACGTGCTCGACGCCTGCGGGGGCATCCCGGCGGAGGACCTGCCCCGGTTGTTCGAGGTGGGTTTCCGCGGATCGGCGGCACGCACCCCGTTGGAGGCGGCGGGCGGCGTCGTGCCCACCGGTGCCGGCCTCGGGCTGGCCATTGCCAGGGGTTTGGTGGAGGCGCACGGCGGGACGCTCGCGGTGGCGAACGTCGACCCGGGGTGCCGCTTCACCGTCGCGTTGCCGCAGGCGGGTCCGGCGACCACGGAGGCGACCACGGAGGCGACCGCGGAGGCGACGGGCGACCCGGACGCCGACCCGGACGCCGACCAGGCGGCGGCGATCGTCGCGGCCTGAGTCTGGAAGGCTCGCGGAGTGCCGGCCACCCTCCTCGACGAGCTCGTCGACCTGCTGGACCTCGAGCGGCTGGAGGCGGACCTGTTCCGCGGCCGGCAGCCCGCGACGACGCTGCAGCGCGTCTTCGGCGGCCAGGTCGCCGGCCAGGCCCTGGTGGCGGCCGGGCGCACGGTGGCCCCGGACCGGCCGGTACACAGCCTGCACAGCTACTTCCTGCGGCCGGGCGACCCGCAGGTGCCGATCGTCTACAGCGTCGAGCGGACCCGGGACGGGCGCTCGTTCACCACCCGCCGGGTGGTGGCATTGCAGCACGGCCGGACCATCTTCACGCTGACCGCGTCGTTCGCCGTGGTCGAGGACGGACCCGACCACCAGGACCCGATGCCGGCCGCGCCCGACCCGGAGTCGTTGCCACCCCTGCACGAGCTGCTCAGTGACTACGCCGACGAGCTCGGCGGCTGGTTCGTGCGGCCGCGCCCCATCGACCTGCGCTACGTCGGGAAGCCGCCGCTGGTGGCGATCCAGGAGGACGGGCCGCAGCCGCCGAGCAACGACGTGTGGCTGCGCGCCGACGGGAGGCTGCCGGACGACCCGATGCTGCACGCCTGCGTGCTGACCTACGCCAGCGACAGCACACTGCTCGACTCGGTGCTGCTGCCGCACCGGCTGGCGATCGGCCACGGTCTGTCCGGGGGCGGGTCGCTGGCGAGTCTTGACCACGCCGTGTGGTTCCACCGGCCCTTCCGTGCCGACGACTGGTTGCTCTACTCCCAGCACTCCCCCAGCGCCCACGGCGCACGCGGGCTGGCCACCGGCCGCATCTTCAGCCGGGACGGCCGGCTGGTCGCCAGCGTGGTGCAGGAGGGCCTGGTGCGGCCGAGCAGGGCCGGCTGACGCGGCGGCCGCCAACGTCGCGGGAGCACCGCTCGCAGTAGCCCGGCGGGCGCAGGGGCGGACCGGTCAGGCGTAGGCCTCCACCGGCGGGCAGGAGCAGACCAGGTTGCGGTCCCCCTTCGCGCCGTCGACCCGGCGCACCGGCGGCCAGTACTTCCCGCCGGCGGCGCCGCGCAGCGAGGCCAGCGGGTACGCCGCGAGCGAGCGCGGATAGGCGTGCTCCCACTCGTCCGCCGTCACCATCGCCGCGGTGTGCGGGGCATGGCGCAGCGGGTTGTCCTCGGCCGGCCACTCCCCCGCCTCCACCCTGGCGATCTCGCCGCGGATGGCGACCATCGCGTCGACGAAGCGGTCCAGCTCGGCGAGGTCCTCGCTCTCGGTGGGCTCGACCATCAGCGTCCCGGCCACCGGGAAGCTCATCGTCGGCGCGTGGAAGCCGTAGTCCACCAGCCGCTTGGCCACATCGGCGACGGTCACGCCGGAGCTGCGGGTGATGCCGCGCAGGTCCAGGATGCACTCGTGCGCGACGAGCCCGTCCGCCCCGGCATAGAGCACCGGGTAGTGCCCGGACAGCTTGCGCGCCAGATAGTTCGCTGACAGCACGGCGGTCTGGGTGGCGCGACGCAGCCCGTCGGCGCCCATCAGCCGGACGTAGACCCACGGCACCACCAGGATCCCGGCGGACCCGAACGGCGCGCCGCTGACCGGCCCCGCCCCGGTGGCCGGACCGGCCTCGGGGACCAGCGGATGGTTGGGCAGGTACGGCGCGAGGTGCGCGGCCACCGCGACCGGGCCCACACCGGGGCCCCCGCCGCCGTGCGGGATGCAGAAGGTCTTGTGCAGGTTCAGGTGGCTCACGTCGGCGCCGAAGGCACCGGGCTTCGCGAGGCCGACGAGCGCGTTGAGGTTCGCGCCGTCGACGTAGACCTGGCCGCCGTGCTCGTGCACGACCCGGCAGATCGCGCCGATGCCCTGCTCGTAGACCCCGTGGGTGGAGGGGTAGGTGACCATGCAGGCGGCGAGATCGCCCGCGTGGTCGGCGGCCTTGTCGGCGAGGTCGGACAGGTCGACATTGCCCTCGTCGTCACAGCCCACCACGACGACGCGCATCCCGGCCATCGCCGCGCTGGCGGCATTCGTCCCGTGCGCGCTGCTGGGGATCAGGCAGACGTCGCGGGCGGTGTCGCCGCGCGAACGGTGCCAGCCGCGGATGGCGAGCAGCCCGGCGAGCTCGCCCTGGCTGCCGGCGTTGGGCTGCAGCGACACCGCGGCGTAGCCGGTGATGCTCGCCAGCCACTGCTCGAGGTCGCGGATCACCTGCAGGTGCCCACCGGCCTGGTCCAGCGGCGCGAACGGGTGGATCCTGGCGAACTCCGGCCAGGTCACCGCCGCCATCTCGGTGGTGGCGTTGAGCTTCATGGTGCAGGAGCCCAGCGGGATCATCGTGCGGTCCAGCGCGAGGTCGCTGTCGGACAGCCGCCGCAGCCAGCGCAGCATGGCGGTCTCGCTGCGGTGGCTGGTGAACACCGGGTGGGTGAGGTACGCCGAAGAGCGGCGCAGCCCCGCCGGCAAGGCGTCCGGCGCCCCGGCGTCGAGCCCCACGGTGTCGATCGTGTCCGCCAGGCCGAAGGCGGCCCACACGGCCTGCAGGTGCGCCGGCACGGTGGTCTCGTCGCAGCTCACGCCGACGGTGTCCGCGTCGACCCGGCGCAGGTTGACCCCCCGGTCCCGCGCCGCGGCGAGCACGCCCTCGGCGCCACCTCGCACGCTGGCGGGCACCCGGGCGAGCACAGTGTCGAAGAAGCTGTCGTGCAGCACCTGCACGCCGCCGGCACGCAGGCCGGCGGCCAGCAGCACGGCGCTGCGGTGGGTCCGCCACGCCGTCCCCGCCAGCCCGTCGGGGCCGTGGTAGGCGGCGTAGGCGGCGGCCAGCACCGCCGGCAGCACCTGCGCGGTGCAGATGTTGCTGGTCGCCTTCTCCCGGCGGATGTGCTGCTCGCGGGTCTGCAAGGCGAGGCGCAATGCGGGAGCACCGTCGGCGTCGACGGACACGCCGACCAGCCGACCGGGGAGCCCACGCTCCAGGCCGGCGCGCACCGACATGTACCCGGCGTGCGGGCCACCGAAGGCCATCGGCAGACCGAACCGCTGGGTGGTGCCGACGACCACGTCAGCGCCGAGCTCACCGGGCGGCGTCAGCAGGGTGAGGGCGAGCAGATCGGCTGCGACGACGGCGATGCCACCCCGCGCGTGGGTGGCGTCGATCAGCGGGGCGAGGTCGCGGACGATCCCGCTGGCGCCGGGCGACTGCAGCAGCAGGCCGAACATCTCGACGTCGGGAAGGCCGTCGGCGAGATCGGCGACGAGGACCGGAATGCCCATCGCCTCCGCGCGGGTGCGCAGCACGGCGACGGTCTGCGGCAGCGTCTCGGCGTCCACCACGAAGGTCGCTTCGGGGCGGCCGCGCACCGTCCGCCGGGCCAGCTGCATCCCCTCGGCGGCGGCGGTGGACTCGTCCAGCAGGCTTGCGCCCGCCGTCGGCAGCCCGGTCAGGTCGGCCACCATGGTCTGGAAGGCGAGCAGCGCCTCCAGCCGGCCCTGCGAGATCTCCGGCTGATAGGGCGTGTACGCCGTATACCACGCCGGGTTCTCCAGCACGTTGCGCTGGATCACGCCGGGCAGCACCGTGTCGCTGTAGCCCAGCCCGATCATCGAGGTGACCACCCGGTTGCCGGCCGCGACCAGCCTCAGCGCTGCCAGCACCTCCGTCTCGGTCACCGCTGGCGGCAGCTCCAGGTCGGTGTCGAGGATGGCCGCGGGCACCGCTGCCCGGGTGAGCGCGTCGAGGTCGGCGTACCCGATCGTTCGCAACATCTCCGCGAGCGCGCCGGCGTCGGGGCCGATGTGACGATCGCTGAAGGGCACAGGTGTCGAGGTGGGTCCCACGGTCGCTCCCGGGAGGCGATGGCGGCGGTCCCTCCCCCTCTGTCACCCACCGCTCGCGCGGCGGTGCTCCAGAGCGTCCGGGGCCGGCACGGTGCTGGGGCCTGAGAGGTTGAGGGGAGGTCTTGCTCCTACGGCGCCCCTGCCCGCACGACGAGCGTGCGGCGGGGTCTCTCCCGGGCCGGCGGGACGGATGCAGTTGTGCTGTGACGTTACCGCCTGGCTGCCGGACCCAGCCCGCGGAGGGGCGCCGGTCCCGAACACACAACTCAGCGTGCGGAAACGCCTGATCGCCCGCGGGCCGTTTTCCCCACCCCTCGGCGCGCCAGCGGCGCTGAGCTGAGTCCGGCCGTCGGCGCTGGTCCCGTGAAGCGCACGGGACAGCGGGCCGGAACCGGCGGGCAGTACCTGACCTGTCGAAGGGGTGCGGTTCACGCACTCCCTTGTGAACAGATCACCGGCTACTCCGGTCCGACGATCTCGTCTGGTAGCCGATCCGCTTGCAGGACCACCGTTCTGCCAACTTCTTGACGCGAAACATAGAAGCGCGGCGCAGGTCAGGTCAGTTCTGGGGAGTGAGGTGAAGCGGCGGGGCCGACCTGGACCCCGGCGCCCGGGTCCGCCCGGAGGTTCTTGAACCAGTCCGGGTCCTGGTCGGCGCCGCCCTTGGAGGCGACGACGACGAAGTCGTCCCCCGAGGTGCCGTAGATCAAGAAGGGGCGGCGTGGCTCGCCGGTCCTGCGTCCTGTCGTGGCGAGCACGAGCGTGTACACGCCGTTCGACTCGTGTCCTTCGGTTCGCCCGAGACGAGATACGTGCGGGTCTGCTGGGCGACCCAGTCCCAGGTCGAGCCGGTGGCGCGGTCGAGATCGTCGGCGACGGCCACGACGGCGGTCCTTTCGGGTGCGGGTGACATTGGTCGACGTAAAAGCGGGATTGTGTCGCCTCAGTCGAGCTTCTCGGCCAGCGCAACGATGATGCCCGCGGGTCCGCGGACGTAGCAGAGCCGGTAGCTGCCCTCGTATTGCGCCACGTCTCCAACGAGTTCGGCGCCGCAGGCCCGCAGGCCGGCGACGGTGGCGTCGATGTCGTCGACGGCGAACATGATGCTGCGCAGGCCCAGCGTGTTGCCCAGTGCGTTCGCCGGCTCGGCGCTGATCACCGCAGGGGTGTGGAACTTCGTCAGCTCGAGCCGGCCGTGGCCGTCCGGGGTCCGCATCATCGCGATGTCGACCCGGACGCCGTCGAGCCCGTTGATTCGGTCCACCCACTCTCCCTCGATCGGCGCCTGGCCCTCCAGCTCCATACCGAGCTCGACGAAGAAGGCCTTGGCCGACTCGAGGTCGTCGACGACGACGCTTACGTGGTGCATCTGCTGAATCGTCATGGTGGTTCTCCTTCTCCCTGCGCGACCTGTCGTGGCCGCTCGTGCACCTGGGACGGATCCGGTGACCCGTTCTCGACACCCGTGGGGTGCCGGCTGCAAAAGGGTTCGAGAATCAAGTGCGCCGCGAAGTGTCGAGGATGTGGGGTCGGCACCGTCCCAGCAACACCGGCGGCCACGACGAGCCGCGTGACGACAAAGGAGATCGACGTGAAGTACCTGCTGCTCAAGCACTACCGAGGTGGTCCGACCCCCGCCGTCGACTTCCCGCCGATGGACCGGTGAACGCCGGAGGAGGTCGACGCGCACGTGCAGTTCATGCGCGACTTCGCGACTCGCCTGGAGGAGACGGGTGAGTTCGTCGACACCCAGGCCTTGGCGGCCGAGGGCACGTTCGTGCGGTCCGACGGTGAGGGACGCCCAGCAGCGGCCGACGGCCCGTTCGCCGAGACCAAGGACCTCATCGCCGGCCGGTACGTCATCGACGTGGAGTCCTGGGACCGCGCGGTCCAGCTGGCCGGGGAACTCTCCGACGCTCCCGGGCCCGGCGGGAAGCCGATCCACGAGTGGCTCGAGGTCCGACCTTTCTACAGCGAGTCGCCCACGGTCACCGAGTGACCGAGCCACTGCTGCGGGAGCTCGTGCCCGCTGTGATCGGTGTCCTCCTCCGGCGCGAAGCCGACTTCGTGTCAGCGGAGGACGCCGTGCAGGAGGCCCTCGTCCGGGCGCTGGAGGCCTGGCCGGACGACCGGCCGCGCGACCCCAAGGCATGGTTGGTCACGGTCGCATGGCGCAAGTTCCTCGACGCCGCCCGTTCCGAGGCGTCGCGGCGAGGGCGGGAGTTCGCCGGAGCAATGCTCGAAACATGTGGATCTGCCGGGTGAGGGGCGTACCTTCCCGGTGATCTTGTGAGGACTCGAGCAAGACCGGCGCTGCAACGCTGGTCGGCAGGGCACGCCCATGTTCACGGTAGTCGCAGGAGAGGTCGGCGCGGATGGCCGGGAGGGCCCGTCGGAGACGGCGGGGTCGATGCTCGATGTGCTGGCGCGTGAGGGTGCGAGGCGGATGCTGGCGGCGGCGTTGGAGGCCGAGGTCGCGGCCTACATCGACGCCCACACCGACCAGCTCGATGAGCAGGGTCACCGGTTGGTGGTCCGCAACGGCCACGCGGTGCCGCGCTCGGTGAGCACCGCGGCGGGGGCGGTCGAGGTGGTGGCGCCGCGGGTGAACGACAAGCGCGTCGACGAGGCTGGTGAGCGGGTGCAGTTCTCCTCCTCGATCCTGCCGGCGTGGTGCCGGCGCTCGCCGCAGGTGACGGAGGTGCTGCCGCTGCTCTACCTGCATGGCCTGTCCTCGTTGGACTTCGTGCCAGCGCTGGGGCAGTTCCTGGGGTCGTC
>JAABUX010010892.1_pt1 | contig 10100 bp, 12 predicted proteins | sample 5561851 | NCBI WGS metagenome assembly JAABUX01 (sample SAMN10711883, study PRJNA513361) | rock metagenome | isolation source: Antarctica rocks | place: Antarctica: Victoria Land, Richard Nunatak red sandstone | collected 2016-01-03 | reverse complement strand
CATCAAAGCTGCTTAGTACTGACTTCGAGAGAGCAAATGAAGGAGATTGCTTTACTTGAAGGGTCAGCCAGTTCGGTGCGCTCACTGCAATTATTGGGTTTGCAAGTAGTTGAGGGGCAGGAAATCCTCAAGCAAAAGGGTCTGCCTGCAACGGAATCAGAAACACAGTGGAAAGCGCTGGTCGAGTACTATTCCGGCAATCCTCTGGCCTTGAAGATCGCGGCAACTAATATCAAGTATGTGTTCGATGGTGACGTGGGCGAGTTTCTCAATCAGGGTACAGCCATCTTCGGTGATATCAAAGAACTCCTAGCGCAGCAGTTCGAGCGCTTGCCAGAGATAGAACAAGAGATTATGTACTGGCTGGCAATTAAACGGGAGCCAGTAACGCTAGTCGAGTTACGAGCAGACATGGTGGCACCAGCCCCACAAATTAGACTAGCGGCAGCTTTGGAATCGCTGGGGCGGCGATCACTGCTCGAAAAAACTCAGGCTAGCTTCACACTGCAGCCAGTAGTGATGGAGTATGTCACCAGTCGCTTCATTGAGCAGATATGTCGAGAGATTACAACGAGAGAGTTGATACTGTTTTGTAATCATGCACTGATGCAAGCGACAGCAAAAGATTACATCAGGGATACTCAAGTGCGGTTGCTTCTCCAGCCAGTCTTCGAGGGGTTACTGGCGATGCTAAAGAGTCAGAGTCACGTCGAGTCGGCGCTTAAACAGATACTAGCAATGCTAAAGGAGCAGGCTCCACAACACAATTATGCGGGTGGAAATGTGCTCAATCTGCTTTGCCAGATGCAAACCGAGCTAAGTGGCTATGATTTTTCGCATTTAACTGTTTGGCAAGCCGACCTCCGACGTGTAAGTTTGCACCAGGTCAATTTCGCTTATGCCAATCTAGCTAAGTCAGTTTTTGCTGACACCCTCGGGGCGATTTTTGCGGTTGCCTTTAGCCCGAATGGTCAACTTTTGGCAACGGCTGGTCCCCATGGAGAGATTTGCTTGTACCGAGTGGCGGATAGTCAACAACTTCTCGCCTGTCACGGTCACACTAGTTGGATCTGGTCGGTCACCTTTAGTCCCTGCGGGAGAATAGTTGCTAGTGGCAGTGAGGACCAAACAGTAAGGTTATGGGATACCAGTACTGGTGAATGTATCAAAACTCTGCCTGGTCACAGTAGTGCCATCCGGTCAGTTGCCTTCAGTGGAGATGGTCAGACGCTGGCAAGTGGCAGTGAAGACTTCTTGGTTCGGCTGTGGGATGTCGGCACCGGCCATTGCCTCAAAACTATACAGGCATTTGGTAATAAAGTGATGTCAGTCGCCTTTAGTCCTCAAAGGACTATGCTTGCTAGTGGCCATAATGACTCCTTAGTCAGGTTATGGGATATCAGTACTACTCAATGCCTTAAGACCTTGCAGGGCCACACTTGTAGTGTACATTCAGTTGCCTTCAGTGCGGACAACAAGACGCTGGCGAGCGGCAGTGATGACTCGACGGTTCGGTTATGGGATGTTGGCACTGGCGACTGCCTTCATATTCTTCCGGCTCATACTGACGTAGTATATTCAGTTGCCTTCAGCGCGGATGGTCAGACGCTAGCGAGTAGCAGTGATGATTCCTTGGTTCGGTTATGGAATGTCAGCACTGGCCACTGCCTCAAAACTTTACAGGGACATAGTAGTAGGGTGTGGTCGGTCGCCTTTAGTGCAGATAACAAGACGCTAGCGAGTGGCAGTGATGACTCAACGGTTCGGTTGTGGGATGTCAGCACCGGCTACTGCCTCAAGACAAAGCAGGGTTATAGTAATAGAGTCTTGTCAGTCGCCTATGCGCCAAGCGCACACTCTGCCAACAGCCTGGACCGTGATATTTTTGCCAGTAGCAGTGAAGACCAAACAGTGAAGCTGTGGGATGCTAGCACTGGTCTTCACCTCAAAACTTTGCGGGGCCATAATCGTCGGGTCATATCAGTTGCTTTCAGTCCGCAAGGGCGAGTGGTTGCTAGTGGTAGTGAGGACCAAACTGTACGCTGCTGGGATACCAGCAGCGGCCACTGCATAAGAACTTTGCGAGGACATAGTCATCGGGTCACATCCCTTGCCTTTAGTCCCGATGGTCAGATTCTGGCTAGTGGCAGTGAGGACTCAAAGGTAAAGCTGTGGGAGTTCAGCACTGGTAGATGTATTCAGACCTTGCAGGGACCGAACTCTCCGGTCTGGTCAGTTGCTTTCAGCCCTAAAGGTAGTACCCTGGCCAGTAGTTCTCCTGACTACACAGTAAGGCTCTGGGATCCCAGCACTGGTGAATGCTTGCGGACTCTTCGGGGTCATACTAGCTGGGTCTGGTCAGTCACCTTCAGTGAGGATGGTTGTCTGCTTGCCAGTGGCAGTCGTGACCGAACAGTGAAGCTCTGGGATGTCAGCACTGGTCAATGCGTTGGAACTTTGCAGGGGCATAGCAGTTTCGTCTACTCAGTTGCTTTTCTGGATAGTCGCACACTGGCGAGTGGTAGCGGTGACCAAACAGTGAAGCTCTGGGATGTCAGCACTGGCAGAGAAATCAAAACTTTGTCAGGACAAGCTAGTTTAGTCTGGTCAGTCGCCTTTAGTCCTCAAGGCCGTACCTTGGCTAGTGCTAGTGAAGATGGGGCGATTAAGCTGTGGGATGTCAGTACCTATGAGTGCCTGAAAACTCTCAGAAGCCCTAGACCATACGAGAGCATGAGCATCACTGGCGTTACTGGTTTAACTGAAGAGCAAAAGGTGACTCTAAGGGCTTTGGGGGGGCTTGAGTAAGCGCATCACGCATCACCATCTGAACATTGCTATTCACGTTGTTGGATGTTCACGCCCTGACTGCCTGACAGAAGTGGTTGAAACCGAGATGGGGCAAAGCTTTGCTAGAAAAGAGGCAAAGTGACATGAGAAGCTAGAGTTATAGCCCTACGCAATTACATTAGGACAATGCTTGAAGGCGGCATCGACACAATCACGAAAACTATCAAATTTATCCCATCGTTGCCGCATCCAATTCTTAAGGACAAACCACCAATGCTCAATCTGGTTCAAATCTGGAGAATAGGGAGGAAGATACCATAACTCACATCCCGCTTTTGCCACGATTTCATCAATGGCTTGGGAACGATGGAAACTGGCATTATCGATGACGATGACATCGCCCTGTTGCAATTGTGGCAGCAGACACTCCAAGAGCCAGACCTCAAACAAGGCTCGGTTGCACGAGCCTTCAAACGTCATTGGCGCAAAGATGTTCCCAAGCTTTAGTGCCGCAATCCAACTAACACGCTCGGTACGTTTTCCGGCTTTGAGTGCATGGAAGCGTTGCCCAATCTCGCAGTAGCCATAGAGATAGTCTTCGCGGTTATCAATGCCTGCTTCATCGACATACACGAGATGGGCGGCAGATTTCGTCAAGAGTTTCAAGAGAAACTCTTGACGCTTAAGCTGATCACGCTCTCGATATCCGTATGTCTTTTTTTCCGACTCAATCCCAACTTCCGGAGCGCATCACTGATGTTCTGCTGCGTCACGTTATCGCCCCACAACTTCGCCATTTGCCCCTGCGTCTTGTCCCCATACTGTTGCACAAACTCTCGAAACTTCTGCCAGTCCCTGATTTTGTGCCTGCAACCTTGCTGATAGTTCGTGATCGCTTGACAGTTCCCCTCTTGTTCTTTTCGTTTCAGCCACAGGTCTAAGGTATTGCGACTGATGTTCATCATCCGACTCACATCCGTTTTGCGTTCTCCTCGTTCCACCGCCGCAGTTGCTTTTTGACGCAGGTCATTGCTATAGGGGGCAGCCATTGCAGTTCCTAGTTCCTATCTTCTCCCCAATTATACGTCCTAATACGCCTCCGTAGGGCTATACCACACAGTAGCTTGGATATCATGTTAAACTCCACCCTCCTCTATGGTCAACTGATGGGTGATCTAAGTCAACACAGTCGATACCGAGATCTGCGGCATCTCAAAGCGCTGGGATGGATGGTGAGTGCCCTGGTTGGCAGTGGGCAGTTGAGCTTGGCGGCATGGCAACCCTACGTGTCCTCTCGCGCCCAGAGTGCACAAAGCAGTGAACGACGCTGGCAACGATTTATGAGCAACGCCCGGATTCGGGTGAGGTCGCTGTATCTGCTGTTAGTGATGGTGGCTTTGCAAGGATGGCAATCCCATCGGCTCTACTTGGCACTAGACACCACGATGCTGTGGGAGCGATACTGCATGATTCACCTGTCGGTAGTCTGTTGCGGACGAGCCGTGCCGTTGTTGTGGCGCGTCCTAAAACACGGCAGTGCCAAAGTTGCGTTCGGTGAGTCCGAAGGACTGCTCCGCCAAGCCCGATGGCTGTGGCGTCATCATCCAGATGTAATGCTCCTCGCCGACCGAGGTCTTGCCAACCATGACATGATGGCGTGGCTGCGCTCCAGCCGATGGCACTACTGCTTGCGCTTACCCTGTGACTTACAGCAGATTTCAAGTAAGCGGAGTACACCGTGGAGCCAGAGAATCAGAGCTCACAGGTTGCCACTGTACTTTATCAAGCTGAAATCCGCTGTACTCTTGCATGGTCCTAGACGTTATCCGACAACGGTCGGCTCGATGTATATTGTGTGACGATTAACTTGGGCTCTTCCCAACTTTTGATACTGGTGGCGAAACATTGCTTAACAGATGAATCGGCTCCGTCAAGACCTGTTTAGGATAGGAAAGACGAACACTACGTGAAGCGAAGCTACCGCTTTTGAGGTTTGGTATCGATGTCACTGCAGCCCCAAACTGACTATATTGTGCCAGCCGAAACCGCTAAGGTTGCCAAAGCTATTTTTTCAAAGGGCAATCTCTGCATCACGATAGCAGATGCACTTCGTTCCTTCCTCTGTGACCAAGATTTTAGTAGATTGTTTTCCAGCCAAGGACAATCTGGAGTATCTCCGCTGCGATTAGCGCTGGTCACGATTCTACAATACCTCGAAGGACTCACAGACCGTCAGGCTGCCGATGCAGTCCGAAGCCGAGGGAATTACAGCGGTTCTCAGTTGAATGAGATAAAGTGAGAGGCATCGCCAACCCAATAGTAAGGGCTGAAGAATGAAGGCTTACTCAAACGATTTCCGTACTAAGATTGTGGACACCAACTGGAAAGCACTCGAGTCAATCCAGCAGACAGCCGACCGCTTCGGTATAAGCTACAGCTTTGTCTGGAAGCTACTCAATCGTTATGGAGAGAGCGGTTTAGTAGACCCTAAGCCCCATGGAGGAGGAGCCAAACCTAAACTCAACACTCAGCAACTAGCTGTGGTGGCTCAGTTGGTGGAGCAAGACAACGATGCCACGTTAGAGGATCTACTCAGACAACTTCAGGAAGTAATAGGAGTTAAGGTCAGTCGGGCTACTATGGGTCGGGTAGTGAAAAAGCTCAAGCTGACCCGAAAAAAAACTAGAGTGGCAAAACTAGCTGGAGTAGCTGTGTCTCTCACTGCTTAAGTCAGTGCCATTCGGCTTAACTTTGGTGCTTAAAGCTCCGGATCTTAGGTGGTCAAAATTGTCGGTAGGGTGGAAGCTAAGTTGGAGTACTTGATTGACGTCATGCTTTTCCCGCACGCTCAAACTTAGAGGCACTTGCTAAGGAGGCTTTATGAACATCGGCATCATTGGTGCGGGCAATATGGGCAGTGGACTGGGCAAGATTTGGGCGGACAAAGGCCACAAGGTCATGCTCAGCTATAAGCGCAATCGCAAGAAGCTGGAAACTATTGCCGATTCTATTGGCTCTGGTGCTTTGGTCGGTACCCCACAAGAAGCAGCGCAGTTTGGTGAAGTGATCCTGCTAAGCGTTTCTTGGGCGCAGGTCAGGGAGGCTCTGCAAGAGGCCGGATCGCTGACTGGCAAGATCCTGATTGACTGCACCATGCCCCTGACGCCGGACCTTAGCGGGCTTGCTATCGGCCACACCACCTCCGGGTCCGAGGAAATCGCCAAGCTTGTCCCTCAAGCGAGTGTAGTCCGGGCGTTCAACACCACTTTCGCTGAGGTTTTGCATTCCGAGTCGCGCATGTTCTGTTCTCAAAGGGCTTCCATCCTCTATTGCGGTGATGATGCCGCGACCAAGACCGTCGTTGCCAAGCTGATCCTAGATGTCGGATTCGAGCCAGTCGATGCCGGAGCACTGATGAACTCTCGGTATGTCGAACCTCTGGTTATGCAATGGATGCAGTTAGCTTATGTCTTAGGGATGGGACCATACATCGGCATGAAGTTACTATACCGCTAAGCTGTGCTGCGGCAGGGTTTAAGCCTTGCACCTGCCACAGACAAACGAAGGTGTTTTAGAGCTGTTAAAAAGCATCGTTAGAACTCAAGCTGACCAAGCACCTGAAGGAGGAAATCGACATTTTTAGCACACCTCCTCACCTCGTATTGGCTTACTTAAGTTGACGATACCAAGCTACGAGACTTGCTTGCTTACGAGATCTTTCTTTGGATCATTGCATGAATAGAAGTATAAACGGGTGTTAACCGCGATGCAAAATACAATGTCTACACGGTGGATCTACCAATATCCGTAAAAATGTGAAGAAAAAAGAGAAAAAATCATATCTGCTGCGACTGTCGTCGTTAATGAATTGATGTTTATCAGGTAAAAGGCTACTCGGATGAAATCAAACAAAAATGTCTATAAATCTACATTTGCATGGGATTATGTACGATTTAATGGGCAAAAAAGCTATATTGTACATAGACGTTATCATCTTATGAATCCGATTTTTTTCCAGCGGCTTTCTTTCTGGCTGGGTCTAACTATAATCACCATACTGGAAAGTGGGTTGTCGGCTCAAGCAGAAACAATTGCTCCGGATAGCACAGATGCGTCAGTCAAGTTTTCTTTTATGTCGCCAACACAGATAGACACGCCCTTGTTGGTTGAGAATTCCCATCCAATGCAAGCAACTGGAAGTTCCACACTAGTCCCGGTTCCGGGGACAACAGTCACCTCAGCAGCAGCTCTAGCTCCCTATTTTGCAGAGTCTGCTCCAACTTATCCATCTCCCGCTCCAGCTGCTCCAACTTATCCACCTCCCACTCCATCTGCCCCAGCTGCTACTGAAACTGTCTCCGCAGCACGTCCTTTAAGCAACTACATTGGTATTGGTGGTGACATTGGTCTGAGTGGTCGCAGGACTTCCTTGGGAGGAGGAGGTTTTGCAATTCTCAGTCGCACCCGGCTCACTAAGTTGGGCAATTCTTTTGACTTGTCTTTGCGCGGTGCCACGGTGGTATTTGGCCACCGCACTGCCACTTCGATGTTTGCACTAACTGTTGGTACTCCCATCAAGAACAAGTCATCTGGACGAGTTGTAGCTGTTCCCTTCCTTGGCGGAGGGGTGCTTCTACGAAAGACAGGAGGCAATACTAAAGCCGATCCGCTGCTCTCTGTTGGCGTTGATGTACCCATATCGCGCCAATTTACGGCAACAGTTCGAGTGAATGTTGGTTTTCTGAATGAGCAAACGCAGGCGGGACTCTTAGTTGGGATTGGCTACAACTTCAACCTCTTCGGTCGCAAATGATGAGAATATTGCCAGATGAAGGTGTTGTAGCTCTATTGAAGATAACCGTTAGACCTCAATATGGCTAAGCACCTGAAGAACGATAATTAACAGTTTTAGTACACTTCCCCTGAGGGGTGCTGAAAAAATCAGTTGAGATGAGTTAGTCTATCGCTAACTCGATTTTTTCGAGAAAGATAATCAATTGGATTTTGACTTGATTCTCAATAATTAAGCATTCAGTGCAGTTAAATTAATAGAAGCATAATATGGATTCTAAAGGAGCGCGATGACTGCCCAAAGTCCACTCTTCTCTAGCAGACGATTACGAGCTTCAAGTAAACCTGGTCATGAGACACTTAGGCTCAGATGGAAATCCAATGAATTTCCCCTTCATCACTTAAATAGAGAGTTAGTTAAGCGTCTGTTTGACGTGGCGTTTTCACTATTGATTCTGATTCTGTTTTCTCCGCTCTACCTGCTCTTGGCATTATTAATTGCTTCAAGCTCAACTGGTCCTATTTTCTATGTCCAAGAGCGTGTTGGTAAAGATCATAAACCTTTTAGTTGCATTAAATTCCGAACTATGGTAAATGATGCCGACAAAATATTGCCGGAAATAATAGCAACATTGCCGCAGTTACAGCAAGAATTTGAGGCCAATTTCAAGCTGAAACAAGACCCCCGAATTACTCGGATCGGTAGATTTTTGCGACTGACCAGTATCGACGAATTTCCTCAGTTATGGAATGTTTTAAAAGGAGATATGAGTATTGTTGGTCCTCGGCCTTTGGTAACAAAGGAACTGCCCAGATATGGCTACCATATTGACAAAATTCTGACCATTCGACCTGGCATTACTGGGCTCTGGCAAGTGTCAGGACGTAATGATATGCCCTACAATCGCCGAGTCCGAATCGACCTGTACTATGTCAAATCTCACAATTTATGGCTGGACCTATGTCTGATTGTAAAAACAATTGGCATTGTCGTTATACCCAAAAACAATGGTGCTTACTGACTAATCGATTGTGTTACAAAAATAGGGATCACGAGACGAAGTTACGGGTTGTTTGGCAACTGCCTAGAACCTGGCTCGACCAACAGCCCGCGGTGGTCTAGTCGATTGATGATTGAGAGAATTTCAGGATCGGGGAGAAAGCAGCTAAATACAAAGTCCTCCAGTCGGGGGTTAAATAAAATGGCTGATTCTAGGAATTCATCAAGCTGACCTAAACTCTTATCTTGCGGTAAATACTTAGCTAAAACAATGCGCGTTATAGCTTGGATGGCAAATTGCCAAAACTGGGACGTTTGGACATCGAGAATAGCATAATCAAATTCTTTACGAGTCGGTGGGCTGGCAGAGGTGGGCATTCATTATCAAACATGAAATTGACAACTTTAATTTTAAACATGGAGTATCTCATGTAGCTAGAAAAATATGTTTGCTATAGTTATGCGATAGTATTTTAGATTTATTAGACCCCCTGCATGAATAGCCAGTACATCTCTTCCCTTTTAGAAAAACAAATTGTTTTACGTGCTAGCCGCGCCTAATTCTGGTTTTCAAGCTTAGGTGTTTTCGCTCAATCTTCTGAGTTTTCTGAGTTCTTCTGAAGATAGGGTGATAAGTGAAGCTAATCAGAAAAGCAAGCTAATAATCTAGCACGGAAGTTATCGAAGTTTACAAGTTTAAAAATCGCAATCCCAAGTCAACTTGTCGCTCTTGGTAAGTACAACTTTCAACAGTGACGTTGGGTAAATTCAGTAGAGTATCGAGATAAAAGTCCATCGTCAGCCTTGAGCCAAAAGTATTCTAATATACATTTTACCCCAACAACCCAGAAGAGTTCCTCTACTTCCTCCGGTTTCAACTGCTGTAAAAGTTTCTGATTGACTGGTTTAAGAGTTACAAGTTTTTTTAATACCTGAATTACTGTAGTGAAACTGACCTGTAGGACACGAGCAATATCTCGCACTCCACTCCCATTAAGCATCATCTCTACAATTTACTGTTTGATTTCTCGTTTCCGTCCTGGATAAACCGAATCGAGACTAAAGTTTGGTAAGGACACTCGGCGTTCAGACACCCGCATTTCTCACAAACTAAGTTAAAAACATAATTTGGAGCATGAGAATTGACGTTTTTCCCTAATCATGAAAATTTCAGAGATTTTTACTCAATCAGAGTCTTAATCTAGGAGAGTTTCTCTCAAAAAAGCCAGAAGAATTAGTTAATCGTCAAAAGATTGAATGACAAAATGGCTGAATTGAACATCAGCAGTTTGACAAATTATTCAATTTCCTTTAAGCCAATAAAAGTTATCCAGAATCTGAGATAGCTTGGAGACGTTGATAGGCAATTGCTAAAATATCTTGGTAGGGACATGCACTGGCAATCGCAATTAAAACTCTTCTAACGCTGACAGTAATTTTGGCTCCCAATTTCAGGAGAGCTAAACGAACCGTTCCGACTGTCGCTTTGGCAAGAGAAGTTCGTGCTAAACAATGTTGC
>JAABUX010010890.1_pt1 | contig 10101 bp, 13 predicted proteins | sample 5561851 | NCBI WGS metagenome assembly JAABUX01 (sample SAMN10711883, study PRJNA513361) | rock metagenome | isolation source: Antarctica rocks | place: Antarctica: Victoria Land, Richard Nunatak red sandstone | collected 2016-01-03 | reverse complement strand
GCCTCATAGTCCACGGTCTTAAATGTTCTACTCATACTGTTACGTCTATCAGCACCCACGAGACGGAGAGCCCGCTTCTCTCCGACAAACTGCTAGAGCACCGAAAATAAGCGCGGCTGAGAGCACAACGCCGAACAAAACAACAAAAAAGGCTATGGATATACGTTTCATGAAGTGAGTCGCGACAGAGGATTTTGATGATATATCCTACACATGTTTATTATCTCCACCATAGGTCGCCATTTTAATAATGTCAAGACTCCTCTCGATTTCAAATTCAAAGTGTTCACCGTACCTTTTACACGGCAAGACAATCGTTGCCGATATAGTTGTGGCAACGGCTATTCCGTAAAAGGACATTTCGGTATATATCCTGGAGCGGTTTTCGTGAAATAATCGTGGTGTGTGGTGCGCCGTAGGCAACCCAAGTCACCGATCGGTTTCACTTCAACCATAGGTCGCAGGGTCGGCCCGCTGCCCGTCCATGCGCACGTCACCGCTGTCGTCCTCACCCCGCAGTAGGGACATGAAGGCGCGTTCAGCCCGCGTCAGCCGCCGCCCACGCTGGCGCGCGATCTGGAACTGTCGGCGTATGTCCAGGTCGCCGACCCGTGCGTGCGCTATCCGACCGGCGGACACATCGTGATCGACGGCGCAGGCGGAGACGAAGGCGATGCCGAGGCCGGCCGCGACGGCTCCCTTAACCGCCTCCGTGCTGCCCAACTCCATCCCGATTTCCATCCGCACGCCCGCCGTCGCCAGGGCCTGTTCGGTCACGTCGCGCGTCGCCGAGCCGCGCTCCCGTGCGATCAACACCTCGGCCGACAACACCCGTGCCGCGACCGTGGCCCCCGCCAGCGCGTGGCCTGGGGGCACGACGAGCACGAGGGCATCGTCGCGGTACGGTTCCACGTCCAGGTCGGCGTCGTCGAGCGGTTCACCGATCAATCCCAGGTGCAGGTCCCCGTGGCGTACCCGGTCCGCGATCTGCCGGGTGTTGGCGATCTCAACCACGATCCCCACACTGGGGTAGTGGCGACGGAACGCGCCGAGGACGGCCGGCAGCAGGTAGTCACCGATGGTCGTGCTTGCCCCCACGCGCAGCAGCCCACTCCGGAGACCTCGCAGGTCCGCCATCGCGTCGTCCAGTTCCCCGGTGAGCGCGAGCACCCGGCGCGCGTAGCTCTGGACGAGGCGGCCGGCAACGGTGAGCCGGACCCCCCGCCCAGCCCGCTCGAACAACGGCGTGCCGTAGTACCGCTCCAGGTCGCGCACCTGGGCCGAGAGGGCCGGCTGGCTGATGGTGAGGACGGCGGCGGCGCGCGAGAAGTGCTCGTGCTCGGCCACGGCCGCGAAGGCGCGCAGCTTATTGAGATCCAGCCAGCCTGGTCGCCCGGTCTTGTCTCCCGTCATCTGCGCACACCTCCATCAATAACCTACCGTTATGATACTCATCTAAACGGTGTATTGGACAGATCAATGCGGCACGGGCTACGCTTGGCGTGGGACAACAAACGGGCCTGGACACCACAGAGGAGCGCCAGTACCTAGCCCGCGCCGCGCGCGTCGTGCACGGTCGCGCAGGCGAAGGACGATGACTCATGAGATATGTGCCCTCGCTCCTCATCATCGGTCTAGGTGGCGTCATCCTCGCCGTCGGCTCCATCGTTGTCCCGGTGGTCGGAAACGCTGCCGCGCCGCGGATCTATACGGTCGCCCAGGTGCAGCACGGCGTCCAGTACGACCCGCGTGCGTGGACGGGGCGGACCGTCCGGGTCCGGGCCGTCAGCGGCACGCTGGTACTGCGCGGATCGCGCGGGCCAGCACTGCGTGGTTGAGGTCAGCGATGCGGGGTCGCTCGACACACCGGCTCCGCTCGCCCTCGGGCCGGAGGACGCGGTCCTCTCCGTCCTGCGGCGACTCCCGGTCGTAGGGGCGGCCATCCCGGGGCCGCAGATCCTCCAGACCGGGCGTACGGTGGTGTATCGCCTCATCGTCCTGGCCCGCCCCGTCTGTGCCGTGCGGCCGTGTTCAGACGCGGGGTACCCGGCCGCGCGCCTGTTGTTGGTCGATGCGGCGCCCGCGCCGACAGATCATTGAAGGAGCGCTGATGATGAGCCAAGAAAGCACACCCGTCGAGCCGCCAGTGGATCACGCGATTCTGCGGCGACAACAAGAGCATTGGTCGCACACCTTCGCGGCCCATCCCGATATGTATGGCACGGAGCCAAGTGACCCCGCACGGGCGGCCGGTACGCTGTTCCGGGCCGAGGGCGTCGTGACGGTCCTCGAACTTGGCGCGGGCCAGGGGCGCGACGCGCTGTTCTTCGCCCGCCAGGGGTTCCGCGTGCAGGCCCTCGACTTCGCAGCGGACGCGACCGCAGGTATTGAGGTGAAGGCCGCCGCCGCAGGGCTCGCCGCAGCGCTCACCGCTCTCCGCCATGACGCGCGCGATCTCCTGCCCGTCGCCGCCGGCACGTTCGATGCGTGCTACGCGCACATGCTCTTGTGCATGGCCTTGACCACGGCCGAGATCGAGCGCCTGGTGGGCGAGGTGCGGCGGGTCCTCCGGCCGGGTGGACTCTTCGTCTACACGGTGCGCGGCACCGCCGACGCCCACTATCGGGCGGGCATCGCCCGTGGTGACGACATGTACGAGCACGGCGGCTTCATTGTCCATTTCTTCAGCCGTGCGTTGGTGGAGCGTCTGGCCATCGGGTGGACGCTCCTCGACGTGACCGCCTTCGAGGAAGGCGAGCTGCCGCGGCGTCTGTTCCGCGTGACCATGCGCCGCGACTAACCTCGGCGCCTTCGGGCATGGCACGCGCGGCGGCCCATGAAACGGCTGTACGCCGTCGCGCGCTACACTGATGATGATGACCGAGACACTGACTATCGGGGCGCTGGCACGGCAGGCCAGCATTAACCCGCGCACGCTACGCTACTATGAGCGCATTGGCCTGCTCGTGCCCTCCGCCCGCACGTATGCCGGCTATCGCCTCTACACGGACCAGGACGCCGGCCGCCTGTCCTTCATCCGCCGCGCCCAGGCGCTTGGGCTCTCGCCGACGGAGATCGCCCTGCGCGAGGCCGGGACAACGCCCTGCCGGCATGTGAGCGCGGTGGCACGGGCGAAGGCCGCGACGATCGAGGAGCGCATCGTCGAACTGGCGGCGTTGCGGGACGAGCTGACGCGTCTGGCCGACCGCGCGGAGGCGGTCGAGGCGCGGTGCGTCGAGGGGTCGTCGATCTGCCTCGCGGTTGAGGGCGCCGCGCCGACGCGCCCTTGACCTTCCACCTGGGTGGAAGGTATAGACTCCCAATGTGGGGCGCGAGGAGCGTCCCCGTGCCATGCGCCGCCTGGGAGAAACCGATGAACACATCCCCTGTCACGTCCACCATCACCTGCCCCGCCTGTGGCGGCACGGCGAACGAACTGATGCCCTTGGATGCCTGCCAGTACCGCTACGCCTGCGGCCACTGCGGTGTCACCCTCCGCCCGCGTCCGGGCGACTGTTGCGTCTTCTGCTCCTACGGCACCGTCCCTTGCCCCCCGAAGCAGGTGGGGCGCGGGACCTGATCATGAAAGGATCACGGATCGCCGCGGCGGTCGGCGGCGTGGTCGCCGCAGGGGCCTCAGTTGTGTGCATGGCGAGTATGGGCGCGATGGTCGCGGCCTCGGCGGTCGGCGCGACGGCGGGCATGGCCGGCATGGGCGCGGTGGCCGCCTCCACGCCCCACGCCCCTGCCGTCACACACGCGCTGCAGGCCGTGGGGCTCGGCTCGCTCACCCACGTCCCCAACGCCGTCCTGCAGCCACTCCTGATCGTCCTGCTCCTCGTCGCCAGCGGGGTCGCCCTCTGGCGCGCCCGCGTCGCCCGGACCACACTGGCGCTGACCCTCGCTCTGGTCATTGTCGCGGCCGCGGTGGGCCTCTACGCCTCCATCTACGTCACGGTCTCGGAGACAGGCTACTGGCTCGCGCTGGTGGTCCTGCTCCTCGCGTCCGTCCTCTCGACCTGGTCCGGGCGGCGCAGGGGTCAGTTGCAGACAATATGAGCCGCCCGACGTCACGCGTGCCCTACCTGCGGGTCATCCGCAGCCCACGCTACTTCCCCCTCTGGCTAGGTCAGATCATCTCCAATCTTGGCGACACCCTGAACTACGTCGCCCTCGTCGTGCTGGTCTTTCGGCTGAGTCATTCCGGCCTGGCGGTCTCAGCGCTGGTCCTGGCCGAGATCGTACCCACGCTGCTGCTCGGTCCCATCGCCGGCGTCGTGATCGACCGCTTCGACCGCAGGCGCGTGCTGATCGCGGTGGACAGCCTCCGCGCCGTGCTCGTCCTCGCGCTCGCCCTCACGCATGCCCTGTGGGCGGTCTACGTCCTGGCCGCCCTCCTGGCCGTGGGCTCCACCCTGTTCAACCCGGCGCTACAAGCCGTGATCCCGTCCCTGCTCACCGACGAGGAGCGTCTGGCGGCCAACTCCGTGGCCTGGTCAAGCGGCCGCCTCGTCCAGATCATCGGGGCCTCCGGCGCGGGCGGCCTGATCGCCTGGGCCGGCACAACGCCCGCGTTCCTGGTCAATGCTGCGAGCTTCGCCTTCTCAGCGGCTATGCTCGCGCGCCTGTCTCTCCCCGCGCGACAGGGACCGTCACGCGGTGGTGGATTGGCGGGGTGGCTCCGCGACGCGGGCGACGGGTTGGCCTACGCGCGGCGCGATCCGTTCGTCGCCCGCCTGGTCCCCGTACAGGCGCTCACCAGCCTCGCCACTGGTGCGACATCGGCCCTGCTCGTCGTCCTGGCGACGACACACCTGCACCTTGCGGCACAAGGATTCGGCTGGCTGCTAGCCGCTATCGGCGTTGGCGCCTTGGTCGGTCCGTTCCTCTCCAACCGACTCACCGGCGGTCGCTATCTGGACATGCGCCTCCTGTTCGTGCCGTACATCATCCGTGGCATCGGGGATATCGCCCTTGGCCTGGTGATGGGCCTACCGTGGGCGCTCGCGATCCTGTTCGTCTACGGGCTGAACACCTCGACGGGCGTCGTCGCCTCCAACAGCATCCTGCAGACGGTCATCCCCGACCGGGTCCGCGGGCGTGTCTTCACGTTGCTCGACGTCACCTGGGCCGCGATGCGGCTGCTCTCTCTGGGACTGGGCGGGCTCCTAGCCGACCGCCTGGGCATCTCCGCCGTCTATCTAATCGGCGGCGCGCTCCTCACCCTCGCTGGCGCCCTTGGGCTCGGCCTCCTTGGCCGTTTGCCCCTCGTCCGTGACTATGCGCCTGGCGAGCCAGCCCGCGCATGACGGCACGGCCCGCACACCTCTCTCCCGTCGTTGGCCGCTGTCTTCCGCCTCGCTCAGCCAACTCGTGATGGGCGCGGGACACAGGCCCTCAACGCGCTGTCTGGCGGAGCGGCAACCTCTGCCGCCTTTGCCGCCGCCACGCGTACGCTTCCCCCCGTGTGTCGCCCCCACCCCGGCGGCGCACCGCAACCCCAGACCGGAGGAGAAACGCCGCGCCTCGTCGGGCCGATCCCCCGCGTTCCCTGTGTGACCTACACCGCCGGTTGGAAGAGGGTCGCTAGCCGCAGGAAGACACCGGCATAGACCATGACACCCATCAATATGAGGAGCGCGCCGGCGACGAGGTTGATCGCGCCAAAGTAGCGGTTCACGCGCCGCAACCGCTCCGCGAGGCCCTGCACGAAGGCCGCCGCGAGCAGGAACGGGAGGCCCAGGCCGGCGGAGTAGGCGACGAGCAGGAGGACGCCCTGTCCGAGCGTGGCCACGTTGCCGGCTAGCAGGAGGATGGAGCCCAGCATGGGTCCGATGCACGGCGACCACCCGGCCGCGAACGCCAGGCCGAGGGCGGCGCTGCGCCCGAGGCCAACACCCGTCGTGGGATCGACGTGCGCGCGGCGCTCCCGGTACAGCCAGGAGACGCGCAGGACGCCGGACGTGTGCAGGCCGAAGAGCACGATCAGGAGGCCCGCGACGTGGTGGAGCAGCAAGAGATGCGTGCGCAGGAGCACGCCGAGCACGCTGGCCGAGGCGCCCAGGGCCACGAAGATGACGCTGAACCCGGCCACGAACGCGACCGCGTGCAGCATGATGAGGGCGCGGGATGGCCGTGCCCGCACAGCGATGGCGGCCCTGCTCCGGCGCCGGCGGGGATGCGAGCGCCATGACGACCGTCCCACGTCCGTCGATGCCGGCGAGATAGGACGGGTACATCGGGACCATGGGGAGGCAACACGGCGAGACGAATGAGACGAGGCCCGCGACGATGGCGAGGCCGAGTTCGACGGGGCTCATGATGGACGCGCTTCCCCGATCAAGCGCGCGAGGGTCTGGTCATCCGGGAACGGCTGGACGTACTTGGTCTTGATCACACCGCGCGGCGTGATGAAGAAGGACTCGGGCTGTCCCGTCGTGCCATAGTCGATGGCTATGTAGCTGGTGTCCCACACGTTGGGGTACGTGATGTCGTACCGGCGCAGGAAGTCGCGCGGCGCCGCGGAGCGCGGGTCGTCGATCTCGTCGATGCCAATGAAGACCACGCCCTTGTCCTTCCAGGCGCGCCACTGGCGCGCCAGGAGGGGCGCCTCCTCCTGACACGGGACGCACCCGGACCACCAGAAATTGATCATCACCGTCTTGCCGCGCAGAGACGCGAGGTGCAGCGCGCCGCCGCCGTAGAGCGGCAACGTGAAGTCGGGCGCGGGCCGATTGAGCGTCTGGAGGGGATTGTCCTGCGCGGGGTGGAGGACACTCACGGCGACGAGGGCCAGGAGTCCGACCACCGCCGCGGCCGGTCCCCAGAAGAGCAGCCTACCGCGCCGAGCGGGCGTCGGCGCCGCGTCCGCCGCGGCCTCCACCCGTTGCACCTCGTTCGCGACCTCTATCACGTCCATCGATCCCCCTTCTCCGTCACGATCGATCCCGCCTCACGGGAGCAACGCTCCGATCGCGGCGGCCACGCGGCCCGACGTCGGGGCGTCGAAATAGGCGCGCACATCGCCGCGTTGGTCGATCAGGTAAAGCCCCAATGAGTGTATCGGGTTCGCGTCGGGCCGTCCTTTGACCGGCAGGGGCGCGGCGGCGACGTAGTAGGAGCGCCAGACCGGGGTGAGGGCGCGACGTGTGCCGGTGAGGTAGTGCCAACGCTGGTCTAGCCCCGCCGCGCGACCGAAGGCGACCGCCGCCTGTCGCGCATCGCTCTCCGGCTCGACGCTCACCGTGATAAAGTCTACCCCGGCCCGCCGCGCCCCCAGGAGCGCTTCCACGCGGGCGAGTTGGCGGCCCTCGACCGGGCATTGGCCCCGGCAGGTGACGCTGAGGAAGTCGAGGGCGACGATGTGCCCACGCAGCCCGGCCAACGAGACGGGCCGCCCCTCCTGGTTCGTGAGCGTGAAGGCGGGCGCGCGCCATGTGCCGGAGGGGAAGGTCATGTCGGGCTGCGTGGAGCCCGGTTCCGCTCCGCTTGCGCCCGCTGCCGGCGCGACCAGGCGGGTCTGGGCGCAGCGCGCGGCGTCGGATAGGCCCCACCCGCAGCGCAGCGTCACATCGTCGATCGCCCCGACGACCGTGCCGCGCACGCGCCCATCGGCATCGATGAAGACGCTCGTAGGGAGGCCGGCGATGTTGTAGCGATCGGCCACGTCTTGCCGCGCGTCGAGGACCATGGGGTAGGTCAAGCCCATCGTCCGCGCCAGGGTACGCGCCTCCGACGGGACGTCGCCCAGCGTGTCGACCCCGACCATGACGACGCCGCGCGCCCGGTAGCGGCGATAGGCGGCCTCCAGGGTCGGCATCTCCTGCTTGCAGGCCTCACAGTAGCTCGCCCAGAAGTTGAGCAGCACCGGATGGCCGCGCAGCGCCTCCAGCGCGAGCCGCCCATCCCCCGCGAGCAACGGCAACGTAAAAGACGGGGCGGCCCCGGTCGTCTGCGCCGCCGTCGAGGGGCGCAGCAGCGCCGTCCCGAACAGGGTCACCGCCAGTATCCCGGCCAGACCGACGGCCACCCGACGCCAGCGTCCCCGCCATACGACTAATCGTGGTGTCATACACGTCCTTCATCGGGGCACGATGCAGTGACCTGTCACATGGTGCGATGCGGGGACGCCGTGTCACGCGTCCCCGCGCGGCGCTCGATCTACGTCCCGGCCGGCCATGCGAAGCGCGTGGTCGGCGGCGCCCAGGGCGGCCCCACCTCCAGCGTGATCAGCGCATGCGCCGTGAGCGGGATCGCGCGCGGGTTGCCCGTGTACACCCGTCCGTTGATGTAGGCGCGGACGCCCTGACCATGCCCCGCCGTGGTGGAGGCGACCTGCGTGCGACTGAGCGGCTGACCCCAGATGTCGAAGAACTGCCCGAGGGTGTTCTGGGCGGTCGTCGGCGACTCGACGTGGATGATCCCGTCGGGGCTGTGCGTGTGCAGGGCAAAGAGACACCCCGCGCTGTTGTTGACGCCGACGCCTTGCGGGACGGAGACGAGCTTGCCCGCATCGTAGATCGTCAGGTGCTGGTGTATGTGCGTCACGGCGCCCTCTGTCGCGACGCATTGGATGCCGTCGACCGTGGGGGCGGCGCTTGCCCGCCGCGTCTGATTCGCGAAGACGACGATGCCGAGCACGACGAGCACGACCACCCCACCGCCACCCCACCACATCCAGCGCTGCCGCCGCTGCCGTCGTTGCTGACGGCGCGCGGCCTCCTCGCGCACCCGGCGCGCCTCGCGCGGCGCCGCCCGCCGCGGCTTCCGTGTTCCCTCGGGAGCGTTCATCCCCGTCCTCCGTCCTCTGCCCTGCGCGCCCTCACCAGGCCGATACGGTGATCACATCGCCACGGCAATTGCAATCTCCTACGCTCTGTCGTAGTATAGTAAAGGCATGTGCATTCGTCAACGACACCTTCGTCGCACGGATAGGCATGGACGCTGCTCGGATGACTCACCCACAGAAAGACTGCTACCGACGAAGAGGGAAACGATGACGGACGAGGAGAGGGGTGCGCCGCATCTGGGAGAACTAGAGGCGGCGATCATGGAGGTGATCTGGACGCACCGGGCATCGACCGTGCGTGAGGTGCTGGGCCACCTGAATCGCACCCCCCTGCCCGGCTACACGACCGTGGCTACGATCATGACGCGCTTGGTCGACAAGGGACTCTTGGACCGGGCGCGCGCGGGCAAGACCGACCTGTACCGTCCTGTGTACGACCGCGGTGAGTTCGAGCGCCGCGTGGCGACCGCCGCAATCGATCGCTTGGTCGATGCCTACGGCGATGTCGCCCTGGCCCAGTTCGCCACCGCGCTGGAGAACGCCGATCCGGAGCGGCTGGCACGCCTGCGCGCCCGGTTCGCGCCGTCGGAGGACGAGCATGCGTAGATCCGTCGCGTTCCCCCTGGCGCTCTCCGCGACCACGCTGGCCGCGCTCTTTCCCGTCATGTGGCAGCGCCACGTCGTCTGCGCCATGGCGCCGGCGGCGTGCAGGATCTCGGCCTTCCTCGGGTCGCTCTCATGCTCTATCCTCCTTGCCGCCGCGCTGTGCCTGCTGGTTCTGGCCGTCTGGCGGGCGCTCAGGAGCGTGCGGCTCCAGCGGGCGCGTACAGCGGAGGCCCTGCGGCCCTTGCTCGCCCTGCCCGCGGTCACGCCGCCCGCTGACCTCGCCACCGTGCTGCGGATGCTCCGCCTGGAAGGTCGGACCACGCTGATCGCCTGCGCGGCGCCGGTGGCGCTCTGCCACGGCCTGCGACGGCCACGCCTCCTGTTGTCGACGAGCGCCATGCGCGGGTTATCGGTGGCAGAGGTAGAGGCCGTGCTGCGCCACGAGCGGGCCCACCTGCGGCGACGCGACCCCCTACGGCTGGTCGCCGCGCGGGCGCTAGCCGCGGCGCTGCCGGCGGTCCCCCTGCTCGGCGCGTTCGCGGCGACGTTGCCCGCAGCGCAGGAACTGGCCGCCGATCGGACGGTGCTCGCCGTGATCGGGGCGGACGCGCTCGCCAGTGCGTTGCTCAAGGTTGGCGCTGCGGGCGACGCGCTGCGCGGACCGCTGGTCGCGGTCGGCGCTTTCAGCGACGCGGAGTTGGCCGATG
>JAABUX010010889.1_pt1 | contig 10101 bp, 10 predicted proteins | sample 5561851 | NCBI WGS metagenome assembly JAABUX01 (sample SAMN10711883, study PRJNA513361) | rock metagenome | isolation source: Antarctica rocks | place: Antarctica: Victoria Land, Richard Nunatak red sandstone | collected 2016-01-03 | reverse complement strand
GGGGGCGCCGGGCGCGGCCCGGTCCCCGCGGCGGCGGCTCGCCGGCGGCGGGCACGCGCCTGGACACGGTACCCGCGCGCGTCGCCCCAGCGGTTGAGCGCGCGCTCGTTGACGACCGCAAACGCGGTCGTGCCGCCGGCCGCGTACGGCACGGCCGCGCCGTCCTCGGTCTCGGGCGTGCTGCGGCGCAGGCTCTTGGTGGGCGTGGCCGCGCTCTCGTTGGCGGGCGCGCCCGGCGCCGGCACCGACCAGGGCAGGTTCGCCTGCACCAGCTCCACCTCCTCCAGGCGCACGCTGTTCGCGGTGCCGTTGATGTCCAGGTCCACCTGCGGCGCGCGCGCGCGGCCAAATCAGGCGCGGCGGCGCTGCGCAGGCCCGCCGGCGCCGCTGCCGCGTCATGCGCGGCGGGGGCGGTGCAGGTCATACAGTCCGCACGCTGCTGCGGCCCCTGCTGCTGCTCGGGGCGCCCGCACGCCGCACAGGCGCCCGAGCGGCGCGCAGGGGCCGGGCCGGCGGCCGAGGCGCCGGGCGAGCGGGGCGCGCGGGGCGGGGCCGGGCGCGCGCCCGCCAGTTAAGGAAGTGGTCGCGCAGCGGCGCGCCCACGCCGTAGTAGACGGGCGCGCTGAGGTTGGCGGCCGCCGGCGTGAAGGGCGTCGCCGTCGTGTAGCCGGTCAGCGTGACGGCCACCTGCGCGGCCGGCCACGCGTGTCACGCCCTGGCGTGTGACAGCCCTGTGCTGCACGCCGCCCGCCGGACTTGCGCAGCATGTGCGCCGCCCCACTGCCGGCCGGCACGGCGACGCCCACCGCATGCCGGGCCGCCTGAGGCAGGCCGGGCGGCTGGGCCGGGAGGGGGGGTGGCGCGCCTCGACGGCGCCGTTGGGGTAGAAGAGCACGTCGGTGAGGTAATCGGTGGCGGCCGCGGTCGCGATGCCGCGCACCACCAGCGCCGCGCCGGGCGTGCCGCCGTAGCTGACCTGCTCGCCGTGCGGCGCAAACTCCTGCGGCGCGCGCAAAGCGCGCACATTTGAGCGCGCGCCGCCCCTTGCCCGCTCGGGCAGCAGGGGCCGGTGAACGCGGCTGGGCGCGGTGCGCCCCCTCAGGTAAGTAAGGCAGGGGTAGGGCAGCGCGACGCATGCGGCGCCGACGGGCGCCGGCATGCATTGGGCCGTCGGAGAGCGCGCGCGCATCGCCCGCACACGTGCGGGCCGCGCCTGCGCGTAGTGGCGCCGCAGCGGCACGCCCGTCGCGAGCTCGAACACGCAGAGCGAGCGCGGGCGCTCTATGGCGCCCGCCGAGTCGAACAGCGCCGCCGTGTCCAGGAACGCGGCCTCGTGCGGGCAGTCCACACCGGCGACCAGCTCGTGCATGCCCGCGCCCAGGCCCGCCGCGCTCAGGTACTGCTGCGCCAGCGACTGCGCGGCGGCCCGCGCCCGGCGTCACGCGCGCACAGTGCTGCATGCCGGAGTGGGTGTGGCCATCACCGCGCAAGCGGGTGAGGTGGTCAGGGCTAGACTTGTTGGTCAGGGCTTGACTTGTGACGCAGCCCTCGCGCCCACGCACAATGCAGGAGCGCCCAGAGGCCCCCCATGCTGCGGGAGCGCCCGGGGCCGCGCGCGCGCGCCTGCGACGGAGTCGCGCCGGACGCGCTGACCAGCGCCTCTTGCAGCGCCAGCTCGTACACGATGCGCTCGCCGCCAAAGCGCACGTCCCACAGCCGCAGCCCGCTCGCCGGCCGGCTGCCCACCTGCGCCCGAGTGCGGCGCCTCTGTTCCTAGAGGCGGCGGGCGAAAGGCCGCGGCGCCTGTCTGCCCAGCCCCAAGTCGTGCCCTCGTAATGTGCGCGGGGCTCCGGGGGCGCCGGGCGCGGGGCGCGCGCCTGGAAGCTCCAGCCCAGCCAGTCGACCGCGTTGCGGGTGATGCGGAAGCGCTGCCCGGCGGGCAGGTACTGCCGCGCGCCGGCCTGCGGCGCCGCGCCGTTGCGCGCCGCCGGGCGGCCCGGCCCGCCCGTGAAGTTGAGGCTGGAGTAGGCCAGGTCCTGCGGCGGCGGCGTGACGACCTGCGCGCGCGCCCGGGCCGCCCGTTAATCAGGCCGCGCGCCGGCGCCGCTGCGCTCGACTCGGGCGGCATCGGGCGGCGCAACGGAGCGGGGGGCCCAGCCGTCCGGCGGGGGCCGGCGTGCCAGGCGGAAACCCAGAACCGCTCGCGCGGCCATGAGAGGCGGCCGGAGTCCCGGGGGGGGGCCCAGGCACCTGCGTGTGCGTGAGGTGCGACGAGGCCGGGCTGCTCCAGGCGTCCAGAAGCGCGCTCGCGTTGGGGAAGAGCTGGCCGCCGTAGTAGGCGCCCGCCACCGCCCACTGCCCTGGGTCCGGCGCGCTGTGGTTAACCAGCAGCTCCAGGCCCACCTGCGCCGCAGGTGTAGGGATAGGGTTAAGGGTGGGTGGACCAGCAGCTCCAGGCCCGCCTGCCGCGCGGCCGGCGGGCGGCCACGCCTCAGCCGCCCGCGCCGCGACGCCGCGACGCCTCCTAGCCGGGGTGCGCCACCAACACAAAAGCCATACCATTTCTTATATAAGAGGCGCCGCAGGCGGCGCTCAAGGCCGCTCAGCGCAGTGCGCAGCGCGTCCAGAGGGGCGCGCCGGGTGCAGGTAGAAGCCGTCCAGGAAGCGCATGAACCAGATCCAGGTCTGCCGCTCGCCGGGCGCATGGCCGCGCGGCGTCGAGTCCGCCCTGCGCGCGCACGCCCCGCCTGTCTGCCCAGCGGCCACGCCGCCGGCGCTGCCCTCCATGGACCACACACATGCGCTGCATGGACACGCACGCTTGCATGCTGGCAGCGCGACGCCGCGGTTGGGGCCCCCATCCTATCGCACGGCACACAGCCGTCGCAAGTTGCAGGCCGCGGCAGAAGAGGCGGGGGGCCGCGGGGGCGCGCCAGAAGAGGCAGAGCGGCGGCGTGCAGTTGTGGTAGGTGAAGCCGCCAAAGCTGGCATTCATGAGCGGCGCCAGCTGCGCCGCCGCCCGGTCCACCACGGCGTCCATCCTGGCGCGCGCGCGTGCGCCGGCGTCAGGCAGGCGGGCGGCGGGCCGGCCGGCCGGCCGCGGCCTCCCAGGAAGCGCCCGCTCGCCGCACTCGCCAGTCTCGCAAGCTACCAGCTCCGAGCGGGCACGATCGTGCACAGGCCCCTGCATGCACCGGTCCGCATATGGCACCTGGCCGCCGGCCCGAGCGCCGGCGAGCGCCGCCGGGCAGCGGGGTGCGCACAGGCTGTACTCCATGCGCGTGGGCGGCCGCAGGTCCCAGGCCAGCGCGCGCAGCAGCGAGTGGTTGCCGGGCGCGGGCAGCGGGCCCACCGCCAGCTCCGCCACGCGCGGCGGCTTCTCCGCGCCCACATACACCGTCGCCTTGGCCTGCGGCGCACGCCGCCGGGCGTCAGGGTCAGGGTTGGGTAGGACACCGCGCGCGCCCGCGCCGCGGCGGCCGCGGCGGCTGCTCCGGCACTGCGAGCGCCCGTCGCGAGCGCGCTCGCGCGCCCCGCGCGGCGGGCAGCGTCCCGGAGCGGCCGCGGGGGCCGCGCCTGGCGCGGCGGCGCCGGCGCGCCGTCGTCCAGCGCGGCCAGCGCGTCCGCCTTGGGCGGCGGCAGCAGCTCGACCATGAAGAGCGTGTTGGCGGCCATGCCCGCGTTGTCGGGGTTGGTCAGGTTGAGGTCCGGCTGCGCGAGCAGGTAGTCCCGCACCTGCGGCGCCCCCGCACTGTGATAGGCCCTCCCGCGCTAGAGCGGTTAGAGACAGAGAGAGCAAGGGACTCGAGCGGAGCTGGAAACGCAGAGCAGAGAGCGACCCGCCCGGCCCCCGCCCTGCCGCGCGGCCCCCGACGCGCCGCCGCGGCAACCGACCCCCGTCCGTTCTGCTCGGCGCCCGGGCCGAACGGGCGGCGGGCTTTGCGGCAGAGAGCCCAGGCAGCAGGCCCCCCAGCGCGACCGGGGCACGGCGGCGGGCTGCGCGCGCACCGCGGTGACCTCCGCCGCCGACAGCTCCTCAAACAGGTTGGGCTGCGCGGACGCCGGCCGGCGGTCCGCCGGCAGCGTCGCCTGCCCCGGCTCCACAAACAGCGGGCAGGCGTGGGCCTCGGCATACGCGGTCGCATTGTTGAGGCGCGCGGACTCGCGCTGCAGGCCCTTGCGGTCGCGCGCCACCACCGCCAGCGCCACTGTGAGGCCTGCGCGGGGCGCGCCGGGCGCGCTCGCAAGCACGCTGTGCATGCGCTGCTGCCGGCCGCAAGGGACGCAGTCGCGCGACCCACTTTGCTCCAAACACAACCCATGAGGCGTGAGAGCGTGACCGCGCCGCCCTGTCAAGAGCCGCGCGCCGCGCCCGGCCCGCAGCAGGGCAATAGCTGGCTGCGGCGCCGCGCCGCTCCGCGTGCGAGCTCAGGGCGCCGGCGGGGCGCACCCAAGACCGCCAGTATGAGGAAGTAGCATGCCAGGCGCCAGGCGCTCAGGACCTGCCGCGCCGTGGCGAGCTCGGAGCCCTCCACGCGCGCGGGGGGCTGCTTCTGCGCATGCTGCATTGCCGGCCGTCCCGCCCACAGCCCGCGCCACGCGCGCTTTGCGGCCGCCAAACGGCCTGTCCCGCTCGGCACGCGCCCGTGCGGCTCACCCAGTGCGCCCTCCTTGACACCATCTGTCATTGTACACCATTCAGGCGCGCAGGGCGGCGGGCTGGCACAGAGACGGGCGCAGAGACGAGCACCTGCGCTGAGAGTGCTCGAGAAATGGTCTGTGCACCGAGTCGACAGTGTCGTACATGCGGGCCCGGCCGTGCGAGTTCAGAGGTTACAGAACGGTTACCCTCCCTGGCAAATCGAGCCTTGCATGGCTCGCTGGTGCACTGTGACGCATTGGTGGCGCATGTTTACCTTCGGCACGCCCAGTTGTCAATGCACAGTGTTCTCTCGCCCAGCATACAAGCAGTTGCGGGCTGCCAGCCGAGCAGTGCTCGCCTACACAGAGCAAACAAAGCAAAACGCGCTCGCGGGTCCCTCACACCTGCTGCACATACACTGCGAGCGCGCCCTTGCGCACAGAATACATTTGGACAGCAGGGGCGCTCGCGGAGGGAGAAGGTTCGCCGCGGCGGGGCGGCGGAGGCGGCGCGGCGTTGCCGCTAGCCGCCCAGCACGCCGTACGAGCCCACCAGGCCGGCGCCGCTGCCATACGCGCTGGCCGTCGTGCGCGCGCCCAGCGGGCCCTGCAGGCAGACGAACGGCGTGGGTGTTGCAGCTCGAGTGTCTGCATGGGGCGGGCGTGCACCACAGCCCCTGGCACTCGGGCGGCCGCCTCTGGGCCGGTCGCAGCGAGAGTGCAGGGGTGTATATGCGGCGTGCAGGGGTGCATGCATGGGCGGGCCGCATGCACAGACCGTGCGCGCCGCACAGCGGGCGCGCCTGCGTCTGGGGCCCGGGCAGGATGCCGCGCGTGTCGCACGGGTTGACGATGACAGCGCTGGCGCCGCATGCAGACAGCTGAATGGCCCGCGCGACTGCGCGCGCACAGCACGGCTTGCCCCGGTGCTGTCCCGACACGCCGGGGGGCCGGTGCGCGGCAGGGCGCTCACCGACTGCCATGGTCTGCGCGTCAAACCCGCGCGGGGCGGTGGCCATCGCTATGAAGAACTGGTTGCAGCTGCAGCTCTGCGCGCGCGCGCACGGTCAGCGGCGCAGCGCAGGAGGGGCGCCCTGCACTGAAGCGGTTCTGCGCATGCGAGGCCGACGCGCGCACCCTGCTGATGAAGTCGGTCGCGTCGGCGCAGCACCTGCGCGGCGAGCACAGCGGGCGTCGTCGCGTGACGGGCGTGACACCTTGGTTCGGCGGGCCAAACCCGCGAGGTCCCGGGGCTGCAGGCGCGACGCAGAGCAGGCCGGGCCGGGCGCGCGTGTCACCGCGGAGGGCCAAACACTCGGCCGCCCGTCGTCTGGGGCAAGGCCAAACAGGGGCATAAGGCCAAGCAGGGGCGTGCGCCGCGGGGGTGCGCCGCGCGCACTGTGCGCTGGGCGCCGGCGTCTGGTTCACGTACGCCTGCAGCTCGCTGTTTGGCCGGGAGTAGTAGAAGTTGCGGGAGGCCTGCACATACTCGACGAACGCCGGGCACGAGTTGCTGAACATGGCGTCGCCCACCACGGAGCACCCGCCTGTGGCACCCCGCGCGGCAGCCCCTCAGGCCCGACACGTGCGCCAATAAGCAGCCGGCGCCGCGCTGTGCGACCCGCCAGCAAGCAACCCGCGATTGACGCACCTTGGCCGCGCACAGCTGGAAGCGCTGCCAGCAGCACCGCGCAGCTGAGCCCCGCCTGCAACCCAGCACGCGCGCTGCGGGTGGAACCCCTTCGTGCCATGACCCCTATGCGGCCAAGGTGCGGCGCTGCCTCCTGCGCAGCGGCACAGCATGCTCACCCAAACACCTTGCAACTCGGCACGCCCCTGGTCACCGTGCTCCTCAGCAGTCCTCTCCTGAAAGGATCCGTGCCTGCCGCAGGCCCTCCTCTCGCCTCCCTGCAGCAGGCTGCCCCAGCCCTGTAATGCAGCTGGCCACTTCCGGGTCTGACCCGCTTTGGTACAGGTGCGATAGCCTGCGAGTCGGCAGCCTTGCAGCACCACGACAGCCGCTCGGCAGCCAAAATTCTCGGTTTGCCGAGTCGAGTCGGAGCGCGGGGATTCCGAATGCGTAACCTGCCCGGTCTAGGGCTACGAGGAGGCGGCTGCTGAGTGCGCGGCTTGGTCCCTGAGCAGGAAAGAGTGGTGGCCCTGACCGTGCGCGGGCGCCAGTAGTTAGCTGCTTGCTGGTGCGGAGGCTGCGGAGGTGCTTGCGGCCTAGTTGCCACTCCAGCGCCGGCCGTCAAGATGGCGGACCAGAATGAGAAGGCGAGCGCTCGCTTCCCCTGCTGCGAGCTCGCTCGCGCTCGCACCGCGCCTGCTCCGCTTGCCGGAGCAGCGCTCGAGCTGTTCCGCCATTCCGCCCCGCTGAGCCGGGACGCTGCGGCGCGCGCAGGCTTTCCAGAAGCAGCTGGGCGTCAACATGGGGTGCGCGCCCCGCCTCCGTGTGCGGCGAGCTGGGGCGCCCGGCGTGATCAGTGCACTGTGATGTGCACACCGCAAGGAAGAGGGCCATGCTCAGCACTGCTGCGTGAGGGAGGCTCGGGCTTGGCGATTGGGTAAGAGCCGCCGCTCCTGACCGGCAGGTTCAGGAAGGTGGACAAGAGCAAGCGGATCCCGGGCAAGGCGGGCCAGCGCTACTACAAGAACGTCGGCCTCGGCTTCAAGACGCCCAAGGAGGCGATCGAGGGTGCGCCCGGGCCTGGCCAGGGCGAGCGCGGGAGCCTGCTGTCAGCATGTGGTAGGCAGGGCTGGAGCGCAGGCCTCTGACCCGCTTGCTGTATGCAGATGCGCAGCGCCGGCACCTCTGCGGGTCTGTCTGCTGACGGGCGCGCCTGCGCAGGCCACTACATCGACAAGAAGTGCCCCTTCACGGGCAACGTGTCGATCCGTGGCCGCATCTTGACTGGTGGGCGCCCAGCCCGCCCCTGCTCGCTGGCGTGTGCGACAAAGCTACTGTCTCTGTCACATACTCTCAGGGCCCTTGCGCTCAGGTGTGCTGTGCGGGTGCAGGGATTGTAAAGTCGACAAAGATGCACCGCACCATCATCGTGCGGCGCAACTATGCGCACTACATCAAGAAGTATGCGAGGCGCGTCTGCACGCGCCACCTGCTCCTGGAATGCGCACCCCATGGCGCCCTGTCCCTGGAGGCGGTCACGCAACAGCCGCTGCCCCCGCTGCAGGTACGAGAAGCGCCACGGCAACATCCCGGCGCACGTCTCGCCCTGCTTCCGCGTCAACGAGGGCGACACCGTGACCATCGGCCAGTGCCGGTGCGGCGCGGCGCTTGCAGGCCGCCGACATGCCAACCTCGCTCTGGGCGTTTCTCATAGCGACAGCAACGCCCGTGTCAGCTCCGGCCTGCTTTGAGGCCCTGCTGCAACCGGCGCGGCCTGAACCTCTGGCGGCGCGCAGGCCGCTGTCCAAGACGGTGCGCTTCAACGTGCTGCGCGTCGTGCCGGCGGGCACCGGCGGCAAGAAGGGCTTCGCCTCCTTCTGAGCGGCCGACGCGGCTGCGGCCGGCGCGGCGAGGTGTGTGGTCTGCGAGGCCGCCTGCCAACGTAGGCGAGAGGGTCGTTTTGGTGTGTCCAACGTGCACTGTTTGCGGCAGAGTGGCAGCGTGTCATCACACCGGTCCTTTCCACGCACGCGCAGCATCTTTCAAGCGCTCCAATACGGCCGCTTCATACAAAGGCTGCTGGATACAGAGCTCGCTTGCCCGTGGCATACAGAGCTCGCTTGCCCGTGGCATACAGAGCCCGCTTGCTCGATACAGAGCTCGCTTGCCCGTGGCATACAGAGCTCGCTCTTTCAGCAGAGTATCAGCATGTGTTCACACGGATTCTTACCACAGTCGCGCAACATTTTTAAGCGCTCCAATACGGCCGCTTCATACAGAGACAGCTGCTGAATCAGGGACCTTGCCGGAGCGTGCTGCTTACTCCTGCCAAACAGAGGTTAGGCCAATCATTCCAGAGCCAATTGGCAAGGCTTGCAAGTCTGAGACCCCAAGTCCAGGGTCTTGCCGCTGTTACGCAGTAGCGCCTGTAAGCGAGTAGCCCCCCACTCCTCTCTCCGGCACCTGGCGTGCAAGCGGCGCTGCGGCTCAGGGCGTGCGCCTTGCGATAACTTTCGAGCCGCCACTCACGCGGTGCACCGCGCTCGGATGCCTGGCCGCACCTTCCGCGGCGTTCACAGCATCGGCCTGAGCAGTCACAAGAACCAGTACAGGTGCGCGCGCAGCGCCGCGCCCGGCTCTCCCCCACGCCGGCGCCCGGCGACGTTCCCTGAGGTCGCCTGCTGCGGGCCCCAGGCCGAGCGTGCTGCAGGGCAACTGGGCCGAGGAGCGGGGCGCCGCAGACGCGGACCCAGCTGCAGCCCCGCAGCCGCGCTTTGCGGGCCAGTCCGCGTCGCACGCCGCGCACGGGCCCCAGGTGCTGTCCGCACTCCGCATAGGCGCACCCAGGGGTGAACCAGCTGCGGCCGTGCGGATACCTGCAAGTCAGGTCCGCCGCGCGCCGGCGCAGGGCAAGTTCGGGGCGGGCATAGCGTGCCACCGGCACGACGGGGCCCGCCGCGAGCCTGCGGGGCCGAGCGCGGTAATGGCGCACGCCGACGCTCGGCAGCCGTGCTACACCACCCTCTACCAGCTGTCCTTTGGTGCGCCGCCCGTGGCCTGGACAGGAGCCGGCACCGCTGCCCGGCCCCACACACCGCATGCCGCACGCACCTAACAGGTCGGGCAGGGACCAGACGGGCCTGCGGCGCTGCAGCGGGCGCTCAGGCCCGGGGTCGCGCGCGCAGGCGAGCAGCCGGGGCGCCGCGTGCAGGAGATGCTGTGGGCGGGGCGCAAGGCGATCGACTTTGGGGTGCCCCGGCAGACGCCGCACACCGCGCTGGTGGAGGCGCGGCACGCGGCCTGGCGCGCCGACGCCGCCCGCAGCCCCTGGCGCGACCCGGTCGCCCTGGCTGCCCCGGTCTGCGCGTGCGCATGCATGGGCCGGTGCCCAAGGCGCGGCCGCAGGTATACAAAGTCATCCCGGGATGGTGCTGCCATGGGGTCCCGCGCCCGGCGCCTGCACTGCATGCGATCAGCCTGTAGCAACTGCCGAGCGTGTGCTGTAGATGCAGGGAGACGACGGCGTCCGCGGCGGCGCGGCTGGTGCGGGCGGGCGCCCGCGCAGCCACCGGGGGGCAGCCAAAGGGCGGGCCCTGCACCCGCCACTTTGACAAGACCTGGCTGCGCATTGGCCTGCGGGGCTGAAAGCCGGCGGCGTCAGCATTTGTGGCGGTGAGAGCGCTGTGTTTGGCAAGGGGCCTGCTGCGTGCGCGGCACATGCAGTATCATGAACCTTGACTGCATGTCCCCGCCCGTCCGTGGGTCCCTGCCGTGGCTGCAATGGTAGTCGCCGCTGCCAGGTCCGCATAGCGCAGCAGCGCCCGGAAGCC
>JAABUX010010887.1_pt1 | contig 10101 bp, 11 predicted proteins | sample 5561851 | NCBI WGS metagenome assembly JAABUX01 (sample SAMN10711883, study PRJNA513361) | rock metagenome | isolation source: Antarctica rocks | place: Antarctica: Victoria Land, Richard Nunatak red sandstone | collected 2016-01-03 | reverse complement strand
TGCACGGCGGCACCGCGTTTACGGGCGGCGCAGAGCCGCTGGAGGGCAGCCGTAGCAGCCGCGGCGGCCGCCTGTCCAGCCTCAAGCCCAGCAGCACCGCTATTAACCTATCTGACATGATGCCGCCGAACCTCTCCGTGCACAACGGCGGCCCCAGGTGCGCGCGCACGGCCCCCGCTGTGGGGGTGCACTGCTTTGCCTGTTCCCGCAGCCTTATTGCACCCGCGGCGCGCCTCAAGCGCGCACGCATGACTCCCCTGCGTTTGGGGTCGCGGCATGGCACGCCAGTATGGTGAAGCGTTGTTGCACCTGAGCATGCTTGCACAGAGGGCCAGGGGAGCCTGCGCAAACGGGCCTGTGATAGGTTCTGGGTGGCTGGTGCGCGCGCACTTTGCTGTGAAAAGCGTCCGCAGCATGCATGGCGGCCCTGCGGTGCACAGCATGCCAGTCGGCAGCGCCAGCTCAGCGCGCGCGCGGGGCCGCGCGCAGCGAGGGCGCCGCGGAGCGCGCGCGCAGCGGCGCGACCACCACCGAGCTGCTCAAGTCCATGGGCGGCAGCGTGCGCGAGATGATGCGCCGCTCCTCGCAGCCCAACCTCTACGGGTGCGGGCCCCGCGGCGCCGCGCGCCCCGTCTGTCGTGCGGGCCCAGCCTGCGCGGCGAGCCGGCCAGCTGCGGTCCGCCCCAGCACCTGTCGGCGCCGCTGCGCGCGTGCTCGGGGATGCCGCCGGTCACAGCGTCTTGGCGAGCTGCAGTGACTGCGCCAGCCATTGAGGACCCGAGCGCGGCGTGCAACCAGTCACGCCGGCGATGCGAGCCCCAGGGGATGCATGGCGGAAGCAATGAGTCGGGGAGGCTGGGCCCAGCGCAGCCTGCCGGGCAAGCTCCTGGATGCTGCCCTAGTCAGGCATCAGCACTCTGGTGCCTCCGGTGCGAGCGGCGGCTGTGACGCGGCGGCAGAGAGGACTCGGAGGACCGGAGCGCGCGTGGCGGCCTGTTTGGCAAGCTGGGCAGCATGGGCGGCATCGGCGGCTCCTGGCACGGCTCGCGCCATGGCGGCGACTCCAGTGGCGGCGGCAGCCGCAAGCGCGCGCCCTCTGCACCCCATGTATAGCGCCGTACTGCGCCGCTGAGCACGGGGCATTGTGTCGGGATGCACGGCAGTGATGGGCAGCGAGCCAGGCCCTGCCATCTTCTGCTGGGGTGCTGCTGATATCGGCCTGCCAGCCCGAACCAAACTGATTGCCAGCCCACAGGGGCGCTGCCAACCGGGTCTCACCCCCGCAGCGCCCGGCGCGCGAAGGGGCCAGCCCAGCACGCTGCAGGCGCTGCTGCAGCCAGAGGGCGACCGCTCGGCGCCACTGGGTGGCGCAGCGGGCGGCGCGGCGGGGGACGCGCGCAAGAAGATGCGCGTGCAGCGCCTGCAGCCGCTGACGGACGGGGCGCCCCCGGAGGTGCGCTGCTGGGCGCGGCCTCCACCGCTGTGCTGACAAGGGCTAGTGCTAGGGTTGGAATTAAGGCTTCCAGAGGCGCGCTGCAGGGCGCATCCTTCCCCACAAGGCCGGGCAGGCAGCTCCGGCCGCGCGCTCCCCCTGCGCCCCTGCTCTGCAGCGCGGGGCGCTTGCCGTGCCTCAAGCGGCGTCCGCGCGCGGGGGGCGCAGGCCGGCGGCAGCACTGGCGGCGCCGTCGCCCCGGTTGCTGCGCACAACGGCGGTCCGCCGCAGGCGTTGCCTGGCGTGCAGGCGGCGGCGTAGTTCGGCCTGGGGCGCGCGCAGCCGGGGCCGCGGGCGGCAGCAGGCCGCCGCTGCAGCTGCCTGTCAAGCGGGCGCCCATGCTTTGGTCTGGGGCGCAGCGGTCTGCGGACACGGGGGGCTCTGGCTGCGGCAGGCGCTGCCCGGCGTGCAGGCGGTGGCGCGGGGTGGTGGTCCTGTGCCAAATGGTCATTGGTGCCGAATGGTCAATGGTGCATTGCCTTGGCGTGCGGAGGCACGTAAGAAGCGGAAGGAGCACACAGGCACACATTGTGCACTGGAGGGAAGTCCTGGGCGTTATTGACTTGTTGAACGGGGGGCCCAGCATGGAGAAGTACTGAGGACGAGTATTAGTGTACACAAGGGTGGTGCATTTTGGGTTCTCCGCTAGCGTACTGTGCGCTCTTCATGCGAGCATGCAATTTTGATGGGCCACCAAGGGCGTGGGCAATGCGCTGGAGAAGGGGGAACATTTTGCTGCAGGAGGAGTTCCCCGACCCGTGCTGACACCTCGCTTCACCAGCCAATTCAGTGCATGCCGGCAGTGGTGTGCTGCTGTGCTTGCCAGGAGTGATGCTGCCCACCCTGCCTTGGTGCACCAGCTGCGCTGCGGGTGGTGTGTGCAGGTTAGGAGGAGACGCGCATGTGCTGTCATGTGAGCAAGTGTCGTAAGTGACGCTAGCCCTTGTGGTCATGGAAGCCAACCATATGAAAAGTATCGAGGTCGCGACAATCTCTGTTTGCAGCTTTAGTCGGCAAAATGCTGCGTGACTGTCGTGCAGGGCTGTGTTTGCTTGACTTTGTTGTGTACTGAGCGAGGCAGAGCCAATCATGCACCCCGGGAAGGCAGGGAGGGGTTGCATTGACCAGCTCTGACAGGGTCTTGGGTGACGGTGACTGGAACGGTGTCCGCGTGAACGCTTGTAGAGACGGCATGGTCCGGCATTGTTGCCTTTGAGGCCAGCAGTGCAGTGCAGGCTCGTTACGGTTCGCCCGGGCCCGGGCTGCCTCGGTCAGGCCCGGCCCCGCGCTGCTTGCCTTCAGACGTCCTGCTCTTCTTCCTGCGCTTGCGGTCCTGGCCCTGCGGGGACGCGCCGCTGTCCCTTCGTCGCTTCTTCTTTCTGCGCGGGCCCATGTCAAAGGGTTTGCGTGTGCCGGACCAGCGGAATCCCACGCACAGCTGCTGGCGCGCTCGGCTGTCGCAGCACATGGAACAGCTGCCGCGGCTCGCAAGACGCATGCGCACTTTTTAGGCGCAGCCGCGCCTCCAGGCATGGGGGGCAGCATGGCGCCTCAGCTGAGCGCGCCGTCTGTGTGCGGGCGGGCTGCTGTGGGCAGAACGGGCATCGGCTGGCAGTCGCGGGACCAGGCGCACCGCTTGTGCTTGGCGCGCCGCCCGCCCTCGACTGCATCCCTGTCCCTGCGCGCCCGCGCCGCCCCGGCCCGCCATGCACGTGCAGACCTCGCGCACGCGCCTGCTGCTCGCGCAGCCTCGCACCACACACAGCCGCGAAAACTGCCTCCGCAGCTCGCACCGCCGGCCTCCGAGGCGGCATTCTGGGGAAGAGCATGCGCTGCAATGCCGCGGCGCGCCCGCCACGCCTGGGGCGCAGCGCAATGCCACCAGCATGGCGCGCCACCAGGCTCCCGGGCACCTGCTGCGCTGCAGCCCACGTGCAGGCAGCGCCCGGCCACAGCACGGTGCGGGGAGCACGCGAGGCGTTCCTGCTGTGGTAGTGCCTGGCGACGATCTGCAGCGCGCGCGCGAGGCCCATGCCGCCGCCGCTCCCGCCGCTGCCGCCGTCGCCGCCGCTGCCGCTCCCGCCCGCGCTGCTCTCTGGCGTGCCTGCGCGTCCATCACCACGCACTCAAACCAGCTGCCCAGCCCTGCTGACCGCAAATACGAGTCAGAACTGCTACTCACTGTGCTTTATCTGTATACTCTGCCCGGACACTCACAGCGCTGCCGCAGCGGCGCACATGTGAGCGCACACACCGCATGCAATGCGCAGCCGACATGCGGCCCTGTGCGGGACGAGCAGCTGGGCCGCACCGCTCGGCGCGGGCTCCACGCTCCGGGCTGCGCTGCTCCCCGGCTCGCCCGGGGGGCATACAGGCACAGCCGCCTGCACGCCACTCCCTCCCCCCCGCGCTGCCCCGCCGCTGTCAGGCGCCTGGCTGGGGCCCGCCGCTGTGCTGGCGGGCCTGCCGTGCGAAGGCAGCGCCCCCGACAACACCTGCCCCGTCTGCTCCAGCGGCCGCCCGCCGCGCCGCTCACTGGACGCTGAGCTGCCGGGCAGGCCTGCGACGGCGCCGCTGCCGATGCCGCGCTCGACGCAGCAGCCTGGGGACTCGCAGGCGCCCGCGCGAGCGGCGGCGGGGGACGCGCGCTCTCGCAACGGCCCCGGCTGCGCGCCGGCGCCGTCGGGCTGCGGGCGCGGCCGCGGCGCGATGCCGAGCTCCTGCATTCGCGCGCGCGTGGCTGCCAGGTACTTTGCTGCGTTGGCGTCGCCGGGGTCCACCTCTGCACGGCCGCAGCGCGCCTCTGGTGAGCGCTGGACACCGCATGCGGCCGATGCAGAGGCGGTGACGCGTGACGCCCAACAGCGCGTAGGTCCAGGCCCTGCATGAATGTGCGTCCCTTTCATGCGGCCGTGCAATTGTGGGCATTGGGTTGCGTCTGCCGCCCGAGGCAGCCGGGAGGCCCGCGGCCACACCCAGCGCCATCTCAAAGTCCTCGGCGGCGCGCGCTGGTTGGCGAACGCCGCGCCGCGCGCCACCCATGCGTCGGCGCTGCGCGGATCCAGGTCCAGCGCGCGCTCGTAGCACCTGCGCCAGGGTGCCGCCCCTCTGGCTCGGCACAACCAGGGCCGCTGGAGCGCCCGGGTGATGCGCGACGCCCAGCTTCTTGCCGCGGCTTGGGGCTGGGGCAGACGAACAGAACACCTTGACTCGGGCTGCGACTGCAGCCTCTCCAGTCCTGCGCGCGTACTACACACAGGTGCCATGTCCATCACAGCACACACAGCAAGCATGCGGACGGCCTGCCCCACCCTCGCCCTGACCCGAGCGCAAGGGCTGCGCCGGCGGCCCCGCGCGCCTGTGCGCGAGCGCATAGTCCGCCCTCTTGGCGGCCGCGACGCCGCGCGACACGGCCTCCCGCGACCAGGCCGCCTTGATCGCGGCCTTCAGGCGCAGGCGCGCCGCGTCGGCCGCGCCGCGGCGCGCGCTCGGCGCGGCCGCCGAGCCCTGCGGCGCGCGCATGCAGGGTTTGGCTGGAGGGTTGCACCTGGACAATGTGCACAACATGCGGTGCACGCGTATTTCGGCGCTTGCACATCACGCGTCCTGCACCACGCATGTGCATCCGCTGCGCAGCAGTGGAGTGCAGCCATGTGGCGTCCAGACGCCTGGCCTTGGTGCGGCCGCCAAGCTGTGCGTCTTGCAGCCGGGCCGTGGCCCGTCCGCCCGCAGGGGTGGTGCGGCACGCGTGTTCGCAGTTTTGCTCTGCTGCGGCAGTCACGCGAGCCTTCTCCAGACCGCCCAGCGCCTCCGTGCGCTGCTTTGACGTGCAGCCCGGCTGCAGGCACCACCAAGGCAGCACTGCAGCGTCGCAGCAGCAGGGCGCATGAGAAGCAGCGCAACCGGCGATGCGAGGGAACGGGAGGCGCTGTTGGAGGAAGCAAGGCGGGGTTGGGGTCGGCGGCAGCGCGCCAGCAGGCCCTCGACGACCTCTGCCACATGCAGCGCCTCCGCCATTGCATCCACGCAGTCCGGCGAGCCGAACGTGCGGCTTGCGCGCAGCCGGGCGAGCAGGTCGCTGGCGCGCCCGGCCTCGGCCTCGGCCAGCAGCGCGCGCGCGCTCGGCAGCCGCGTCGCAAAGCCCCACTCGTCCTGGCCGGGCTGGATGTGATTTCCGGCGTCCTCTGGCGTCACGCCCTGCAAGCAGCGACAGGGCGCTCATAGCATGGTTGCGTAGCCACGTACGTAGCCACGCGTGGTGCATCTTCTTAATAGCTCTGCCAGCGGCACATACAGCACGGAAAGGTATACCACTGCACTTTCCCAGACTCACACAGTGCTTGCTGCGGCAAGGCGCTCACTCCTCTGAGTGCGTTTGTATATTATGAGCAGCAACGCTTGGGCGGCACGTCAGCGCATGCGATAGCAAGCTACCCACCGCATTGTCCAGACACCGCTGCCGCACTGCGGCGGGCAGCGCCGCCACCCGCTGCCACGCCCACTGGCCGCGCACGGGCGGCGCGGGCTCCGGCGCAGGCTCAGCCTCGCTCATCCACCTCACCTAGCGGGCAATCCCCTCTTCAGAACACCCGTGCCAGACTGCACTGAGCTCCAGGCGCACTTGGTGCTTCAGGCCAGAATAGGCACCAGCATGGGCCGGTGCCAGACCTGCCGGAGAGTGTACTGACCAAGCAGACAGAGTCAGGCAGGAAAAGGCATTCAGTGCTCATCTGAGCGGGACTTTGCCCGTGGAGCAGCATCTGAGAGAGTGATGGGCGGCGTGCGGCCCTGTGGCCCCGCGGCGTGCGACACACGCCTGCCGTACGGGCAGCAGCAACCGCGCCAGGCGTCTGTGCAGCGCTGCGCGCGTCAGCGCCTCCCAAGACGTGCCTGCTGTGCTGCAAGCGCCAGCAGTGAAGCTGCTGCAGGCGCAGCCCCGCGCAAGCGTGTTCGCTTAACTCAAGCACAGCCAGCAGAGGACCGAAAGGTTTGTATAGACCAGCTGCCTAGCTTTTGCACGTGCTCAGCGGAAACGTGCTGCTTATGTCATGCTGGGCGGTATGTGGAGAGTATGCTCCTGGTGTATGCATGAGTGGGTGAGGACACCTATGTACGAAGCGTAGAACACTTGCAGCACTGAGCGCTACTGCCACGCGCGCAGCCGGATGCGGCAGAGGGCAGTGTACCGGGCACCGCAGCACGCAGGCGTGTGAGCGCACGTGACAAGGTCTTGGAAGGCCTGGTGAGTGCACAAGCGCATGGCTTGTGGTGCCTGGTTGTGTGCCGCTTATGACTGCGCTCCGCGCTCTGCACAGGGCTGCTGTGGTAACACCTTGGTGCTGTGAGACGGACCACCTGAGCTGCCTGTGCCACACCGCTGCCTCAAACCACCCCCCCGGCCTGTCTGTGCGCCTCTGCGCACGGGCGTGGCCAAGCGCGCCTTCGAGGTGCTCGTGTGCCAGCCTCGCACACTGTCCCTATCTTGCTCTTCCGTGGCATGGTGGAAGTGGATGACCGAGGTTGGCACTGGGTGCTGCAGAGTGAAGAGGTGCTGGCCAGGAAGACGGACGTGCTGCTGAAGATCGCGACGGCCGGCGGCGCGGTCGAGGCCGAGATCGCCCGGCACGCGCGCGAGCTGGACGCGGTCGCGGTGCGGCTTCTGGAGCGGCGGATAGAGACTGCGCAGCAGTGCGCCCCTGCTGCGCGGCAGCCCACGGACGGAGTCTGCCTCGCGCTGAGTCAGTGTCCGTCCGCCCGCCAGTGCCTGCGAGGCGGGCAGGTGGGGCGTAGGGTGCCCCACTTTTGCGAGCCACGCCCTGATGGTGTTCAACTGCTGAGACGACACCGCTGCAGCATGTCTCCTTGTATGCGCAGTCGCACCGCCCCGCTCAGCTTGCCTGCAGGGCATGCGGCCCGCCCGCCAGACACCCCGCCAAAAGGAGGAAACACTGCTGCACAGCACCGCGCGCGCGCTCTGACGGTGCGAGATCAGGTACGGCGAGAGCAAGGCGGTGCTGGCGGGCCTGGCGCTGCTGCTGCAGCGCGTGCGCCTGGAGGCCGCGCGCGGCGCCGCGCCGCCGGCGGAGCGCCTGCTGGACGAGCTGCTGCGCATGCTCGGCCCCAGCACGGCGCTCAGCGACGCGCAGTGCCGTGCGGCGCGCGCCCCGGCCGCGCGCGCGGGCGTGCCGCCAGGCGCCTGCGGGGCCCGAAGGCGCAGCGCGCTCTGCGGCCTGTGCATGTGCAGAGCCATTGCCGGCGACACGGCTGTGTCGCGCGCTGCGCCTGAGCAAGCTCGCATGCCCGGGCGTTTCGTGCTGGGCTGGGTCGAGCGCTGAGCTGAGGGGCCGCGGCCGGCAGGTCGAGGACCGCCTGGAGCGCGCCTTCAGGCTGCCGGGCACGTCTGTGGATGTGTTTGCCACCGCAGCGCGCATCGCCCAGGGTGCGCCCTGCTGGCTGCCGGAGTTTGTCGAGCCACGCCCGCGCCTGGTGCGGGATGCATGCCACCAGCGCCACATCAGGCGCTGGTGGCATGCATGCTGCACGTGAGCAGAGTGGCACCATGTTCCTGCCTCCACTCAACGCGGGCACCGCGTCAGTGCTCACCATGCAGGGCCCGCCGGGATCAGGCGGGGAAGGGGAACCAGAGTGTGAAGAGCCCAGCAGCGCGGACTTTGTGCCGAAGCAGACATTCGTCCGCGAGTGCCGCGCGCTCATCGAGAGCGCACGCGCGGGCCTGCAACAGCTCGAGGACGCTCGCAGCAGGTCTGCCTGCAGGCTGGTCGGCGCGACACTGGGCGTGTTGGGATGGGATCAATGTAAAACCTGCAGGGCTGAGCGCTGGCCAACTTGCACATGAGCGTGCCCAGGAGCAGGGCTGACATGCAGACGCGCACAAAAGGGATTAAATGAGGTATCTGCATGAGTGTTGGCGTGCTTGCGTGCGGCCAGCATAGCGCATATTGTCACAGCCCCTGGAGGCTGCAAGGCGGGCAAGACCGAGTACGTTCAGGCCTGCTGTGACCCTGTGTGCGGCTGCAGGGCTCCGCCAGGCGCCGGCGGCTTCGTCGGGGGTGTGGACCCCGGGCGGGCGGCGCAGCTGGCGGCGGAGCGCCGGCTGGCCGTGGAGCAGCTGGAGAGGGTGGCCGCCATTGCGGAGGGCGTGTCCGCAGGGTACAGCCTGTTGACAGAGGACGATGAGCAGGCCTGGCATGCGGAACAGGCCCGGCTGTCCGAGCAGGCCGGCGCAGGCGGGTGATTATTTTTCATGTGGGGGTCATGTGGCGCGCCTCTGTAACACCGACATTAGCAGAAAATGTCCCCAAAAAAGGACAATCTTACGTGGATTTTTCACATAAGCATGTAGCAAAACTAATAATATGCCTCGTTAGCGCAACGGGCTGCACCCGAACTAGCTCTGCACAGTCCTGCAATGCTGTAGCGCGCGCTGTGCACCCTGTCGTAAAGCTGACCACAGCCAGTGTGCGCAGGCGTGCAGAAGCTGCGCGGCATGGCCGACCTGGCCGCATTTATGCAGTCGCTGGCAGCGCAGCAGTTTCAGGCGCAGCAACGCAGCGCGGCCGCACCGGCGCCGCCGCCGGCGTCGCTGGCCGGCGCGCTGGGCTTCCCGGAGGACCAGGGCCAGGCGCTGGCGTATTACGCGGCGTGCGTGATGCACCAGCACCAGCAGCAGCAGCGGCTGGCCGAGCAGCAGGCGGCGCAGGCGCAGGGCGCGCCGCCGGCCAATGCGTTGATGGCTGCGCTGGCGGCGGACCCTGGCAGCACGCAGGTGATGCTCGCCGCGCTGCTGGCCAAGGAGGCGGCCAAGCCGGAGCGCGGCGGCGCCGCGGCGCCCGCGCCGGTGCCGGAGCGCTCCGCCATAGGCTCGCCCGTCCCGCCGCCCAAGGCCGCGGACGCGCCCGCGGCGGTCAAAGCGCCCCAGGACGACTCGTGCTGTTCTTCCGAGAAGGAGGCTGTGCGGCCTGCGGCGGGGTGCGCCTGCCCAGGCCCGTGCTGTGGCGCGCACGATGGGCGCTGCCCGGGGTTTGCCTGTGGTTGCTTTTGGTTTGTTGCGGGGATGGGCGGACGCGACTCTCAAGCGCGCTTGTCTGCACTCACAGCGTCACCAGGCCTGTATTTACGGGGAAGGTGGCGTATCTGTAGTGTTATACAGCCTGTGCAGCAGCCCCTGACATGGCATACTGCCTTGTGCCGATCTTGTACGGTGGGGATCAAGTTGGCCTGCCTTCGCTGGAAAATAGCATGACTGCTTCCTTTCGCTGTTTTTCTTCTCTGTCCGGGTGTTGCTATATGCTGAGCGGTTGGCCGGCATGCCCGGCTGGCCCACGTCGGACGAGGCCAGTGTTCAGCTGCCTGTGGCTGCCGCCTGCACTGTGTGTACTGGCTTGATTGGCATGCCGCGACAGCTGCCGACCATCTGTTTTTGCGAAGCTTGCGCCATGTTTGCGTAACCCGTGACGTTTGTCATCTTTCAGTCATCAGTATGTGTGATGCGGCGCGCAGTCCTGCCGGCGCGCTGGAGCTGAAGGAAGCTGCTTCAGCTGGCGGGTCGTCTGATAACCCGGCCAACCAGGTCGCGCGCGGCGGCGCGC
>JAABUX010010886.1_pt1 | contig 10101 bp, 15 predicted proteins | sample 5561851 | NCBI WGS metagenome assembly JAABUX01 (sample SAMN10711883, study PRJNA513361) | rock metagenome | isolation source: Antarctica rocks | place: Antarctica: Victoria Land, Richard Nunatak red sandstone | collected 2016-01-03 | reverse complement strand
GAGTTGCAGATCCCTGAAAATATCCGCTTGATCTTTCAACCTCCCTACAGTCCTGAACTCAATCCTGTCGAACATCTCTGGGATGAGCTTCGGGAGAAATTTTTTCTCAATCGCGTCTTCTCTTCATTAGATGCCCTTCAGGAGCAGCTTTGTGTCGGACTCAATGTGCTGACGTCTGATCCTGACCTCATCCGTTCTATGACCTTGTTTCCTCACTTGTGTATTTCAGATAAGAACGCAGTTTAGTATCAAATAGCAAGATGCTTTTTCCTACAACACAGTGGATACCTCTCAAGAGAGTATTCGCTACTTTTTGGGGGGCCTGTCTGGTTCTGTCAGCCAAGATGCTTTTTCGATGTGAGAGGTTCCATCGGAGCTACTTTCCACAACACAGTGGCACTCGTGAATGGTTGCCGCTGACAGATGCACGTATGTATGCTTGCATCTATCCCTTAAAGCAGCATACATCGCTGTATCAGTATACACCACTCTATGAGTATACCAACTTACTCAATTTTAGAATTGCTAGCCTTTTGATGGATTGCAAGAAAATACTCATGCATTTCTTGATGTTCGGCCTTACTCCATTTTCCCATGAGTCTAATTGCATCTAGGGAGCCAATAATCTTCATAAACTTGAGTACATCTGTTGTTTGCTCTTTCAAGGTGCCTTCAGGTATATCAGCAACAAGACTCGCCACTGTAGTATGAGCTAATCGGAGTTGTCTTTCTTCTAGAGCTTCTTTCAATCCCTTTTGGTTTCTCTCTACAAGTTCTTGTAACGCTTGTTCATAATTCCTGTCTCGCATAGAACAATCCTCCCTGACTATTTGTGAGAAGAACATCATTTACTCAGTCTACTTCATTCACAACGTATCATCATTCATTATATGACGGGACTTCAGTCGTATGATCAGTTGCATGCCATCTCTAGCTTGCAGACTATCCCTGCTCTTCTAGTGAGTGCAAATATTCCCTGCGCTGAACTCAAATATCGGGGCATTCTCGGATTAACTAAGCCTTTTGATCTGGATGAACTGGTGCATCTGATAGAACAGGTAGTACAGAAGCAAGAGTGAGACCAACAATGCTGTGGGAAGAGGAGAGGAATGAAAAAGCATCTCCTCCTCAATTAAGGAGGAGATGCCTTTTCATGGATAGATCATATATTGATGTATGAAGCTAGGTGAACACTGGCGATGACTTCTTGACGGTCTTACACGGAGTGTGAGGGTGTTTCTTCGCGCTTGTCTGATGCAAGTTGTACCCAGTCGGGTGAATAGCTAGGAGTGGCATATCCCAAAAAGTTGCCCATTTCCAGCGGCAATTTTAACTCGCTGCTTTCCAAGTCCGGCAGCATCGCCGTGACATACCTATGACCATCATATGCCTCAACCAATGCCCAACAGACGACAGTTTCTGTACGGTATCCAAGTTTGCCTTTTTCTGGCTCTTCCACATCGCCCCAAACGGCTTGCCATCCAGGGAGAGCAGGCATAATCTGAATAATTTCTGGTTCCTCTTCTTCGATTACTGCTATGATGTCCACTTCTTCAGGTGTTTGCATGGTATTCTCCTTTCTTCCCTTGCGTTGTGTGGATATGAAGGTCTCTTGACCTGCATCTATTCTAACGCATACGGTCCTCCATGTTCCACTGGATAGCTAGAAGTACTGAGATGCTACTCGTCATCATCCCCCTGGTAGTCTTCATGTCCCCATTCGGCCCAGGCGTTGAGGAATGACTCGTACTGGGGGGTAATGGAGTAACGGACCCAGAACGTCCGATAAGAGCGATATTCATTTAGAAATAGCTATATGAAAGAGTAAAACATGTAATAACTGCTGAGAATGATCTTTTGGGGATCGACAGCCATCTTTCATCCTTCCGTCGTATGGCTTCTCAAACAGTTCTCTCACGTCCCATACGTTCTGGGTCCATTACTCCATTACCCCCAGCATCATGTTGTAGCAGGAGGTTTCAGCGAAAATGTCCTGAAATGGCTTTTCTTTCTTTACCACTGGCACACTATGGCTTGCCACGAATTCCTGTGGAATGCTTCTGCCCCTACTGGTATCGATGGATGTATTGGGCCAACTAGTGAAGTGTTAAGCCGTCAATGTCCTCAAGCTGATGCTCTGTTCCTAATTCCTGGTTCATGACTTGTAATAATGCAAGAGCTTTCAAGCGATGTATTGAACCACTCCTCTCGTCAGCTTTCTTTACCGTCTTATAATCCACTTCAGCGCGCTTCGCGAGTTCGGAAACTGAGAAGCCTGCTTCCTCTCTGATTTCTCGTAACGTTGCCATAAGCAGTATGTACTCCTAACTAGTGACAAAATTTCTGCTAGTAGTGTGTCATGAAACATCAGGAAACACAAGTGATGTTTCTGATACTGAGGTTTGCGGCTGGTAGGAACAAAAACGTGGAAGAAGGAGTAGATACATGGGCTATCAGTGAGGTCGAACGCTTCGCAGCGATCCATTTTCAGATGTTTGGACCAAATGAACACATTTCAACATTCCCGTTTCTCCTCGCATGTGTCCTGGTTCTTTCTCATCTGCAAGCCTCACAGAAGCCATTGTTCTGCTTTCTCTGTTTCTCAAGAGATTTATTCAGAGAAAAACCTTCTTTTCTTGCCCTTGTAGCCCAGAATGGCTACGTTCCTCTTCCGAGTACCTATTAGGGGTCTGTGGTGCAATAGATACTGTCGCCGAATGTCTTTCCCTTTGTGTATCGAGCGTTATCATAAGCACAATGTGTCCATGCGCTGAGCTTGCAATATGCATTCGGCGACAGTATCTATTGCACCACAGACCCCTACTTGTGCTGGGAAACCATTGCCAGCTTTCTTGGGAGAAGGAGGTCCATCCTGATGGCCTTCATCAGAGTGTCGCGAATGCGGTGGTAGACATGCACCTGCTCCAATTCTGAGAGGTTTGTGGGTGGAATATCTTCGACGGACCACAGGCGACGCCGACCGGCGTTGGGAATGACGGGTCACTGATCGGTCACACCACTACATATCACAATTCCTTCAGTCCAGGAATGCTCAACGGTTGGCTCAGTCGTTTGGAGAGGAGCGAGCAGGGGAATGCGGATTTCGCCGAGGACGTGACCAGCGAAATTCATTCCCTGATCGTCAAAGTGTCCAGGAGCAATCCAAATATCCCACTCCTGGGCGAGTGCCGCAAGCACACTTGCCGCTATCACTTCTCGAACAGAGCGATGAGCACACAAGAAGAAGAGTCGTTGACGAGTTTGATTCATCATACCTCTTCCGTTTCCGTCTTCTTTAGAAGAAGTGCCCATCCCTGACACAAAAGGTCAATCTGGAAGGTCTGGACATGATGCACCTGAAAGCCCACCTGCTGGGCGAGTTCTTGAATAAGAGAACACGTGTACAGTCCAACGTGTTGGGGATCGTAGATTTTGATGACCCATTCCAATGCGTTCCAAGGAAAAGGCGAGCTGCGGAGGATGTAATCTTCTATCACGAGCCATCCTGACGGGGCCAGTCCCTGTTTGAGGTTTTGCAGCACTGCTGACGGATTGACGGCATAATGCAGGGTGTTTGTACAGGTCATCACGTCAAAGAAGGCAGGTGGAAAGGGGAGTCCTGCCACTGCCTTCTTTGGAAGAGACGCTTGTGACAGATGAACGTGTGCGTCCTCTTCCAGCAGAGAGGCTGCTTGCGTGAGCATTGACTGGCTGGCATCGATGCCATAGAGATCAGCTTCTGGGAGCAGTCGGGCGATGGTTGCTAACAGCATCCCTGTTCCACAGCCGACATCCAGAATGCGAAGTCGGTGCTCCTGGTTTCTCGCTGCTTGCTGGAAACCTAACGTCAGAAGAGAAAGGACGATTGCATGCGTCTTCTCTGAGAACATTCGCCATGTTCGATTGTAGTGCTGTGCGCGGGTGGTGGTGTAGTACGTCTTCATTCGTCCTGGTGTCCTTTTCTCTCCTGATGCGCGTGGCTGTGCCAGGCTCGTGCTGTCTGACTCAACACCTGGAGTGCCGTCTGACTCCCTGCGGCTTCCCCTTTTTCAAAGTCCCTCTCCGTCTGGCCCATCTGGTTGGTCACATGGGCGAAACAGATGATCTGGTAGTGCTTCGCCTGTGCCAACGCATACAGTGCCGCGGCTTCCATTTCTACGGCCAGGATGCCTTGTTGCCGACACCACGCAATCATGGTTTTCGTCTCGCGAAACGGTGCATCCGTCGTCCAACTGGCTCCGGTGTAGAGCGGTACGTGCGGGGAGTCCCAACTGGTTGTCAGCAGGTCCCATAGCCCTTGATGAAGGCAACTGTAGGGTGCGGGAGGCAGATAATGATAACTGGTTCCCTCATCACGCAACGCCCGTTCAATCAACACCACATAGGCAGGGTTTTAGGCCACTTCCTATTTTGCATATCTAGAATAGGATTCGGATCATATTTCTGCTCAAGAGGAAGAGGTTCGTCTCATTCTAGATGTACAAGAGAGGGAAAAGCTCAAGACCCCTGTTTTGCTTCTCGTTTGTTTCCCTCAAGAAGTTGGCGCACTCCTGGCAGCATGAGTTGACGAAAGAGAATCTCCATACGACCCGGAGACCACTTCATTTCGGTTTCGAGCCACCATTGCACCAACGTCACGAAAGTCCCCACGACATACGCTGCGGCGGCATCGAGCAGGTCATCTTCCTGGTTCTGCTTCCAGGTTGCTTGCAACTGTGTTTTCACATGCACACGGAGTTCCTGCTGAAGTGCCTGCGTCATCAGGGCCACCGCACCTCCTCGCAACAAGGCTTGGTAGAGGGGATAGTGAGCAGAGATGTGCTCGAATAACGCGAGACTTGGGAGCCAAACCGATGTGTCTGGTGAATGAGGAATGGGGGACGCCTCGAACTGATTGTCCAGCGACTCAATGAGCCATTCCGCCTGACTGGTCAGCAGATCTTCTTTGTCCCAGTAGTGCTCGTAGAAGGTTGATCTCCCGACATCCGCGCGGTCGAGGATGTCCTGGGTGGTAATCGTGTGATAGCGCTTCTCAAGCAACAACGCCACCAGTGCCTCGCCTAAGAGCCGCTGTGTGCGTGTAGAACGCCGATCTGTTTTCTTCTGTTTCATCGTACTCCTGAACACTTTCGTTCGTTTGTCCGCTAGCGGAAAATTTGCTCCTTTTGTTGGTTGTGGGAAAGAACGATTTCTTGCATACTAGAAGCGAACAGTTTGTTCATTACTGAATAGTATATTCAGTATAGCATGGAGGAATGGCAATGGCGAAGTATCACCACACATCTGCTGAGAACACTGGTCCTGTCACAACGGGGCGAACCATTCACTGGGCCAGTCGGTACGACCTCTTCGTTTCCCTGCTTACCCTGGGAAGAGCAACAGCATTTCGGCGGCATACCGCTGATCTGGCGCATTTTCAATCGGGAGAGGTAGTACTTGATGTTGGATGTGGCACAGGTGACCTGACGCTTGCGGTAGAGAAACAAGTTGGGCCGAATGGAAAGGTCGTAGGAATCGATGCGGCCCCTGAAATGATTACCTATGCGCGTCAGAAGGCGACACGCCTGGAGAGTGCAGTAGATTTTCGTGTAGAGCCAGTCGAGGCTCTGTCTTTTACGGATCACACCTTTGATGTCGTCATCTCCAGCTTGGTCTTTCACCATTTCCCTGCCCCTCTGAAAGAGCAAGCACTAGTGGAGATACGCCGGGTGCTCAAACCAGGAGGAAGAGTGCTTATTGTCGATGCTCTGCGCTCGAGCCATCACTTCTTTCCTCATCCAGCCTTACAGGTGGGGGCTGAGGATCTGCTCCCACTCTTACAAGATGCAGGTTTTCTTGACGTGCAATGGCAACGTGGCCCCTTGCCTTTCATCGGAGTTGTGCGAGGGCAAACGGCACGAGAGGAGAGCACAAAACAGTTCTAGACGCAGATCGGCTCGTTACAAGAGGAGAGGTTCGTCTCACTCTAGATGTGCAAGAGAGGAAGAAGCCTAAGACCCTGTCCGCCTGCACGTCGGTGGTCGACGTCACAGCCCGAGGACCAGGTCGCGTACGGCAGCGGGCTGAGAGAGGAACGGGTGGTGGCCGGCGTCGAGTTCTACGACGCTGCCCGCCCGACGAGCGAACTCGCGTTGCCGGTCGGCGGGGGTCCCCTGGTCTTTGGCGCACACGAGGTACGTCGAGGCGATGTGCTTCCAAGCCGCTGACTGCACTGGCTGCTCGAGGACCGCCAGGCTCTGCCGAGCCGTCTTGTCCATAGCCACTCGCTGGATCTCCGCATCGCAGTCCTGCAGGAACGTCTCGGCCAAGGCGTCCGGCCGGACGGTGAACGTCCCGCCCGCGGGATCGATGTCGAGAAACGGGGCGGGCGCCTCACCGCCGAACGAGGACAGGCTCTGCCCGACCTCGGGCAGATAGCTGGACACGAGCAACAGATGGCGCACGGAGCCAACGCCCGCCGCTGCCTCGGCGGTGACGATCCCGCCGTAGCTATGTGCAACCACGACGGTCGGCTCGTCGCTCGCGGTCAAGACCTGCCGGACAGCGGCGACATCGTCGGCCAGCCCAGGTCCTCCTGCGCCGGTCGACTCACCCATCTCACCGCAGCTCGGGAGGGCAGGTGCCTCGCTGGCGACGCCCCGCTCTGCCAGCAGCTCAGCGGTTCTGTGCCACCACCAAGATCCGTCCTTGACGCATGCCCCATGCACGAAAACGACCCTCATCATGACCTCCTCGTCTGGTTTCGATTTGAATATGTTCTCCATGTGTCAAGTTTACCTGGCGATTGGAAGAGTTGTCAAGTATGCATGACAACTCTCCCAATCGCTACTCGCTCTCGCCTTGCTGTTCAGTACCGATGCGAACGAGGGTCCGGTCGGAAATCTCCAGGTCATCCATGCCGTAAGCCCAGTTCTCGACGATCTCGACCCAATCGACTCGACTGAGTGTTGTTGTGAAAAGATCGGAAACGAACGATGCTCTTTCGATCACGCCGGGACATATCGTCTCGGCCAGGTTTTCGACGTCTCCTTTGAGTGCATCAGCAATGTTGTAGACCCAGTTCCCGGCGTTTATTCGCAAGAAATCGTTGGTCATCTCGTAGAGGGGTCACGATATCATTTTGGGATACATATACGTTAAGCTGCAGATCGGCTTTACAGGCTGGTGCAGAGAGGATGATACACGTGTGCATGCTCTTAGGTGGACTCTTTTATGTACCTCTTTGCAGTAAATACCACCCTGAAAATACCCAAGATAATCCTTAGAGTATATGTATCCCAAAATGATATCGTGACCCCATAGCCTTCGATGGTGATAAAGAGTGCGTCAAGGGTATGATCTTGCCATTCTATGTCAAACCACGCTTTATTCATCACATCTCCCGTTGAACTTTCCGTGTTTTTCTGTGCCGTTGCAAACAGATCAGCCTCATTAGGGATAGCAACTCCGCCGCGCGTCCTCACCATCCTCTGATCAGGATTCATCCTCATCTCTGGCTCTGGCCCTCGCCAGTGTATTGACATTTGATTATAGAGAAATGTCTTGCGTGTCAGGGTACACAGTTCTGCTGCTGCATAGCCCCCAGGATTGAACATATCTGTCTTCCCTTCGACTAATGCTCTGTTGGGAAAGAGGGTGAGAAGGTGTTGGCTCATATGATAATCAATGGCAGTGATGGGGAGCAGTAACATCTCACTAATAAGTTGTTCTTTATTCATGTTTGTAGACTCCTGAGTGTAGCACTTGTCGTAGAACATTCCGCTCTTAGAGAAGAGTGAAAACGGCAACGGATGGAGAGGTCTTTCTCTCTCGAAGGGTGGTGAAACACATGCTATGTGCTATTTGAGGTGATGCCTTTGATACCAACCCTTAAGTAGTCAAGCTGTTTCGTATGAGTTAGTTCGTTATGTCTCGGCGAATGCTCACCCATAGTGAGAGTGTAATGAAGACGATGAGATATCCAATCAGCACAAACAAGGCATGCAGGATTGACACTGCCGAGGGTGGGTTAACAGAGAAGTAGGGGTCACTCGTAATGTAGTTCGTTTGGCTGTGGAGCAATATACCGATGTTGTTACTGATAAAGTAGTCTGGTATGGCTTTCAAGAAATTCGCAACTGCGCTAGGGGCGAGAAGATTGAGCACTCCTGATAGGACGTTTTCGAGAACAAGCCAGATGAGAGCACCTGCAACACCTACTACCGTTGCACGTCCCAGTGTTGCCAGGAAGAGCGCAAGCATGGTACAGACGAACAGACCGAACAGTGCTATAAGTGGGTAGAACAAGACATGAAGCCAACCACCATGCTGCAAAAAATCTAAGGGAGTTGCTATTCCTGAAGGCAAGGTAAGTAATGCACCTACCCCAAGTCCTGTTAGGACTATCATAACGAAGCCGAGGACGACACAGATAAGCAGTGCGCCTATCTTGCTGAGAAGAAACTGGGCACGCGTCGGGCCGCGCGTCAAAACGAGACGCACAGTTCCACCGCTATATTCACCACCAACAATAGTTCCCGCAAGAATAACAAGTAGAATCGTCCCCACGATCATTGTGACACTGATAGCGTTGAAGAGCGAACTGGGAAGATGGAGTGGAGCAAAGCTAAAAAGGAGGTCAATTTGCTTAAACTTTTGGGCTTGCGCTCGTTCCTGCTGCGTCGTTGGCGCATGAGAGGTGCAGGGCACTTGTTGCCCTTGTGTGGTGTGTTTCGCTGAGCATTGCACGAGTCTACCAGTTAGCACGGGAGTATTCAAAACAACAAATGCGTTTATCGAGAGAACCAGGAAAGCAGCTACCATGACCAACAGCCCGATGCTGCTCAGGGCCTTTGAGAGCGCACGCCGCCGTATTTTGTACATCTCTACACCGATGAGTCGGAGCAGGACGCGAACGAAGCCTTGTTGTCCCATGACGACAGTATTGGTACGTGTTGGTGCTGTAATGGCAATAGACTGCTGTCCTTGTGGTGTGTGTGGAACGGTACTCATCTCTGACCTCGTTTTCTTTCAAGAGTTGCTCTTGAATGCATCTGTTGTGTAACAGGTGCTCCTGTTGACTCTGGTGTTGCTGTCAATTGAAGAAAGACCTCTTCCAGGCTCCCTTCACGCGGGTGTAACTCTGCTACCAAGAAGTTCTGACGTGCGAGGACTGCATTGATTTCTGCTGATCGTGCAACAGGAGCCTCGATCAAGAGCAGAAGCTGGTTCTGACGATTGCGCTCGATGCTGACGTGTCGTATCCAGTTGGCTCCCTGGGACTTCAGCTGCAGGAGAACATGTTGAGCGGCGAGTGTCGCGTCTTCCTGCGTCAAGCGAATCTCGATCTGCTCACACGCTTTCAGCAGTTCGCTCACAGTACCTTGCGTGACGAGATGCCCTTTTTGTAGAATCGCTACGCGGTTACAGACATGCTGTATTTCGTGCAGAATGTGGCTTGAGATGAAAATGGTTTTCCCAAGCGAGGAGAGTCGTTGAATCAGTTGGCGCATCTCAAACACTCCTGCTGGATCAAGACCGTTGGTTGGTTCATCGAGCAGCACCAGCTCTGGATCGGTCAGAAGGGCGGCGGCGATGCCCAAACGCTGCTTCATACCAAGCGAATACTTGCGATAGGCAAGCTTGGCAGAAGATTGTAAATCAACAATTTCCAGAACTTCGGCAAAGCGATGGTCATTGACGACACCAGAAGCCATGCCAGAAGTCGAGGCAATCACGCGTAGATTATCCACGCCAGAGAGATACGTATAAAAAATGGGCGTTTCCACAATCGCTCCAAGCCGTTGAAGAATGGCAGAAAGGTGAGATGCATTGTCCATGCCGAACAGCATTGCACATCCTGTCGTTGGGCGAATCAGGCCGAGTAACATACGAATAGTGGTTGTTTTCCCTGAACCGTTGGGTCCAAGAAACCCAAACACGTCACCACGCATCACCTGTACATCCAGGTCATTGACGGCAACATGGTTCCCAAAAGCCTTAGGGCACTTCCGCAAATAAAATGATTAAGGTTCTTGAGGCTTGATGGTGTAGTTCCATTCACCGTGAAAGGAATGCCTGGAAAGATTAAGGCCCACCAGTTCGTCATCAGTGACCTTGAGA
>JAABUX010010885.1_pt1 | contig 10102 bp, 10 predicted proteins | sample 5561851 | NCBI WGS metagenome assembly JAABUX01 (sample SAMN10711883, study PRJNA513361) | rock metagenome | isolation source: Antarctica rocks | place: Antarctica: Victoria Land, Richard Nunatak red sandstone | collected 2016-01-03 | reverse complement strand
TCCACCCGGGCCAGGACATCGCGGCCCCGGAGGGCACCCCCATCGTCGCTGCCACGTCCGGCGAGGTCGCCTACGCAGGATGGGAGCAGGGGTACGGCAACTTCACCTGCATCGACCGCGGCGACGGCCTGGCGACGTGCTACGGCCACCAGTCGGCCATCCTCGTGACAGTCGGACAGCAGGTACAGGCCGGCCAACTGATCGGCCGAGTCGGTACCACGGGATGGTCAACCGGCCCGCACCTGCACTTCGAGGTGCGCCTCGACGGCACACCCGTCGATCCCATGCCCTATTTCTAGCTGAAGGCCTCTGGTTGAGGGCCTCCAGCTGGAGGTCAGCCGGGCATCGGCGGCTCGGGAGCCGGGTCGGGCGCCGGGGAGGGTGTGGGGCCCGGATCCGGCTGCGGCGGCGTGGGGGGCAGGCCAGGCTGGGGCTCGGGCGCGGGGTCGATCGGTGGCGTGCTCATGCCGGGGCCCTACCCTCGGCGCGGCCGCCCAGGCAGCGCGGGGCACTGCTCCTCGTGGGCCTCGTGCGGCGAGGCAGCATCCCCACCGACGCGAACCCGAGGCGAGGCAAGGGTCGGTACCGACCGCAGACTCGCCGCCGGCACTGGCACCCGCTGCGTGGGTACCCGCGCCGCGATGTCACGCGCGGCTATGCAGCGTCCGACGACCAGAGCTAATGGGACGCTCACGAGCGTCCATCCGAGGGCTAGCCCCAGGAGCATGGGGGTCATGCGCTGCCTCCTGCGCGAGTGGAAGGGCCAGCGTGAAGTCAAGTCGTGGGGTGGTGACACTTTCGTACTGGCAGGTGACGCTACACCCCTGCGGTGACCGCCCTCACAATCCGGCGGTGAGCAATTCGGCCCAGTTTCGCGACTGCCACCGGCGCCCGTCGCGGCCTACGACAAGCGCGGCGTGTCCTTGCAAGGTGTCCAGGCGCTCGGGGGCGTCCCAGCCCATCGCCACAGCGGCGGTCGCCCAGGCGTCCGCGCGGACGAGGTCGGGGCCGACGACTGTGGCGCTGGCCAGCTGCGTAGCCGGCTCCCCGGTGTGCGGGTCGAGCACGTGACCCCCGCGCTCGGCGGTTCCTGAGGTGGCGATGGCGCAGTCCTCGAGCCGGAGCACTGCGGCCAGCCGCCCGGGGACCAGCGGGTCGGCCACTCCGACACCCCAACGCCGTCCCGGCTCCGGACGCGCGCCCACGACGACGTCTCCGCCGCCGTTGACGCACATCCGCCGCGCTCCCGCTCGACCGAGGGCTGCGGCGGACCGCGCGAGCGCCCATCCCTTCACGGCGCCGGATGGATCGAAGCGGCCGTCGATCGTGGCGCGGAACCAGCCGCCGGTCTCGGCCTCGAGGGCGGCACACAGCTCGAGGACCTCCGCCAGGTCGTCCGCGTACTCGGCCGCCGGGCTCTCACCGCGCTGCAGGGCGCTGACGGCACTGTCCGGTCGGTAAGGGGAGAAGGCCCGGTCCGCTGCGTGCAGCACAGCAAGGGCTTCGGGGAGGGCGCTCTCTGGAAGGGGGTCCCGCACATCGATGCTGACGGCGGTGCCCATCACCTGCTCGACGTGGCGGACGGGAGCTGTCACCCGCACAGCCTGCCGCACCCGGCTGGAGGGCCGCTGGAAGCAGCCCGGCCAGTCGGTGTCAGGGCGTCAGTCCTCAGCCCGCGGCGTGGACCAGCCGCTCGCGAGCGTGGCGGACCAGGGTGATGAGTGCGTCCTTCGTCGCCGACCTCGAGCGCGCATCCAGGTAGACGAAGGGCACGTCCTCGCCAAGCGCGAGCGCCTGCCGCACGCTCTCGAGCGAGTGGTGGGCGACACCGTCGAAGCAGTTGACGGCAACGACGAAGGCCAGTCCCCGCGACTCGAAGTAGTCGACCGCCTCGAAGCACTGGTCCAGGCGGGTGGTGTCGACGAGCACCACCGCGCCGATCGCGCCGAGGACGAGGTCGTCCCACATGAACGAGAAGCGGTCCTGTCCCGGGGTGCCGAACAGGTACAGCCACAGCGCGTCGTTCAGCGCGATGCGGCCGAAGTCGAGGGCTACCGTGGTCGTCGTCTTGCGGTCTGCGACCTGCCCCGCGTCGTCGACAGCGATGCCGTGCGAGGTCATCGCGGCCTCGGTGGTCAGCGGATCGATGTCGGAGATGGCCCCGATGAACGTCGTCTTCCCGACGGCGAAGCCTCCGGCCACCACGATCTTTACCGTCGCGGGCGGCGCCTGCGGAGCGCGTCGCTGGGGCATCACCGCACCGCGCTGCGGCATCAGTACCTCGTCAGATCGTGGTGAGCGCATCGAGCACCGCCTCCAGCAGGTTCGCGTCCTCGGCGGGCAGCCGGGTATCGGTGCGGGTACCGATGGTGACCAGGCCGTCGTCGGCCAGGTCGCTGACGAGCACGCGCGTGACACCGACCGGCAGCTGCAGGTGGGCCGAGATCTCCACGAGGGAGATGACCTGCCGGCTCGCGAGGCTCACGATGGCACATCGCTCGGACGAGCCGGAGGCCGATGCCCCGCGCACCGTGCGCACCATCGCCTCGAAGGGCAGGCTCCGCCCGGACGTCCGGGTCCGTCCTCCGGTGATGGTGTACGGGCGGACGGTGCGGTGTGCGGCATGCTCGCTCACAGCTGCCCCTCGACGGTCCGCGCGGGCCCGTCGGTCGGCAGCATCAGGCGCATCTCGGCGATGAGCTGCGGGCTCATGACGGCCTCGGCCCGGTTGACGAGCAGGGTCATCTCATAGCCCACGAGCCCGACGTCGCATGCCGCGTCGGCGATGACGGCGAGCGAAGAGCCGTCGCCCACGATGCAGACGAACATGAACAGCCGGTCCATCTCGACCACGACCTGCCGCACGGCGCCGGCGTGCAGGCGCCTCGCGGCTCCGTTGATCAGGCTGGAGAGCCCCGAGACGATCGCCGCGAGCTGGTCGCCTGCCGTGCGGTCGAGGCCCTGCGACATCGCCATCAGCAGCCCGTCGGCCGAGACCACCAACGTGTTGCGGACGTGCGGGACGCTGCGGCAGAAGTTCGACAGCAGCCAGGTGAAGTTGGTCGTGTCGGCACTCATGCGAGCGGTGGGGACGGCGTTGACGCTCATGGCTCTCTCCTTCAGGTCCGGGGTTCGCCGGCGGGGCGCGCCACGCTCGCATCAGGGCTCGCTGCACGGCGGTCCGGAACGAGCTGAGGTTGCCCTGGACCGTCTTGGGGTCGCGCTGGCCGTCCGCCTCGGGCTCGAGGTCGCCGAAGGCAGCCGCCAGCGGGTCGTGCACAGGGGACCCTGCCCCGGCAGCACCCTCCGGGCGGGGGGAGCGCCGGCTGAGCTCGGTCAGGGTGGCCGACGGCGAAGGCTCGGAGAACGTCGGCCGGTACGCTGCAGCCCCGCCCGGCTCGCCGGGGACGGGGGCAGCAGGCGCGACGGGCGGGATGACCGGAGCCGGCAGCTCGCCGGGCATCGGGGCGACCCCCGGAACGACCTCGGCGCGGCGCTGCGGCGCGTCGGCCGCGGCCGGGACGAGACGCGCACGCACGCACGAGCCTGGGCCCTCGGCCTGGTAGGCCCGCAGCTGCCGCATCGCCAGGGCGCTGTCGGACGGGCCGCCGCCATTCGTGACCGGGCTTGGCAGGGGCGCAGGCAGGGCGCCCAGTGGGAGGTCCTCGTGCAAGGGAGCCTGCACTGGCACAGCGTGCTGCGCCGGGATCCACCGGTGCGCCTGCGGCTCCTGCAGCGGCTGCTCCTGCGGCTCCTGCGGCGCCTGCGGCTTTTGGGGCGGCTGCGCCCCGTGCGGGCTGGACCCATCCGGCTCGCGCCGGCGTGCGCCCACCGGCTCGCGATGCTGGTCCGGCTGGTGCTGGTCCGGCTGGTGCTGGTCCGGCTGGTGCTGGTCGCGATGACCAGGCTGTCGGTACTCGACCCGGGGCGCCGCATCCCGGAAGACCGGTACGGGCAGGGACAGGACGGCAACCACCCCGCCGGGCTCACCGGGATACAGCCGCACGGCAGCGCCGAGCCTGCGGGCCAGCCGTCCGACGACGACGAAACCCAACCGGTCGGAAACCGCGAGCTCGGCGGCCGGGGGCTCGGCGATCATGTGATTGGCGTGAGCGAGGTCGGCGGCCGACATGCCGAGCCCGTGGTCGACGACGACGACGTTGACCCCAGCCGGTGTGCCGATGACGTGCACCTCGACGCGGGACTCCGGAGCGGAGAAGCGGGTCGCGTTCTCCAGCAGCTCGGCCAGCAGGTGCGCGGCGACCATGACGTGCCGGGCCTCGACCTCGGGATCGATCCCAGGCTTGAGGTCGACCCGCGCGTACTGCTCGATCTCGCCGACAGCGGTCCGGAGCACGTCGGACAAAGCCAGGGGCTGCCGTGACCGGCGGCTGGCTTCGACCCCGGCGAGTACGAGCAGGCTCTCCGCGTTGCGCTGCATCCGGGTAGTGAGGTGGTCCACGTCGAACAGGTCGGCGAGGGCGTCCTCATCGGCTTCACGCGCCTCGAGGCGCTCCAGGACGTGCAGCTGACGGCCTAGCAGCGCCTGGTTGCGGCGGGCGACGTTGACGTACATCGTAGCGATGGAGCCGCGCAGCGCGACCTGCTCGGTGATGACGCGCAGGGTGGTGTCGTTGACCGCGTTGAACGCGGTCGCCACGCGCCCGATCTCGTCGTTGCCACGCACCGGCAGCGGGCTGAAGGCTGGCGGCGGCCCCTCACCCGTGGCGTGTGCCCGCTCCACGAGGGCAGGCAGCTCGGCTGACACCCCCTGGGCGCTCGCCGTGAGGCGGCGCAGCGGCTCGGTGATGCGGCGGGCGAGGATCAGCCCCTGCGCGATCGGGATGAGCACGGCGACCATCGCGACGAGCGCGAGCAGCGTCGTCTCCTGACCGTTCCCGGAACGCTTGATCAGGGTGAGGGCGAGGCCCGCGATGATGAGCGTCGGCAGAACCAGGATCGCCAGGATCTTCCAGCGCAAGCTCGCGGACCGCAGCATGCCTCACCTCAAGACGCAGGACTCTGTCTCTAGCGGTTCGGATCACCCGCCCCGAGTCTTGAGCCCTGTCTTCGCTTCGTGGCCGCCCGCACTACCCCGACCGGACGACGACCTCGACCCGCCACGTGCGGCAACCCTGCTCGCCCGGGCAGCTGTGCACTGCCAGCACGCGCCCGGCGCCGGGGCCAGTGGCCCGCACGGACGCGCTCAGCGCACCCGAGGGAGCGGCGCTGCCGGGCATTGGCCGGCTCAGAACCGGGCCCACCACGCCAACCTGCTGCCAACCACCCGCTCCGTCGGGCGGCAGGCTGACCTGCAGCTCCTGGCCGGCGACCAGGCAGATGGTGGACCCGTCGTCAGCCGGCCCGACCGTCACTGACCGGCTCACGGACAGGGTGCGGGTGCAGGCGCGAACCGGTGCAGAAGCACTGGCATGAGGCGTGACTGGCGTCGGGGCAGCAGCTGAGGGGGCGGCCGAGGCAGCAGCTGCGGGGGCGCCGCTGCCAGCGGTCGTGCTGCGTCCGGCCTGGCCGCAGGCCGCGATCGGCAGGAGCAGCACGATCAGGAGAGCCGCTCGCATCCTCGGCACCCCCCTCAGCCAGCGGTGCGAATGTGCAGCCCAGTGTCGCACCTGGCGCCAGGTCAGCCGCTGGCCCCGCCAGTGCTCCCAGTGGTGCCGGTGCCCCCGGCGGAGGTCAGGTCGTAGACCGTCTGGCCGCCGATCGTTGTCGCCGTGAAGGTCGACTGGACCCACGCGGAGATCTCGCTGGAGGCGCTGCTACCGCCGGTCTGACCGCCGAAGCCGCCACCGGCGCCACCGAAGCCGCCGCCACCCAGGAAGTAGTGGATCTTCCCCGCCCGCACGTCGGCCTGGAACTGGGCGAGTGTGGGCGAGGGGTCGCTGCCGTTGAAGCCGCCGATCGCCATGACCGGCAGGCCGGTTGCCAACTGCACCCCGGCCGCACTGTTCGACCCGACGGCTGCCGCGACCCAGGTGTACTGACCGGCATTCCCCTTGAGCGCGGCAATCAGCGCGGACCCAGGCGTGCGGCTGTCCAGCAGGCCGCCGATACCGCCCCGCCCCCCGGCTCCACCGGTAGCACCCGTACCACCGCCTGGCCCGACGCCGCCGAACCCGCCGGGGCCGAACGGTGCCGCACCGGCACCACCCAGGCGCGCCCTGCCGCCGAAGCCGCCCGGGCCACCGGGGGCGCCGAAACCACCGAAACCACCGAAGCCGCCCGGGCCACGGCCCGAGGCGGGACCCGCCGACGGGATCGCTCCCGTGTGGGGCGTCGTCGCAGTGTCAGCTGCATACGCCGCCGGGGCACCGAGCGCGGCAACCAGGGTCGCCGCGCCGACCACGGCACCCACCCGGCGCCCCAGCCACGGCAGACCCACGACGAGCACCGCGCTCATCAGTGCGATGAATGCCACCGCTCCCCGCAGCCAGGGCTGGAAAGTCGGCGCGCGGTCCAGCAGCAGGTATGCCCAGACGCCGGTCCCGCCGAGTGCAACCGCCAGCAGCAGCCGCGCGACAAGCGAGCCGCGCTGTTGCCACAGCAGCGTCGCTCCCGCACCCACAAGAGCACCGATCGCCGGCGCGAGGGCAACCGTGTAGTACGGGTGGATGATCCCCTTGGCGTAGCTGAAGGTGACGCCGGTGACCACCAGCCAACCGCCCCACAGCAGCAATCCCGCCCGCTGCCCGTCCGTGCGGACCGCTCGTCGGGTGAGCCACAGCCCGGCGACGAGCAGCAGCAGCGCAGCCGGCAGCAGCCAGGCGATCTGGGTGCCCATCTCCGACCCGAACAGCCGGCTGGCCCCGGGCGTGCCCCACCGGCCACCAGCGGCACCAGCGGCACCGCCGGCACCGCCTGCCGCGGCGGCACCGCCGCTACCGACGCTTCCGGTCTCGTTGCCGGTCAGCCGGCCGAAGCCGTTGTAGCCGAAGGTCAGCTCGAGGATGCTGTTGTGCTGCGAACCGCCGATGAACGGGCGGGCAGAAGCGGGCGTGAGCGCGACCAGCCGCGATCCACCAGCCAGCTGCCGCGACCATCGCCGCGCCGGCGACGAGCAGCTGCCAGATCCGCCGGCCCACACCGACTGGTGCCGCCACCAGATAGACAAGTGCGAACGCCGGGACGACGAGCAGCGCCTGCAGCATCTTCGCGAGGAAGGCGAACCCGACGAGGGCGCCCGCGAGCGCCAGCCAGCGGGTAGAGCCTGCGTTCAGTGAGCGGGTGAGGGCGTAGGCGCCGGCGACGAGCAGCAGGACCAGCAGGGCATCGGGGTTGTTGAAGCGGAACATGAGCACAGTGACCGGCGTCAACGCCAGCACAGCGCCGGCGATCAGTCCCGCGGCGGCGGAGAAGTGGCGGCGGACGGTGGCGTACAGCAGGCCGGCGGCGGCCACTCCCTCGAGGGCCTGCGGCGCCAGCACGCTCCAGTGGTTGACCCCGAACAGGCGCCCGGACAGGCCCATGACCCATAGGGACGCCGGCGGCTTGTCGACGGTGATCGAGTTCGCCGCGTCGGAGGAGCCGAAGAACCAGGCCTTCCAGCTGGCACTGCCGGCCTGCGCGGCAGCCGCATAGAAGCTGTTGCCCCAGCCGCTCGATCCGAGGTCCCACAGGTAGAGCAGGGCGGTGCCCAGCAGGAGTGCGAGCAGTGCGGGGCGCACTCAGGCGGCGTCCTCGGCGCGGCCCCGGAGCAAGCCCAGCGACCGGCCCTGGAGGCGGGCCAATCCTTTGGGCGGCCGACGCCGGGCGCCGGTCGCGCCGGTGGGCGGGCCCAGGGTCTGCAGGTCGGGCGGCAGGGCTGTCGTCGTCACGTTGGTGACGCTGCAGGCCCAGGCTGGGAGGTTGCTGCACGTCGGCTCCGCGGTAGGTCGGAGTCCGCATTGTCGTCCTCGAGCGGGGCGCTCACCTCTGCCCGCCGATCCGGACATCACGCCTGCCTGTTACCGGCCCGTCACCAGGAAGACACATTCCTCCTGTTTTCTGATGAGGTGCCAGTTCGACCCCGGGCCACGTGCCCGACCTGCGGAGCTGTCCGTCCCGTGAAGTGGGTCGGCGAGACGAAGGTGTTGCGCGAGCACCTGGCCGACGCCCGGCGCTGCCCGGGCTCAGCGGGGCCGGCAGCCGGCGAGCAGCCGGTCGAGTCGCGCGCCCTCGCCCCCAGCGGCTGACGCCCAGGCCGCTGGCAGCCCCCCTGACCGAGCCTGCTCAGCCGACGCACGGCGTGCGGGCGAGGATGGCTCCGAGATCAGATCCCCGCGGGAGCGTGCCGAAGGCGAGTCCCGCATCGCCCGCGAGCCGTGCCGCGCAGAACGCGTCAGCGACCGCCTGCGGTGCGTGCCGCACGAGCAGCGCACCCTGCAGCACCTTCGCCAGGCGCTCGACAGTCCGGCGGGCGCGAAGCTCGACATCGGCGGGGTCGGCCAGCTCCTGCTCGAGCTCACCCCACGCGGCATCGAGCCGGGCATCGCCACCACGCGCCGCCTGCACCTCGTCGCGCACCGCCTGCAGGCAGTCGGGCTCGCGCCACAGTGCCCGCAGCACGTCGAGCGCGTTGACGTTGCCCGAGCCCTCCCAGATCCCGTTGAGCGGTGCCTCCCGGTACATCCGCGGCAACCCGGAGTCCTCGACGTAGCCGTTGCCACCCAGGCACTCCATGGCCTCGACGACGAGGGCCGGCTGCCGCTTGCAGACCCAGTACTTGCCCGCAGCGGTCGCCAGCCGGGCGAAGGCGGCCTCCTGCGCATCGCCCCGCGCCGCACGGTCGACCGCCCCGGCCAGGCGCACGGCAAGCGCTGTGGCCGCCTCCGACTCGATGGCGAGATCGGCGAGGACGTTGCGCATGAGCGGCTTGTCGACGAGCAGGGCGCCGAAGGCGTGGCGGTGCCGCGCGTGGTGCACCGCCTGCACGAGCGCCGCCTGCATGGCGCTGGCCGAACCTACGACGTTGTCGAGCCGGGTCATCGCGACCATCCCGATGATGGTTCGCACCCCCCGGCCCTCCTCCCCCACGAGCCAGCCGACGGTGCCGTCGAGCTCGGGCTCGGAGCTGGCGTTGCTGCGGTTTCCGAGCTTGTCCTTGAGGCGCTGGATGCGGAACGTGTTACGGCTGCCTCCCGGGAGCACGCGCGGGACGAGGAAACACGAGAGCCCGCCTGGTGCCTGCGCGAGCATGAGGAACACGTCGCACATCGGGGCGCTGGTGAACCACTTGTGCCCGCGCAGCCGGTAGGTCGCGTCACCCGCCGGCGTGGCAGTGGTGGTGTTGCTGCGGACATCGGAGCCGCCCTGCTTCTCGGTCATCCCCATGCCGGCGAGCAAGCCCTGCTTGGACGCCGGGTCACGCAGCTCCCGGTCGTAGTGGCGGCTGCCGAGCAGGGGCTCCAGCCAGGCCGCGAGCTCCGGCGTCGTGCGCAGCGCCGGGACCGCCGCGTAGGTCATCGACATCGGGCACAGGTGGCCGGCGTCGACGGTGCCCCACACGCTCATCCGCGCTGCGCGGGCCACGTGCGCGCCGGGCTGCGGCTCGGTCCACGGCGCGGCGCCGAGCCCCTCCCGGACGGCGACGTCGAGCAAGGCGTGCCAGGACGGGTGGAAGTCGACCTCGTCGATGCGGTTGCCGTACCGGTCGTGGGTGCGCAGCACCGGCGGGTAGCGGTTGGCCTCCTCGCCCCAGCGCTGGGCCTGCTCGCTGCCGGCCAGGCGCCCGAGCCGGTGCAGGTCCGCCACGCACCATCCAGCGCCCTCGCGCGCGACTGCCTCGAGCAGCGCCGGGTGCTCGGCGACGTCGTGACCGACCAGCGGCGGCACCTGGTTTGTCACCGTGTGGGTCGCCGTGTCAGTCACCGTGTGAGTCTCTGTGTGGGTCTCGGTGTGGGTCTCGGCGGCGCCGGCGGGGCCGACAGTGGCCGCAGGACCGGTGGCCACGCCGGTGGCCGCTCCTGGCAGCAGAGTGGTCACGGCCGGCTACCAGTGCACCCCGGGCAGCAGCCGCATCATCAGGACGGCTCCCCGGGACAGGGCCTCGGGAGCGCTGTGCGCACCATCTCCGGCACCGTCGCCGGCCGCCCCAGCCGCGGCGGGC
>JAABUX010010884.1_pt1 | contig 10102 bp, 11 predicted proteins | sample 5561851 | NCBI WGS metagenome assembly JAABUX01 (sample SAMN10711883, study PRJNA513361) | rock metagenome | isolation source: Antarctica rocks | place: Antarctica: Victoria Land, Richard Nunatak red sandstone | collected 2016-01-03 | reverse complement strand
CGCCAGCCGGGGCTCGCGAAGCTGCTTTGCCCACTGCGGCCGAGGTCTACTTCTCCGGCTGCTGCTGAGAATGCCAGTTCTCAGGCCCACAGTTCGCTGTCACAACAGAGTTTTTCAACAGCATCGATCGTTTATGAGAAGGCATTAGCCAACCCTCGCCTGGCGACGACGGGTCGCCAATTTTACCTTTTCGAGGCGTTGGGCAAAAATAACCTTTTTGGTTCTCCGTGGTGACTACGGCAGGTTTTGCAGGATTTCCACGCTGCCTATCAGTGGCTTCTATGTTTTTATTATCAGAAACAGTATCAGGGGAGCGGTAAGCCCTGGTGAGTCAGTATGTTACACGATCTTCGGTCGCAAAGTATCACAACCTGGTCGCAAAGTATCACGCTCTCTTTGGGCTAAGTGACTGAAAACATAGAAATTGCGGCTCTGTTGCATTAACTCGAAATTTGGGCTGGCGCATACCAGTGATTGTGGAGACAGCCTCTGGCTAACCACAACAGGTAGTGGTCAAAAAAGTTAATGCAACAGAGCCCTACTGTGACATACGGGCCTTCATGAGCCATCTGCTTCCGAACGCATCGAGCGAGAATAGACCCGCGCCGAAGATGAGCACCATAAGGGAAGCAAAGAGAAACGTGTAAGGGTCTGCGACGTAAAACTTCCCTGGATCGCTGAAGATCGAAGTTAGGGCCGCGTGATCGGCAGTCCAAAATGCGACAAACATATTGATGGAGAGTACCAACCCCGTGAAGCGCGAGAGTAATCCCAAGATCAGCAGGAGGCCGCCGACAAACTCCACTCCGGCGACGAAGGGCGCTGTAAAGCCGGGAAACGGGAGATGAAGACTTGAGAAGAATTGAGTGATCTGAGGTAAGTTGTGAAGTTTCCCCCAGCCTGTCTGAGCGAACTGCCAACCCCAATATAGACGCACCATTAGCAGAAAGGCAGACTGGAGGTAGGACATCGCTCGCCCGAACATGGCATAGCAACCGACGATCGTTCCGACGGGCTTTGAGGTAATCATTGGATGTCTCTGAAGCTGGCGATTGGATCGATGTGTGCGGGATTATGAAGCCATCGCAGAGTTGTCCACTGTTGGAAGCAATCCTGAAGAAAGCCGGGTCTGGCGTCCTCATTCATAGAGCTTCCATCGAAGCCAGCTGCAAAGACTTCGCCGAGCGGCATGCCGGATTGGAGTGCGGTGAGCATCTGGTACTCCTCCAGCCTGAGCCTCTTGTAATAGACCGTGAAGTCCTGATGGTGTACTGCCAACCACACGGGTTCGGCAGACACTTGCACCCCCCGTCGTACAGGACGCACCTTTCGCTCTGCCGATGCGTTGTTGCTGGATATATCGCTACTTTCATCGTCTTGACGTAGGCTAACCATGAACTCGTCGGCAGGGTAAGAGAGCGCAAGGAGCCGAACGTGCGGCTGAAGACCAATCCGGGTTTCTGCAGTAACAGAAGCCATGAACTCGGGATCTGGAACGGGATAGTCCGCTCCATCGTATGCCTCGATATGAGCCCACTCCAGACGGACAACATCTTGCGCGAGGACGAACTCGGAACCGGTGAAGCTCTCGTTTTGCGCCAGCCAATCCGTCAAGCCAGAGCCCAAATCGCGGAGGGTGTACGACGTAAACGGTCGATCAGCGATATAAGCCCGCATGAGCCGGTCGAAGCGCCTCTTGCCTAGAACTGCCTTCAGACCCGCGAAGTCATCTTCAAACGAGTCGTAGAGCCGGAACCAATATTGCCGGTTATAGATTTCCAGCCGCTCAAATGACGTGAGGGTCGCGCCGGGTTTTATGAACTGGGGAGCGTCGAGGGACATGTTGATGCCGTCGCGACGCCGCTTGCGCATGGTCTCGTCTCGGGTAAGCGGCTCCATGACGGCTGCAGCCATTCGTCGCTGAATGTCAAGCAGAGAACTCACTGCAAAACCTCTTGGACGGAGAGCCTGCGGGCGTTGTCATCGGAGACTGGTAGAGGGCTTGGGGAGGTCTTCTCAAGAAAACGATTAGCCTTCAGAGCCTCATGGTGTACCTCTTCGAACGAGGGAATGTTGTCATCCCATTCAAGTAGCGTTGCGGTCGGACCGCAGCGTTCAATGGCCCGTCGATACAAGTCCCATACCGGGTCGATGACCGGGTGGTCGTGAGTGTCGAGGGTGTATTTTTCAAACCTGGAATGACCTGCGATGTGAATCTGAGCGACGCGTTCCGCAGGAACACTGTTTACATACTCGAATGGGTCGAAGGAATGGTTTCGCGAGGATACGTAGATGTTATTGACGTCGAGAAGGACGCCGCAGTCTGCCCGCTCAACAACCTCGTTCAGAAACTGCCACTCGCTCATCTCCGAGATGTGGAACTCGGCGTAGCTGCTCACGTTTTCGACGGCTACGGGTACTTCGACGAAGTCCTGGACTTGTCGGATCTTCGCAGCAGTCAGGCGAGCTGCCTCAAAGGTATAGGGCATGGGAAGAAGATCATGCGTGTATCGGCCGTCAACGCTACCCCAGCAAAGATGATCGGAGAGCCAGGGCGTGTTAGTTCGTCTTACGAGTGCCTTCAGGCGGCGCAGGTGTTCTCGATTGAGAGGCTCTGCCGACCCGAAATACATCGACACACCATGCTGGACTACCCTGTATTGGTCGAGAATCTGGTCGAGCACATGAAGTGGACGCCCGCCGTCCACCATATAGTTTTCCGAGATGATTTCAAACCAGTCCACTACGGGCTTTTGCTCAAAGATGTGCTGGTAGTGCGGGATTCGGAGGCCGATACCGACTCCGTACTCGGTGAACCCGTTGAATCGATTCGCAGGCATACTCGCTCCACTTGGCAGTATCTATGTCCCTTACGACCGACTGCCGGGACTTCATGATTGCGGGGGCGGACAAGCGTGTGCCGCCCCCTTGCTGCTCCTGTTCGCCAACTTACATCTTTGGCATGGGCTTGGAGCCGTCGGTCGCGCAGCTTCCTTTGCCCTTGCAGGAGTTCTTGCCGTCTGCGCCCTGTCCCTTGCAGGCGTTCTGTCCCTTGCACGCGTGCTTGGGCTTTTGGGGATCGGTAGCGAAGGACGCCGTACCGGCGATGGCATTCGAGACTGTGGCGTTGGAGCTGGAAAGCGGCTGGGCATGGCTGACGGTGGTGGCTCCGCCGAGCATACCGGCGATGGCGGCGGTTAGACACATGGATTTCATTGCATTGGTCATGGTGGTCTCCTGGTTTCTATCGGCTCTCGGTCTCGATCAGCCCCGACCAGCCTCTGTAGGCAAGATGACTGACCACTGGAAAGGTTACGGCACTCCCCAAAAAGAGTCGGATAATGTTCCTGTGTAACCTCTCGCGATCTCGCGCATCCCGCCTGATGAAGGCGTCGCTCAGGAATCCACATATAAGGAGCATCAGGAAAGCTTGTCCCATGTGACTCAATCCGTGCTCCTCTCCGAAGAGGAGCTGATCGCCCGGATATGTTCGGGTGAAAAAGTCCTCTTCCATGACCTGATACGTCCTTACACAAGGGTCATGTTCGGTTATGCGGACGCGGTGTTGCGAAATCCATCGGATTCGGAAGACGCCGTTCAGGAGGCCTCTCTTAAGGTCTTCCTGAACCTGTCGCGCCTTGAAGACCGAAGCCGATTCCGGGCATGGCTACTACAAATCGTTATCAATGAAGCGCGGATGTATCGGCGCCGGCTCAGAAGGCCTCTCTACGAATCCTTGGAGAATGTCGATATTGAGGATGAGAAAGATTCAGTCCCGCGACAGTTTGCCGACTGGCACGAACTGCCCGATGAGGCGCTCGAGAAAGTCGAACTACGCAAGGCGGTTAAAGAAGCAGTCGACAAGTTGCCGGTGATCTACCGCGAGGTGCTGATCCTGATCGATAACCAGCATCTGGGCTATGCAGCAGTGGCCGAAATGCTTGGGGTGTCCGTCGGTGTGGTGAAGACTAGAGTCCACCGTGCAAGGATGCGCCTCCAGGAGCAGCTCGGCCCCGTGTTTCAACCTCGCTTTACTGATCGACTCAAGCTGATGAAAGGAATGAACCCATGGTTTCGTGCAAAACTTTAGCCCGGAGTTTGTCTGCCTATATTGATGGAGACCTGGATCACGAACTGTTCTGCGAGATCGAGAAGCACTTGTCTCTATGCCGGCGTTGTTCGGTGCTGTTGGATAGCGTACGGAAGGTTCTCATCGTCTCTGGAGATGAGAGAACCTTCGAGCTTCCCATGGGTTACGAAGCTCGATTTCATGCGTTCCTGGAGAGTCGAATGTAAGCGCACGGACCGTGTTCTGCAAGTCGAAGGAAAGCTGCTCTGTCAAGCCTTCGACGACCATGAATACTTCTTCCCGTGCAGCAGCCGATGAGTTGGGATATCAAGGTGCTTCCATTTGACCGCATTCGATTTCCCGAAGTCCTACAGCACAAAGACTGAGTTGAGTTGAGGCCGGTGCAACGAAACATGGAGAAGAAGAGACAATACGTCCGGATCAGTCTTCGATCCACCGGGACAGTGTTGGCAGAAGGCTCCAAAGGCTGGAACATGATGCCCTTTGAAGGAAACTTCTATACACGTGCGCACTGTATGAAGACGTGTTTCTTTCGACTCAATTTCGTACCAGGCATCTGTCCCTATAAGGGCTGTACTTCTGGATGGATCTTCGTCTTCCGGACCAGCCGGTCACAAACAGTTTAGCTTGGTACTACTGGCTGCCGAACCCACTTCTTACCCTTTATCTGTTTCAGAGTAGCTTTACCTGCAGCACACCCTGACCTTCTGGTTGAGGAATCTGTCATGCAACAGCAAGCGAGAGGTTAGCCATGAACGTAATTTCTACACAAACTGGTTCGTCAACATTGCCCGGGCAGAGACCGCAAAAGAAAGACGCCGATTACGTCTTCTACGAACTTACGCGGAGCATCTGCCCAGAGTGCCGCAAGGTCATCGACGCAAAGATTCTACTGCGCGACAACAAGGTCTATATGGCCAAACGTTGTCCGGACTGTGGACCGTTTGAGGCGCTCGTCTACGGTGACGCCGAAATGTATACCTCCTTCGGCAAGTACAACAAGCCCGGAACCATCCCGCTTGCCTTCGGCACGGAGATCAAGGACGGCTGCCCTCTCGATTGCGGCCTTTGCCCCGATCATCAGCAACACGCCTGTCTCGGCATCATCGAGGTGAACAGTAGCTGCAACATGAACTGTCCTCTCTGCTTCGCTGCGGCAAGCCCTGGATTCAGCCTCACGATGGAAGAGGTTGAGTCGATGCTCGATGACCTCGTTCGAACCGAGGGCAACCCCGAGGTCGTTCAGTTTTCCGGTGGCGAGCCAACCATCCATCCGCAGATTATGGACTTCGTTCGTGCCGCCAAGGACCGGGGTATTCCGTTCGTGATGATCAATACCAACGGGAAGCGCATTGCACAGGACGACCGCTTTCTGGCAGAGCTGAATGAGGTCCGGCCTTCGCTTTACTTTCAGTTCGACGGATTCGAGTCAGAGACCTACCGCATCATTCGCGGCGAGCCCGACATCCTTGAAGAGAAGCTACTCGCCCTGGACCGCCTCGCGTCGATCGGATTGAATGTGACCCTGGTTCCGGCCATCGAGCGCGGAGTAAACGAACATGAGATTGGCAGGATCATCGACTTTGCGATCAAACATCCTGCTGTTCGTGGGATCAACTTCCAGCCGGCCTTTCACGCTGGACGGCATATGGCGCACGATCCCATGCAGCGCATCACGATTCCCGACATCCTCAAGATGATCGAAGAGCAGACGGAGAAGAAGTTCATGACGAGCGACTTCATTCCTGTGCCATGCTGCTTTCCAACCTGCAACTCAGTCACCTATGCCTTCATCGATGGCGATCAGGTCATTCCACTCTCGCGTGTTGTCAATGTGTATGACTATCTGGACTACATTACGAATCGCGTGATGCCGGATTTTAGCCTGGAGATCAAGAAGGCGTTGGAGGGCTTGTGGTCGTCCTCTTCTGTGCCCGGATCGCAGAAGTCGGCAGAACAGTTCTCGGTTTCGTGCCAAGCCTGCGGACTGCCGGAGAGCCTCACCGTGGGTGACATCGCGCAGAACATGCTCATGATCATGCTGCAGGACTTCATGGACCCTTGGACGTTTAATCAAAAGAACCTTATGAAGTGCTGCAAGGAATTCCTTTTGCCGGGCGGCAAGCAGGTTCCGTTCTGTTCCTATAACGCCGTTGGGTATCGTGAGCAGGCAAGGGCGCAGTTGGAAGCCATGGAGCCGGCCCGTCGCCGTGCGAGACGAGAAGGTACGCCCTACGTTCCACAGCCAGTTGTATTCGACATGAACAAGCGGACTGATCCGGTATTGACTGAGATCGCTTTGGGGCAAACTCATGAGTGAAGCAGGTGAGCAGGCAATTTCCGGTGTCAAGCAATGCTGCGCCTTGGCATACGGCAGCGATGCGGCCCGTTTTCTGTTGGGAGACAGTTTCCATCCAGGGGGCGTCGAATTAACTCTGGAACTATGCCATTTGCTCAAGCTAAGTGACGAATCTGTTCTGCTCGATGTCGCTTCAGGAAAAGGGACTAGCGCTTTCGCTGTCGCGGAACAGTTTGGGTGTCGCGTCACAGGTATCGATCTGAGCCATGCGAATGTTGAGGCCTCAAATGCAGAGGCCGTAAAGCGCGGATTGCAGGAGCGTGTCTCGTTTCGACTCGCAGATGCCGAGGCTCTGCCCTTTGAAGTGTCGAGTTTCGATGCGATTCTCTGTGAATGTGCCTTCTGCACGTTTCCCAACAAGGCCATCGCTGCGTCGGAGTTCGCCCGTGTCCTTCGCGCTGGCGGTCGGGTAGGCATCAGCGACCTCACCCGGGTGCGAGGGCCGCTACCGGAGTTGGACGGGCTTCTCGCCTGGATCGCTTGTATCGGTGACGCGCAACCTTTGGAAAGCTACGTTGACTGGCTGGCGAGAGCAGGATTCTCCATCGCTGCCAGTGGGACTCGGAACGAGTGCCTCGCAACGATGGTGGAGCAAATCCGCAGCAAGATTCTCTTGGCGGACATTATGGTTGGCCTGAAGAAGTTGGAGCTTCCTGGACTGGATATTCAGCAGGCCAAACAGTTTGCGAACGCTGCCCGCGATGCGGTGAAACAGAACAAGTTGGGGTATGCACTCGTTGTCGGAGAGCTGGTTTCTATCTGGGGTCCCGTCAGAAAACGGACGATAGAGCACGTTAGCGTTTCGGCTGCTCACCACAGCCGCTGACCGCTAGCTCCCTTCTCAGAACTCATCATCCCGCTAAATGCCCACAAACGAGCAATCGAGAACTAATTGCGAGAATCCTACATAATGAATTTAGACCAGGAGGCCGGGTGAAACGACCGAGTGGCATGGCAATCAAGCTGATTGTAGCCGAATTATGTTCTCTTTTTGAGTACAATTGTTCTCGTGATGAGAACACGAGATACGACTCTCAGTCATCTGCTCTTCGGTCAAACGAGGGGTCGACTCCTCGCGACGCTTTATGACAAGTCCGAAACCGCCTTCTTCGTCCGACAGCTAGCTCGACATATCGCGGGCAGCGTGGGAACGGTGCAGCGCGAACTCACCACCTTGACCGCCGCTGGTTTGATTCTCCGGACTGAAAGCGAGAACCAGGTGTTCTATCGCGCCAATCGGAAACATCCCATATTTGCTGAACTCCACGCCCTGCTTGCAAAGACCACTGGAGTCTTTCACCTGCTCCACGAGGCTCTTGCACCACTTGCTGAGAACATCGAGTTTGCTTTCGTCTACGGCTCCTTCGCTCGCGGCGAGGAAAATGCCGAGAGCGATATCGACCTCATGGTGATTGGAGAGGTTACGCTTGACGACCTGCTAAGGCAGCTCTCGCCTTTAGAACTCAGATTGAACCGGCCCGTCAATCCAACCGTTTATGCTCGGAAAGAACTCCGAACGAAGCTCCACACGGGCAATCACTTCCTCAGAGCCATTCAGAGTACGCAGCTTATCTTTTTGATCGGAAACGAGAATGAGTTTAGAGAGATACGTTGAGAACGCCTGGCTGCGTCGCGAAGCCACTGGTCCACAAGAAATCGCCGATCAGCTGGGGATTGTCGCCCGGTCCATGAAGGACGCCAGCGTTAAGGACATCTCCGACGATTTGCGTTTCTACACGACCTTCAACGCCGTGCTCGCTTTGGCGAACACAGCTCTGCGTGCCAGCGGCTACCGGACCACGAATCAATCTGGGCATCACACCCGCACCATCGAGACACTCGAATACACGATAGGTGCAGACGCCAAGCTGATCCGTAAGCTGCTCGCTTTCTCGAAAAAGAGAAACGTTGTAAGCTATGACTCCGCTGGCTCCATCTCAGACCAAGAACTGGAGCAAATCCTCGTTACGGCCGAAGACCTTCGCCAAACCGTCGAAGACTGGCTGCGAACGGCACATCTAGAACTTGTCTGAGTAGACGCTAAGCCCTCCGTCGTTCCCCCTAACGCCGAGTCCCCCGCAAAGGACCGATTTGCCCTACATCGCCGAATCCTTTATCGCTCGTTGGAAACAATCCTCCGCGTCGGAACGGGCGAATTATGCCCTCTTCCTCTCGGAACTGTGCGATCTGATCGGAGTACCGCGACCGGACCCAAGCACGTCTCATGAAGACGCCAACACGTACGTGATTGACAAGGCGGTCGTCTTCAAAGAGCTCGATGGCTCCTCAACCACCAACTTTATCGATCTCTACAGGCGGAATTGCTTTGTCCTGGAGGCCAAACAGGGCAGCAACCCTCAATCCGTATTGCCCGCCAATTACCCTTCTGGCCGCGCGCAGGTTAAAGCGCGGAACGGCTGTGCGTGGCACGCACGGGTGGGACGAGGCCATGTTGGCGGCGCGCGGGCAGGCCGAGCGCTATGCCAAGGCACTTCGGCTCTGTTGCATTAACTTTTTTGACCACTACCTGTTGTGGTTAGCCAGAGGCTGTCTCCACAATCACTGGTATGCGCCAGCCCAAATTTCGAGTTAATGCAACAGAGCCGTAAGGAAGGCGATGCGGAGAAGCGCCTCAAGGCAATAGGCATTGCACTTGCGCCAGACAGCCGCGCAGTTCTCGAACAATGCGAAGCACATGAGGCGCAAGCCGGCAACAACTACTATCCATACATGTGGCGCTTCTATCAAAGCCACCGCTCTACCATCGTTCGCATCTGGCGCGTGCTCGAGTTTCGCTCCACAACGCGTGACACATCGCTCGAAAAAGCGCTCGGGCTTGTTCTGGCCAATGAGGTCAGCCGCGCCGAATGGCTTACGTGGACCGAGCCGTCGGTCGATCTTGACTGGGTACCAGACGGGTGGTGGCAGCTGCTCACGGGCGCAGCAAAGCGCGAGTCGGTGACGAGAGTGCATCGGCGCTTCTTCGAGTTGTGTGTCTTTACGCAAATGATGTGGGACTTGAAGTCGGGAGACGCCGCGGTTGAAGGCAGCCACGAGTACGCTGATTATCGCGAGCAGTTGATCAGTGAAAGCGAAGCGGCTGAAATGACCACGTCCTACCAGGAACAGGCCGGGGTCCCTACGAATCCGAAGGAGTTCGTGACCGAGAGGCAGAAGTGGCTCGCAGGAATCGCACAGGCGACGGACCGTTCGTTTCCTGAGAATGAAGCCCTTCGTCTAGAAAATGGCGAGCCGGTATTAGCCAAACTGATCCGCAAGAACACACCTTCGCGCCTGGCTTGGTTCGAAGTCACGATCCGAGCAGAGATGGAGCAAATCCCGATCCTCGACGCCTTGGCCGACACGGAAACCCTGCTTCACTGGTCGCGTTTTTTTGGCCCTCTGTCGGGATTCGATTCCAAGCTCGCACAGCCACGCGAACGCTACCTGCTCGCCTCTTTTTGCTACGGCTGCAATCTCGGTCCAAGCCAGACGGCGCGCTCCGTGCAAGGCACAGACCGCCGCCAAATCGCCTGGATCAATCAGCGGCACATTAGCGAAGATGCGCTCGATGGCTCTGGTGCAAATAGATCAGGCGGCTACGATGAATGCCTGGGAGAGGCACCGTTCTTATGCGGTGAGGACTGCATTCC
>JAABUX010010881.1_pt1 | contig 10104 bp, 9 predicted proteins | sample 5561851 | NCBI WGS metagenome assembly JAABUX01 (sample SAMN10711883, study PRJNA513361) | rock metagenome | isolation source: Antarctica rocks | place: Antarctica: Victoria Land, Richard Nunatak red sandstone | collected 2016-01-03 | reverse complement strand
CAAGAGTGTGCTGCTCCTGCTACTGAGTTGATTGTTCAGGTAGATGGAGGACATATTCCAGTGCAAGACAAACAGCAACGAAGCTTTGAAGCCCTATCAGCCGTAATTTATCGACCAGAGCAGATGAGACAGGTGGATAAAAATCACCGTCAAATTATCGATAAAACTTGCGTTGTTTCTGCTGTGAAGGATAAGTTGAAGACCATCAAAGCTTATGTGATTAATGCCGCTTTAAAGCAAGGTATCAGCTCCGAAACCAGAGTGACTGGATTAGCTGACGGCGCGAAGAATTGCTGGTCAGTGTTATTATCTCTGCAATCCCATTGTCAAAGTCTAGAGTGTATTTTAGATTGGTTTCACATTGGCAAGAGATTTCAGAACGTTAACCAGGCTTTGGGAGGAGATTTTGAGAAATCATTAGAGAGTCCCAAATGGGAACTCTGGCATGGCAAAGCTGAAGTTGCTTTAGCTAAGTTAGCTCTGATTAGGGAAAATGTAAAAGACCCAGAGAAGAAAGTAAAGCTCAAGGGATTGTCTGATTATCTCAAAAGCAATCAGGATTATTTAGTGAATTATGAACAGCGCCAACAAGCTGGTCAAACTTATACTAGTCAAGTGGCGGAGTCTCATATTGAGTCACTGATTAATGCACGGCATAAAAGAACAGGAAAGATGCAGTGGACCCGTGAAGGGGCACATCAGGTTTTGCAAATTCGAGCCATAATGGCCAGCAATCAGTGGGAAGAGATCGGGACAAAAGCTGTGCTATCTGCTCTAGTGGCTTAGACTTGGAGAGTTTCTTCACGTCAATTTGTTACGCTCCCTCACCAACTAGGGGTTTGAGTGTCTAAATTCTCAATAGAATGGTCAATTGAGGAAAATATGTTTCTATGTAGTATAATCATATAAAATATTTACGTTTCCATAGTTGATTGAGTAGACCCACGCCTGAGGAGGTTTTCATAACACCCTAAACTATTAATAAGGAGTGTTATCACGACTAAAGTCCAGCTAAATAGCTGGAGCGAGAACAGAGGCGGATAGAATCCAGCTTTTTCTCTGATTCGGTTGATTAGAAGGCGACTAATCTGTCTCGCCACCGGATTTGTAAGGTTGGGTGGATAAGCATTCATATAAAACACTCTGCGGCGACAGTTGGGTAAAAAATTGCTGTTTAATAAGAGTTAGAGGTCTCATGCTATGCCTCAAGAAATGATTGATGTGACTTGCCCGTGGTGCCATAAGAAGAGTCTATTTTTCAAGCGATCAACCAAAGGGACCTACAAATGCAGTCACTGCCAAAGACAACTGCTTTCTGACCCGTTTATGTCTTTACCGGAGCAGCAGGTTCAAGCTTCCCCGAGGGGTGGTTTCAGCATTAGGAGAATAGTGAGCATTAGCATTCTTACTGTCTCTGCTGGCTTTGGCTTGCTTGTGCTTGTCCGTGCTTGTTCGGACGAGGGTCAGTTATCAGCCCTATCTTCAGCACCCATTGCATTGTCCAGCCCAACTGCAAGTCCAACTTGGTCATCATCAACACCAAAACCTAAGCCAACACCAAAACCTAAGCTTGTTCAGCGACTCACTGATAATAACGGAGTTCCATTTCCGACTAAATCAGGCTATCTCAAAGGTTATCCGGCTCTGTCTTTGGGTGGCTACTCAAGTGTAACCGTGGACAACTCACAAAATAACTCAGACGTATTTGTGAAACTCTTCTCGTTGGACACTACTCCTCCCAAGGCAGCACGTGTATTTTTTATTCGTGCTCATGACACATTTACCGTTAAAGATATCAAACCTGGCAGCTACGATGTTAGGTATCGTGACCTTACCTCTAGAGTATTATCACGGACGGAGCAGTTTAATCTTAAAGAAGTTAGAACTGCAAGAGGAGTCCAATTCAGTCGGCTTAGACTGACTCTTTACAAAGTGCTTGATGGCAATATGCATATTCAGCCAATCTCGGAAGGTGAATTTTGAGCGGTTGTGTCGCAAAATAGGGAAGTGGTAAGGTGGAAAAGCTGAAAACTCCCAACTGGCTTTCCGATGTCTGCTCCTTCCCCATTCAAATGGCGACACTTTCTGTCTGAAATCATCTTGCTGAACGTGCGTTGGTATTGTCGCTACGCCTTAAGCTACCGAGATTTAGAACAGATGATGGCGGAACGAGGGATTGAGGTGGACCATTCGACAATTAACCGTTGGGTCCTGAAATATGCTCTCGAACTGGACAAACGAATTCGTCCTCATCTCCGGCCTACCAACGATTCGTGGCGAGTGGATGAAACCTACATCAGGGTGAAAGGACAGTGGAAGTACTTGTACCGAGCGGTCGATTCCGAGGGCAACACCCTAGACTTTCTGTTGAGTGCTCAACGCGACGCTGCTGCGGTAGAGCGGTTCTTGCGCAGAACGCTCAATGCTTCTCATACTCAGATTCCGAGGGTCATCAACGTGGATAAAAATGCTGCGTATCCACCGGCTGTTGCTGACCTAAAAGCTGATGAACAACTACCTGAAACAACCCAACTTCGGCAAGTGAAGTATTTGAACAACCGAGTGGAGCAGGATCACCGATTCATCAAGCGCTTAACCAAACCGGGGATGGGATTTGGCTCCTTTAACAGTGCAAGGGCGACGTTGCGAGGAATGGAAGCAATCAACATGCTTCGCAAAGGACAAGTCCAAGGTATTGACAAAGACAATGTGCGAGCACAGATAGAATTCGTGTCTCAAATTTTCGGAGTTGCTCAATAAGAAACAGGGGCTGAGAAGGATTGCCTGTCCTCAATTCGTTTTTGCGACACAACCCTCAAAAGGTCATTGGTGGTCATTTATATAATGAATTCAGCCGTTGTGCTGAATTCATTGAGGAAGCCCACTATGGCCGCCTCTTGGCAAAAAGCTTTACATGGCTAGGGCCCTAATCATTCCCTAATGTTATTTGTTCTACAAGGCGTTCTGTGCCTTGTAGAACACCTAGCCAGCTTCCTCTATAACGCCAAAGTTTCATCGTGGCCTAATCCTTGAGTGTGAATGAATTTTGGTCTAGGGGGTGTTTTAAAAGTACAACTAACCGTTAATACACCACAGTTATATCTCGCACTCTGCTGTCCTGCGTTAATACGGTTAGGGGATGGCAACTAGAAAAATGAGGCAGGCTTCAGTAGAGGTAACACCTTAAATATACTCAACAGTTTGGTTAAAAGCCGTGGGAGGCTGCATCTCGGATGCAGGGGGAACCTTTAATACACCACTGCTTAATGGCGCTACTCAACTATTTAGTTAATAAGGTTCCCCCTGCATATAAACGCCAAATTCCAAACCTCATTTTTCATGCCGTTGTTCTAAAGCCGTACTTTGCAAACAGTGCCTATCATCATCCCAACTTCTTACTGAAACCACTTTTGTAGTAAGTTAGAGGAAGCGTAGCAATACCATTTGGGCAACAGAGCCCTTTAAACCACTTCAACAACGCAAAACCTCTTTTATGGATTTCCCCATGTCCTCCGAAACCGCTCCAGTCCAAGCCCCAGTCCAAGCCGCTGTCCTGCTCACTATCATTAGTGAAACAGTGCTGAAAGACCGTATTATCCAGCTCCTAAAAGGCAATAGTGTAAGTGGCTACACTATTAGTCAAGTACAGGGGGAGGGTGGTCATGGCAAGCGGTTGGGAGACATCGCTGGCTACAACACCAATATTGAAATCAAGACCCTTGTGTCACCAGAAGTATCTGATGCCATTTTGTTGGCCATAAAGAAGAATCACGGCGAGCACGCCTTGATCGCGTTCCGACAGAACGTAGAAGCATTGTATTAATTAACCAACAACGAATTACTCCCTTGTAGGCGATCGCGTCTCACGCTGAAACTGCTTTAAATCGGAGAGATCTACCATCTCTTTTGCCGTTGCCTTGACTGTAAACGGTATTAACAGCGGTTGGCGTTGCTCGATCAAGCAACTGGCGATCGGCAGAGTTTGCTCCAAATCCTCTAACGGTCGCGGCACTACCATCACCGCGTTCAACTCGCCAATCCGCTCCGCCTCATGCATCCCTGCCTCTACAGCTACCGCCACATCTGCCACAGCGCCACGGATAATCACTGTACATAAACCAGCGCCAATTGTTTCGTGTGCTGACAACTGCACATCTGCCGCCTTCAGCATCGCGTCCGCTGCTCCGACCATCGCCGGAAAGCCGCGCGTTTCTAGTAACCCGATCGCTTGGCTGCTTAAGCGACTCTCCCCTCCCGCTTGTGTCAACTGTGCTAAACGACTGCCGATGGGCAATACCGCTTCTAGATTCGGTAACGGTCGCGCAATCACTGAACTTGAAATCAATTGACCAAACTTGGCAGCAGTTTCCGCCCCCATTTCCACCGCCAAACGGACATCAGAAATCCCACCTCGGACAATTGCTGTGCAATAACCGCTACCAATTTTTTCATATCCGACTAAGGTGACTCCTGACGACTTCAACATCATGTCGGCAGTACCCACAATTGCCGGAAAACTGCGCGTCGATACTAAACCCAATGCCTTATCTTTAATGTTTTCTAGGCGTTGCTGGCGATCCTCCATCTTCGACCTCGACTAGAACCTGCTGGGTTAACGACTCAAATACAGACAGCATGAAGAATTGTTAGTGGTCTGTAGTCAATTGACTACAGACCACTAACAACTTTAACGATATTGGTCTTTTTTGCTGTACACTAGGCGATCATCAACACGGACACTATCAATAATCGCTACTACTGCCGCATCAAGCGGACGCTGTTCATTACCAGGAACTTGACGAGCGGCACTTCCACAGCTGACAAGTACCCACTCATCCACTCCTGCACCCACGTTATCCCCTGCTACTTCGTATCTTGGCAGGAGGCGTCCCTCTTCGTCTACAAGTTGCAACAGGAGTAATTTGGTTCCTCTAAGACTCGGCTCCTTTTGAGTACTAACGACCGTGCCGCGAACTTTGGCAATTTGCATTGCATGTTAGGGCCGGTTTCCGTAGGGGCGAATGGCGTTGGTACTCTCCCGAAACTGCTGTACGTCCTCGGTGTAACGAATTGGTAGGACATATTCTAGGTTTTCGTGAGGGCGAGCAATGATGTGAGTCGATAAGACTTGACCTCCGTGCACCCGCTTAACGTTATCAACCCCAGCCGCTACTGAGGCTTGCACCTCGGACACATCTCCCCGGACGATGACTGTCACGCGACCGCTGCCAATTTTTTCATAGCCCACGAGGGTAACGCGAGCCGCTTTAACCATCGCGTCGGCTGCTTCCACTACCGCTGGAAAGCCTAGCGTTTCTACCATTCCGACTGCAATTGACATCGGTTCTACTCCTTGATCTTAAAGTTTGGCCCAAAATAAAACTAGCGAAGAATCTCTGTAAAAAAGAGACTAAATTAATTGGTTTGACTAAGTTACATGCGAAACTGATCAACAGCTTCGGTGTAGCGAATGGGCAGAACGTATTCGAGGTTCTCGTGAGGACGAGCAATGATGTGAGTCGATAAGACTTCACCACCATTTACCCGTTTAACCGCATCAACTCCGGCCGCAACTGAAGCTTGCACCTCGGAGACATCTCCCCGAACAATGACGGTCACGCGAGCGCTACCGACTTTTTCGTACCCCACCAAGGTAACGCGGGCGGCTTTGACCATTGCGTCGGCTGCTTCCACCACCGCCGGGAAACCTTTGGTCTCAATCATTCCAACTGCGATTGGCATTTACTCCTCCTAAAATAACTGCACTAACTAAGTCAAATTAGTCTTTGACGAAAAAAATGACAGGAAGCCTTATTCTAAGCTAGAAAAGCATCTCTAAATTAAGTATAGGAAAGCTCTGCTACCTTGACAATATAAATTATTATGAGGCTTGCTAATGCAATAGATTAAGAAATCTTAACAAGTGATTAACTACTAAAGTTGTACTCTATCAAAATTGACTGGCTTTTGTCAGTAGCCACATTTGTTTTATAATTTTTTTATTAGTTTTGGATAAAATGGCCTAATCAACAGTAGTACCATGGCAGGGAGCTGTTCATTGCAGAGGTTTCGCTCCGGAAAGCTGAGTATTGATGCAGGTAGCCTCCTGGGGCAAGCGTTATAGTTATTTTAAATAAGGGTGATAAAATATTGTTTTACAAACAGGGTTTTTAACTTTGCCTAAGTAAGATTTTGGGTTAGCATTTGCGCTCTCAATGGCTTCCAAGCTCTATTTTTTAGGGAATTTAGAGTAAGATAAAGAGATAATGTGTTATTCGTAACTCGCTTCAATTACCGTTTTATACACAAATTTTCAGTTTCACTAAAATACTTTTAGACTGGTGGCGAAAGGTTTAAATTGATGATGATTTTTCAAGGAATTGAACTGAACCAGGTTTTGTTCATAACGAGTTGGTGGGTACCTTTTTATGGCTTAATCGGCGCTATTGTAACTTTACCGTGGACGACTGGAATGATCCGCCGTACAGGTCCTAGACCAGCGGCATACTTTAATTTGTTGATGACCGTTTTGGCTTTTGTCCATAGCTTGATTGTATTAAAAGACATTTGGAACCAGGAACCCCAAAGCTTTCTGATTACCTGGCTAAAAGCTGCAGATTTGGACTTATCGTTTGCTTTAGACGTCTCACCAGTCACTGTTGGGGCAGCAGTTATGATTACTGGGTTAAGTCTACTAGCTCAGGTTTACGCCCTGGGGTATATGGAGAAGGACTGGGCTTTGGCCCGCTTCTTTGCCCTGATGGGATTTTTTGAAGCGGCGCTGAGTGGTTTATCCCTAAGTGACTCGTTGTTTCTGAGCTATGCTCTTTTAGAGATGCTCACCCTTTCCACTTATTTGCTGGTAGGGTTCTGGTACGCTCAGCCGCTGGTGATAACGGCGGCCCGTGATGCGTTTCTAACTAAGCGGGTAGGAGACGTGCTGTTGCTGATGGGGGTGGTGACGCTTTCGACCCTAGCAGGCAGTTTGAACTTTTCCGACCTAAACCAGTGGGCGCAGACGGCTGATTTAGGACCGTTGACATCGGCTCTGTTAGGCTTGGCATTGATTGCCGGACCAGCTGGTAAATGCGCGCAATTTCCCCTGCATCTCTGGCTAGATGAGGCGATGGAAGGACCTAACCCAGCCTCTGTGTTGCGGAACTCAATGGTGGTATCTGGCGGCGCTTATGTGCTGTTTAAGCTTCAGCCAGTATTGGCGTTGTCGCCAGTAGCTTTGAATGCTTTGGTGGTGTTAGGCACGGTAACGGCAATTGGTGCTTCTCTAGTTTCGATCGCGCAAATCGACATCAAGCGAGCGTTATCTCATTCAACCAGTGCTTACATGGGGTTAGTGTTCATCGCGCTGGGTCAGCAGCAAGGCGGTGTCGCCCTGGTGCTGCTGTTTACTCATGCGATCGCTAAAGCACTTTTGTTTATGAGCGCTGGCTCCATCATTTTCACTACCACCACCCAAGACTTGACAGAAATGGGCGGACTCTGGTCTCGGATGCCAGCAACGACCACGGCTTATTTGGTCGGTGCGGCGGGAATGGTTACACTGCTGCCGCTCGGAAGTTTCTGGGCAAAGCTGGGATGGGCTGAAGGCTTTTGGGGTACTTTCTCCTGGCTCCTTTTGGTTTTGCTGCTGGTTAATTGCTTGACCACCTTGAATCTTACCCGCGTGTTTAGGTTAGTTTTTTTGGGTGAGGCTCAGCCAAAGACTCGTCGAGCGCCAGAAGTTGCCTGGTCAATGGCTTTGCCAATGGTGAGTCTAACGGTGATAACTCTTTTAGTCCCACTGATGTTAGAGCAGTGGCAACTGCTGCCCAGTTGGGAAACCATCAATTGGTCGGCAGTGTTGCTGCTCATGTCATCTAGCTTACTTGGGCTAGTTATTGGGTCTGCCATCTATCTGCACAAGGCTTGGTCAAGATCGCTCCGGTTGCCCTGGAGATTCGTGCAGGACTTGTTAGGCTATGACTTCTACATTGATCGGCTTTACCGACTGACTGTGGTTGCTGCAGTTACCCTAATGTCCAAAATTTCAGCTTGGATTGATCGCTACGTAGTGGATGGGTTAGTAAACTTGGTTGGCTTTGCGACGATTTTCAGTGGGCAAAGCTTGAAGTACAGCAGTTCAGGTCAGTCTCAGCTGCATATGCTGACGATCCTCTTAGGGGTCAGTTTGCTAGGTCTTTTGGTTGGCCAGCGGTTGGCTCTTGTAATTAGCTGGCCTCTCTAGAGGCAAGAGTGAAAAAACTTTGCTTTTTACTTGCTTTGCCTTCCTTTTTCCTTAATATGCTTAATTATGCTTAGTGCCTTGATTTGGTTGCCCTTGTTAGGTGCCGCTTTAGTGGGGTTCTGGCCCAAAGCCATAACTCCGAACCGTTCGCGCCTGGTGGCTCTGGTTTTTGCCGGTGTTACTTTCTTATGGACAATTGTACTGGCAACTCAGTTTCAACCTAGTAATGTGAGCCAACAGTTCTCAGAGTTCATTCCCTGGATTGAAGTTTTGGGCTTGAATTATCACCTTGGGGTTGATGGTCTGTCTTTGCCTTTGCTGGTTTTAAATGGTCTCTTAACTTGTATTGCTCTCTATAGCAGCGACGTATCTATCCAACGCCCTCGGTTTTACTACGCTTTGGTACTGCTATTGAATGCTGGGGTTGCGGGTGCCTTCTTGGCTCAAGATTTGCTGCTGTTTTTCCTGTTTTATGAGCTGGAACTGATTCCGCTATATTTGTTAATTGCCATTTGGGGAGGTCAGCGGCGGGACTATGCAGCGACAAAGTTTCTGCTTTATACCGCTATTTCTGGAACTTTGATTCTGGCGAGTTTCCTCGGCTCGGTTTGGCTAAGTGGTGCTTCTAGCTTTGCTTATGATCCGAGTAAGACTCAAGCGTTACCTAGCGCCACGCAAATTTTGCTGCTAGGGGCGCTTTTGGTAGGCTTTGGCATCAAGATTCCTCTAGTCCCCTTCCACACTTGGTTGCCGGATGCCCACGTTGAGGCTTCAACGCCGGTTTCGGTACTGCTGGCTGGGGTGCTGTTGAAGCTGGGAACTTATGGTTTAATCCGTTTTGGGATGGGTTTGTTTCCAGAGGCTTGGACTATCTTGTCTCCCTGGTTGGCGACTTGGGCAGTAGTGAGTGTGCTGTATGGTTCTTTCACAGCGATCGCCCAAACAGACATGAAAAGAATGGTAGCCTTTAGTTCAATTGGTCATATGGGCTATATACTTTTAGCCGCTGCCGCTGCTACCCCTCTCGGTATTTTGGCAACTGTCCTCCAAATGGTTAGTCACGGACTGATATCAGCACTGCTGTTTCTGCTAGTGGGCGTTGTCTACAAGAAGACTGGGAGCCGTGACCTAGATGTCCTTAGGGGTCTCCTCAACCCGGAGCGGGGTTTACCACTTATTGGTAGCCTGATGGTTTTAGGGGTAATGGCTAGCGCTGGTATTCCTGGTATGGTGGGTTTTATTTCCGAATTTTTAGTTTTCCGGGGCAGCTTCCCTGTCTTTCCGATTCAAACCCTGTTCTGTATGCTCGGTACCGGCTTAACAGCTGTTTACTTTTTAAATCTTGTGAACCGCGCCTTTTTTGGTCGCCTGTCTGAACAACTTATGAACTTGCCGCAAGTGCAGTGGACAGATCGTGCACCAGCTGTTGTTTTAGCCGTCCTGATCGTCATTTTAGGAATACAGCCCAACTGGTTGGTGCGCTGGAGTGAACCAACAACAACAGCAATGATTAGAAATCTTCCGGCGATTGCACTCAGCACACCCAACGCAGGCGTTCGCGACTAACCATAGACAAGCAGCTATCTCACATCTTGCTTTAAAGCAAACGCCTCTTACTTCCAACATCCAATCTCCAACACCCCCTAAAGAAAAGCAGCAATGGTAAGTACTACGAGCAAGTCTAAACATCCCTTAGCTGGATATATTGAGCGCCTGAAAGCTGGTCAAGCTTTACTGCCCGATTCGGCGGAGAATGTCGTGGAAGTGGTCGGTATCCTCAAAAGCTACGGAGTTGTTCTAGATGCCTACTCCCGTAACCTTATATACATTGCTGAGAATCAATTTTTAGTATTTTTCCCGTT
>JAABUX010010880.1_pt1 | contig 10105 bp, 14 predicted proteins | sample 5561851 | NCBI WGS metagenome assembly JAABUX01 (sample SAMN10711883, study PRJNA513361) | rock metagenome | isolation source: Antarctica rocks | place: Antarctica: Victoria Land, Richard Nunatak red sandstone | collected 2016-01-03 | reverse complement strand
CCGGAGTTTTGCCCCTCTTACACCGGCAGCCGCGAAATCTATCTTGGCCAAAACCCCAACATCTTGCTTAGCCGGATGGGCATGTCTCGCGGCGGACCGGTCAGTCGAAAAATAGTTGATCAAATCGAGCGTCTGGCAACCTGCACAATCTCCTTCCAGTTCGGATCTGACCAACGCGCCGTGGTTGTTAACGAACGGATTGTAGAAGCTTACGCATACGTCGGCGGCGTCGACCCCAGGACCAAACGGCATACCCGTATGATTGAAAAAGTGGTGCTGTCTGAGGCATTTTATGGCGAGCTCCGACGTCACCCAGTCCTCGTCGACCGTGCTGCTCTCTCCGATATCCAAAATTCTCCGCGGGCAATAGACCTCTACTTGTGGCTCGCGTTCCGCCTCCACGCCCTCAAAGACGAGACTTCAGTCAGCTGGACTTCATTGTGGAGGCAGTTTGGCAGCGAATTCAAAACGTTGAAATCATTCCGCGGCGAATTCCAGGAGCCGTTTGCACTTGCCATGGCCGCTTACCGGCAGGCAAAGGTTGCCATCACCGACCGCGGCTTGGTCCTAACTCGCTCCCCTCCCCCCGTTCAGCGCTGAACCAAACGTCCAAAGTCGGCAAAGATCACATCTCCGGCTAAATTTCAGCTCCGAAGCGTACGCGGGAAGGAAAAAATCACATCTTCTTCCCACGCAGCCCAACATCAAAGTCCACTGACCCTTTCGGGACGCCAATATGCTTTGGAGAGTGGTCAGTTAGAGCCGCGACTACATAGATGATAGACGTCGAAATGGGTGATGTCCACGCACTTCCTCACTTACAAGGCGGACTTCCCGAACAGCGACTGCTAAGCAAAGTGCCGCAGATTGCAGCGGCTTCGCCTACTCCTTGATTGTGCCGCCATACCGCAGCATTTCCGCTCTGCTGACCATATCTGATAAGCAAGCACCTTATAATGCTGTGGCCGTCGATGATTTCACCCTCAAACACCCGCTGCTACCGAAGCCTAGATTACCAGCGTTAAGAATGATGAGCCACAGGTGATAGAGCCCTTAGTCGAGCCTGACGAAGAGCCGTCGCTGTTCTGAACTGACAGCCCTGCTTACGTAAGTAAGCAGGTAATCGATTATTTTCCGATCCACCGGACGGAATAGGCGAGGGAACAGTAGTAGAGACCACGGAAAATCTTAGGCTTACGTTCTTCGGCGGGACGGTTCCCCCGCTCAGATACTGGCGATAGGTCGGTCCGGCTTCCTTCTTCGCGAGATCGCAGCGCATCACCACCGTATAGGCGGTGGCCACAGTTGCCACATCTTCGGCCAAGCTTTACCTGGCCGCCTCCTTCTCGCCCCAGGAGGTGTGATCGAAAACCCCGTCCCAAGCGGAGCGAGCCTTTTTGCGGGTGCAGTTCCGCTGGCCGAACAGGATGCTGAGAGGGCTCGTCGCGGTGCCAAGGTTATCTCGCAAGCGCTCAGCCTGGTGGAGCAACTCCTCATTCGCCGTGAGGTCGACAAGACCGCTGCTCAAATTGTCGACGTGGCAGGAGATGTCCAGGCGGGTTTTTAGTAAAACCAAGGTATTATACAGCGAGTGGTCGTCGCGGTCCGGGTCGGGACGATAGACCTCCACGACAAGCACCGACATCATCATGCGGCCGGGCAGACTCCATGACGAACGGGAGCAGCAAAACTACTTCCCAAAGCGCACGATGCAGCGCATCTGACCCGTCGCGAGCTTTGGAACGATTTCGAGAGCGAGGATAGCATTCGGGCTTTTGTCAGTAACCGCGGTGATGAACCAGTTGTTCACCTTCATCAGGTCACGGCGCTTCCACTCGGTGCTGGGGCGCTCAATACACTCGCAGCCGGAAGTGTCGATGTAGCAGCCCTCGACGTACCAGAGCGTCACGGCGTTGGTGCGGGCCTCTGGCTCTTGGGTGAAATTGGTGCAACGCTTAGCCAAGATATCGCGTATCAGCTGGCACGCCTAGAGCGGGTCGATCGACAGGTCGTCCTTTCCGGACTGCAGAGCGACATCGATATCATAGCCGTTGTTGTCATCCGGACCTTAGTTGAGCCTCTGCATCGCATAGCTACCCTGGTTCTTGTTGGCGTAGAGGCGCGAACGCGCCCTGCCCGGCTCGGCCGCCCAGTCGTCGAGGCCGCCGTTCAGGCGAGCGACGTTCAGGTCGCGATGTTCGCCAAGCTTCCTGCGGCGGTCAGTTCCCAGCCGAACATGGATGTCGTAAAATGCCTGCAGCTCGGCGGTGGGGTCGTACATGAGCATGATCGCCAGTGCTTTCCTGCGGGACAGGCGCTGGACCGTGCGACCTGAACGATGCGGGGCATCCGCCGGGATCGCCATTAACCTCGATACACCATGAGTAGCGCGGCGTAGCACGGCATCGTAATCATGAGGCTGGGCGCGGTGATGAATTATCCAGCTGATCCAGCGGCCGAGGCTGAAGCCAAGGCTTACCGGGCCGGCGTAGAATGCATGAACGATCGCATTCTTCTCCAGCCGTGCTTGTAGATCGTTAAGGACTTGGCGGAACGCTGGGCAAACCGTCTCGATCTCGCCGTGATGAGCCACGGCATCGATCCGTGGCTAGGCGATCGTCATGCCGATGTCCTCGAACAGACCTGCCACGCTCTCAGCCGTGCTGCCCGATGGAACGGTGTAGCTGATCGCGACCCGGACGACCATGGCTACCGAATTGCGGGCCGGCTCGCGGTTTCCATGGTCAAACCAAGATCTGGCCCCTCCCCTCCCCAAACTCGCGCCACTGCTGGTAGCTATGGTTAAGTTCGAGCCAGGTAACCTGATGCCATGTCGAGACCGAACGGCCAGCCGAGAATTGCGGCGGTACAGGATCAATGCCGTAGTAGCCGATCGTCACGTTGGGACCGGCTCGGCGGATCGCCGCCAGGTCGGACGTCATACGGTCTTGCTGCAGGAGGGCGCCAGCCCAGATCGGACATCCCCCGCTGAGAAACGACGGCTGGTTGCATTCGACGCGGCGGATTGTGCGGCGGCTGAGGCGAGCCAAGATGTTGCTGTCCGGGAGACACGCTGTCGACGGTTAGAGAGACTGGTAATGGAGTGCAACGAACATACCAGGCGACTTAGCCGTCGCGCGGCATGTTCCGCCAGCATGGCGCGCCTGTATGCAAGACTGTTGCGATCGGCACGGCGGAAATCCGCTGGTTGGTGCCGACCTTTGACCGCAGCCTGTCAGGCAAGCGTGATCGCACCGTACTCCTGATGGGCTTTGCGGGAGCGTTACGATGCTCCGAACTGGTCGGCATCTGTCGCGAGCACGTCACGTTCACCCATGAGGGGGTTCGACTTGTGACCCATAGGCTAAAGGCGGTTAGGAAGGCGGAGATATCGAAATTGGTGTTTCGGGCGGTGGCAAGCCGGAGACGTGCCCAATGCGGGCGATGGAGAACTGGCTGCGCGACTCTCGCTGCGAGTATGGTCCAGTGTTCCGAAAGGCGAACCTCTGGGGTGGCATCGAGCGTGGGGGATGCATGCGAACAGCGCTGGGATTATCCTGCGCCGGAGAGCTCAAAAAGCTGGCTTGATGATCCGAAAGCTCGCGCGGCTGTCATTGCATGGGTTGCGCGCGGGCTTCGTCACCGAAGCTTTTAAGCCGGGGCACAAGACGAAGAAATCATGGGGTAAACGGGGCGTCGCGACATGGCGACGATGTGCGGCTATGTCCGTCGAGCGACATTACTAAATCAAAGCCCGCCGAGACTTCTTGGGTTGTAAGGCCGAGACGGACCAAGAAGAAGCGTTGACCCCCCTCGTCACTTCGAGGTGCGTTCCAGGCGACCCTACAGCTACAGCGGCAAGACTTGCGCGCTTGCGCGCCGCCGTGCTTACGTAAGTCATCTAGGACGTGAGGACGGCATCATGGATGTAGTTACGCTTTATTCTACAAAAGGCGGATGCGGGAAAACGACGCTCGCGGCGCATCTGGCTGTCGAAGCCGAGAGGCAAGGAGCGGGACCCGTCGCGGTGATCGACGCCGATCCGCAGGCAAGCCTTGCGCGGTGGTGGAACAGCAGGGAAGCGAAAACCCCAGCCTTCATCCAGACAACCCTCGCCGATATGCCGGCCCATCTCACCGCGCTGCGAAAGGCGGGGGTCAGACTGGTTCTGATCGACACCCCAGGCGCCGACGTTTCACACTCACGTGGGATCCTGCGGCTTTCCGATCTGGTGGTAATCCCATCACGTCCCTCCCCACTCGACCTGGGAACTCTGGGCTCTACGGTCGGCGCTGTCGGGGAAGAGGGAAAGCCGTTGATATTCGTCCTAAACGCTGTGACGGCACGTACCAGGATTTCCGCGCAGGCCGTAATGGCGCTGTCTCAGCACGGCCCGGTGGGTGCGATACTCCACCAGCGAACCGACTATGCCGCCTCAATGATGGACGGTAGGGTTGCCGGAGAACTTGATCCGGCTGGCAAATCTGCGGAAGAGATTGCACAGCTCTGGACAAATATCCTTCAGTCCTTACGTAAGCAAGGAAGTGCGCCAGCAAAGAAGGCTGTGCGCAAGGGAGTTCCAGCATGAGCAAGAGCCCTGCCGCCCCGCTTTCTATTCCCGGCATGCCAAAGAAGGGCGAGGCTCTACCAGCCGTCGTGTCGTTCGAGGTACTCTTCCCGACGCCGGCCGCTCCATCTGCGTCGCCAACTCCGGCAATCGTCCCACCGGAGCCGATCGTCGAAGCTCCGCCGTCTCGCCTCACGTCCCGTGTTCAGGCGACGATAGCCGTCACTGTCCGCCTTGATGAACGTCGCTATGAGCGAATGAAAGGGTGGGGGACAAACCGGCGCGTGACCAATCAGGAAGTCATCGTCGCCGCTCTCGACCGCTTCTTCCACCTAAGCAACGAAGAACGTGAGGAAGCAATTGCTGGCGTGCGCCGGTAAGGACATGCTTACGTAAGCATATTGCATTGCTGCTGTGAAGGTACCATGCCCACTTACTTACGTAAGCACTTCTACGTCGTTTCAGCGTCAGTCGCCATCTCGGCGGCTGACCCCGCTTAGTATTATGCGCTGTTCGACTTGATGGTGGATGTATGTTCAGGGGACCGTCTTGAGCAGCCGGATCGCTGAAGCAGGAATTGCTCCTTGGTAAATCGCTTGTCCAGTCTCCTCTAGCGAAACCTCCCAGGGGAAGTCGCCGGCCCAAATCTGCTCAAGGGTGTAACCCCGCGCCATGATGTCTTCCGCATTCAACTCGGCCTCTTGCCCGCCGTCTGCAACCAACCGCGCTGGGTCGAGGGCCGAAGCATCGACTTCGAGGATTGCCCATACAACGTCGGGATCGTCCTCGCCGAAGCACATTTCGGCATAGTGGATGGCGACGCCGATCTGGTGCGTCAGATAGACACCAGGGGTTTTGCCTGGATGGGAAGCACTGGACGGGATCAGACCCTGTGTTTCAATCTTGTTCCACCGATACATCGGGGTGCCGTGATAGAACTTCTCTACCGTCGCTCCTCCTACCGTGCGGGAACCTGCGCTCTCAATGATCGCGATTAGTTTGCGCATCGTCTGGTACATTGACGGTCTCCATAATATCCTATTTAGCCCAATGCCCGATCCAAGAGAGCCTTGCCGGTGAACCCACTCCGCAGCATGGCCCGGTGCCAACCAAGGTAGCGTTCAAGATACTGGGTCGCGACGCCACGGCACCGCTCGTTGATGAGCACCTTGAGTTGCCCGTGATGGGCGTTCACCCGCCCAAGCCCCAGGCGACCCGTCTTACGCCGCCTAGTGGGGGCCGGAACCGCCTTAACGGCATACGGTGTGATTGTCGGCACGAAGACTCGGCGATGCTCCGCACCAGCAGCCGTAGCAGCCCGCAGGTATGCCTGCGCGCCGTCGCTGCACAGCACCGAGCCCGGTGCGATGCGCCCGGCCAGCGCCGCTTCGATCTCGCCCCTGGACCCCAACACGCGCTCATACACTTTGCCTGAGTTGTCCAACGCGGTCAGCACGGGCACCTGCTCACCGGACAAGCCGCGGTTAAGCGCACCCCAGGCGCTTGGCCGGGCAGCGCGGTTCTCAGGCGGCAGACCTCGCTTCCAGCCACGATGCCCCTTGAACGAGCGGACAAAGAATGTTTCGTCGGACTCGATGATGCCGGACAGCACGGCGGCGTTGTCCCTGATTGCCGCCTTTAAAAATCGGTGTCGCCAGCGCCATGCCGTGACGTGGTTGACGCCGATCCCAGTGCGGATGATCTTTCGCACTGACATGAAATCGGTCATGCAGCCCAGGTATTGACCCCATTTCTCCGGCTTGCGCGCACGCGCCATCGGCGTTCCCGTTAAGATATTGTACGTGCGGCGGCACCCCCGACACTTGAACCGCTGGCGGCCGTCCTTGTGTGCTCCATGTAGAACGACATGATGGCTGCTGCATCGCGGGCAGGTTCGCGTGGCGGCGACCGTTGAGGTGCGGCGGGCCAACGCGACCTCTGCGAACTGGCGGGCCACGACGACGCGGACGACATCTTCCAATTCGAGGATTTGCGCTGCCGTCGCCTTGCTGGCAACGTCGCGCTTGAGTCGAGCGAAGTGGGAAAGTTCCATGAGGATAATGTCTCACGGAAACCCAATCTGTCCACCGGAATCTGGACCTATCCACCCTCAAGTCGAACAGCGCATAGTATTATGCGGCAGCTCTCGGAGCTTATGATGGCCTTGGTGTTTTCAATGGTGCCCGAAGCCTGGGCGCTGCATTGTCCGGTCGGGAAGGGAACGAAGTGAATACGGCATTTGCAGGCTTCGTAAGTAGGCTGGCGGGTGACTGCAACGCCGTGGGTATTACGCATAGCTCCTTCGAACGCGTCGGCACGCACCCTGAATACCAACAGCCTTACCTACAACGCGAGATCGACGATTATGCGGGACCACTGGTCGAGGCGAAGGTGCAAGAGGGCAGGGGCATAACCGGGCGCACAAGAACATCCTCAAGCAAATCGAGAACCGCAAGGCGGCCTCCGAACTGCCGCCACCGGCACGCCGCTCAGCAACATTATGGTCGAGATGCCGCCTCTGGTGATTTACGTTGCAAAACCCCTTTCCTCAGCCTTTACGTCTTCCAGCAATCGAACGAATTCGGCGACTTCCGCTTCCGCCTTACGCAGCAAGCCGACATCAGCCGCCAAGACCTTGCCCACGTCACGATAGCGCCCGGCGGCGACCGCGTCGGCGGCGTATTTCCTCAAATCGGTGGGCAGACTCATAGCGTGCATATCCGGATTACAGGGCAGGGGAGGGCAGCCGGAAGGATTTCGCTATCCGGCTGATACACTCCATGGAAAGGACACCCGCTATGGATGGCCACGCGCTCACCGGCGACATCCTCCTGCCGGACCCCAGACGAACCCGAACCAAGGCTCTGACATCAATGAGCCGATCCCGTTTGCCCTGGCTGCCACCGTTGCCATTGCCGTTGTCGTTGTCCTCTACAACGGGGTTAGAGCGCGATCGGCTGGCCGGGCACCACCAGCCGCTGCGTGTGTGGGTGCTGTGCCTCTACTTCATGGGCCTGAACCTTTCCAACCGGCAGATCGCCTTGGAACTGGGCCTGGATGCTTCGGATATGCAGTCCATGACGGAGCAGCTGCGCGCCGGGTTGGTTGCCAAAGCTCCGGCGGTGGAACTGGAGGGCGAGGTGGAGATCGACGAGGTCTACGTCGTGGCCGGGCACAAGGGCCAGCCGAAAGAAGTCGCCAAAAGGGGCGGCTCGGACGGTGCCGCAAGCTGGCAGCGCACCGGGCCGCGGCACGTTGGAGAAGGACAAGCCGCCCATCCTTGGCCTGATCCAGCGCGGCGGGCAGGTCGTGCTGCGCATGCTGGTCAACGTGCAGCAAGCCACAATCAAACCGGTCATCACAGCCGCTGTCATCCCTGGCACCCTCCTCCACACGGACGAGTATAGCATCTACGCCCGCCTGCCATCCTGGGGCTATCGGCACAAGACCGTCTGCCACGCCCGAGGCGAATACGCCCGCGACGAGGACGGTGACGGCTTCTGCGAGGTTCATGTCAACACGATGGAAGGGTTCTGGTCGCTGCTGCGCTCCTGGCTGCGTCCGCACCGGGGCATCTCGCAGGACAAGCTGCCGCTTTATCTCGGCTTCTTCCAGTTCGTGCACAACGCACGCCGACGCGGCAAAGCCCTGCTCGGAGCGCTCATCACCGGCCTGGTCGCATGACGAACTTCTCACCACCCTGGAAGCCAACAAGAGCCTCAACCGTTTCGTCCAAGAGGCCAATCAAAGTCCTAAGCCTTTCCGATGTAAGAGGGGCAAAAGCCCGGGCGATTAAGGTGATCTGCATCGCAGGCTGACGAGATCGGGCAGATACGGCATTGTCGGGCAGGCTGGGACGGCAAGCCTGCTGCCGAGATAGTCCCAGAAGGCGATGCGCAGCTTGCTGCAGGTCTTTGCCAGGCTGAGGAAGGCATCGCGGCAATCGCGTCCGGTATCGCTGCGGGTGCCACCGCTGACTTTGCGCTTGGTGACCTGACAACGGATGTCGTTCTCGGAGCCGTTGGTGTGCAGCGGCACCTCCGGCCGGTCGAGCACCATCAGCAAGGCGGGCTTGTTGGCGTGCAGCCGCTCAAGCAAGCGGTCCAGGGTGGCGAAGCCGGTCTTGCGTTTGAAGATGCGATCGAAGCGTGCGCGCAGCTCCGTCCGGCGACGGAATGTCGGGTCGGCGCAATAGGCTTTCAGGTCGCTGTAGAACCACCAGATCAGCCCGCGAATGTGATCCTGCACGGTCCGGTGCAGGTCGGTGAACGTGTCGAGCTTATGCACCAGGCGTTCGGCGTGCACCCAGCACAGGGCATGGCGAGCGATGTCGAACTGGCCCGCGCCATCGCTGAGGACGACGGTGTTGGACAGGAAGCCGTGCGCCTTCACGCTGCCCCACAGCGCCCCTTGTAAGTCTGCGGTGATGTCTGCGATGGCAGTTGCAGGCACCGTGGCGGTGAGCCTGTAAGCCCCTTGAGCTGGTAAGCTCGTAGCGGAGATGAGGCCCCGCCACAACGACCACCTTTGGGCTGAACGGTATGCGGGGCACCAGCTTTGCTGGAAAGCCTGATTACAAGGATGGCCAGTGGAAGGTGGGGCCAAGTTACTATTGCGGAGGGTTCATGGATATCGTCGGCATTGACATCAGCAAGGCCACGTTCGACGCCGCCCTGTTACTCGGCAAGCGTGTCAGGCACGCCGCCTTCTCCAACAGTGAGGCGGGATTCGAACAGCTCTTGATCTGGCTGGCCAAGCATCGACCCGATCCGGCAATCCCTTTGTACGCCTGCATGGAGGCGACCGGTAATTGGGGCCTGGAACTTGCCGACTTCCTGCACGCTCAGGGCGTGCGGGTCAGCATCGTCAACCCGGCGCGCATCAAGGCCTATGGTGACAGCGAACTCGCGCGCAACAAGACGGACAAGCTCGACGCAGCACTGATCGCGCGCTTCTGCCGCGCCCAGGTTCCGCCTGCCTGGGTCCCAGCTGCAAAGCATCTACGCGAGTTGCGCGAACTGGTCCGCCGATGCGATGCGCTCAAATCCGCTCGCGTTCAGGAACTCAACCGCCAGAAGGCGGGCTTTGCCTCGCCCGCCGTCGCGCGCTCCATCGCTGCCCATATCGACTGGCTCGACGACCAAATCGAGACGGTGATGGATGAGGTGCGCCATCTCGTCGCAGCCGACCCAGAATTGAGTAGGAACCTTGCCCTGGTGCGCAGCATCACCGGCTTTGGTGAGGTCTCGGCCACCATCCTGCTGGCCGAACTGCCTAACATCGCCGATTTTACGCCCAAAGCACTAGCGGCCTTCGTCGGCTTGTCTCCTGGCGAGCATAGCTCCGGCACATCCGTGCGCAGACCAGGCAGGATCAGCCGCGTCGGGACGGAGCGCTTGCGCAGCACACTCTATATGTGTGCCCTCAGTGCTAAACGAAAGTATCTGCTCAACCCTGTTGGAGCACGGATTGGTCTGAGAGTGTCATGCGGACAGCCTGATAGGCATTGATCCCGCGGCGTCCGGCGGTTCCAACGAC
>JAABUX010010878.1_pt1 | contig 10106 bp, 11 predicted proteins | sample 5561851 | NCBI WGS metagenome assembly JAABUX01 (sample SAMN10711883, study PRJNA513361) | rock metagenome | isolation source: Antarctica rocks | place: Antarctica: Victoria Land, Richard Nunatak red sandstone | collected 2016-01-03 | reverse complement strand
TGCTGTTGGCGCTGCTGCTGTTGGTGGTGGGGGTAAGAGGCGACGTGGGAGGAGGGAGAGGGGGGTGGGGTGGGATGAGCTGCCGGTGATGTTTCGGGCTAATATTGGGAATGGGTGTGGGACGGCGGCTAGTGGGACGGTGTTGGGGTTTCCGAAGGAGAATGTGGGGAAGGTGGTGCAGAGGATTGGGGATGAGGTATTGGTGTCGCCGGTGGGGAATTGTGGGGAGATGGATGGTGGTCCGCTGGCTTCTCAGGCCGTGGTTTCGTCCGTGGTCGTTCCTTCTGCTGCTCCACCGACACTGGGTCCAGCGCCGTCGGTACTGATGTCGCCACTAGCTTCTCAAGCATCTCCTGCTCCTGCTGTGTCGTCGATACCTCCCGCGCCATCGGCAGCTCAGGCTTCTCAACCATTGGCGGCGCCATCTGTCTTCCCAGCAGCTGTAACGTCGGCTGATGGGCTAATAACGGGCGAGTGTCCCAGTCCTGGCAAATCGGTTTGTGCTCCGGACGGGAGATCGTGGGGTACATGCATGGAGAACCATCGGGTGATCTTCCAGGTTGTGGCTGCAGGAACGAGATGTGATTTGGCCCTGGGTGTTGAGGTCCCTGCGTAGATGAAGTGGGGCGCTGGAAGAAATGATTCGGGGGTAAGGGAGGGGGAGGAGGGAAGACGGATTCTATAGAGCATCTCCATCGGACCATAGCCTTTGGATCATAGCAAGCCAAGAAGATCTGCCACTTCCAGGCAATGGAAGTATGGGCAAAGCCAACAAACATATTCCCCAGCGGTTGCATGTCAAGTCTCGCTTTCGCGGCTGGACCAAAGAGCTCGAAGACTCATCATACCTTGGATCCTGTCACCACAATGGGCCTCTACCGCCAGGAAAGGGTGTGGACCTGTAGACGTGGACATCGATTTAGGTATGTTGAGTAAGGTATAAGGCAAACAATGGGCCACCGATGTCTCCACTGACGATGGCGATAACGGAGTTCTTTGGTTGGGAGGAGATGTAGGTGGTGGTATTCGGGACTGATGCCATCAACGGGTGCGATCGATGGCCCGGCAATTGGGAACCGCAGCTGTAGATAGGCTTGTGTCCAAATCTGCTCTAACTGTGGCTGTCATCTTGATTTCTTTGAATGATGCTGAGCTTCTTGACTCGGATGTATTCTGAATGACTCATAGGGCATCAACCTCAATGATGCCTATCTGGCAAATCGATCTCCTTGTAAGCTCGCCCTTCGTTTCGCCGCGCCGCTGGTTCCCTCTTCCCTCTAGACTTTAGTGAAGGAGTCGTCAAGTTGGCAAGATTGCCAGTGAGGAGTCCTGTGCTATCGATAGCCTGCGTCTAGACAATATTGAGGCCCTTTGAGACCCTCTTGAGACACGGTATCGCCTTTGTATCACGCGATTGAACGTCGCAAAGATGCTCTGAAAAGGCGTAGAGGTGAAGGAAGTCGCTATCGATAAAGTTACCGCCCGCTAGACTATGGTAGATTAGGCTTAGCGTTGGCCAGTGATACCACTACCCGTATCATAAAAATCCCGGAAGATGCACCTCATTTGTTGTGTCTACTCTATAAATTCACTGATAGGTAATTGGTTTAGTGGTGCAGAACGTTGATGTACTCACGCATTGTGATCGCAGTTTGCTGAGGAAGCTCACAGAAGGTAACCAACATTTCATTTTCTTCTAGAAGCGATCTCAGGGGTATGATGGATGATTTAGCTATGCTAGATGTCTGAGAAGGTGTCTAGGAACAAGATAACGAGACAACAAGACTTTATAGACGTGGCCACTCGCTTATTATCTTGGCAGAAGGGCTTATTTCCAACAGAAGTATGACCTATAGGATCGGTCTAAAAATTCTATAATTCTATTCAGCCCAATGCGGCTCGCACAGGCTTCGCAGTGTTTCCTAAAATTATCTGTATGAAATGTTGTTCTTGTGTCCAATATTGTCTTCAGTATCGGGCCTGTTGTTGCCGTGTAAGTCGTCATAGTCGACGACTTCAATTTGTTTCCATGGGTGACGCGGCCCACGCTACCTCTTCAAGCCAGAGTCCAGGGTTTACTTGGGTTATTGAGAATGCTTTTGTGCCCGCCACGCTGCTCGTAAATCTCACCGACTCTGCTCATTTTACCGTCGCTCTCGTGGCCTCAAATATGATCAGCAAGGTACGCACACAGAGGATTACGCCGAGCTGCAGAGGGGCCGAAGAGCTACGTGGGGTGAAGCAAGAAGGTGTAGAAATGGACATGGGAGAGACGACTGGGAGACTGGATGCGAATATGCACCAGACATTGTATCGGAACGTGGTGGCGAAGAGCCAAGATGGTGTGGAATCAGTTTGGGGAAGTCCCTAATTGAGTTGATAACCATGAAAACCGTTTCTACGTTCTGAACCTGAAGTGATTTCCCGTTCTTCCTTTATCACATTACATAGACTTATTCGCTATCAAATCAGTGCAAAAGAGTTCTCAGGCTAGAATTCCATACAGTTGATATTCGAAACGTCCAAACGCACCGAGCACAGTACTCAAGATTTTAGTATTTTCAATATCATCTTCCTCTCACAAGAATCATCCCATGAAAATTGCCATCTTCCCCTTCAACAGCTGGGCTAGCATTCAACATCCCTTGCGCGCTCACTATGGGCTGATGACAGCAATGATCGCTCGCTCGCGTGAGCGTGCACTCTCCGAAATCTTATACCTTGTTTATCAAAGCTACAATGTTGTCTATAAGATTATGATTCTTGTATACTTGACTTTGATCGATGGATTCCAAGTTGGCGTCCTAATCACTCGACGCTTTGAGCGCGACAGTACAATAATGGCGGTTATTGGTCTCTCACGGTAGGAATTCTCTATGCATTCAGTATTGGATTCTGGGGCGGGTGTGCATTCGCGTATAGTGAGAGGGGTGGAGGAAGGGGAGTCTATTATTCTTGAGACTAGGTATGGTTTGTGGTAGGTTCGTTGGCTTTCTTGGGGGTTTCACTAGGAGCTTGCGACTAGGGGGGCCCCGATTAGGTCATGTTGCTGCTGAGTTTTTGGATTGGGGGTTGGGGATTGGGGGTTGGGGATTGGAGGGGATGGAGGGGATGTGCAGAGTAGGGTAGGTGGGGACAGGGTGTTATATTGTATATAAAGCATAACGTGAAGCGTAGAGGGGAAAGCTGTTTGGGGGGTGAGACATTAGTGTTATAGAGGGTTTAGAGTATAGTTGTGTGTGCTGGACTTCATGTGTGAGCTAGAATTTTTGATGGTGAGGCTAAGGGGATGGGTATTGTGCCGGGGCCTGTGAGCCTTTAGATGGTGGAAGGGTGGTATATATTGGGTTGTGTACTGTATTTTAAGATATCAGTGTGCGAATTTGCCCGGGGAGCGTGTCTCGTACTAGCCCATAGTGTCATTGTTGTTAGCGATCGTTATCTTATCCAAGGTTCAACGCTAGATGAAATATCGTCGACGGTTCGAATTGATCTTCCCCGGAACGCTACTTACACCTTCATTCTGCAAAGCTCATGAATAGTTCATTCTCCTTCAGTAGATCCATACAGCTTTGCCTCAACGTGACGAAAACCTCCAAACCCTTGCCGCTTCCACATCTCGAACCCGAATCTATCTCGGGCAGCACTGTGCATAATCCTGGGACTTTCTTAGTCTCAAATTGCAGTCTCTCGCCCTTCCCCTCTGCCAAGTGCTACCCCAATCGATATCTAGCCATTTGAACCCAGCCCAGGAGTTCACCACGACAAGGAATTCGGGCTAAGGGCCGGGCGCGGGGTTGAATCTGCTAATATCGGGGACCGAACTCAGTACGCCGATGAGTTCGCTCAGGTAGGTCGGATTACACGTTTGCATCTTGCGACGGAGATGGTAGGCGAATTCCGAGACGCTTTGTAAAGACAATGCCACTGTACTTAGGGGCGTAGCAATGCCGTTGTATACGGTGACCTTGCCGATGTAATCGGGTGGAAGCGGCGGCTCGGAATCTTTTCGCGAATTCGTGGCATAGAATATGCGAGGCTCGCGAACGGTTCTGCCGTCTCCTGTGAGCCTAGGACTGCCATCTTCTCAATCCACCGTGCACGTCCGGCTACATGGGTGGTAATGGCCGCTGCATGAACTCATTTAGGAGGCTCGAAGAGATCCACATCTAGCACGTTCTTAGCCTGGTGGTTCGAAATTCGGAAGGCTGGTGTTTCATGTTTGTCGGACCTTACATCCTGCACGAGACTTACGATGCCGAGGAGATCCCATTTTCATCCAAGATATTCTATACGCTATCGTGAACAGTCTGCCGGGCCCATCGTTGCCAACAGCAGCAGACAGAAACTGTCTGAAAGGCGCTAGAGAAAGGGAAATCATTATGAGAAAGGAGGAGACCCGCGCTTTGCTTGATATATACAAGCCTCGATGACTAATCAAGATAGCTCCACAATTTATCTCTACAACCGGCTTATCTCCTGCTTTCACCAAGAGCTCGAGACTGATTCCATCAATCTTCGGAAACAAAGTCGCCATGTTATCATGAAAAGTGGGGCTGTGGGCCCCTTGACTACAAGTTTCACGGCGTAGAGTCATTGTTTCCGTATCAGTCGTCCCCTTGCCACGCCTGATCATCCATAACGCGCCTGGAAGCTTCTCTTCGTCGGATTGTATTGCATTGGCTTACTTAAAATGAAAGGCTTGATGTCATCTGGTACCAGTCGACGCTTGATCACTGTGCCACGTCACTATGCGTTACCAAACGATAATCGACGATTGCCCGAGGACCGCTGAGGATTCCAAAACGAATTTCTAGAAATTTGCCATCATACGTGCGGTTAGAGTGTACAGCATTACTCTACGCCGACATCACCGAACAGCTACTCATTGCTTGTTTAATGTACACACTAGCAATCTTGGACACCCTGCGTTCGCTTGTGAGCCGGAAGCTTTGCAATCATATACTTCAGCAGGAACAAGGCTATATCCGGACAGTCAACGACCCTCCCACTACGCAAGGTTGCGAAGCCCTCGCGAATTGCTGCCAATCGCCAAGTTCAACCTCAAAGGTCACTACACCTGAGCCCTTTCGGTACGTGCGATGAGATTACGAATACCCTTGATCATCAACTGGTACAGCCTCGGATCATTCGGTAGCCTGTGAGCCCTCCCATGGTCCACCAGAGTGGCCAATTTTTCATTGCAAAGGTGGTATAGTGCCAGGACTCCAGATATCTGGCGATCATTGGATCCCATGATATGGCAAGTGGGGATCGTAATAATTTGGCCGCATTCATCTGCGAGGTAGAGCTCGGTACCATCGGAATTGTATGGAGGACCGCCGCTTATGAAAACAGCGCATCTTAATTGAGGTTGGATCTTCATTATCGCGCATTGCCTGAAATGGTCAACAATGAATGTCGCAGCAACCGTACCACCCTCCGAGTATCCAATAATCCCATCAAACGGTCCGTCCGTACGCATGACCTCGTTCAGTTGGTCCATCACAGACTGAATCCTATCAGAGCTCTTGGGCTGTAGTGCTTTGATCATGTCCCGGTATTTGTGCTCGGGTGTTGACGAATCCGTCTCGTTGTCGAAGTAGACCATGCAAGCTTCCTCGTCTGACACATTTTGCGACACTGATTCGATAAACCGACGATGAGGTGCAGGACCATGGAATTCCTCCTGATCGGAAGGGATAGCGACCTCGATTGTGCCGTGAATGAAGTGAAAAGAAGCAGTGCCGTCGTTCTCAAGATCGTTCACAATAGGCACTGTCTACGTCAGCAAGTTTCTCCAAGTGTGAGAGGGCCGTTCGTATACATATTGCCGTACGGAATACCTATGAAGGAATTAGTGAGGGCTTGGCTAAAGTGATTGAAACCTTCACTACCTCCGCGTTTGTACGCGCTCCGGCTAGGCAGAGAAACCTCATATTTTGTTAGGCGATGCTTACAGTCTCGTCAGGTGGTGTGCAATTCGATCTTGTGCGGACGATTCAGCTGAAATTGCGAGAAACGCAGGTAATTAGCACGCAGATTTGTAGGAAAGTAGGTCGTCACGTGTGTCTAGAGCGAAACATCGTAATCTGTCGGTCTTGCTCGTTCGAATGCAAACCTGTAGCGTCGAGGCGATTCGATGTATTCGTTTGTCCCGAACGTTGGTATTCCAATAGTACATATGCTGGAGAATCTCGGTAACGCACTCGACGACATCGCCAATCGCATAGCAGCCACGTCATATCTGCATGATAAACAAATGCCTCTCTTGGCCACATGTTCTAGAGCTTATGGAAGGTGGGACGGATCTCCGACGAGTGACCCTACATAGTCCCAATCGATCTCCAGCTCCGGAATAAGATACGACCAGAGGAAATCATGAAACACCAGAACTCGTTGTTTGCTTTCTCTACGTAAGAAGACAGTCATTGCTCCTACCACATAGCATTTACTGGCGCAAAGGCGATTGCCTAGCATCGAAGAGGAACACTCCAACTGTTCTCCCATCTGTCAACTCGAAACTGTAAGGGATACGTCTAACGTTATCCATCTTTGTGAATATCCAAATACCAGCAATTCTGACACCGCTCCTCGTGCAATCGACTTACAAATACAATCCCATCGGCTTCGAAATTCTTGCAGAGATGATTCCTGGCGTTCGCCAAGACGATGGCACCCCGTTACTTCATCACGCTGATGGAAATCCTATGCCAATCGCGATCATCGGTTTGGGTTGTCGTCTGCCCGCAGGAGCGACCAACGTCGAAAACTTCTGGGCAGAGATAGCTAATGGTGAAAGTGGCTGGGCACCACATCCAGCAAATCGTTATGACGCCAAAAAGTATTATCATCCTGATCCTGATAAGAAAGGAAGCTTCAATGCAAAGGGGGCACACTATCTTGAGGAAGATATCGCGCGTTTCGATCCTCAATTCTTCAATGTGACGGTTGCAGAAGCCATAGTACAGCTCCATTCTTCAATACAGCCATCTTCGAGACTAACGGTACCTTTGTAGGCAATGGACCCCCAGCAGCGTCATCTTCTAGAGGTCAGCTACGAGGCACTTGAGAATGCAGGGATTCCAATGCGTAAATTGGCCGGTACAAAGACCGGCGTTTTCGTTGGTGGCTCAAACTCCGACTATCGTACTCATATTTACCAAGATCTTGAAAATCTGCCCATGTTTGAGGCCACAGGTAATGAATCATCTTTACTCTCAAATCGATTATCTTACACCTACGATCTCAAGGGTCCAAGCTTGACCCTTGACACGGCTTGTTCCTCAAGCCTCTCGGCACTGCACACAGCTTTTCGCAGTCTGCAGACTGGGGAGTCATCTCTGGCTATTGTAGGGGGCTCTAACTTGAATATCAGACCGGAGCCGTTCATAAGTCTATCAACCACAAGGCAAGTCATGGCTGCCAGAACTCTATACCTCCAGCTAACTATCATGCAAGATTGTTGTCTCCTGACGGGCGCTCGTATGCCTTTGATGAACGAGCCACGGGTGGCTTCGGGCGTGGCGAGGGTACGGTTTGCATAATTCTGAAGCCATTGGATGCTGCATTGGAAGCTGGCGATCCCGTCAGAGCAATTGTGAGGAATACTGGCGTGAACCAAGATGGCAAAACAGCTGGAGTCACCATGCCCGACGGTAGTGCTCAGACCGCGTTGATGCAATACGTCTACACCTCAGCAGGACTCAACCCGACGGAGACAAGCTATGTAGAAGCCCACGGCACCGGAACGGCGACCGGCGATCCAATTGAAGCGAGTGCAATAGGAGAAGTGTTCCAGCGAAAGCCTCACAAAACCCCTGTTGTAGTAGGCTCACTCAAGTCTAATATCGGCCATCTGGAAGGTGCCAGTGGCGTTGCTTCGGTCCTCAAGATCACCTTGATGCTCGAGCGGAAGTTTATACTGCCAAATTTTGACTTCCGGAAGCCAAATGCGGTGATTCCGTTCGAGAAATGGAACATGAAGGTAAGCACTTCTTGTTGATACTTTCGCTCTTCATGTAAAGATACTCAACCTCTGACGGAGACTGAGCGTCTTAACGTCACATGGACGCGTCGCTTCAGCCCCAATACTCCACAATGTCAGATATTGTTGAATCTGCTAGCGCTACCTTCGCTTTAGCAACCTCGCGTTAAACGTCCTGTCGATGTTGATCACTTTAGGTTTCGTCCAAATTAGTACCGTGGGAGACGATCGGTATTCGGAGAGCATCGATCAATAACTTCGGCTTTGGAGGATCAAATGCTGTAAGCTTATTGCAAGATCACCCGGGAAACTTTGCCCTCATTGACGCTTTCGATAGCATATAATCATGGAGGAAAGTATTCCACCAAGTAGTTGCGATTCACCAATCAGCACCTCTTTGATCAATGGACACGCTCGTCTGAACGGACTTGCTAGCACCATCGACAGGATTATTCAGCAGCATGTTTATGTCTTCTCCGCCAATGATCGAGAATCTTTGGAGAGACAGATCTCCAAAGTAACGGTTTACGTGAAGGAGCGCCCTGTTATCTTGCATACAGATATGCTTGACTCTCTAGCTTTCACGCTCGGACAACGAAGATCGGTCCTGCCCTGGAAGTTGGCATTTTCAGCTCCTACCCCTGACGCACTGATTCGAAGTCTGACAGACCCTTTCCTCGCTCTCACCAAGTCAAGTGACCAGCCTAGGATCGGGTTTCTCTTCACCGGCCAAGGTTCGCAATGGGCTAATATGGGAAGGGAGTTGTTTCGGGCTTACCCTGTATATGCGTCAGCTATACGCAAGGCCGATGATGTTTTACGTTCTCTCGGTGCTTCATGGTCTTTGATCATCGAGATGGGGAAAGCAGAGGAAGTTTCAAACATCGACAGGCCTTACATCAGCCAGCCCGCTCGCACAGCTCTTCAGATCGCCTTGGTAGACTTACTTCGATCGTGGGGAGTCCGCTCTTGTAAAGTTGTGGGTCACTCGAGTGGCGAGATTGCTGCAGCCTACTCCGCAGGGATTCTGGATATGGAAGTCTGCATGGCTCTAGCATACTGGAGAGGTGTCGTTTCCACCACCCTGAGCGAAGACTTCAATATCGTTCGTGGGGGTATGATTGCAATTGGGGCCAGTCAAGATTTGACTCAGGCCCTGCTCGACGACTGTGTTCAAGGCAAGCTTGTCATCGCCTGCATCAACAGCCCTTCTAGCATGACTGTTTCCGGTGACGAAGCTGCAATTCTCGAGCTACAACATCTGGCCGATAAGAGATCAGTCTGGAACAGAAGACTTAAGATTGATGTCGCATATCATTCGCATCACATGCTCCGTGTTGCCGAGAAGTATGGGTCGCTCATTGGAGATGTGCATCCAAATGCAACGAACGCGGACAATTCGGCATTCTTTTCATCGTTGGCAGGCCGCCAGGTGAATACTTCGTCCTTGACTACGGCCTACTGGGTAGAGAATCTGACTTCACAAGTCCGATTTCGTGAGGCTTTGGAGCTTCTCTGTGTGCCAGAGGGTGGGGATAAGAAAATTGTTGACCTTCTTATTGAGGTTGGGGCTCACTCAGCACTGCAAGGTCCGGCGAGACAGGTGCTGGAATCATCGCAAGTCGACCTCAAAGATATCCAGTATTGCTCTTCTCTTATTCGTGGCGGGGACAGCATCACAGACATGCAGCGCTTGGCAGCTCGCCTATTCAAGGAAGGATGTCGAGTGGAGATGGGCGCTGTGAACTTCCCTGATCCAACGATGAAGCCTCCAAAGGTTTTAACGGACTTGCCCACCTATCAATGGAACCACTCAAGGAAATACTGGTACGACACTCGAGTCGATCGAGAAGGTCAATCTCAGCCCACACAACGCCACGACCTTCTGGGGAATCGCGTTCACGACTCCAGCATGTTGGAGCCCCAGTGGAAGAATATATTAAAAGCAGATAGTGTACCCTGGCTACGGGATCACAAGGTCGAAGGCCTTATTGTATTCCCTATGGCGGGTTACTTGTGCATGGCCATGGAAGCTTACAGACAACAGGCCGGCTGGAAGCAGGTCAAATATGACCGCATTATATTCAGCGAGATATCCGTTCATCAAGCTCTCCCTATT
>JAABUX010010877.1_pt1 | contig 10106 bp, 9 predicted proteins | sample 5561851 | NCBI WGS metagenome assembly JAABUX01 (sample SAMN10711883, study PRJNA513361) | rock metagenome | isolation source: Antarctica rocks | place: Antarctica: Victoria Land, Richard Nunatak red sandstone | collected 2016-01-03 | reverse complement strand
GACGCCTGGGTGCTCGCGCACATCGAAGTGCAAAGCCAGCAAGAAACACTATTCTGGCGAGAGATTCAAGAGTACGAGGAGGAGCGAACAATGCCGTACGTCACGAGCGTGGAACGCATCGGACTAGTAGTCTGTCAAGCGAACTATGGACAGTTGCCGTCCCCTGTTGCACGGCGATTGAACTGTCAAGACGGCGCTTGACAGACTACTAGCGAGAGGGCGCGAGGAAGGGCGCGAGGAAGGGCTGCGGGAGGCGTTGCGCCGGATCGCGCGGGCACGGTTCCCGATGGCGTCTGAGGCGCTGGACCGGCGCATCGCGGAGGCCGATCGCGCGGCGCTGGACCGGATGCTCGACCGCGTCAGCATCGTCCAAACCGCCGATGATCTCTAGCGCCTCCAATTGGCGCTAGCCGCCCATCCCAGCTACACTCCAACACGCCGCCATCGGCGCTATCAACACTATATGAAAGGCAATAGCCTGCTGAACGTCCTCGTCTTCGCTCAGTTGCTGCTCGGCGCGCGCGTGCTCACGCGTATGGCGCGCGGGATCGGGGCGCGCCGCATCCGCGTCGCCCCGGCCATAGCGGGGGATGATGGGGCCGTCGCGGTGATCGTGCCCGTATTGAACGAGGTGGATAGGCTGGGGCCGTGCCTCGATGGGCTGATCGGGCAAGGCCCTGAGGTACGCGAGATCGTCGTCGTGGACGGTGGCTCGCACGATGGGACACAGGAGCTTGTCCGCGCGTACAGCGCGCGCGATGGGCGCGTGCGTCTCGTGGACGCGAGTCCGGTACCCTCTGACTGGAACGGTAAAGCGTGGGGGTTGCAGGTCGGGCTGGAGCAGGCCGATCAGGGGGCGCCCTGGGTCCTGACGATCGACGCCGACGTGCGGCCCACACCGGAGTTGACGCGCTCGCTCCTGGCACACGCCTGGCGTGAGGGTGTCCCGGCGTTCAGCGTGGCCACGCTGCAGGAGGTGAGCGGGGCTCTCGAAGGGCTGCTGCACCCGGCTCTGCTGACGACGCTGGTCTACCGCTTTGGACCACCAGGCCGCGCCGCGCGGCGCGTGCGCGCTGTGCAGGCCAATGGGCAGTGCTTCCTGGCCCGGCGCGCCGCGCTGGAGCGCTGCCGCGCTTTCGCTGTCGCGCGCGCGTCCATCTGCGAAGATGTCACTATCGCCAGGACGCTCGTCGCCGCGGGCTATCCGGTAGGGTTCTACGAGGGGGAGGATCTGGTGTCGGTCGAGATGTACAGGGACTGGCGCGACGCCTGGCGCAATTGGCCGCGTTCACTGCCCATGCGCGACCAATACTCCGGCGTGTCCAGCGTCCTGGGGCTCTGCGAGGTGACCCTGGCGCAGGCCCTGCCGCTGCCCCTCTTCATACTGTTATTGATGCGGCTTATTACCCCTCACCCCCGCCCCATGGCTAACTGGTCCCTCGGCTGCGGCCGACGGTCCAGCGCGCTCTCCCTCAAGGGGCGAGGGGAGCATGTCGCGACGGGCGGCGCTTGTGTCAAGGGCTTCTCCCCCTCTCCCACGGTTAGGGAGAGGCGCGCTGGACCGTCGGACCCGCGGCTAGGGTCAGAGGGTCCAGTTAGCCATGGGCTGGGGGGTGAGGGACTCCTTGCGCTGGTTGTAAACGGCGCGCTTACCGCGGTGCGCCTGGGTGTGCTCGCGGGGACGGCGCGGGCCTACCGCCGTGTCCCGCCGACCTATTGGCTCTCGCCGCTCTGCGACCTGCCCGTCGCCCTGCGGCTCTGGCAGAGCTTGCTGCAGCGCCGCCACACCTGGCGGGGACGCGTACTCGTGAACGGAGGACTCCCGTGAGGCTCATCAAACCGCTCTTTTTGCTGCACTTGTTCGCGATGGCGTTCGGCCTCGCCGGCATCCTTATCGCGCTGCCGCACATGGGCTTGTGGGACAAGAACCCCGCGCTGGTGCAGGTCTACCAGTTCGGCATGAGCCACGGCGGCGCCACGCACATCCTGTTCGGGGCCGCGACGATGCTTGCGTTCGGCGTCTATGCCATCGGCTGGCGCCGCACCCTCGTCTTCTTCGCCATAGGCACGGTTCTGCCGCTGGGCGCCGAATTGCTCGGCACGAAGACGGGCTGGCCCTTCGGCGGCTACGCCTACACCGATTTTCTAGGCTTCAAGCTGGGCCACCGCGTCCCCTATAGCGTGCCGCTCTCCTGGTTTTACATGGGCTTCGCGTCGTACTTACTGGCCAGCGTCATCATCGGGGCGCGGTGCGTGCGCTTCGCCGCCCTGTGGTCGGTCCTGCTCGGCGCGTGGCTGCTCACCGCCTGGGACCTCGTGCTCGACCCGGCCATGGCCAGCCCGGCGATGGTCAACACGCTGCACCTACAGTTCTGGACCTGGCACGAGCACGGGTCGTACTTCGGGATGCCGCTACGCAACCTCGTTGGGTGGTTCGGGACCGGCCTCGCCTTCATCACCTTGAGCCGCATCCCCTTCCACGGCGAGCCGGGTCCACAACGCATCCCCACTTGGCTGCCCTTCGGCGTCTACGTCGCCAACGTCGTGTGGGCGATGGCGCTTAGCCTCGGTGTGGGCCTGTGGCCGACCGCCCTGGCCGCGGTCGTGTTCAGCCTCTTGCCGGCCTGCCTGGCCCTGTTTCCGCCCGACCACGGCCGGCCGGCAGGCGTCGCGGCGCGCGCGGAGACCGCGCCGTTTAGGCCCGGAGCGCGGCGAACCTTGCCGGGACGGTAACGCACGATACCGGCTTTGTGTCTGGTCTGGTGTTGTGCTATTGTAGCCACTAAGTGGTCCATCCGGCAAGTAGGGATCGGTTTTTCAGCCACGCGGATACAGGTCCGATACGCATCTCTACGCGTAAAATCCAGTCGTTGTACCTGCCGGAACGGCACATGCGCCTGATAGTGATTTACCCGATGGACCACTTAGCGCGCACATATTCGGCGACGACGGGCCGCGCGGTGCAGCGGGCGATGGTCGAGGGCAGCCCGCATCTTCATGAGCGCAAGGCGTGGCATATCGACGATTACACACGCCGAACGGTGCGCAAGGCGTGGGAGAGCCTGGGCCGCGAACCCGAGCCGTGGATGCGCGCGGAGAAGGACCGCGACGGCAGCCAGGGGCACGGGGCGGATTGCGATGATCTGCGCAGCCGGGCGCGCCGTCGGGACGTATCCGCTCGGCGTCGGCTTCCGCGCCCAGCTCGTGCTCGACCCGCGCGCCAACCGCGTCGTGGCGCTCCTGGATGGCGGGGCCGCGCCGGCCGGCCCGGCCCCCTGGGGCTGGCTCCCCGCGGGGGCGCGTCACCATATCCCCTTCCTCCTGCCCCCACCGGCGGGGACTACGCTCCATCCGGCCAGCGCGACGATCTTCGACACGGCGCGCCTCTAGGCCCGCCGGCGTCCAGCGGCCGCCAGCAGCCGCGCCAGGGCCACAGGGACAAAATCCACTACGCCCCCTAGCGCCTGCTAGCAGCCACGTCAGCGCCCCCAGGGACGTCCACGGCCACTACGATGCCCGTTAGGGGACCACCCCCGCCGCCGCACGCGCGGGACTGTGCGCCCATCAGAGCGCCGCCCGTCAGGGTGTAAGGCGTGACGTTAAGCATGCCATTGGTCACACTTGATTGTATGCATTGACTGTCGGTAACCAGTGTTCCCTTACGTTGGCACTGGCTGTCCCCTCAATGCGCCAGCCGACCGGCACCGCTTCCTCTGAGGGCACGCCGGCACCACTCGTCTCCTGGACCGCCGGCGTCGATCATAAGAAGGAGTTATCATTAAGCTGGACTTGTCCTCATGACAGGATACTGTTGGTAAATGCGCTTTTAGCCCGCTTTGTCTGCTGAACCTACGTCTGACTCCCTGTCGGCTGTCCGCTAGAATAGGCCCCGCGCAAGGATTTACCAACAGTATCCTGTCATAGAGAAGCTTGATGGTGAGTATATTATTCCTATGCGCGTAGTGTAAGTGCCCGTTGGGTAATTGTCGCCCTCGGTCCTCAATAAACTGCCTTAGAAGGGGCCAGATTCAAGCGCCGCAGTGAGCCCACCTTTCAAACGCCGAACACGGCGCATTCCCTGGCATCAAGCTAACGATGGTGAGCAGTGAGCAGATGCTGTTCGCCTTGATGTAGGAATGATACTGGCCGAACTAGGATAAAACGAGTTGAACTCTATCCCTCCTGAGCACGTACGGTGTCGTCGATCGACAGCGCATCGTTGCTTCATCGTCGCGTTCGTGGTGTTCGTGGTGCTGGTTGCGCTCTATGGACTTGCAGGCGGCTTCGCTCCCACCAACTCGGTCCTGGTGAACGCCTCGCTGAATCAGCCTATCAGTCCGGATGCGATGGTCGTTGATGCGGCGACTAGTCGCATCTTCATCGCAACCGCCGGGCTGTATGTCTCCTCTCCCGGCACGCGCGGCCCACCGCCCAGCCGCCTCAACATCTTCGACACCAGGACTGGCGCTCTCCGGCGGGTCAGGGCCTTCGGGACAGGTCTTGCCGTCCTGGCTCTCGACGAGCGCGCCGGGCGCGTTTTCCTGGCGGACGGCAGCGTGACGCGGCTCGATGGTGGGACCGTGTACGCGCTCGCTGCGACGACAGGCGATGCCCGTCGCTCCGCCCCTATCCCCATGGCGCCCATTGCAATAGGTGTGGACCCGCGCACGAACCGCCTCTTCGTGGCTGGCGAGGGGGCGCGGGTGTGTACGCGGGCGGGATGCTCTGCCCGCCCCCCAGTTGTCCAGGTCTTCGACGCGCGGGCCCTACGCCTCTTGCGGACGACACCTATAGGGCCATCCCCGCGGCGTGTCATCGTCGACGCGGGGAGCGGGCGCATCTTCGTGACGGGCGCGCAGGGCGTGGATATCCTCGATGCGACGACGGGGCGGGCCATCGCCGTCGTGCCCAATGTGCTCGACATTTTGACCATAGATCAGCACACTCATCGCGTCTTCGCGATGGACGCACGCGGCCATGTGCGCATGCTCGACGACTTGGATGGGCGTTCCCTCGGCATGGTCCGCTTCCGCGGTATGCCTCCCTTCAGCGAGGGGAATCCGGCGGCGACGGACGATGTCACCGGGAACGTCCTCATCCTCGACAGCGGCAGAAGGACGCTCGGGGGACCCCTCGTGCGGCCTGGTGGGGTGGGGATCGTCGACGGGGCCGACGGGCATATCGTGCGTACCATACGGCTCGGCCGGATCGGGACATCCCCATCGGCCATCGTCGTCGACCCAGCGGGGCAGCACGCCTTCATCGCGGATATGTTCGCCAACACCGTGAGCATACTGGACACGCGCCAGGGGCGCGTGCAGCGCGCGATCCCAGTGGGTTACGCTCCCGAGTACCTCGTCCTCGACGGGCGAACGGGTCACCTAGCCGTCGAGGAGGTGGGCGCTAACTCCAAGCAGCCCGATGTCTGGGCGTGGATCCCCCCAGCGCTACGCTCAGTGTTGCCTTTCGTCCCCCATCAACGCCCCTCGGCGCCAACAATGCTCCCGTCGGCTAACGTGACCGTGCTCGACCCGATACACCATTGATTGACTGTCCATCGTGCGATGGACCCGGTATCAGGTCTTACCTTCAAATCCACCCCCCACGCGCCGCGCCCCGTCCGGTGCTATCGGACGGGGCGCGGCGCGTGGGGGGCCCGGGACCCGGTGGATATCCGCCTGGGTTAGCGTAGCGCGCCCGGCCCCGCGCTCGTCAGTTCCTGCTGCAGGCGCGCAGCTACGTCGGGATGAGCCCGCCCGTCGACCAGGGTGCCGACGACAGAGAAGAACTCGTCGCGCGACATGCCATCCCCCGTCAGGCGTACGCGCACCCCCCCCTGGGCGAAGTCGACGACGCGCGACACCTGCGACGAGCCCTGCGTCGGCGCCTCATAGTATTGCCCCTGCACCGTTGTCCCCGCCACGGAGAGGGAAACGGCCTGCGCGTTTTGTGTCGCCACGAGAGGTTTCGCCAGCCCACCAAGCTCATCCGACGCCGTCGCCAAGCCATGATCCGTCGTCAGGATCGACACATAGAACGCTCGAGCGTCGGCCTGATACGCCGAGTTCAGCATGGCGTCGTGCGGGGACCCGGTGTAGCGCATATCGCGCAGCGTCAGGCCCAAAGGATCGCCCTGGAGTACCAGGCCCGGCCGAGTGGCGTAAACGAGCAACTGGGACACAGAACGGGTCCCGCTCGTTCAGCAAGCCCTGGATGTAGGTGCCGGACGCGCAGGCATTTCGCGTCGCGGCGATCGTGCTGCTACTACCATTGCCCAGGCTACCCGGCCCCGCGACCCTTGTCTGACCGCTGCAAGCGAACGCGAGCGGCATGTGGACGACTGCCCCTATGGCAGGCACCACGGCCGCGTTAATCACCGCCGCGAACACGACCGATCGTATCATACGCCGACGCATGTCTACCTCCTTACTTACGTTGAATTACGGATATCCTGCCCGACCCTCCGAGATGGCTCGCGCCTTCTGATTATGGCAACCATGTTGCGCCGTGCCTTCATACTGTCGTCGGCCTTAGCAAGCCGATGTGCTGACATGACCGAAGGCTTTGGGGATTGCTGAATAGGCTACTTTCATAGCTACAACGAACTTCAAAGTAGTAATTACCTCCTTCGTGCTATCTACTCCCCGCTGGCTGCGGCCGTCAGTCACCGACTGGGCATATCCCTACTGTAAGCCCAAAGGTGCCCCACCGTCTGTACTATTCCGCTCATTTTTCGAGACCGCTTCCGCTCAATTTTTTGATCGGTTCCGCTCACCGATGTGAGACGTTCCGATCAGCGTTGACGGTCCGCAAGGTACCCATAGCGTCGTCCACGGGCACAAATCCCAGCCGTCCCGCCTGCCAACACAGTGCGTTAGTCGTACGCACGCCAAACGTGGCGCGCAGCCTGGTCATCACCCGCCGCACCGTGATGCCACTCAGGTGCATCACGGCGGCGATCTCGGACTGCGTCCAACCGCCGACCAGCAGCGAGAGCACAGCCCGCTCATCGTCGGTCAGAATCGGCTCGTCATTGCGCGACCGCTGGCGGCGCTCCGGCGCGGCCAGCAACTCCTCCAGGACCGCCCGATGCCCGGCCAGCACATCATCTTCTCGCACGACCGCCAGGCAACGCGCGACTGTTTCCCCGTCCAATCCTTCCCACAGCAAGTAACCGCGTGTTCCCTGCTCTATGAGTTGCAGCAACGTGTCCCGGTGCAGCATGTCTTTCGTACCGACCACCACGACGCGGCTCGGCGGACTGGCGCGGTGCACCTGACGGACGAGCGGGACGAGACCTATGCCGCCCACGGCGGCGTCGATGACGACATGGTCGGGGTGCTGGTCCGCGACGACCCGTATGATCTCGGTGGCCTGCTGCATGTCGGCCAGTACGCACAGGTCGGGTTCCGCTTGCAAGAGCGCCCGGAGACCCGTCCATTGACAGGTGACATGATCCGCACTGATGAGCAAAACGCTGGATTGAATAGGTTGCATCTGTCTCGCCTTTCTTGCAGCGGCTAGGGTGACATCCTCTGCGTCGAGGGCTCCGCTGCATGTCCCTTACTGTATAGGTCCCGCAGGACGCGCTTTTGAGACATGCATTTGTGAGATACATCCGGTGTTTTTTGCGCGGTATGTCCATACGGCCTATAGTGGGAGCAGGCATCCCCCCCATGGCCTGCGCGCGAGGACGACCGGTCGATGATGACCACGCACGGCGAGGACGAGGCGCCGGACCGCACGCTCGTCGCCGCCGCCCAGGCCGGCGACGGCGCGGCCTTCCTGCGCCTGGTGGCGCGCTACCGCGCCCGGCTCGAAGCGACCTTGCGCGACGTGGGGGACCCCGCCCGCGCCGCCGACCTCGCCCAGGACGCCATCGACGCGGCGTACGACGAGCTCGCCGACCTGCGCGACCCCGATGAGTTCTATCCGTGGCTGCGCCGCATCGCCACCAACCGCATGCTCAAGGACATCCGCTGGCAGGGGCGACGGCAAGCGGCGCTCGACCGGCTGCGCCACCATATACCGCGCGCCGCGGACCCCCTCGTGCGCGTGCTGATCCGCGAAACCGCCGCGGAGTTGAGCCGTGCGCTCCGCACCGTGTTGGTCTTACACGACGAACTGGGCTACTCGATCCCCGAGATCGGCCGCCCACCTCGGCATCAGCGAGGACGCCACCAGGAAGCGCCTGACGCGCGCCCGCGAGGAGTTCCGGAGGCGGTATGCTGATAAGATAAGTAGCTGAGGAAATGAACAAAGGGGGTGCCTTGATGCGGGAGGCGGCGACAGCCACGGCGCACGACTTCACGCTGGACGAGTTGCAGGCGTATGACGAGGGGACGTTGGCCCCGGAACGGGGAGCGGTCGTGGCGGCGCATCTCGCCGCCGGCTGCGTGGCCTGCCGCGCCTGGATCGCCACCTCCCACGAGGTCGGACGCCTGCTCCACGCCGGCGCCGGCGCGCACCTGGACGGCCCCGATGCATTCCTGCGTGATACGCCCTACACGCGCGCCCGGCGCTGGCTGCGCCGGCGTCTGCGCCCCCGGCGGTTTGTCGTGCTGCTCGTCGCCCTGCCGCTCAAGGGGCGCCTGGTGCGCCACCTGTTCCGCACGCCGCAGACGTGGGAAGCGCGCCTGAGCGCGATCGTGTCCTTGGTGGCCCTCACCGTGGCCACGCTGCGCTTCGTGTTCGCGCGCCCCTCCTGGCCGGCGTTCGACGCCACGGCGCGCCGGGGCGATGTGGGCGGTAACGGGGACAGGGCGAGGGGACGCCGATGACTGACGGCCAGGGCGCTGAACTGGACCGGCCCAACGCGGCACGGATCTACGACTACCTCCTCGGCGGCGCGCAGAACTTCACGGCCGATCGCGCCACCGCCGAGCACGTCCTCGACAACTATCCCGACGCCGCCCTGGCCGCGCGCGCCAACCGCGCCTTCCTGCGCCGTGCCGTCGCCTACCTGGCCGGCCAGGGCATCGCCCAATTCCTCGACATCGGCTCCGGCGTTCCAGCAACCCGACAATCGCACGGCCGCGCGCGGATCGCGGCGCTGTTCGAGGGCCTGGACGTGGTGGAGCCGGGCATTGTCCTGACGCCCCTGTGGCGACCGGACGCCGCGCACGACCCGCTCGCGGACGCGCCCGTCCGCGCGGGCATCCTCGCTGGCGTCGGGCGCAAGCTCTAGCCCCACCACACGCCTGTCGCCCTCTGCCCCCGACGCCCTCATGATGGACTTGGAGAAAACATTAGTAGACTGTCGGGTAAACTTTGGTGAGTTGGCGCCGGCGGTCCCAGTAGGTACGCGCGAACTGTCTATGTCAGCCTTGACAGGCTACTAGAGCGCTAAGGTCCAAGGAGGGCCATTATGATGCAGCATCAACCCCAAGCCATCACTGTCGACATCGACGTCCCGGCGCGGATGCGCGATGGGACGCTCCTGCGCGCCAATATCTATCGACTGGCCGGCGAGGGGCGCTGGCCGGTGCTGCTCACGCGTCTCCCCTACGGCAAAGACCTGCCGCTCGGCGGTTCGGTCCTCGATCCTGTCCAGGCGGCCCGCCGTGGCTACGTGGTGATCGTGCAGGACACGCGCGGGTGCGGCGCCTCGGATGGTGACTGGCATCCCTTCCGGGCCGAGACGGACGACAGCGTCGACACCATCGCCTGGGCGGCCGATCTGCCGTTTTCCGACGGCCAGGTTGGTATGTACGGCGCCTCCTACTTTGGCTACACGCAGTGGTCCGCGGCGGTCGAGCAACCGCCCGCGCTCAAGGCGATGGTTCCCTTCATCACCTGGGCCGACCCCTTGAACGGCTTGGTATATAGAGGCGGCGCCTTCGAGCTCGGCCTCGGTGCGAGCTGGAACCTTATGATGGGCCTCGGCCAGCTGTTCCGCCGGCATGGCCGGGACCCACGCGCGCTCGGTCCGGCGCTCATGGCGTGGGCCCATGAATCCGACGCGCTCGGCACGACCGGTTACGCCGCGTTGCCACTCGCGGAGTTCGCCCCGCTGCGACGGCAAGAGGTCGCCCCCGCCTTCTTCGACTGGATGGGGGCGCCGCTGGACCGTACTCAGGAACCCTATTCATACCTCACGATCCTGG
>JAABUX010010876.1_pt1 | contig 10106 bp, 19 predicted proteins | sample 5561851 | NCBI WGS metagenome assembly JAABUX01 (sample SAMN10711883, study PRJNA513361) | rock metagenome | isolation source: Antarctica rocks | place: Antarctica: Victoria Land, Richard Nunatak red sandstone | collected 2016-01-03 | reverse complement strand
CTACATCGAGAGCGAAGGCCTTGCAGAGGCCCTGGCTGCAAGGCTCACGGCGGTGGAGCCTCATAATCTCAAGGCATGCGCATTGGCTCAAACGACCGGCTGCCACGCTCCTGTCGTTACCAAGGCATGTCGAGGACACACCGACAGCACCTGCTCCACGAGCGACGTGTCCGAGCCTGTTGCTGCTGCGCTGATGCATCAAGCCGCCGCCGTCACCTCTCAGCAGCCACAGCAGGAGCATCCGTCGTGACGCCAGAGCGCACGAACGAGCCCTGCAACGCCGTCGCCGAAACTGCCTGGCGGCTCAAGGGACGCCGTCGCCTTGCAGGCGCTCATGGCGCGCCTGAATCCCAGCGAGGAGCCGCGCGTCAGCTTCGCAGCGTTCTCCGCCGGCCTGCACGGCTGGCTGACGGAGCATGCCGCGCCGGCTCAGCCGTCCCCCGCGGCCAGCCAGGAGTCAGAGGAATGCGCGTACCATCACGAGAACGACGACAAGGAGAACATGTCGAGCCCATCGCCGCTGCGGGAACTGGCGGCCGACCAGAACCAGCAGCGCTCGCCTCCCCGCACAAGCCCCGGCAAGCAGCTGCTGCAGCAGGTCCGTGGCGGATAGACTATGTACTGATGCTGATTAGCAGCTTGCACCTTTGCATTAAACGAGCTAAAATAGATCGTGTGCGACTGCACGGCACAAACACGGCAAGTCTTTGCTTGTTTCATTAGTGCCTTGATGTACCAATATATGATAATTACTTGAGGAGGTCTCTGCAGCTGTACTACCACTCCCGCAGGTGTGCGAACAGCTGAAGGCGCAGATCGCGGCGAAGCAGGCAGAGCTGGACACGTCCAAAGCCACCATCCTGTCCCTGCTGGAGGGAGGTGGCGGCGAGGCAAGCGCAACCGCTGCGCCGGATCCGCCGACCCACAGCCTGGTCGCGTCCAGCCTCGGCACAGCCACCTCTGTGAGCACGTAGGACTGTACCGCGGATGCATTGACTCGTGTGCTGTGTGCGCTTGCGTGAGTTCGATGGCAGGCAAGGTCGAAGCAGGTGTGTAGTGCGTTTGACAGTGCTTGGGACTGTGGCGATGTGACTTGCTTGCCTGGCATCAGCGTTGTGCCGCCGTCCTGCATAGCCGCTGAGCCAACCACACAGCATGCACTTCATGCTCATGCGCCTTCTTGCGTACGCTGTCTCATTTCGCAGATCGGCCAGTCAACGTACGTGCCTCATGTAGTATAGTCACTGAGAAAACTCTTGGTCCGCTTGCAGGAGGCGAGGGCGGCGCCCGACGATGGGCACCACCTGCAGGTCCTGTCGGACCAGGCGCAGCAACTGCGCAGCCGCGACAAGATTATCTCGGAGATGCGCAGCCGCCAGCAGGGCCTCACGGGTGCGCACGCCGACCGCCGACCGGCCGATCTCTGCTGCGCTGTCCCGCAGTTCGTGAGCAAGCACGGCCTTGTCTGAGTAATAGGGGCCCGAACCAGCGGTCGGCATCAGACTGCGCCTATCGCATGGATGCGAGTGAGTTGCATGGTAGCCTCTGTGCATCATGCAGCGCCTCGAGGAGATCATGGCTGAAGATTTCGTCAATGGATCAGGCACTGATCCGAGCTCTTTTACGCTCACTTACTGATACATTGTTGCCGCAGAGGAGATCGAGGACTTGACGCAGGAGAACAGGCGGCTGACGGCCCAGGTCAAGGCCGACCGCCGCCTGCGCGAGCAGCACGCGTCGCTGCTGGCCAAGAGCAAAGCCGCACGCGAGCAGGCCGCCGCGCAGGCAGCACGCGCGACTACGCTCGAGGAGGAGCTTGCACAGCTCAATGCAAAGGTACGCAACTGCCCGTGCACAGCAGGGGCGCTCAAGAGGAGCACACGTGAGCAACCTGCGAGCTTCCATTGCACGACCGCCATGATTGACGGCGGGCGCCTGCTCTTGCCATCCCATGTGGAATATTAGCCGCAACACATGCCACAGGCGGCCCAAGTATGAAGGTGTCCGCAGGTCAAGCACGAGCAGAGCAAGAACAGCTTTTCGAAGGAGCAGCGCCGCGTCTGGCAGGACAAGTGCGCCTTGGGCTCTTTGGCCTTTCGCCTGGCTTCATGCTGCAGCACCAAGGTTCAATGCGGTGGTTGATCTCAGCTCGTGGTCTGACGTACGCACTGCACACCGCAGGCTAGCCGCCAAGGAGGCAATGCTGACGAGACTAGGCGCGACGCTTACAGCGCTTCACGAGCAGCATACGGCGCTCACCCAGGTGAGCATGGCCCGACGATGACATGTTCGTGATGCTGCTCAGCTCAGCCTGTGCGATCGTATCGATGTAGGGTACTCCCAGTCAATCAGCTGACCTAGGTGTATAATGACTGCAACACTTTACGATGCATGCAGAGTGTGGTGGACTCGGCGGCGAGCGCGCGGGGCATGACGGCCGCGGCGGCCGCCAGGGCGGCGTCCCTCCGGGACGCCCACGCCAGCGTGGAGCGGCTGACGGAGCAGATGGACGGCATGGAGGCGCGCTGCACTGAAATGGGCAGCCAGCTGACCGGCGAGAGGAGCGCGCGCCAGGTGGTCACCGGAACCCTTGCGCGGTACCTAGTGCCTTCTTTTATGAAAGTGCAGACCGACCGCGTAAGACAAGTGCGCGAGCCAGCCAGCGAGCTGGCCACTAGCGGCTGTCGCCACAAGTCTGCATAGGGGCAATGAGAGGGATTCGACTTGCTTGCGAGGCCTTCATGGTCACGGATTCCCAAGTCATCAACTGATGGTGCTCAGAGCGCAGCACCATTGATTGTCGCCTGGAGGGCAACACAGCAAGGCCCCCATCGCCTGCGCCTACCTGAGTGCGCTTACGCAAGCAAGCCCAGGCTCACAAAGTTTTCCATGGCGTACAGGCCGCCCGGACGGCGGCGGAGGACGCCCAGCGGCAGCTGCTGGAGCTGCAGAGCGCGGCGGGGCTGCGCGACGTCAAGGCGCGGGCGTCGCAGGCGGACTACTGGCGGTCCAAGTTCGAGGCGTCGCTGGCGCAGGCCGCCCGTGAGCGCAACGCCGCCGCCCTGAAGGTCCAGAGAGGTGCCGCCCGAGCCTGCGGCCAAGGCAGCATACTGACACGCCTCGACTTTGTTGCTGGCCGTGCTGTGTGAAAGGCATGACGAAGGGTCCGCTTTGCCTTTCAGCTTTGCGAGCTTGTCTTGATGTCGACGTCTTGTGTTGGGCACCGGATCCATTCATCAATGCTGCCAGCTGGCTTGCAGCATGGCCTATGTTTATCGCTCCTGCCTGACAGGTCATCGACGTGCTGCTGTGCAGTGTCCCACGAGTACGCGCAGCTGCAGAAGCAGCTGCTGGCGGCGAACCAGGAGGTCGCGCTGTCGGCGTCGCTGGTGCACCAGCTCACTGCGGACGCCGGCGACGCGCCGCCGAGTGCGCCGCCGTCGCAGACAGAGCAAGGACCTCCGGAGCCGGCGCATGGTGACGACGCGGCGCCGAGCGCGGGGTGGCTCGCGCTGTCGCGGAGCTGGGACCAGGGCAAGCTGGCAGCCAAGGTGCCTATCGCCGTTAGTTCGCGGCACCAGCCGCCAATGTGAGATGCACTGCATGACGAAAGAGATCTCAAGCATTGCCTGCCATGTCACCACGGATCGTCTCAGCTATGGCGAGCTGCTGCATGGACCGCATACTTCAAGTCATCAGTTTGGCACAGGCACACAGCGAGCCCGAACGGCAGCAGCGTGCTGATGCGCTGGCGGCCGAAGTCGCCAGCATCCGCCAGCGCATTAGCAAGCTCCGCAACAGCTACGCCGGAGAAGAGGTCTTGGAGACGATCATTTGACTATGAGGACGGTGTGGGCTCAAAACCTGCTGTTGCAAACATAGCAGCTTGGATTCACATCCTGTCAACGGACTCCGTGTCGTTGAGTCGTTTAGTTGCATCCGCACGATGCCACGCCAGTGCATCAGTAGGAGAGGTGCCTACGAGATGACCTGAAAGCAGAAAGATGGTGTGAAGCATGGTGCAGGGAGCCTCATGTGCACGCTTTCGATCGAGTCAGGACTGCCTGTTATGAACAAAGATAGGAACGAAAAGGCTCTGATGGTCAAGGACTTGAACGTGCGTCATGCACCGCAAAACGGCGGCTTGTGTGTGTCCGCTGCTGGGGCTTCACACAGCAAAGACGGGCGGTGGCGCTGTGCCGCGCAGCGCACCACATGTGCATCACTGCATGACGTGAGGCTGCACAACACGGCAGCCGTGCGTCGCTTAGGGGGCTGCATCTATAATTGCTGGATCGGGATCGCGGAGCAAACGCAGTAGGGTTCGGTCGAGAATCGCAGGGTTTATCTCGCCGGATAAGAGCCGATATGACCCGGCGTGGATCTGCGCAGAGCAACTTAGCACGATGCAGACCATGCAGGTGCCCAAGGCAGGCTGCTCCCAGGTGCTGAGGCCCACGCCGGCAGCGAAGGTTCTGTCGGTGGTCCGCACCCCCTGGTGCGCATTTGACTGGGTTTGCCGGTCTCGTTACACTTCTCGGTACCCCTAAGGCACCCCCTTGTACTAACGCGGTGGTGTTCGCTGTCTGCTCGCAGCGCCTCGCGCAAGCAGGTCGTCGTCCAGGCCGGTCTCCAGGAGGCGGGCAAGGCGGCCCTTGCCGGCGTCGCAGCAGCCGTGATCGCCGCGGTGAGGACTCCACGTTGGCACTGGCGACACATCTCTAGTCGCATCGCGCTCAGTAATCAGTGTGAAATCTCGCGCTGGATTTCAGCCCGGCACCCCCTCCTTTTCTGCATGGTGTCCTCGAGCCATGTCAGCCCTTGAGCTGATCATCTCAACTGACGCGACGGGTGCGATGGGCGCGCAGGCACCAGCACAGGCCATCTCCTACGATGACCTCCAGGGCCTCACCTACCTCCAGGTTCGCTCCTTTCCCACATGACTTCTGTGGCCGCCGCTCCAGTGCAAGACACATCATATAAGCGCGGTTGACTACGAAGACCAGCAAAGGTGCTGACGCACATGTTGAACTGCAGGTGAAGGGCTCCGGCATCGCCAACACGTGCCCAGTGATCGAGGGCGGCTCCTCGAACCTGAAGGACCTGAAGGCAGGCAACTACAAGATCCAGAAGTTCTGCATGGAGCCGACCAGCTTCAAGGTGAAGGAGGAGAGCCAGTTCAAGGGCGGCGACGCGGACTTCGCGCCCACCAAGCTCATGACGCGCCTCACCTACACCCTCGACGAGGTGCGCATTTGTCGGGCTGCCCTCTCAATATCAGCAAGTTGTGCGGCCCGCCGTGCGGGACAAAGGCGCCTGGCTTGGATGTTGCAATGACAGCTCAAAGCCTGCCATCACGCCGCAGCTGCTTCGTCATGCTGCGGAATGCGCCTCTCCTGGGAGGGCACATGGCTCAATGCAAGACATCCCTGCCAAATACCTGTGCTATCAGCCGTGCAGAACCGAGCGTGCCTTCGCCTGTTCCCTGGGCTGCAGCTTATGACTCTGTCCGCGATCTTTTTCCACGCAGATCAGCGGGCAGTTCAACGTGGACGGCAGCGGCAACGTGGACTTCATCGAGGAGGACGGCATTGACTACGCGGCGGTGACGGTGCAGCTGGCGGGTGGCGAGCGCGTGCCGTTCTTGTTCACCATCAAGGAGCTGACGGCCAAGGGCAACCTGGACGGCTTCGGCGGCGACTTCCTGGTGCCCAGCTACCGGGGATCCTCCTTCCTGGACCCCAAGGTGCGGCGCCTTCCTGCGACAGTTCAGGCTCTGGTTTTGACCGCGTTGGCTTCACTGACTGAAGGCTTACTTTGCAGATGCGCATCTTCTTCCGGCTCCTGCACGATGCACTCGCTGTGATAGCGCGCGGGACAGTACTCCTGCTCGGATCGGCTACACGGCCCAGGTTGTAGTTCACAAGTGTTTCGCAACATGACTCTGTGATGAGAGTGATGGGGCACCCCTGCAGGGCCGAGGTGGCTCCACCGGCTACGACAACGCCGTCGCGCTGCCGGGCCGGTCCGACGCTGAGGAGCTGGCCAAGGAGAACAACAAGAGCACCAAGCCCCTGAAGGGCCAGGCCGTGTTCTCCGTTGCCAAGGTGCGCGCTGTCATGGAACCTCCTTTGTTGACAGAGTACAATGAACTCGGTTTCCCTCCCGATCATACCAGCAGGTTCCGTGCATCCGGACTTGTCTCACCGTCGAGATACACAAGGCGTCCGTAGCGTCCTCGGTCTTTGTCCGCATGCCTGTGCCGCGCTGCAAATCTGACTCCCATCACACGATCCTGGGGTGCCCATGCTTTGGTGCCCGGCATAGGTGGACCCTGAGACTAACGAGATCGCCGGCGTGTTCGAGAGCATCCAGCCCTCCGACACTGACCTGGGCTCCAAGGCCCCCAAGGACGTGAAGATCACCGGCCTGTGGTACGGCCAGCTGTCATAGACGGCAAATGGCTCGGACCGCAGCACATGCTGGCGCGGCGGGATGGGACGCGAAGGCTGCTCGCGCTCGGCGGTCACCCTCTCACGGAGCGTCAGCAGTGTTTCAGCATGCATCTTCGGGTTATGTAGGCACAGGTGGTCATGTCGCCAGCTAGAGGCTCGGGCGCCGCACGTTTGTATCCTGCGAACACGTTGACACTTCGTAGCAAGGCTTGTGTCGTTGCTGCGAAAGATGACTCAGATGGGAAAACCTGACGTGCTGGCTCAAGCCGTCGTCTGCAGACATAGCTCCGCCACTTGTCCTCATACTGCGGCTTGCCTTGCATGTACGCCCCAACGGCCCTCAGTGCGCCACGCCGTGCCGAAGTACTCCTCAAGCACAACGCCATCGCGCACAGCCCCGCAGAGCCCCCGCGCACGGGGCCAGGGCTTGCCTGCAGCTCTGCCTCTGTGCCCTGGCAAGCGACTCCGTGCCAGCTGCCGGGTTAGCTGAAGGTCGGCGTTACTATGCTCACTTATTGCGATCGCCATATGAACGGCTTATATGCGATATCTATGAGATGATCAGATGGCCCCTCATGGCCATTGCTTGTAAATCAGTCCGTGGCCGATCGTGTCTAGCGACGATGGCACAGTGTGCACATTTGCTGGGAGCCGGTCCATGTGCTCGAACTAACCTGCCGCGCAGCCCTCGTGCAGCTCGCACGATGTGCGGCGCAGCAGCAGCTCCAATACGCAACACCTGGTCGCTCGGCAACTATGGGACACACGGCAGCTTCAACCACAGCGTTGCGGGCCCGGTGATCGAGATGCTGCAACCGCGCCGAGGCAAGCAAGTAGCCACACACTTGCCGCTGTCAACCTCTGCCGCCGCCCGAGTCTGCGGAGTAAAGTCCACCGGGCGTAGTGCTGCACCGAGTCTGCGCTGGCTACAAGCTGGTCTACAGCTCAGGAATCTTGTGTATGCTGCTGGTGCTGTCGACTCAATCCGGCAGTGAGGCTGCATCGCCGGGAAAGTTTTCGTTGATTCCGGGAAGTCTGAGCTGGTTGATGGACGGGAGCAGGCGAGCGGGTGCTGGACCTCGGCTGCGGCGACGGCGTCGTGACGCGGCAGTTGCTGGCCGCCGGCTGCGAGGTGGTCGGCGTCGACAGCTCGCCGGAGCTGCTGGAGTCTGCCGTCGGCCTGGGGCTCGACGCGCGCCTCATGGACGGCCACGAGCTCAGTTTCAACCATGAGTTTGATGCGATCTTCTCGCATGCGGCCCTGCACTGGATGAAGAGGGATCCGTCGGCGGTCCTGAAGGTGCGCAGTAACAAATGTCCCCGCACGGTGCTGGCTCAGACGACGGGACCAACCCACTGTGCTGCATGGAACCCTCAGGTGCGTGTGTCAACTGCGCTGGGAAATAAACAAAAAATGTGCGGCACCCGAGCAGGGTGTGAAGCGGGCGCTTAAACCGGGCGGTCGGTTCGTCGCGGACTTCGGCGGGCAGGGAAACGCCCTGTCGGTGCGTGTCGCCCTGACGGCCGTGCTGGCGCGTGAAGGCATCGATGCCAGGGCTGGGAACCCATGGTGAGTCACGTAGGATGACAGACGTGCGCAGCTGCATTGGAGCGTGTCAACGAGCAGATCTTTGCTGAGACTGGGTGCGTCGGAAAACAGTCATCTGCTACCGCAGGTATTTCCCGAGCGACACAGCATACAGGGAGCTGCTCGAGGCGGAAGGGTTCGATGTGGAGAGCTGTATGCTAGTGTACCGACCAACCACGCTGCCTACCAATGTTGTCGGCTGGTTGGAGACGTTCTGCACGTCCTTCATGGACCTGGTGCCGGAGCAGCGGCGGCAACAGGTGGAGCATAGGCGCAGCACATGGCGCTGCTTCCGTGATAGATCTGCTGCCGGTCGCGCCGCCCAATGCATCCTTGGCAAACGCTGTCATATGTGCACGGTTGCTATACATGTTCAGCATGCTTTGTTGCTGGACTGTGCGCAGGTGCTTGAGATGGTTGCAGCAGCCGTGGTGCCAAACGTGACGGATAGCGGAGGCAAACACGTCATAGACTACGTCCGCTGCCGAGTCGTTGCGCACGCGCCGATCAGCTAAATCCCAGATGCCCGACCTTCTAAATCCTGATTGGAGTAGCTTAAGCAAAATCACGCACTGAACGCTCACAACTGACTGGACTGGACATACGAAGGACGACTGCATGAAATGCGTGAAGACTTTCACGATGTAGCTGCATTGCTGAGGGCCTGGACCCATTGCCCCACTCGACTATTGCCCATCAGCGACAACACCTGCTGCAGCGACCTCGGCTGCTCTGCTGACAACGCATGTATGAAGACGCTTGGCACCGTCCGTATCCAGACCGGTAGCTCGCCGCGCTTGATGCGGCCTATTGCATGACTGAGATTGGCTGCGACCGCTACCCTCGGAACCCCAGGCTCGAAGTCCAGCAGATCAAACCTGTGTGCACGACCGTCAGCATGTGTGACAGCGTCACAAGAAGCCGCAGGAGCAGGCAAAATAGTCTGTGGCAAGGCCGCGCACCCAATCACTGCCTTCCGTGCTGATAGCAGGAACGTGTTGTTCCCGAGCTGGCTGTCTCTCAGTCCCTCCACCTGCTCAGTGGCATCACAGAGGCTTACCGGGCGCCCAAACCCCACGGGTCCCAGGGAGACATCTAGTTGGTGGGTTTGAAGGAGAAATGCACAGGGCTATCGAGATTCTGCGCACTTTGGAGTACCGCCACGGCGTGCCCCGTTCGCCAAAGCGAGAGACGCCTGTCTGCGCTGGAAGTACGTCCACATGCACCACTGGTGCACCGCTGAATGCTCCCTGCAACCGAGCGTGAGCCCTCGCCTCTCACTGGATCTCCGAGATCTCCGAGGGTAACACCCTCAGTGAGCGCAGCATACAGGCCGAGGCTACTATGCGCACGCATGAAAGGCAGTCTGCATGCCTCGGGCGCGGCGTCTACGATGGTATGGAGCCTGTACAGCGCGTGACCGCCGGGGTAATTCGCCTGCGACACGGCGGCCATGCCGAAGCTGGCGGCGGCGCTGGCAGCGAGCAGCGCCAGAGCAGCCCACCACGCCAGCCGTTCCCGCCGTCCTTTGCTGCGGTTCTGATGCAGCCGCGCCACCCCGGCAGCCGCCGCAATGTTGAACAACAGGAGTACTGGAAAAATGAATCGAACCTGCGCCAGCAATCACCTTGCTTGAAATGTATGTCGCAGTGCAAATAAGCTCGCATCGTGGGACAGAGACAGTGGCAGAGAGTATCTGCGTGGGCTGTGTGGGCCCGTCCGGACAGTTGCTGCGCAATGGATCGCCTAGACAGGTTGTAGGATGGCGCACCTCCTTGTGCGGCAAAATGGAGTACACGGTGACGTACGTCAGGGCAATGATGATGCTGGGCCGTACACGCCGCTCCACTATGGCGCCGTGAGCCGCCAAGGGAAAGGCGGCGAGCAGCGCCTTTGGCAATGCTGCTGTGAAATACCAGTGCGCAGGCTGCACGCCCCACTCTGAGCTCCTGCACGGTGCAATCAAAGATTTGCATGCTATGCTCGTAAATTTATGGCGAGAGGGCACAAGTGAGCGAATCAACTGGCCAATCCCAACCCTGCACCATTTCTCAACATGAAAT
>JAABUX010010873.1_pt1 | contig 10107 bp, 17 predicted proteins | sample 5561851 | NCBI WGS metagenome assembly JAABUX01 (sample SAMN10711883, study PRJNA513361) | rock metagenome | isolation source: Antarctica rocks | place: Antarctica: Victoria Land, Richard Nunatak red sandstone | collected 2016-01-03 | reverse complement strand
ATAGGCAGCCATAGCGTGCTGCAGGCATGGGCGCGGTGGAGTTCGCCGAGAGGGAGCTGAAGAAGACGCTCGAGGGCCTCGCGAGGCACCTGTTCGGCAGCGACATCGAGACCAAGTGGGGTGCGCCGCCTCAATCGCTTTTGTGACTGCACGCAAGCTTGACGGGCGGCCTGGTGGCTGAAAACGAGGAACAGAACTCTGATATACGAGCGTGTTAACGGGAAACCTCATGGTTCATGTGCGGAGGCATCTGTATCATCGTGCAAGGCGGTGGGCAACTGCTGTCTGTGGAGCTCATAGTGGATCGCTGTGTGTCTCGCACGGTCCGACTAGAATGCTCCTCATGGCAACGCTCGCTGTTGTGCGGTGCACGCAGCAACGTTTTATGTTGCGTCACTGCTGTCCGCAGTGGACGCGTATTTCCCGTTCACGGACCCGTCTTTCGAGCTGGAGATCTTCTTCCGCGGCGAGTGGCTGGAGGTCCTCGGCTGCGGCGTTATGCAGCAGGCGAGCGCGCCTTGAGACAGCCACATGCGACGCGCATGCAGCAGCACACCGCACACTCTGGCCAGTTGTGCTGCACAGCACTCGCCGCACTCAGTATGGCTGGGCATGCTGGTGCATGCGAAGATCGGAGCCTGCACTTGCCGCTGTCACCTCAACTGACGCCGCATCATGTGCGCATCATGTCTGCATTATCCCTCGGCCGATGCTGTGCTTTGCGCACTCAGGCGATCCTGGATGAGGCGGGCCAGGCCGGCAACAAGGGCTGGGCATTCGGCCTCGGCATCGAGCGCCTCGCCATGGTGCTCTTTGACATCCCGGACATCAGGTGCCTCGCGTGTCCGCAACCTATACCCGTCAGTGATGTGGTTCTCGCGCTCACCAGCGTAGCATTGAAACAGGAGACACTTGGAATGGTGAGGTGGACAGCTCGCGTAGTGCATGGACATGTTGACAATGTTACGCCTGTGGTGCAACTTTGGCAGGAAAGCTTGCGGATGCCCCATGCAACACAACCACCTTGGGACTTGCCATTACATGGCCGCCCTTGCGTCACCGCACATCCTCAGCCGCATTCCTCGCCTCGGGGGCGTCAAGATATCAGCCCGTTCACCAACCATCCCGTGTCCGCAGGCTGTTCTGGAGCGCCGACGAGCGGTTCCTGAAGCAGTTCCGGGGCGGCAGCCTGGCGGCGCGGTTCAAGCCGTACTCCAAGTTCCCGCCCTGCTTCAAGGACGTCAGTTTCTGGACCAGCCCGGAGTTCAGCGAGAACAACCTCTGCGAGGTGGTTCGGTCCGTCGCCGGTGCGCGGCCTCCGCCCACTAGGGTCAGAGTCACCTCATAGGGCATTGTGACCCTGATCATGCCAAGTCGCATCTTACTTCGTCCTTGAGCTACCTGCATTCAATTTGATCGCCAGCCCGTAGGCTGTCTCAAATCCTAACTGCAGCGTGTATACCCTCTCCGCTGATCCAGCAATTGCAGGCCCACCCTCGGGGCAGACGCCTTGACACCCTGATCCTGAGCCTAGTGGCTCCAATTACGCCCATGCGCCACACCCTGACCCAATTACCCCATGCCGCGCAGGCGACCTGGTGGAGGAGGTGAAGCTCATCGACGACTTCACCAACACGAAGACGGGGCGCACCAGCAACTGCTTCCGCATCTCGTACCGCTCCAACGAGCGCAGCCTGACGGATGACGAGATCAACGACCTGCAGGCGCGGCGACCCGCAAAGCCCTCGCCGCGCGAGCTCGTCAGCGCCGTGATCCTTGTAGCTTTGCTCCTGTGCGGCATTGCTATGTACATGGTCATGTTTATGACTGTGGTGTACTGCTCGTAGTGCAAGGCCGCACGGCTGCACTTGGAATCCCGGTAGAATCAGAGGACATTGTACGGTCATTGCTGACCAGTGCCGCGTGGTCCCACGCAGGGGAAGGTGAGGGAAGGCTTGCAGAACGAGCTCAAGGTAGAGCTGCGATGACATTGTGTGCTCAGCATGGGTTCAGAGTACACCTGGCCCTGAACATGCTGACGTTGGAGATCTCAGGGAACAAATTATGGTGACTTTCGGCAGCTGCATTGGCTGCTTGGTCGCTTTTTTGGAAGTACGCTGTTGCTGATCCACAAGGTCAACCTCAACCAACAGGCCATGTGAAGCATTGCACATGTCACGTGAAACTTCCTGAAGCTGCACATCCAAGCCTGCTTGCCTTTCGAGCCGTTCCGTAGAAGCAAACGCTGCTATCATTCCACACTGCGCCTGAGACAAATCACATGCTAGCTGAGAGCACACATGAACATAAAAGTCGACCTTCCTGCAATATTAATGCTGAAGACAGCAAGCTGCGCGTTGCGGCATGGTCGCTGAAACCAGAAGTATCCTGACGTAGTAATCACGAGCAGTGTTCACCGTTCACGTGTGTATAAACTTGTCGAACCTAATGAAACACCAGGCCATGTCCTTGCCGTTGCAGTACTTGTTTGACAAGTGCGCCACGGTGGCGCTCTTGCGTACAGTCCCCGCTGTCAGGTCGTAAGGCACGACCTCGGTGTTCAGCCAGCCGTCCGGGACATCGACGAAGGCGAGACCGTCAGCAGCCATCTCCCTGACGTCCCAGATGGTCGTCGGCGTCGTTTCCTGCCTGTGCAAAACAGGGCGAGGGTCAGGGTCAGGGAGACACTGCCAGCAGCAACAGCGCGTCGCAGCAGCGTGCACGGCGACACTGCAACCCCCCTGTCAGCTGGCATGCGCACTGCACTGATCGTTCGAGGCGCAGTCGTAGAGCAGATGCCTCGCAGGCAGGAGCGCAGGCCGTGCCGCATGCCGCTGTCAGAGCGGCTCTGAGACGAAATGTTAGGACACCGAGCTCGAGAGAATGCTGGGGAACAAGGCACATACGTGATTGGGTCGATAATCAGGGGACATCCCACCTGAAGCCAAAAAGTAGGGTCTGCAACAGACCCCAGTTGCGTCGTTACAGGCTCCGAGAGGTCGCTCCGCACCTCCAGAAAGGGTGCCGCATGAAGTGCTGCACCCTGTCGCGCGACAGGACCCAGAGGCTGGAGTAGGGGTCCGGCAGCCGCAGGAAGTCGCAGGCCAGGCCGCCGCCGCCGTCGCCGCCGTCGCCGCAGCCGGGGCGCTCCAGCCGTACCGTCCAGTTCCAGGCGCTGACGTTGACCGTGTCCCTCTGGTTCAGCATCATCAGCTCGCCTGCAGCGCGGCGCGTGTATGAACTGCTTGCCGCGAATGAGAAACCGAGCATGGCTGCTCAGGACACAATGGCCACTGCTTCGGCACCATCTCTGGCAAAGGCAAAGCAGCATCCTGAGCAACTAACCCTGAGCGCAGAGGGAGGTTGGTTAGCAGGCGCCATAATGCGTACGCAAGGACGCTCGGTGACAGCACCGAGAGTCACGGCGGGTTCCAGCGCCCACCTGTATATGAGAACGTCTCGGTCCGCGCAAAGGCGCGCACGAAGCCCAGCTCCGCCAGCGGCGCCTCGTCCTGCGCCCACGCCAGCACGCCCTCCCACAGCAGCAGGTCGTCGTCCTCCATGTACATGAACGCCGTGTGGTTGCCTGCGGGCGTGGCTGGGTGGACGTGAGCATGCGCTGCAGTACCCAGTGGTACGTGTGCAGCAAAGGTGACAAGACTCGGGCCGGCCTATTGGCTGGCCCCAGGACAGGGTGCAGATTCCACATCCTGAGTGCTGGGAATGACTTGAATGGGATGACTCCTGGCGAACCCGGCTTTGTCGCTAGCCTCGCCACCACGCAAGGACCATGCAGCAACACCTGCTCTGTAGGCGTCTGCGACGAGCTTCCTGTGGACCCACGCCAGGTCGAACGGCGCCGACTTGTTCAGGTGGGTGGCACCATACACCTGCATGCCAGGCGCTGACAAACCTTCCTCATTGCGAACAAGCAACCAACCTGTTGGCATGCACCACAGCACTTGAAGCTTGTAAGAAAATGACCCGACGTGCTCGATTTGTCTGATAGAGGTTAGTGCCAGAACTGCGGCTGCCACTGGTCGAGATGCTCGGAGGTGGGCTGCGCCACACCTCGAAGTCCAGGCCAGCCACTGTCGTGCCGTTGTCACGCCACCTCGCCACGTGGTCCGGCTTGTTGGTGATGACCACGAGGTCGGTCTGTGTCGGGTACGACTTGATGTTGATGAGGACCTGCACGCAGAGCCCAAAGCAGGAATGTGCAGAGGCCTGACAACCTGCATCAGAGGTGGGATCGCACTCACCGTCATCAACAATGCACGGCACACAGAGCAATGCATAGTCGGCACGTACTCAACTGGTTTGAAAATGGTGGGCAAGCTGCAAACCACGTCGCAAGACCGGCAGACTGATGGTGACAAGTGTCAGCGTGCACCGGTCTTGGCTCATGTAATCAGGTCTCAAGAGTGACCCGGCCGGCCGATGCGGCACACGAGCATCAATTTGCCCCAACGGACGGCCCAATGCAAGACCGAAGCTGCGCACCCTGGACAGGGCGGTCAGGTGCGAGATGTCCCAGTGAAACGCCACAAACACCGCGAGGTGCGCGAGCACCGGCGGCACTGGCGGCGGGGCGTCATAAACGTCTGCGATCGGCGCCCCGCAGTGCGCCGGCTGATGATGCCGAAAGGCGGCCACCGCAGGCAGCCACGGGGTCTGCTGCGCGCAGAGCCTGCTCAGCAGCAGCGTGGCGGCGGAGGCGGCGAGAGCCACGGCCAGCAGATGGACGCAGCTGTCGAAGGAGCGCCAGTATATCGGTACGCTGGCCGACGTGCTGGCTTTCGCGCCTTCCTCCTCGTCGATCCGCTGCAGCTGTGATCCCATGGGTACGGCCAATGGCCGGGCCGCACCGGGAAGGTGGGGGACGGGCCTCGATTGACCCCAGAAAGCGGCCCAATCAACAGCGGCAGCTCGCTGCTGCGAGGCACTTACTGGCGCCTCGTCCGCGAGACCTCCGCGGCCAACTGTGCGCTACGTTTCGCGGAGTCGCGAGCCGACAACTGCCAGCAGTTCACGTGGATGTCCTAGAGTTGCGGTTCGCTGCTCACAGCTAGCACTGGCTGTGTATCATCACGGACGACAAGGGGGCACCTTACGAACGTAGAGCGGATGATGCGACAGTGTAGCATTCCGAGAAGCCACGCCGATCAAGTAGCTAGTATGCGTCGGGCTGGACCCTACTTCGCGTCGGCTGAGTGCGCATTCGGGTACGGGCGCCTGGCAATGGCCAGCTGGTGCAGTTGCGAGCGCGGAGATCGCTGGGATATTGCTTGCTGATACAGCTGCGAGAGTACGCTAGCCGGGGACGGGCCCGACTACATCAAGTTCGCAGTAGACATTTGGTGTGCAACCTTGCTCTTCATTATCATCCTGCAGTGCAGGGGCTGCCCTGCCGGCATCAAATTTTGGTCGATGGCCAGGCGCCTTGCGAACGCTATTTGCGGCGGTCCACAGCCCGGCACATCGGCCTGCTGGCGTCCCCCCGCTGGCATTGGGCTCATTGCACCCTGAGGGGAGCGCAGCTCGGGTGAGGCACGCTATCATCGAAGCAGCATCAGCGCATCCGCAGCTAGTCAACAATCAGCACCGCCGGCCCCCGCCCAGCCTGCACTGATGAGCTGCACTGTTCAGTTCGCCGCCCACCCGCTTTGCAACTGCAGGACTAGCGAACCAGCGCCAGACAAAAGCACGGGCTTCGGACCATGTATCAATGTGGCGTGCTGGCCTGCAGTAGTGACGGATGGCCATCTTTGGGGGTGGAGCATTGCCATCCAGCCCAGAGTCACGCGGTGCGTCATTCAGAGACTTCACAGGACCGCATTGCTGAGCTCCTGGAGAGGAGCGGATTCATTCCACTCCATGCATGACGCACAATGTGGCTCACAACCAATTTCAGCCCTACGATTCGCAGCACGCAGCAGTACATGACTGGCTGACCCGATCCACCGCGCATGACCCTCACCAAATGCTGCAATGCTGGTGTACGCTTCGCTCAGAAGGGATAGAGGATACAGTTGTGGTCAGCCCCACGGATCACAGCGCCTCAGTCGTCGAGTAAGCTTTCGAGATGTGACGCCGCCATGATTGACCATGACAGAAAGCGTCATGCTTGCCCCTGCAGGAGCCTGCTAGCGCTTGCCGCGGGCACTGGCCGATGCAGCAGCCGGTGCAGGCTCGGCAGCGAAGGGGTTCATGCTGGCGGAGGCACCCGACGAGGACGCTGCAGGCGACAGCGGGGTTGGCGAAGTGCCCCCGCCGGGCGCAAGCCCCGGAAGCAGCTGAGGGCCGGCGGGGCTGAAGGAGGGGTTGACAGCGCCCCCCGCAGCGCCGGACCGCGCGGGCGCGGCCGCGGACGCCACTGTGACGCTGCTCGGCACTGAGCCTGCGCGGACTGCCTCGGACTCTGTATCAGGACGGGCTACGGCGCAGTACGGTGAGGGTGATCATCTGCAGGCCTGCATGCGGCTCTCCCGCTTGGGTTCGGTGTGCAGACATTCGCTGTCTCGTATGCTGACGGCCTGGCAAAGTTACGGTGGCACCAGCGGCGTCTTGGACACATTGAAAATTGCAGCGTGTCAGGTAGTCCATGCAATGCCACGCGTGGTCCCAACTCACCTGACGCTGGTACAGTGATGGGCGCAAGTGGTGGACCGCCGGGTGAGGGGCTCGGCAGGATGACGGGCGATGCGGGCGGAAACGTCTGCGCGACAGCATGGCGGCGTCAGGCACAGGTCCGCATTTTGTAAACCGCAACAGGGTTGGTTTGTGCCGAGCAGGTTCTGTGTTATGAAACCAAACACGAGCGGCTTCGATTGCGTGGCTAAGCCTTGCTCTGCGCGGAGTCATGCAGGCAGGCCAATAACGCGATGCTGCACTCCGACTGAATGCTGCACCAGATGTTTGTGCTGCATCAAGATAGGTTGATCGTCTTGACTCGGTCTGGTTTCGAGCGACGACAAAATAAGCGCAGTACACGTACCCGAGGCGGCTGCATGGGGATCGATGACGATGGCGGGCTGCTCCCAGGGCTACGCGGCGGCGATGGCGACGGCTGCATCGGCGGCGAGACCGGCGGCAGTGACGGCGCCGTTGCCGGCCCCGCAGCAGAGGGGCTGGCGGAAGCGCTGGCGGATGGACTCGGTGAGGGCGATGCGGAGGGGCTGAGCGAAGGAGACACTGCAGGTGACAGGCTCGCAGCACCCTCGCCTGTGGCTGCTGCGCAGCAATGAGCATGCGAGTTCGAAATAGGATATGCAGCCGAGGAAGGGTGTTTGCGATGGAGCGGACGCGATAGCGTGTAGCGTGAGGTACTTACTCGTGGGCATTGCAAAGCACGGGCTATGGAGGGGTGCCCTGAAGAAGGCACAGGACAGGCACAGCACATGCATGCCACCTCACCGGGTGCGTGCGCCGTGCCTGCAACGCCCGCGCTCGCCTGTGCACGACCACGGTGAGTTTTCCACCAGTGATTGACCGCAATATATGCTGTCTGCACACTACACCATCAGCTGTGCCCAGCACCGGGCCAGACGCGGGCATCACAGATGAGAGATCAAACAGCTGGAAAAACCTCATGAGAACGTGGCTCTACGTGGTGCAGGGCACACCGACGCAGCGGCCTGGGCCGCCGCGCTGGCGGCATTCGCGGTTTTGGCGGCGCTCCCCACCGCCAGCTTGGAGGCTTCCGCGGCTGCCTCGGCGGACTGAGAGGCGGCGGCGGCGCTGGAGGTCGCGCTGGCTACCCCCGCGGGGATGTTGTTGTCTGCGGAAAAAGACGCTGGGGTGAGCCCCGCGCATGACACAATACTTGGTGTGACGAAAACCTATAGTATGCTTATGGACGCCCTGTCATACGTATGAAGCATTGCCATAAGTGCGCAGTGTCATGTTGCTCAGCAACGCATCGCGCGACGACGAGCTGATGCCATAATCTATGTGAGCTGTTGATAGCCTGCTCAAACCAGTGCACATGCTGCGCAGGCGCACTCGGTATGCTGGCCACTGCTGCCAGCGCCGCCGATGCCGCTGCCAGAGCCGCGTTTGCCGCCTGTAGGGCCGTCACGTTACTGGCAGCCGGCGACTGGAGCAGTCTCCTTGCAGCTGTGTGCCTCTCTATTGGTCGCCTTACGCCTGCCATAATGATGGCAGGATTGCGCATGTCAGGCCGAGTGCAACGCAGCAGGCAGGGTATGTATGCTGTTCAGAGGCCCCAAAGGGGTGTGCTTTGTCAATCAGGGCGGCGTTCGCTTTCTGCATGCGATTAGCGTGAGACCGTGCTGCACCTGGCAGTCCTGCACTGAGGGGCACGCAGGCGCTATGCTGCGCTGTCAAGCTAATGGTCAGCAGCAGCAACAGCAGCAGGGTGAGGGACACCATGTGCCACACAGCCTTGCGGGTTGACTGCTGACATGTGTCGAGTGCCGTTCGGCAAGCTGGCAGACTGGGAGCAGCCTGGTACACAGCCTGGATGCTAAGTGGTAAGGCATATGCCTAGTCCATGGCCAGGATTGCGACACAGTGCCGATGGTTGTTTGCCGTCAGTCTCTTAGAAGGGCTTTTGCATTGAACTTGGCACAAACGGGTGCAAAGCATGGCGCAAGCAGACGACCAACGTTTACAAGCCTAGCCTAGCATCACGTGAATTGATTGTACATGGGACATATTAGATGGCATCAAGAGCAGCCGGTTGCTGGAATAACAGCGCAAAACAGCGTACGAACTGCATTGAAATGCATGTTTGCAACGGCAACTTCACGTCCCGGAATGCCACGTCCCGGAATGATCACGCCAAGAACGCAGCGCCGGTGAGGGCTGCGACGGCAATGGACACCAGGCTGACAACGCTCGCCGCCGCAGCTCCGCTCGGGCTGGGCGCAGGTGTCGAAGAGACCGGCGTATTGGACGACTGACCCACGGCCGTCGACGCCGCCTGCGTGCCTGTGCACAGCGACAGGTCGTCAGCATCGTGCTGACGCATGGAATGGACAGACGCGGCTGACACAAACCCTGTTCCGCACCCCAAAGCTTTGCGCAGGTATGTCCCCTCCGGTGTCAGGCCTGCATCAAGGCGAGGCGACGGCACCCACCAGCTCGGCCATCAGAGTGCCAACCATGCAGGCCAATCCACCTACATTGAGCCGTGCATATCTCTGCAAGCACACCTGCAGCGCTCTCGCCGGCGGCGGTGGATCCAGTGCCGCCCTCCGTCGAGTTGGTCTGGCTCGTGCCGCTGCCCTGGCTCGTGCTCTGCAGCAGGTGGCGCACCGCCGCGACGTAGCTGGGCTCCTCGATCGCCAAGCTATCGCCTGTAATGCATTACCAGGCAGGGTCAGCCAATCCTTGTCATCCAATGCGGGCCGAGCTCGGCCAGGACTGTGCTTCGATTATGTCCAGTAGCAGCATGTTGGATCGTCAAAACCTCACGGCTAGACTTGGAGAGCGTGGAAAGGCAAAAAGCGGCAGCGTGTCACGTGCTTCACGGCGTGACTAAAATGACACCAGATATGAAGCTGTCCGCGAAGGCGCTTTACCGGCAGCGCGACACCGTTCACAGAAATGTATCTGTACCTGTTTGCTGATCGCCGGCGGCGTGCACCGCTGCGAGGCCGGCTAAGAGAACGACGAGGGCAAAGGTCTTCATGCTCGTCATGGTGTCGACAAACTGATCCCAAAGGGTGAGGAGGTTTGCTTGCAATCTGGAGAGCAGAGTTTTGGACCACGTCTGTCAGAACCTGAGGGTTCGTCGGCAAACCTTCACCTGTACAGTCAGAGCAGTTGATGGCCAACCGCCTTGTGCTGATCAATGGCTGCCGTGTCGATTCGACCCTCTGTCGACCCGGCAGGTGCAGCCCCCCACATGCTGCTGTGTGGCGTCATGCATGGAAGTCTTGCAGTGTTCTGTTCTATATGATCGTGCAGACAAGCGCCTGCCACCCCTGCCCTGGTCGCATGCACTGGTAAACCATGCATGGTCCCTACCACTGTTCAAAACCGTGTTCATTCGCACTTGTTCCTACACAGCCCTAGCACGGACATGTCGTCTACAGCGGGTGAAGAGCACATGTTGCAACACGGTGCAATTCGAAATTC
>JAABUX010010872.1_pt1 | contig 10108 bp, 1 predicted proteins | sample 5561851 | NCBI WGS metagenome assembly JAABUX01 (sample SAMN10711883, study PRJNA513361) | rock metagenome | isolation source: Antarctica rocks | place: Antarctica: Victoria Land, Richard Nunatak red sandstone | collected 2016-01-03 | reverse complement strand
CATCCACGCGCTTGCTAGTAGGGGGCTTCGGGCACTTACCCCCCGCGAGAACTTAGCCCGGATTACCCGAGTCTACTATCGCATTCTTAGTGATGTTAGGCTCTAGAGCGTGGTAGCTCTAGCGAGTACTTGCGAGAGGCTATGTGTTAGAGGAATATCATTATTAGAGGGTCTTGGCAGCTCGCGCATAGGCCGTTCAGCCCCTATAGCCTCTAGCTAGCCCTAGGAACGGAATACGCCCGCTAATTAACTGGGCCGTTCCCGATTTACTAATATAAGCTTAGTATAATCTATAATAATAAACTATATTATTATAATCTATACTATCTCTTAATATATCTACTATAATACTTTAATTACTAATAGCTTAATTATATCATATACTAATATACTACTACTTAAAAATATAGTAAGTATAGAGTTAACTATCTTATAAATAGTTATAAGGCCGGATACTCTAAGACTATATATATATAACCTAGAGTAAATACTATCCTATAAGGTAGAAGGTAAAGGAGAATAGAGAGGATTATCTAAAAATAGCCCTTAATACTAGCTTAAATAAGTACCTTCTACTCCTAGTAATAAGCTATTAGTACCTATTATTTCCCCTAGGATAGACTTATAACTAATAGGCCTAGCTCTTACAACCTCCCTTAGAAATAGATATTAGATAGATATTATATAATACTCTAGAATCACAGGTAGGAATACTCTATAGCGAATTTTATAGCATAATTAAGGAGGTAATTATACCTCTTATTGATAATATTATCGCGATGAAAGGATATAAATATAAGGCTATTAATATTTAGACTAACCGCGAGGAATCGAATTTAGAATGGAATTCATAAAGTTATATAACGCTAAACTACTATAAGGTATAAGCTAGCTATAAGTAGTTTAATAATTCGAGTTAATACTAAAAATCAGCTCAAGTATTAACTCGAACATTTAGTCTATTAATAATAAAGTAATTAACTCTACCTCTAATAAAAAGAATAGGCTTATATTAATAGGCTTCCTAGTTAAACGCCTACTTAATAAGTAGTATACCCTTAGGAGGACGTTAACTCCTCTAAGTAAAAAGTAAAAAGTAGGTAGGAATACTAAAACCCTATATAATAGGGTACTAATATAATTACGCCCGTAGATTATAATAACATTTTTAGCGCTAGGAACATTAATTATAATAAATAGGACGCCGTAGTAAATTCTCTAGGTAAGGGAGGTACTAGTAATACCTGCCTAGAGTCTAATATTAGTAGTATATACTTAAGACCTAAGGATAGTTTAGCTATAAAGGCCTCTAGATTACTTATACTTATAAACTTGAAATCTATAGCTCTTATATCTATATATATTATTAGGGTTAGTTATAATATCCCCCTCTACATCTATCTTAGAATTAGCTACTATTATAATACCTACTACTAAAGTATCCTCTCTTCCTGTAAACTTACTATCTCCCTCTTATTAGCTTTCCTTATAAGAATATATAAGATATTACTAATAATAATAAGCTCTATATAATATAAATACCCTTAAAGCCTTTATTAAAGAAATCTCTACTTAGGCCTAACTTAAGTCTTTAAGCGCGTTAATTTTCATATATTCTTCTAATCCTTACTTAATAATCTTAAAGGGGGTTAGTAGAGGTATATCTTTTTATATAAGGCTTATATTTATAGTATAATATATACTTATAATATACTATTAAAAGGTATAATATATAATTTTATCCGCAGCGAGAAAAACGGCTTCAGGGGGTTTCTACTCAAGGCTAACATCCCAGGGATCCAGGACTCCAGATGTAGTTGCGGCTGGGTAAAACAGGACGCAAAGCATATCCTCCTCTTCTGCCCAGAACTGCGGGAGTCGAGACTGAACCTGATTAGGGAGGCTGGAACCCACGACTTCAGGGAGATGCTAACCGGGCCAAGGGGTACTCGTGCGGCCGCTGGCTAATGAAGACAGGCTACCTGGAACAATTCCGACTCGCTAAGCTCCAGCTAGAGCGATCAATATAATTTTATAATTTATATTATTATATTATTATTACTACTTAAGAATATAGCTTTTATAAATAATAGTATACTCTTATAAGTTAAAAGACACTTTAATTCTAAGATAAAGAAGTTAAGATATTAAAATTAAATTAAATTAGGCCTTAAAATAGAGGATATTTAAAAGATATATTTTTACCTTAATTCCCTTACTAATTTTATAAAGGATAACCGCGGTACTACGCCCTATTATATAAGAACCGGCCTAGCTGATCCTATAAATAGGAGACTTAAAAGTAGTCTTATATTCTTTAAGGATATTTTAATTATTAATAATATATTAATTATACGTTATATCTAGAAGGATAATAGAAGTAAGGCTAGTTATACCTAGTATAACTATAAAGCTAACGACTGAGTCCCTAGACTTTATAAAAATATAAGTACACTTACCTCTAGAGTTGTACTCCCTAGCTACGATCCCCTTAGTTTTAGCCTCTACCTACCTTAGTTATCTTAAGGAAGGCCTTTATTAATTTAGGGTACTTAATCTAATATTTAGGCTCTATATAGCTTAAACAATTATAATAATTATAATACTTATTACTAAGGCGTATATTTAACCTAGGCTAGTATAATATCTAAGCGGTAGTTATAACTATAATTATAGTAGAAGGCTTAGTAAAGTTCTAGCATGCTTCTTTATTTATTATAGCTAGTATAAGTTTATTAAATATGGCTATTATAATACCTTCTTCTATAGTAGTAGTATATATCTATATAAATATACTTTAAGAGGTATTAAACTTAATACTAAGATAATAGAGGTAGGTATTAATAACAAAGATGTAAGGGAGTTTATATCCTAGCTTTATTAGGTTAGATTTGTTAGTTCTAAATAGACTAACCGCGTTAGTACTAATTAGAACCGAATTCATAATTATTATGTAACGCTAAGCCTATATAGGTAATAAGCTAGTTGTAAGTAGTTTACTAAGTCGGGTTAATACCTAAAAGTACCCCTAAGTACTAAAACAACGGTTAGTCTAGCTCTAAATTTACTTATATATTTAGTATATAAGAGGGTATTAAAATTATAATGAGTTTTATTAATAATACTAGTACCTTAAGGCTTATAAAAGTCCTTAAGGATCTTCTAAGCTATTAGAAGGATAGTCTTATCTTTAATTATATTATATGTATTAATATTATAGTATGCCTTTATTACTTTACAAGCTTTATTATACTTATTATCTTAAATCTCGCTAGTCTATCTTAATAATAGCTTTAAGGCTATTAAGGATAGTATAAGACTATATATTCTAGGAGTGTAATAGCTAGTTATAGCTAGATTCTAGTATAAGAATAAGAGTAAAGAGGTAGTTACTACCCCCTCTAATCTCTACTTTAGTAATGGTAGGAAGTATATCTTTAGTCTTAGTATCTAAATTATATAGATTTAGTATTAGAGATTAAGTTAATACTAGCGTTAATAATTATAAATATATAGAGGGTAGTCTTAATCTAGTAGTAAGGTTAAATATAATACTTTAACCTAGTAGTCTAGGATAGTAATTAGTTTTAGAGATAAGCTAGTATAAATAAAGGTATAAAGGAGGTATTATCTAATAATACTCCCTAATAATTAACAGTACTAATTACCTCTTAGTTAACTTTATTACTAATATCTTAGTAGAGATATAAGAAATTAAGGAAGTAATAATTTACTTAAAGGTTAGCTAGAAGACCTTTAAGGTAAATATTAAGTAACTATTGATAGGTTTCTTATTTAGATTCTTTAAGTTCTAGTATAAGGTAATTAGAATAGTAAGGGAGGGAGAGAAGAATCTAAGGAAGAAGAGATAGATATAGCTAATTTATAAGGAGGTTAATAGCTTTCTCTATCTTCCTAGCCTTCTTTTATAGGAATACTATATATTATCCATGGCATTAGCTAGGTAATAGGCGTAAATAACTATTACTAAGGTAGTTAGTATAATAAGGGATAGATATAATTTATATAATTAGTGGACTACTTATATACTACCGCTAAGGGGTTTTTAATAATAAGTTAGAGGGATTTTAGCTATCTTAGCGTCTATTCTAGCGCCTTAACAAAATTTTCTACTAATAGATTTCCTAGCCCCCTTTTATAGTAGTATATAGTATTATACCGTATACCTAGGCTTATAACCTATTAAAATAGGTAGAATAGTAATAGTTATTATATTATTAGCTATATAAGTACGAGAGAGATAAGATATATTTAACTAATTATATCCTATTCTAATATATTTTAATTCTAGTACCTTCCTTGAAGTATTAAGTAAGGTAATTAAATAATATAACTTTAATTTTTAGAAGTCCTCTTTTATTAAAATAATTATATTTACTTTCTTAAACTCTATTAAGTAATATCTAATCTTTAAATAGCCTTATAATAGATATATAAAGCTAGGTAGTAGCTTTCTTTTTATTATTTTCAAAAACTTATTTAAAATCCTATCTATTTTTAATACTTTATCTTATTTTAACTTATTAATTACCTTTTAAACTTATTTCTTAATAACCTTTATACTTGTTATTAAGAGTATATTATACTAGAACCCCTAGATATTATTTAAATCTACCCTTAAAAGTAGAGGGAAGAAGATTTCTTAAGGATCTTTACCTTCTACTATACCCTAAAACCTTCCCTATATATCTTGAAGGTAAAGAACTTCAGGGGTTCTTAAAGTAGTATACTTCTCTCTTAGCCTTTTTAACTAGTTTCTAGAATTTATTAAATAATTAAAATGCCTTATATACTCTAACTTTAAAATAAAGTACTTTTACTTATTTTAAGACCTTCCCCTTTATTTTCTAGTCCTCTTATTATACTTTCAAGCTCTATTAACTTCTTTTATAATTATACTCTACTCCTAGTTTAATACTACCTTTATAACCTTTATATAATATAGGTTCTAGAAGGATTTTACCCTTAAAGGGGGTTTTACTTATAACATTATCTTCTTTATAACTCTTCTTAGGATCTTTTAAAGGTATGTTATTCTTAACGAGTACTCTTTATAATATATTTAATTAAAGTTATTATACTATATTTTTTAATCTATAATTCCTAGTAATATAACCTAGTCTATTATAATTATAATAAAGTATTACTTTCTTACCCCCTTATTACTAGTTCTTCCCCTTAAATTTACTTCTCTTTTATATAGAATTAAGCTTTAAAGTATTAGCTTATAAGAATCTCTTAAGTCTTTTATCTTATTCTAATAACTATTAATTAAGAATCCTAATTATTCTAATCTTATAATTCTACTATTATAGTATTTCTTTATTACTTATTTATAGAGCTTATTATTAATTTTAATTTTAATTAATATAAGAGTTTCTAAGTTATTAATTTATACTCTAGTATATAATTATTTATCTTTAATATTATCTTTTAATCCTTATTAATATATTATTATTCTAATCTATACTAGTAGAACTCTACTAAAATTAAGTTAAGTATTCTACTATTAATTCCCTTTAATCTTAATACTAAATAACTCGTATTACTGTATTATTTTTATTAGAAGGTTTAAATACTTTTTAAATTTTAATATAGAAATTTATAAAGCTTTCTATCTATTTCTTAATCTCTAAATCATCTAGATTATTAGGTTCTTCTAAGAATTATATTATAATAAAAGGCGGTTACTATCTAAGTTATATAACCTATCTATTAAATATAAAATATAATTAGAGTTATATAAGCTATTCTTTAAGCTTATTATAATTATTATAATATAAGTTAGATTTAGTAACCTTAGTATCATCTGTATTTATATTAAGTAAAGGGCGTTAAGTTCCATATTTACTTAAGGTAGCATTTTATCTTAAGGTATTTATCTTGAGGGTACTTAAAGTATTATAACCCTATTATCTCTAAAGTTAAGTAGATCTAGGTTAATCTAATAAAGAGGAGTATTAAAGACTAGGTAAGTAGGCTTTATATTAAACTAATCTAGTATAATATATTATATTTAATATCTAGGAGATATATTTAGTAGATAATATAAGTTAAGTATAATACTCTTATCTAGGTAGGAAAGTACTACTATTATATAGATGTAAGAAATTCTACTAAGAGGTATAATTTAAGTAGATTAGATAGGTCCTTTATCTAATCTATACTACTATAATAAGAAGTACTCTTATTAAACGTCTATTTCTAATTAATATGAATTAACTATTTTTATTTAAAATAGTTATATACGTAGAATAGTACTCTAGCTTATATCTAGCTATAATCTCTTTAAAACTCTAGTAAGAGGTAAGCGCTTTAGTAGTAGTTACTCGCCGGAAAGATATGGGATTTAATTACCGTATAAGCTAACGCGTTTATTACGTTAACTTTAGAGCTTTATATCTCAGCGAGTTTTAGAGTTTTTTATAAAGTTTTTTTGCGTTAAATAGAGTTTAGGCTAAATTTTTAGCCTATAAAAAATATTACCTAAATAGGCCTAGTTCGCGATTTGCCACTGGGATATCCCGTAGGATATCCCATCCCAGTCCGAAAATCGCCTCGATCCCATACCGAAATCCTATATCTTTCCGGCCCGTAGTAGTAGTATTAGGATTATATTACTATATTACAGAAGCTTATTCTAGCGTATATATTAAAGGCGTCTAACTAGAGTATTAAAGCTATTAAGGATAGAGGCGATCGTACTTACTACTTATATATTGATAAGAGTGAGAAATAAGGGTAAAAGCGAAAAATCTTATTACCTAGGAGTCTTTAGGCTCGTGTCAAGTATTCGCCAGCGCTTGGAGTGAAGCCGATAGTCGCGAGACTTCTAGTGCATATGGGCCTGCGTATTGCTAGGGAAGCTAGACTGTCTTCATTTCGCTGCAAAGTGTATTCTACAGTCACGCTACGGCCTCCAAGCTCCATGCAGCACACCTATAACTCCCGCATCCCCCCCATCCTCACCGCTTCGCCCTCTTCCCTGCCCTGCCCTTTTGCTCCACTCCTACGGCTCTCTTTTCCAACTTCCCGTTCCGCGTGCTCTCCAGCGCCACCAGCTCTTGATAGGCCTGTGATCGCGTGTGCGGACGACGCATCGACCCATCACCATTTTCCTTTCCTTTGTGTCTCTTCATATCTCCCCCTTTTTAAAAGATAATAAGGGTCTCTAATTTAATCCTTAAAAGAGTATGCCTAGTCTAGTTTATAGATTACTATATTATCTTAAGCGTAAGCTTGTAAGTAACTAAGCTTGTTAAAGAATCTTAGTTAGGGCTAGCTAGAACTAATCTTAATACTATTTAAAGTACTTTAACTAACTAGATAAAGAGAGGAAAGAGGTATAATATTCTTATAAATAATTTAGAAGGTTCTAGGGCTATTATATTACTTCTATATAACTTTAAATATACGGTATAAGTATATAGAAGTTAAACGACCTGCTTTAACTAACCTCTTACTAGATAGGAATACAAACTCCTAATAAAAGGCGAGGTCTATAAGGAATTAATTAGGAATCTTTAATAGAGGGGTATCTAGACTAAAGCTACTAAGGAATAGGATATCCTTAGTTAATTAATTATCTATAGTATTATATAAGAGATACTTAGTATATTATTAAACTATAGCCCCGATTAGCAGTTACGTATAATAATACAAGGTACTAGTCAGGTTATATAATTAGTATTACGTTTGGTAATAGCTCCTGCAGGAAGCTTAATAAGCTAGAGATATCGGCGGTTTTCTTAGTAGTAGATACTTAATAGGTAGTAGCCCTAGGTTACTACTACTATTATTAAGAAGAACCTCAATTTTTATTATTCCTTCCTAGGAACCTTAAGGCGCCTAGTTATTATAGATAATTTACTAATATTAATATTAAATTATACCCGCTTAGTAAGATAGCTAACTAATATAGTTATTATATAACTAATATTTATAAAAGGTTCTAATAAGGCGGCTAGAAAGCTAGTAGATTAAAGTACTAAGCGTATTAATTATATACCTACTATTATTATAAATTTATATAAGTATTTTATTTATAAAGTTTTAATAAGGAGGGTAGGTATTTTATTAATAGTAAGGTTAGAGAGGCTATTTACTAGATTTACCTTACTAATACTAATACTATTAAGGCTAAGGTTAATAATTACCTCTACTATTATTTAATAATCAAGGGGTTTAATTCTCTTAAGTATCTTTAAGAATTAAAGAATTCCTAGAATTCCTTTTATTCCTACTTATAAGTACCTATCATTTATACTTATAATTATCTAAGTCTATTAAAAAAAGTATTAATTATAGTAAAGCTTTAACTTAAGCCTATTATAAATTATATCTAGCTAGTTCTTAACTAATATTATACTAGGGTTTTTAATAGACTTAATAATCTTTGTATATAATCTTAAGGTTCTTTATAAGAGGTAATACCCCTTATTGAGTATCTTTTATAAAGGACGGCGTTAATAGCTATAATTATAAGTTCCTTAAACTTCTTTGATAAGGTAGTCTCTTACTTTAAGATATTTATATTATTCTAATTAAATTTTATTAGACGCTTTTTAATATCTAAAAGTATTAGCTACTAGTCTAAGGAGTTATTATATTAATTTATTAAGGTATATTCTACTTAGTAAGTAGTTATAATATCTGTTAAGACTTATATATTAAGGTTATAATATTACCCCTTCTTCTTTGAATTTTTATCTTAAAGGTTTAATATGTCTTTATATTATCTTATCAATAATAATATTATATTAAACTCTTGGTTTAAGTTACTTAGAAGGGAGTAGTTGTAATAATATCTTATATATAATATACTATGTCTCAAAAAGAATATTAATTATCTTCTCTCTCTTAAAAGTACGCGGAGTATATATAATAAAGGAAGTAATATAAGCTTCTTAAACTAATTATCTATTTTTCTAATTTACTAAGGTTATAGAGAAGTTTAAGTATAAAGAGGTAGAGACTAAGATAGTATAAGAGGCTACTAATAAAATTACTTATTGAAATTAAATAAAGATAAAGTATTTTATAAAAGAGTATAAATAAGAAATATTTAATAAGGGTTTTAGTAATATTAAAGAGCTAGAGTATTTGAAAGAACTTAAAAAGGTTAATAAAGTTAAAAGAATACTTATTACTTCTTTTAATTTTATTAAGTTTAAGGCTTCTAGAGCTCTCTAACCTAGAATATTTAGGTATATTACTTCAAGTATACCTAGGTTTCATAAAACTATTAAAGAAGCTTTTAATAATCTATAGAATTTATAATTAATACTTAAGTACTTTTTAAGTCCTTATAACCTTTTCATTTTACTAGGTAATTTAAACCTTTTTATATTAGAATCTTTTTAACTTTAGATTTATTCTCTTTTTATTCTAAAATAAAAGGTTTCTTATAAGAGTATATTAAAATCGATAAATTTTAATAAAGAGATATAGAATACTAGATAGATTATAACATCTATTAGGAGTTATAACTTATAATCTATAAGTCCTTTTTTCTTATAATTTAAGTATAGTCTAACTTTAACATAGTTTAATTTCTTACTTAGTCTTAAGCCTTATGAATTTTAAGTAAAGAGTTATACTTCATCTACCTTCTTTATTTAAAGATATATTTTCTAATTTTTATTAATAGTTTCCTTAGTATATTTATTAACCTTACTAATTACTCTTATATATCCTTATATAAAGCCTTTATATTAGATATAAATACTAATATCTTTTCTATATTAAGACCTTCTCTTAGGTTTGGAAATAGGTTAATATATTATCTATAATTAATAAAGAATAGTAATAGTATTATTATATCTAATCTCTTATTAATAAAGAATAGTAATAGTATTATTATATCTAATCTCTTATTATTATATATTAATTATACTATTAGAAGTAGTAATACCTAATTATCTTATTTTTAATTAATATAATATCTTAGGTATACTTTTATTATTTAATATATATATTCTATTTATCTATTTATCTATTTATCTATTTATCTATTTATCTATTTATCTATTTATCTATTTATCTATTTATCTATTTTATTTATTTATTTATTTATTTATTTATTTAT
>JAABUX010010871.1_pt1 | contig 10109 bp, 11 predicted proteins | sample 5561851 | NCBI WGS metagenome assembly JAABUX01 (sample SAMN10711883, study PRJNA513361) | rock metagenome | isolation source: Antarctica rocks | place: Antarctica: Victoria Land, Richard Nunatak red sandstone | collected 2016-01-03 | reverse complement strand
TATTATTATTCACACCTAGCGCAAAGACGATTTCCGAGTGCAGGTTTTTGGTCTTCAGGCGCTGGTGGAGATGGTCGTTTGTGGCTCGGAATATGGCGGCGAGGAGGTGGGTGGTGGAGATGAGGGTGGTGGCGTCTATGAGGGCGTAGGAGATGGTGGGCGTGTTGGATAGTAGGTTGGTGCGGAGGGTGGGGGCGTTGGTTAGGGAGGTGTAGAGGGCGATGTGGATTGCGAGGGTGGGGGGGAGGTGCGCTAGGTGGAGGGTTGTGAGGGGGGGCATTGGGGGGGTTAAGGGGAGTGGAGGTGATTGTGTGTGGGTTTTTGTTGGTTTAATTGCGTATCTCGGATTGAGTACGATCTGAGCTCACATAAGGTACACATTATAAGTATTTTGATATGTCGCGTTTGGAGCGATTAGCGCGGCTGTTTACATCATGTGACTAAATCTCTTTAGGCCGGACTTCTTGTTTAGATTGAGGCTATAATGGAAGAACATACGGCTTACTCCCAAGACCGTTCGCGGTGGTATCCAGAAAGCTTTTCATGCTGCTCGGAAAGTGCTGATACCGGAACCAAACACAGTGAGCTCTGTTGTCGTGGATTACCCAATGGTACTTCCATATACAATAACCACCCGCAAACATTGAGTAGCCAAGTGGCAATATCAGATTGCGAGACCACAATACTTGGATTATCTAGCATGAAGATGATGCTCCATCACCGGAATTTGTATATCGGCCCAGTGACATCAATGTTCCCGACAGCAACCCTATGTACATATGGCTAGCAAGCTCGAACTGCTGAGATCGGTACCGCGACAATGCCATATGGGACCGAGACAATGCTGCGAGGCGCCGACCCAGTTCACTGGCTTCAGGAAAATGCTTATATTCCTGAGTATGGTCCAGTGGAGGACTACGATGTATACAGCAAGCGAGCACTAGTGGCAAGCTGATTGCGCTGTACAAGACTCGCCGATTGCTCAATCTAAAGGACGTTAAGTACCGAAGATAGTCAGGTCCCTTCATTCGCATCGGAATTTAATGCGCATTTCTCATCTCGTAGGAATACTCTTCCAACCACCTCGCGGAAAAGCATATTGTACGGCCTCAGAGGAATTCGATGGTCTACATGTTCCAACTCTCACTAAACCCAATCATCCCAAGCCTCTACTCCACATCAGACACCGACCCCAGTTCACCCTTCCAAATATCCATCCAAACCCTACAAAACACAACAACCTCCCCACCAACCAAAACCTCAAACTCCACATCCCTCACCCCCCACCTCCCAACATCCCTCTCCAAAACCCTCAACATATCAAGCGCAGTCTCCAACCTCCACTCGCGCCCAAGGTGAGCATGGCACGTCAAGAATATATCCGTGAATCGTCTTGCGGCCGATAAGCCATAAGGGGAGAATTGCTGTGGATAGAGTGTCAGGTAATCGATCTCTGCGGCGAGGAGGCGGCGGGCGAGGCTTGTTTCGGTGTTGGTGCCGATGTCGCTGAGGATTTTTGTGAATTTGAGGGAGGCGGAGGTGGCTGGGAGTGGTTGGAAGTAGGGGAGCGAGGGCCAGGCGCTGTGGGGGGGTTGGGATAGGCTTATTGGTGGGAGTGGCGGTAGTGGAGGGAGTGGGGGGAGGGGTGGAAGGGGTGGTAGTGTTGCGAGGGGTGGATGTATAATGTGCGATGAGGAAGAATCGTTTGAAGTTTGAGACGGGAGGGCGATGGGAGTTGTTCTGGATGCTGTGACGAGTAGAGAGAGTGGTGCTAGGCTAAGGAAGAGTAGGAATGGAAAAAATGTCATGTTCTATAATTCAAAAAAGATCTACCTTCTTGCATAATAGATAATGTGAGACGTGGGATGTAGGGATGGCAAATACTCCGATGCACATACAGGACGTCAATGCCGCAAATTCGGCCTATTTCCCGACGCAGTATGCGTACCACAGGTGCCTACCTGTCATCGGCTTTTGCTCATAGTCGATATGCGATGACTAGAATTTGGCGAAGCAAAGTATTCGAAGCGCAGTAGCACGTGACATTCCCGAATTTCGCGTCAACCTATACGTCACACCTCTCCCTCTAGGTCCAAATTATGAATAAGTAAAAGTCTTCCAGCAAGGGCTCGACATCTTCAATACCCTGGCAATCGCCCAGGTCGAGCAAGTAACCCGTACAAGATAGCTCTCATCACCACATCCATAACCATCCTAGGAACGCAAAGCCAACCCTATGTCTCAGATGTAGACCGTGGGATTCCACCCCGAGCCGAAAAGAAACCTCCAATCCGCAGGTAGACCAGCGAAATATAAACCACATCCAAAATCAGATCTACACCACCACCAAACATTCCTCCCTCTACCACACCAACTGTTCCCCACGCCATCTTCCTCCAAGTTCAATCAGCTGTCAACCCTTCTTCTTCTCACTAAGAGAGCTTACTCCCTCAAGAGACTGCCAAGAAGGTCGTACACCTATAACATACAAACTCTGACGACGAGTAAACTTCAGACGACGATGACATGTAGTCCATCTCGCAAGATTGGCTCTGAAGCTGAATCCCACCTTACAGACCGACAAAGGTATTCGCCATGAAGGGTGGAAGGGCGTAGACGTTCAAAGATATAAGCGTGGGTGTAATTGAGGTAGCAGTCTTAGTAGTCCCTGGTATGAGGGATGATTTGTCGAGAGCTTTTGGTCGTGCGGCAGTATATGATGATTACTGATGATCGAGCTAGCGTCCGCTTTTATCACCTCATTTTCACAAGCGACGCTGCTATGCATTGGGATTCGGAAGTTGGGTCTGCAGGGTAAAGTGGCAAGCAAGGGACAGAATAGGCCGGACTTGGAGCGAGGATAGTGGCAGATGGCGATGGTGTAAGACGAAATGTGCGAAGTGACTTAGGTGGTAGCCTCTTAAGGGCACGCTTCGTATAGCGTTGTATCTCCTGTATGCGATACTTTTCTTGCAGGAATGTCTTGTTTTAGCTCGCGAACAGGTTTTAAGACTCTTATTCTGAGCATTGATCGGGACAGTGAATCCAATGGCCCAAATAGAGCGTAGATGAGTTTATGTGGAGTCATTCATCTTGTACCTTCCCCACTCGTTCCCATCATTGCCGAGGGTATAGGCTCTGCTCATGATCACAATTGCCGTCGCTTTTGGTATCTGCGCCTGCAGATGCTTCCATCCATTAAAAGCAGTGGGCTCACGATCATGCTCATCAAGGGGCACCATTCCCACTATCGAAGGTTATAGAAGGCCACATCTGCCCTGTCGATTCATCAATGACATCGGTCTGTAAATTTTGAGCTGCAGGCCCCTCACTGCAGCCTCCAAGCTGCATAAGCGCCGAAGCAGAGTTTATATACTCAGCTCTTGGCTCGAGGTTCGAAGCCATATCGCCAGCCCAACTGCGCCAAGATGTTTGGCTCCCTGGGCTATTGTAAGCGCTATAGTTGGCGGTGTTGCTACTTGGGGGTGGATGAGGGTTGTGCTGCGAAGGTCGAGATGGGTACCCATTCAGGTAAGCAGTTGCTGCAGCGGCTGTAGCGGGGAGAGCGTCCGCTGCGTTGTAGGAGGGGGGCACATAGGTAGAAGTATTATTTGTGTACGGAGTAGGGTACACGTATTGTGGGTCGGGATAGGCCTGTGGACGATGTGATGGTGCTGGTGGAGTTGGCAAGGCGGTATCGGGAGGTAGGTAGGAATTGCTCGTGCGTTTTGGCTTGCCACGAGTCTCCGGCGGTATGGCGTAAGCCCCATAACCGCTAGATGGGCTGTAGCCATCGGCATTTAGGGTCTGAGCCGAGAGGAGGTTTCGATTTGGCTGCAGATCTTGACTGCCGAGTGTTGTGGCAAGAGAAACTGTCTTTGATGCTAGATGTTGGGTAAGGAGACCAATGGTCCTATCTATAGGCACGCGAATAGCGTCCTGGAGACGTCTTCCTGAACCTAGATTGCGTAAGCTCTTTCGTTGTAAGTATCAAGGAAAGAGCGTACCAAGCATGCTGCTCATATCACCAATGATACTCGACCAAGAGCTCATATCTTCTTTTAGTTCTACCAAGTCATTAGTGCTCATCTGGTCCTTGCGCTCCCAATGACCGAAAAGCGTGGTCGCCACTGCAAGCACATAGAGTGAAACATTCTGCCAGGTACCGTCCAGGCTCTTGTATCTCTGGAGCTGTTTCACGTGGTAAAGCATCTTGCGTGAGACCTCCATACAGATGGTGAGGTTCTCGGCGTCGAATTCTCGCGACATCGCTAGCGACAACGATGGGTGACGAAGGAGTAGGCGGATGTGCAAAGGATATAAGGCAAGATACCGCGCGTGAACACGACCCAATTCGTTGTCAGCGGCTGAGTCGTCTCTCAATTCTGGTGGCCATTGCTCTTGCCAGTCACGAATCTGTCTCTCCAACCGGAGGACGGAATCGACATATGTCTGGGGCGTTCGTCTCACAGCATAGATACTACTATATAGATCCATTTGAATAGGCATGACACTGAAGACTTGTAGTCCCACCAGGAAGTTGCACTTTCCAGATTGTGACCTGTCTAATCCATTTTCGCTCAATAGCTCATCGTCGACAGCTTCTGGCATCTCCACATCCCAGTCTTCCAATTTCAAAGCCATCGGGCGTCCTAAGTTGCCTGCAGTAATTACATGAATGGTCATGATGGACCAAAAGACTCGTTTGCGAATTTCGATCTCGAGCACACTTCGTTCTGTAGAAGGAGCCCAACGTTTCGCAGATCGGTGCAATCCAAGCTCAATTGCTAGGTTAAGCACTATGCCTGAAATGATGCAGCAAGCCCCAGGTTTAGGGAAACTTCGAGCATGTATGCAGAGCATCGTCAATGCTTGCACATCTACCAAAGTATGGCTGTTTACGAGTTGTGCGAAAAAGCCCAGTGCGTAATGGTAATGGAAATTCGAAGATTGGTTCAAGTCTGCGTTATGTTGGGCGTTTGTGGTGGCGCGGACTGCGTACTGATAATACATGATTGCCAACATCGTATGTATCATGACAGTGTCGGCAATGGTTGGTTCAAAGGCGGGATCATCGTAGCTTCGTGTGAGCTGCCAACTATTAGCTACCCATTCATCTGATAGCATTGCTTTTGAAATCGTTGACTAACAATAGCCATAAAGCTGGTCATGTGTACAACTGGCAAATAAGGGTTCACAGCTCTGAAGTACACATGGGCGTAGTTCATCCCCTCACTTTTCGGTGGGAGCTCGACCTGTCTAAGCCTCGGGCTCATCCCGAAAGCAGTGTGAACGAAAGCCCGGCAGGACTTATTGTACACTGGTTGAGATCCAGCAAGGGACGGGTCTGGTTCTTCTACGTCCGCAGATATGTAATCTGCAAGGTCAATTTCCATTCCCAGCACAGTCATCGAGGTGCCTCTGATGGAACTGAGCAGAGAATTACCCATCGATACACCTAGGTAGTTGTTGCCAGCGAGACAGGTACGAAAGTCGGGCAGCCGATGGGAAGGCTCCTCGGCCGCATTTGAAGGCCGCTGATGGATGTTGGTACCATTGGAGACATTGCCAGCCTCATTCGGCGCATTGGAGTCCTGGCTGTTCCCCTCCCATTTCTGCCTAATGCCCAGTTCCTGACGCTCCTGCGATTGTACAAAATGTGCGACTGCAGGATCACTATAATTCGTAACCGGCCTCACTTCCTCCCCGAGGAATATCAAGTGAGCCTCTAGTACCCGATTGCGTTTTTGTAACTCTTCAAGCTGGCGTTCAAGGTTCTGGACATGCCCGCGCACGGTAGCTTTTCCAGTAATTCGATCTGTAGTCTTACATTCTGAGGAATTTTGCATGCAAGGCGCGCAACCGTTCTGCTGGTCATCGCAGCGCATTTTTCGAATCTGGAGCAGGGTATTCAGACAAGGCACTTCCCCAAAATCAGATGGACGTACCCTGCACCTATCGCAAGCCTGCCCTGTACGAGCGGAGACACTGCTTTTCTTCTTGGCATCTTGAGGGCGATCCGCAGTGCTGTCCTGCTCAGTCTTGATGAGATTGACATTGTCGATGGCTGGATCATCGTCTGCTTTCCTCTTCATGTTCGCGACAGTACCTCACAGAAGGCCCGTGGGCAACGGCTGGGCAGACGGAGAATGCCGTCGCTTATCGCGCTTGACCAGTCTTGGCGTTAGCCCTGTGATAGCAATAGTTCTAGCCTCTAACGACGCTGGTTGACCTCGAAGAGTAAGGAGCGAAGAGTACTCTCCTGGGTTGCATGTGCTACTAACCCCACGTATAAGTACAGTCTCCATAGCTTTGACACCTGGTAATACAATGAATCACCGGTGCAATGGCTTCGAAGTATCCATGCCAGAAGCGGTGGTGGAGTTTGCAGCCGCCTTTCTGCAACGCTGAGGCTCCGAATATCAGGACAGTCCACTCTGTATATATAGCTAACCCTCAAGATTCCCCTATTGTGGGGCATGACCTACGCGCCAAATGCAGACTCGTCTTTCACGAAACTCACCATGCGATGGACAATCTTACCCTTGCAGATTATTTAAAGCCATTTCCACAGCGCAGATATTGTTTGCTGAATGCATTCAGGAACTGATAAGCATTGTGGTATTCGACATACTTGCTCTCTATCTATTCCCCGTTGATATTTCCGCCTCAATGCCAATTTGAAAGTGCGGTAGAGAGGTTGACCATGCAGGAATTTCATGAATTTGCAAGCTTGATATACTCGACTGTCGGCTTAATCAACGGAGAAAGGCTGCATGATTGCAACACAACATATAATCGTCAAATCAGCTTTGAAGACTCGAGTCTCCGAATCTTTGTTTTTGTACCCCTGGTACCTAACATTAGCTTACCACAACCTCTATCTATCATTCAAGAAAAAGGATGCAACAGCCTCGCCTCGGGCCTTGGCACCGAAGTCACGAGCGATCGGCCCGGTAGACACCCTCTCTTCGGAAAAGTCGCGAACTTCAGGATCCATTATGCTGCCATCCCCACCCCTGAAAGCGACTCCATTGTCGTTCGTTGCGCGCATGATTCGCTCCACTTGGGCCGATCCACGCTCGTCGCGTTGAGAAACCGGCTCAGAACCTAGAACGAAGTCTACAGAGCTGAATCTCTTGGTACTCATCGGCGTGGCTTGGACGCGATATCCGATACCGGGCTCCGTGCAAACATGCTCCGTCATTGCAGACTCAGGGCCCCACATGTTGACGCAACGGCACAACCTCATCCTAGCGATGCCATGGAGACCGAAAGCCAACAGATTTTCATGAACCTCCATCTTCGGTTGCAAATGGAGGATATCGCTGGGTAGCTTGCTTGTATCGACGCTGATGCTACCACCTTGGGTGTCGCGGGATCGGTCGGGCGTGTAGGGTCCGGTACCGTCGGAACCGAAAGGTGTACGACGTGGAGGACCGTCGCCGTAGTATAGCTTGCTGTTGTGGTCATACTGCACGCCAGCGAGAGCGCCATAAAGTGGGATACGGCTTTGCGTGATAGGCTTGGGTGGGAGGAATCGCTTTTGGTAGGTAAAAGGAGGAGGTAGGGGCTTGTCTCCCCATGGTACCTCGTCTATGGTATGATCAGTAGTGCGATGGAAGTCTGACTTCCAATAATCTCGTCCGGGAGTGTAACATTTTGGGCAGAGGGAGATGTCTTACTGTTCTCGTCAGGCATCATCTCGTCAACGAAGCTATACTTCTTCGGCATCTGAGGATCTATATAGGACGTTCTGGTCCGTATAGCTTCGTCCGGTCCGTCTCCATAATTGTTCTCGTCATCTGAGGGACCCTGCATGTAAGTAGAAGACGTCTCTGCCGCTTCAGTGCTGATCAGCTATGCTGCCCATCGCTCTGCGCGAATAAGTAACCTACCATGCTTCGGAAGACCAGTAGCTCTCGGAACCTTAAAGGCCTTGTGCTGATTGCGCTTTCGTGACCGCACAGCCGTTGACGACTCAGCTGTTCCGACATCAGTTATTTCGGATATCTCAAGAACAGTATAACACAACCATCTTACAGGATGGATGGGATTTGGCACCCTCCGGTGGACGAGGTAGGAAGCCGTTACCGTGGCCAGTGCCCGGCAGCCGAGCAGCACTCTGAGTGAGGTCATTCGGATCATATCCATACCGGATGGAGAGTAGATGAGCAGAGGCAGTATTGATATTGTTAAGAACATTGCTGGGAGCGAGGCTGTCTCGATGATGATTATAGTCAGGAATTTGGTATCGATCAGTGCCAGGACGCGTATCAGCCGGCAAATGAGACGCGCGTGGATGGTGAAGGCCGTCATCTCGAGTGAAGGACGGGCGATTTCGTCCACGATTAACACGGTGAGCTACATGTGGTTGACTCCACCAACTTTGCTGAACGGCAAAAGGAACAAATTCCGCCGCATTGGCATTCAAGCTGGAACTCTCTTTCGTATCAGACATCTCGAGATCTCTCTGGCTGGAGAACTCTCATGCGATCTGTTGTAAGGATCGAAATTTAGGTTGTTGTGCTCGAAGATGATTTTAAGTGAGGTGTGTTGTTGTGGGTCCGAAGTGTTGAAAGTGAAAGGTGATTCTTGCATTGATCGATCTGGATAAGTCAGTCGAATAGCAATACATATAATACCTCACCTAGCCTTCAATGACACATGTGATCACGGCTGGTATAGGACATGGCTCCACATACAGTACGTCCTTAGTGGGTGTGTGGCGTTAGTAAAAGGTTACGTGCTCTTGCATTGGTGAGTGTTTGGTACCAGTCATTGTACGGCGTCAGCGCTTATAGTCATTGTTATCATGTGCAAACATATACGTCCGACCAACGTCTCATTCCAAGAATTTTGGAAGGCATCAACAGCATTCATCTGTGTTGTAAATCAGACGTCTTGTATTGCTTCAATTGCAGCACTTTCCCCGGCCACTTATGTCTGCGTCTTCAAGGCCTTGGTTCCTTTGCGGACTGCAGTGATAGATAAACATTCGTAGATTTATTGCCATCGTACGTTTACCCAAGTGAAAGCACAGAAGTTTCTCAATACTCATCGTAAGAACAGTAATGCTATCAGTCACCTAAATCGCCCATTAGGGTGAATGAGAGGTCATTATACAGACTCCGTTTACTCAACGAGCAACCTTGCACAACAACTCATAGAAGATATGGTGAATAGTCAAATCCGTAACCATAATAATTTACCAACACACCCAGGATTTACGGCCGTATAGAAGATAGTTAATCGTGGCATATTTCATATCTCCTCTTGATGATGCCAATATCACTCACAGAAGCCAGGTAAAGGTAATATGCTGATCAGATGGCAACGTGACAATACTGCCTGCTATCCCACAGGGTAAATCGCGGTGTTGCACACGTTGGAACAGGAACCAATCAAGTCCTTCACTGTCTCTGCCGGTCTTGCGGGGATGCCATAGAAAGGAAAGACGATCTATGTTGGCCGTTGACAGTGCGCGGACGTAGTTGCAGAATAGATCAAGGTACGGTAGGGTCTAGACAAAGGTAATCACTGGATGAGAGCTGTAGCCTATCGGAGGTGGGTTTTCCTAGTGGACAGAAACGATTAATTTTACTTTCATTAGTGTATCGTAGTCGATGCTGCGTGACCAGCGACCGACCGTTGTCTGCAGAGGTTTAAGAAAGGGCTCGATACTCAGAATCTGCGTTTTCTCTTTGCTCCGGCTTGAATCTTGGTCTCCAACTCGCGTTTCAGCTTTTCGCGATTCCTGTTTGCCCTCTGCGGCGAGGTCTCGCGAGGAGGTGAAGAAGATTGTGGCTGGACGGTGGTTCGGCTACCTCGTTCTAATTCAGCCTCAGTCTTCGAATTGGCACCAAGTTCTGTGCCAGGGGGTAATTCCTTGGAACGAGATGATCTGCCCGCATTCGCAGGCAGATTCTGCCCTGTGTATGGAGGAGGCTCGCTGCTTTTGCCCCCAGTTCCTTTCCCGCCGATTTTGCCCAGCTTAGCTCGCGGTTTTGAAGAAGCAGCCTGGTATGGTATGCTTCTTTTCACCGCACTTAAACCAAGCTGAGTGCCTTCTCCATCAGAACTTGAAACATGATCTGCGGATACATCGG
>JAABUX010010870.1_pt1 | contig 10109 bp, 9 predicted proteins | sample 5561851 | NCBI WGS metagenome assembly JAABUX01 (sample SAMN10711883, study PRJNA513361) | rock metagenome | isolation source: Antarctica rocks | place: Antarctica: Victoria Land, Richard Nunatak red sandstone | collected 2016-01-03 | reverse complement strand
TACTTGACCCGGCACCGGCGCTCGGCGCTGTCCAGCAATGGCGCCAGCGCGCCGTCGTAGTAGGCCACGTTGAACAGGCGTACGCCGTCGCGGCGGACGACACGCTCCTCGAAGGGCAGGAAGTCCAGCACGAAGGCCGCGGCATCGGTGGGCAGCCGAGGCGCCCCCGCGGCAACGCCCTCGGCCCACGCGGCCGCAGGCGTCCGGCCCAGCGTCGAGTGGACCTCGTTGTGGTACGGCCCCAGCACCTCCAGCGCCAGGATGCGTTCGAACTCGCCCAAGGTCAGCACGGCCCGCTGCTCGGATGGGTAGTCCCCACGCTCGGCGACGTTGGAGAACGTCGTCCCCGGCAGGGCGTGCACCCGCTTCATCAGCGTGCCCATGAGCCGTTCGATATGCCCGCCGAACCGAGGCGTCGCCGGCGGGCGGTGGTCGATGCGGATGCCGTGCTGCTCGCACCCCAGCTTGAGGGCGCGGGAGTGGAACTCCTTGGCATTGTCGAGGTGGAGCGAGGCCGGCAGGCCGTGCATCGGCCACCCCAGCTCCAGGCCGCGTCCGGCCAGCCACTCCGCCTTGGGCAGCACCCCTTGCGCCACCGCCAGGGCGACGCCGGCGGCCGATGGCGGGTCGAACGACAGATGGAAGCCCAGAACCGAGCGGGAGAACACATCCAGCAGCAGGGTGAGCCAGGGGCGACCAAGGACGGCGCGCGACCGGTCATCGACGAGCTGGATGTCCACCGGCGTGTGGTCGATCTGCACGATGGCCAGCGGCGCGCCGGGACGCAGGCCCGGGGCGACCGGCGTGTACTGCTGGCGTGCTGCCTCGATGCCCTCCCGCGCCGTGGCCAGCTCCCTGGGCGAGCGGGCCAGGATGCGGCACTGGATCGCCTTGCGCGACGGCGGCTTCAGCGAGGCAATGCGGCAGTCGGTCCGGATATCGCGCTGCAGCTTGCTCAGGGTGGGCCGCTCGCGGGTCTTGTAGACGGCGTCGATGGCCTGCCCGATTTGCTGCTCCACCATGTCGGGCAGCAGGCGGGCGCCCCGCCTCGGACCAGGCTTGTCCACCACCAGCGAGCTGGTGACCGGCCGCGCCTTGTATGCCTGGATCAGCCGATAGAACTGCGCCGTGCTCAGGCCGAGAGCCCGAGCCGCCGCTGTCACCGCGACGCGGCTGCTTTTGGTGACGCACAGGGGGCGGATCGCAGTCTCGCGGCGGACCGCCTCGGCCCAGGCATCGTCGGGGACGTCCAGCGGGAGCGATGACGCAGCGGACGGCTCGGCCATGATCGGCGCTCCAACGGTCCAGTCTCACTATCTTGGCACAGGAGTCCGACGATCCAGGAGACAGTCTCATGAACCAGGGACAGGCAAGTGCCTGAACTTGCCCGAAAGGCAGTCGCATCATTCAGGGAAATCGACACTCGCCACCCAGAGGTCACTCGCCCCAGGATCGTGCGATCATGCAGCCGGCCACCACCGCCCTTATCACCAGGCCAGACGTAGCCTCGCCAGACGTAGCCTCGCCAGACAGGGACACCCCTGTCGTCCCGGCGCCGACCGCGGCCGGCCAGGCGGCGCTGGACGCTGCGCGGGCACTTGGGCGCAATGCCGCAGCACCCGCGACGCTGCGGGCCTACAAGGCGGACTGGACGCACTACGCCGCCTGGTGCGCGGCCAAGGGGTTCACCCCGGTGCCGGCCGCGCCGGCGACCGTCGGCGCTTACCTGGCCAGCCTGAAGGATAGCCACGCGCCGACCACCATCCGCCGCCGCCTGGCAGCCCTGGGCAAGATGCACCGGTTCAACGACCTGCCCTGGAACCCCGGGCACCGCGACATCCAGCAGCCGCTGCAGGGCCTGCTTCGCAAGCACGGCCGCCCCGTGCGCAAGGCCGCCGCCCTCACCCTGCCCATGCTGCGCCAGTTGCTTGCGACGTGCGATCGCACCGCCCGTGGCCGGCGCGACCGCGCCTTGCTGCTGATCGGCTTCGCCGGCGCGCTCCGCCGTTCCGAGCTGGTGGCCCTGCAGGTGGAGGACGTCGCCGTCGTCGCCGGCGGCCTACGACTGCGCCTGCTGCGCGGCAAGACGGACCAGGCAGGGCAGGGGGCCGAGGTCGGCCTGCCGCGCGGCCGGCATGCGGAGACCTGCCCGGTGCGGGCCTTCGACGACTGGCAGGCGGTTGCACGGCGCAAGGCCGGGCCGCTGTTCCGCCGGGTCAGCACCGCCGGCGGCATCGGCGAGGCTGCCCTGCATCCTGACGCCGTGCGCCGCATCCTCGCCCACCGCGCCGGGCTGGCCGGGCTGGAGCTTGCGGGCATCGAGCGGCTGAGCGCGCACGCGCTGCGGGTCGGCTTCATCACCGAGGCGTATGGCAAGGGCGTGCGCGACGAGGACATCATGCGCCACACCCGCCATAAGGACCTGCGCACCATGCGCGGCTACGTCCAGCGCGCCGGCCTCGTGGACGACAGCCCCGCCGGGGCGCTCGACCTGTGACGGGCTACCGGACGCCATGGGACAGCCCGCCGGCCCCGGTCCCGCCGGCGCCGCTGCCGGACGGGGCCAAGCCGCCGCCGAAGCCGCGCGGGCGCCGGCCGGCGGCACCTCGCACGCGGGCAGCCGGGGCAGGGGCCTCGCCAGGCTGGCTGTATCACCACCTGACCGTCAGCGGACCGGCCGAGCCGCTTGCGTCCTTCATCACGGCGGCGCGCGGGTCGGGCGTCGTGCCCTGGCAGCACGACCCAGCCGGCATCGAGGAGGACGTGTTCAACCTCGCCATCGCGGTGCCGCCGGGGCAGCGCAACCTCAGCGTCGAGGGCTGCCGCATCCTGGCCCGGCAGTTCCGCACGCGGGTCGAGGCGCACCAAGCGCGGGCGGCGGCGCTGGTGGGCGCCAGCCGGGCCTGCCCATTCGACCTGCACGCGCTGCTGCCGGCGCCGCAAGATGTCCTGCAGCGCGGGCCGCGCGACCCGCAGGCGCTGGCCTGGTGCCGGACGCACTGGGGCGTCACCGACCGGCTGCGGCATGTGGCGCTGCGGCCCGACGCCACCGCCAGGCGCCGGCTGCCGCGAGGCCATCAGGTCGCCGGGTATAGCTTCTTCACCGACGGCGAGACGCCACACGCAGCCGTCGCGCAACTAATCCCGCGCTGGACGGCGCTGCGCTTCGTGCTGCAGCCCCGCCCGGCAACCTAGCGCAGCAAGGCCAGGATGAGCGGCAGCGCCGCCCAGGCGGTGGAGGAGCGCGACAGCCGCGACGCCGCGCTGATGCCTATTCTGGCGCTGGACGGGTTCGCCGGCCCGCTGGACCGCCTGCTGGCCCTGGCGCGGGCGCATCGGGTGGACCTGGCCCGGCTGTCGCTGCCGCGCCTGGTGGACCAGCTCGTGGCAGCCCTGGGGGGCGCCGCCCCGTTCGAACGCAAGGGCGACTGGCTGGTCATGGCGTCCTGGCTGCTGCAGCTGCGCTCGGACCTGCTCGTGCCGGCCGACCCGGCCCGGCAGCGCGCGGCCGAGGCCGGGGCGGCGCGGCTGCAGGGGCAGCTCCTGGCCTTGCGGGAGGTGCAGGCGCTCGCCGCCTGGCTTAGGGGCCGGCCGCAGCTTGGGCACGAGGTGTTCGCCCGCGGCCGGCCGGAGCCACTGGGGCTGCTCGCCGAGACCCGGCACCAGGTGGACGTCATCGAGTTCCTGTGGGCCAGCCTGGCGCTGTTCGACGACGGCGCCGGCGCCGGCACGGCGTCCCGCTACCAGCCGCGGCGGTGGGACCTGCACCCTGTTCCTGAGGCCCGCGACCGCATCCTGCGGCTGCTCGCGGAGGCGGGCGAGGGCAGGACGCTCGGCGCCCTGCTTCCCGCGGCACTGATGGAGGGGTTGGCACCAGAGACGGCATTGCGGCGGTGCTCGGGGTGGACCAGCAGCTTCGTGGCCAGCCTGGAACTCGCCAAGCAGGGCAGGGTGACGCTGGAACAGGACGAGGATTTCAGCGCAATCCAGGTGAGCCAGGCGCCCGCAGAACGACAAGCATCATCGGGGTAGGATGTGCGGCGATGAAAATACGCAACACATTCGACGGGCTGCGCTGGCTGTGCGATCCTGTCCTTGGACGTTCGCACGCGGGCGGCCAGAGGCGGGGGCGCCCGGGCCGGGCCGGCGGGCAGGGGAGGGGACCGGCTCCGCGCCGGCCGTCGTGGGCGACCTCGGGGCGCTGCTGCGCGCCTGCCTGGTGGCGTTGCGCGTGCCCGCGGAGGCGGACTCCTGGCAGCCGGCGCTATGGCGGGTGGCGGACGCCCTTGCACGCATCGGGCAGGTGCTGGACACGGCGCCGGACGGGGGAGGGGCGGAGCTGAGGGCATTCCTCCCGCGCATCGGCCCTTGCGCGCCGGAACAGGAGCTGCGCTGCAAAGCTGCCGTCGCCAGCCCCCTCCTGGCTGGGATGGAACTGGCGCGGGATGGGAGCCTGATCCTGGAGCAGGGCGGGTCCTGGACCGCCATCCAGGCGCAGCGCCGCAGTCCCGGTAATGTAACTCAAGTGGACCGGTGAGGCTCCGGGGTGGCTTCGGTTCGGTGATGGCCGTTGCTTCGCCGCCAACGCCCGAGGAACGGTGATCAGGCGAAGACGTTCGGTTGATCTCCCATCATGGAGCTACCGATGGCAGGCTGGGCCAGAGCGCTACGTGTTAATCAGCGCAGATACCGGACTAGAGAAATTTCTGAATCGGCAGTGTATTACGGCGCTGATCAGCGTCGAGACTCACCGCTGACTTACAGCCCACTGCCGACAGTCTTCTCCAGCAGCCATCTAGATCAAGAACCCGGTCAGCGCCGCGGCCTCATCCCGCAGCACGTCCAGATAGGGCCCGCACAGGGCGGCAGCGTCCGCGCGCTCGATCCGTGCACCGATGTTGAGTGCCGCGACCAAGGTGCCGTCGAACTTGCGCAGCGGCACGGCGACGGACCGGAACCCGTACTCCGCCTCCTGGTCCACGAAGCAGAAGCCGTCGCTGGCGGCTGCCGCAACCGCGGCGCGGATCGCCGCTGGGTCGGTTACGGTGCGGCCGGTCAGCGCCACGAGCGGCACGTCCGCCAGGTAACCATCCAGTCCGGCTGGGGGCAAGCCGGACAGCAGAACGCGCCCAAGTGCGCTGCAATAGGCCGGCAGGCGGTAGCCGATGCCGACGCCCGCCGGCACGAGCTGAGCCGGCAGGGCGCGGGCGACCATGACCACGTCCGCCCCCTCCAGCACGGCCGCCGTGCATGACTCGCACACCCGTTGGGCGATCCGGTCGCAAGCCGGCTGCAGCAGGGTGGAGACGGCGTTGGACGTGAGGTAGGCCGCCGCCAGGTGCAGCACGCGTGGGGTCAGGCGGAACAACCGTGCCTCGGCCTGCACATAGCCCAGGTGCGCCAGGGTGATCAGCACGCGGCGCACGGTGGCGCGCGGCAGGCTGACTGCACGGGCGAGGTCGCTCAGCGACAGCGCCCGGTTCTCGGCGTTGAAGCACGTCAGCACCTGCAGCCCACGGGCCAGCGCTTCCGAGAACTCGGGGCCGCCCGCCCGGTCGCCGCGCCGCGCCGCATGGTCGTCGCCTAACCGGGTCACGTCTGCCCCCTCCATTCCGCTTGCACGTCGCTTGCTCCCGCTTGTAGCGTCGTCAGAGGCGAACCTACGTTCGCTAATTGAACACTTCTAGCGAGGTGCTGCCATGCTCACGGCTGAACGCAACGCGCTCATCACGCAGTCCGGCCCGAGTACGCCGCTGGGCGCCTTCATGCGCCAATACTGGCAGCCGGCCGCGCTGGTGGACGAGCTGGACGGGCCGCGCCCGGTGCGGAAGGTGCGACTGCTCGGAGAGGACTTGGTGCTGTTCCGCTATACCGCCGGGCGCTACGGCCTGCTGGACCGGCACTGCGCCCACCGCGGCGCCGACCTATCATTCGGACGCGCCGAGGACGGCGGCCTGCGCTGCCCCTTCCATGGCTGGCTGTTCGACGCCGCCGGGGCCTGCCTGGAGCAGCCGGCGGAGCCGGAGGGCAGCACCTTCTGCCAGCACGTCCGCCAGCGCGCCTACCGCTGCCAGGAGGCGAACGGCATCGTCTTCGCCTACATGGGCGACGGCGAGCCTCCGGCCCTGCCGGCGCTGGACTGCTTCACAGCACCGCCCGAGTACGCCTTTGCCTTCAAGGGCCTGATCGAGTGTAACTGGCTACAGGCGCTGGAGGTCGGCATCGACCCGGCCCACGCCTCCTACCTGCACCGCTTCTTTGAGGACGAGGACCCTGCCGCCGCCTATGGCAAGCAGTTCCGCGGCAGCACCATGGGCGCCGACATGCCCATGACCCGCATCCTGCGCGAGTTCTCACGCCCGCGGATCGAGGTGGAGACGACGGAGTTCGGCCTGCGCATCGCGGCGCTGCGCCAGTTGAATGACAGCGAGCTGCACATCCGCGTCACCAACATGGTGTTCCCCCATGCCTTCGTGATCCCGATGAGCAAGGAGATGACGATCACCCAGTGGCACGTACCCGTCGATGACACGCATTGCTACTGGTACGCGATCTTTACCAGCTTCGCCCAGCCGGTGGACAAGGCGCAGATGCGGGCGCAGCGGCTGAAGCTGTACGAGCTGCCGGACTACACCTCCCGCAAGAACCGCACGAACGACTATGGCTTCGACCCCTACGAGCAGCAGACCGGCACCTACACGGGCATGGGCGAGGACATCAACGTCCACGACCAGTGGGCGGTGGAGAGTATGGGGCCGGTCCAGGACCGCACGCGGGAGAACCTGGGCAGTAGCGACAAGGCTATCGCCGCCTACCGCCGCCTGCTGGTGCGCGGCATCCGCGCCGTCGCTGCCGGGGAGAGGCCGCTGCTGGCGCTGCCTCTGGCGGAGGCGGCCCGCATCATCGGCCCCGGCACCATTGACGCCATCGGCCCCGTGGTGGGGTGGGAGGCGCACTGGCAGGAGCAGGACCGCCGCCGCCGGGCCGCAGCCCCGTGGCATCCGGCCCAACCGCACCCTTCCCCGTTTAACCCGGCCCCCGTGCCTGCCCCAGCACCCCCTTTGCCGCAGGTCGCCTGACGCGGCATGTCCGACAGCTTCGCGGGCCGCAACGGGCTTTGGACGGACGCCCAGGATGACGCCGCCAGCCGCGCGGCCGAGGCCATCAGCGAGGCCGGGCTGGGTGTCGTGCGCTTCGCCTTCGTGGACGCCCACGGCGTGCTGCGCGGCAAGACGCTTGTTGCGTCCGAGGCCGTCCGGCTGCTCCGCCAGGGCGCCACGGCCACCACGACGCTGCTGCTGAAGGACCTGTCCGGCAAGACAGTCTTCCCAGTCTTCACGCCCGGCGGCGGGCTGGGCCTGCCAGCGCTGCAGGGTGCCGCCGATATGGTGATGTTGCCAGACCCGCTGACCTTCCAGGTCCTGCCCTGGGCGCTGCACACGGGCTGGCTGTTGTGCGACCTCTATCTGGCCGATGGCACGCCCGTGCCGATCTGCACCCGCAACCTGCTGCGCGGCCAGGTCCGGCGCCTTGCGGAGCGCGGACTGGAGTTCGTAGCCGGCATTGAGGTCGAGTGCCACATCCTGAAGGAGGACGGCCCGCCCGCGGCCGACGGCGGCCCGGCACCGCTCCGCCTGCTCAACCCCGGCTTCCAATACCTGACCGAGCTGCGCTACGACGAGTTGGACCCGCTGCTCGAGGTGCTGCGGGCCAACCTGCAAGCCCTCGGCCTGCCGCTGCGGAGCCTGGAGGTCGAGTTCGGTCCCAGCCAGGTCGAGCTGACCTTCGGACCCGGCACGGGCCTGCAGCCGGCGGACCAGATGATCCTGGTACGGTCCGCGGTGAAGCAGACCTGCCAGCGCGCGGGCTACGCCGCCAGCTTCATGTGCCGCCCGCGCCTGCCCAACGTGGTCTCCAGCGGGTGGCACCTGCACCAGTCGCTGCGCCGGACGGACGGGGGCAACGCCTTTGCGTCGGACGCGCCGGACGAGGTGCTCAGCCCGCTAGGCCGGGCTTACCTGGGCGGCCTGCTAGCCCATGCCGGTGCCGTGTGCGCCTTCGCCACGCCCACCATCAACGGCTACAAGCGCTACCGCCCACTGTCCAACGCTCCGACGCGGGCCGCCTGGGCGCGGGACAACCGCGGCGTGATGGTCCGCGTGCTGGGCCAACCCGGCGACCCCGCGACCCGGCTGGAGAACCGCGCTGGGGAACCTGCCGCCAACCCCTACCTCACTATGGCCGCGCAGATCGCCGCCGGGCTGGACGGGTTGGACCGCGGCACCGATCCTGGCCCGGCCACCGGAGGCCCCTATGACGGCAACGCTCCGCCGCTGCCGCGCAGCCTGGCCGACGCGCTCGCGGCGCTCCGCGGCAGCGCCTGCATGGCGGACGCCTTCGGCCCGTTCTTCGTGGACTACTTCGCCCGGCTAAAGGAGGCCGAGATCGAACGCTTCCTCTCGGAGGTTACCGAGTGGGAGCACAAGGAATATTTCGCCCTGCTGTAACCGGAAAGGCCCCGCCCCATGCCGTACCTGCGCACGCCGCTGCTTGCCGCCTGGCTGTTCGCACTCTGCCCGCTTGCGCTCAGCCTGGCGGCCCAGGCCCAGATCCCTGGCAACAAGGTCACGGTGGGGGTGCTGACCGACATGACTGGCCAGTTCTCGGACGGCGTGGGCGCCGGGTCGGTGGCGGCGGCCAGGCTGGCGGCGCAAGATTTCGCCCCCGAAAGCGGCGGCTTGCAGGTCAAGATCATCTTTGCCGACCACCAGAACAAGCCGGACATCGGCGCGGGCATTGCGCGGAAGTGGTTCGGCCAGGAGGGCGTCGCTGCCATCGTGGACCTGCCCAATTCAGGCGTTGCGCTGGCCGTGGCCGGCATCGCCCATGACCAGCATCGCACGGCGCTGACCTCAAGCTCGATGAGTTCGGACCTGACGGGGAAGGCGTGCCAGCCGACGACGGTGCAGTGGGTGACCGACACCTGGGCGCAGGGCCGGAGCACCGCGGCGGAGATGGTGCCGCAGGGGCTGAACAACTGGTACTTCCTGACGGTGGACTACGCCCTGGGCCATGCGCTGGAGGCCGACGCCACGGCCGCCGTCACCACGCTTGGCGGCAAGGTGGCCGGCGCCAGCCGCAACCCGTTCAACACCAGCGACTTCGCCGGGCCGCTGGTGCAGGCGCAGGCGTCGGGTGCCAACGTGCTGGCGCTGGCGAGCACCGGGGCGGACCTGGTGAACGCCTTGAAGCAGGCCAGCGAGTTCGGCGTGACCCGGACGCTGACTCCGGCGGCGCTGTTCGCCGAGCTGTCCGACATCAGGGCGATCGGCCTTCCCGTCGCGCAGGGGCTGCAACTGACAGAGGCGTTCTACTGGGACCTCAACGACAGCACCCGGGCCTGGAGCGCACGGTATGGCGCCACGATGGGCGGGCTGATGCCGACCGAGGACCAGGCCGGGGTCTATTCGGCGACGCTGGCCTACTTGCGGGCCGCACGGGATGCAGGGACCATCGAGGGCAAGCAAGTCGTCGCTGCAATGAGGCGTGCGCCCATCGCCGACCCGCTGTTCGGCACCGTCATGATCCGTGCTGATGGCCGGGCCGTGCATGAAATGTACCGCTTCCGCGTGAAGGCGCCAGGGGAGAGCCGCGGTCCCAGCGACCTGTATCAGCTGCTTGCCACCATCCCCGCCGCGAACGCCTTTCGTGCGCTGGATCAGGGTGGCTGCCCCATGGTCAGGCCTTGACGGGTCTGGACCACGCGCGGGATGGCGCGGGCGGCCCCAATCTTCTGCTGACGTTGGATCGCGGCGAAGCGGACTGGGACCGGCACGAGGGTGGGCTCGAACAGGCCTCCTGCCCGCACCAGGGCTGCCAGACGCAGGCCGCTGTACCGCGCCTCAGCTATAGTACTGCTCGGTTGGTGGGCAGGCATTGCGTGTGGTTCCCATGGTCTTCGGCTCGCTAGGAGAGGGCGTTGCAGCCTAGCCCATCTTATTCAGCGTGCTGAGGTTCATTCCGTAAGCTGAGCGGCGGACACGGTTCGCCGATACGCTTGTTTCATCGTGATTTCGGTCCAGAGGTGCTGGGCGTTGGGGTTGGCGAGA
>JAABUX010010869.1_pt1 | contig 10111 bp, 13 predicted proteins | sample 5561851 | NCBI WGS metagenome assembly JAABUX01 (sample SAMN10711883, study PRJNA513361) | rock metagenome | isolation source: Antarctica rocks | place: Antarctica: Victoria Land, Richard Nunatak red sandstone | collected 2016-01-03 | reverse complement strand
ACACGTCCGTCTGCACCCACTGCACGCGCGTGTAGCCCCAGAACAGCAGCGCGCCGCGCGCCAGCAGCTTGCCCAGCTCGCCGACCATCATTGTGCGCCGGTTGGCGGGAATGAGCACGGCCAGCCTGCGCGCGTGCACCCGCCGGTGCTGGACACGCGCGCGCTTATGGGTGGCATCATGACGTGCACACCCATGCGCGCCCATGCATATCGGTGTGCCGCGCACAGGCGCTCCCGCCTGCGCTCCTTGCCCGCAGGAGCAGCGAACGCTCGCATACGGTGAGCTGACCTACACAAGGAGAGCCGTGCTCGAGGGCATGCCTCACAGCGGCAAGGAGCGGCGCAGCTGAGAGGTGGTCAGAGCGCACCCGCAGCTACACACGCGACCTAGTGCTACACCCCTCTGCCGACACATCAAACATCACTCTCCAGCAGGCGAGCGGCTCTCAGAGGGTGCGTTGGCGGGCTGCATGTGTGCACATGGGCGACGCTATCAGGAAACCTGAGCCGATAGCTGCTGTCTTCTGGCCGCTCAAAGTGCCCCTGGAGGTTTTCTGCCACATGCAAGGCTGGTGCAGTTATGCAATGCGGCGCTTGGCAGCGCACCTGCAGACCACGTGAAAAGCCAGCACGCTAAGGAGGCAGCCAAAGAACTTTAGCGGCAGGAGCACGGCCGCGAGCACTGCCAGGCGCAGGTACTCCAGTGCGGGCTGCGGCTTCCGGCCCAGCGTGCCGTACTGGTCGCGGCGTCTGAAGGCGTCATACAGTGGGTCCCAAGTGTCCAGGGGATTGCACGGCTGCTCGCTGGCGGCGCCGTTTGCAAGCGTCGGCGCGCCCATGCTGGCCTGCCGTGCTCCCTGGAGCGCAGGCCCGTGCTATCGCGAACGCAAAGCTGAAACTGATGCTGTCCAATGTCCTGCACGCAGTTCTTTGGCTGAGTGCCGCTTGCAGGCTGCCTGCCTCACTTTATGTGATCAAGGTCGGGCCAGTCGCCAGAATAGAGGAGCGCTTGCTTGCGCTCAGGTCGAGAACTCGAGGCCTCTGAACCCTGCTTGACCTGCGCAGCTGCAGGAGCGGGTGCATAGAGGAGTGTACGGCTTGCAGCATAGCCTACGCTTGCCTGTTGGTGTACAACGTGCGCTTTGCTGAAACTACACAGCGCGAGGATGGAGGACGCGAGCCAGGATGCGCCGCTGGCCGGCGTGAAGCGGCCGCGCGAGGACGCAGCGGAGGGCGCCGAGGCAGGCGCCAAGGCTGCGGGCGGGGAGGGTGAAGCTGCAGCAGCCGCATCCGCCCGTGAGTTGCACCCATCTGCTCAGCAGCCATCACCTCAATGTACTCTTGTCAAAACACCTACGTCGCCTCAGCGCTGAAGGAAGTCATGGTGCTGGGCAGGCGATGAGCCCAGGGCCAAGAAGGCAAAGGAGACAGGAGGGCTGGAGCTAGGTGGTGAGTGCCCACGCGCATGCTCCAGCATGTTTGCAGGCACCACAAGGCAGTGACCCACACAGCAGAGGAACAGATATTGCCAGGCCAGCATGTTCGTACATGTGCAGCACGACACGGTCTTGGCGTTCGGGGTTGCTCTCAGAGCAGGTAGGTAGCCGTGTCAGGCGTCTGCACCGAGCGAGGCCTCTCTTGGTTTGTGCTTGCACCCGCGACTACTGCGTTCACACGTCATAGGCGCCTGCATCCTTTTCGTGTGGAGCACTCCTGCAAGCGCATGCTGACCGCTCAGCGCGGTGGCTGCCCTTTGTCCGTGCGCCTGGCGAGCTGGCAGACCTGGCGAGGCAGTGTACTCTTAAGCACGTGGGGCGGTTGCTTTCGCGCAGGAGCGCTGGCAGCAGGGCAGCCTGCAGAGGCAGGCGGCAATGCAGCCGTCGCTGCCTCGGACGCGCAGGCCGCAGAGGCGTCCGGCGCAGCGGCCTCTGCGGGCCCAGCCGCTGCCTCAGCATCTGGGGCCGAGGCGGAGGGCGCCACGTACACTGCGGCAGACGCGCCGGGCGCGGCTGCGGGCGCAGAGGCCGCGGGGGCGGCCGGGCCCGGCGGGGCCGGCGCTGCAGAGGCTGGCGCGGCCGCGGCGGCCAGCGGCGGCGCGCCGGCGGCCGCGGCTCCGGCCCAGGCCGCCGACCCGCCCGCGAAGATCGGATACCGCACATTCCGCAGCGGCAACGAGGCGTCCGCGTACTTCCAGGACCTCATCCATAACCTAACGCGCGATCAGGACCTCAACGAGGCGCGCCCCGCGCGCCGGGCGCCACGTGCCGCGCACGCCGGGTGCCACGGTGCTGGCAGCCGGCGCCGCTTGGCCTCCGCGCCTGCCCGCGCACGTGCACGTGCGGGAGCGCGCTGCGACCGGCCAAAGCCTCCAAGCAAGCTCGTGACCTAACTGCTGCCGCGCTGGCGCGCGCGCAGTATGAGCACCACATGGTGCTGGAGCTGATCAAGGCGGGCCATGAGACGCCCGCACAGAAGGCGCGGCCCCAGCCGCCTGCGAGCGCCTGTTTGCTGCTGCCATGGCCGCCCGGCGCGTCGGGCGCGCCCTTGCCGCGTGGGTGCATGAGATGCAGCACGCGCGAGCCTCCCTTGTCCAGGAGCAACCAGCGAGGCCGCCAGCGCTCCGCGTGATGCATGTGCCAGTGGCATGGCTCGCAAGCTGCGCCCCGGCCGGCCATGCGCCGCCCGGCACGCGGCGGGCCTGGCCGCCCGCGCTGGCGCGCACGGGCAGCGCCCGAGCGGCCGGCCCTGACTCGCGGCGCAGCCCGGGCGCCGCATGCACAGCCGCCGCACGCGCCTCGAGCCCGCGCCTGCGCCGACGGGGAGGCCGCGCGCGCGCGCGCGCAGCTGGGCGCGGGCGTGCGCGCCGTGCAGGTGCGCGACCACCAGAAGTTTGAGGAGTGGACCAGCTGCTTCTTCCTGCTGCGGGCCGACGGCAGCGTGGACGACGTGTCCGCGCGCAAGTGCGTCATGCGCATCTTCCCCGCCTGGGCGGCCGCGCGGCCCACCAAGTTCCCCGGCAAGGCGCGCCGGCCGGCCCCTCCCGCAGGGCTGTCCGGCCCTGCTCGATGACATCGCGTAGCGCGGCCCCTGCGCCCGGGCTGACCGGCGCGGCGGCGCACCGGAGGATCGGAACGGACGCGGTGGGTGGTCGGGTGTGACAGGCGTACGGTGACCCGTGCGCGCACGTCCTGCTCAGTGGAGTTCGGGCATCAGCTGCGGGGCGGGCACCGAGAGGACTGCGAGCGAGCGGCGGCGGGGCGCGCAGGGCGACGGCGGGCGCGGGCGCGGGCGCGGCGCGGCCCGCGGTCGCGACGGCGGCCGCGGCGGCGGCGGCCGGCCGCGCGGCCGCGGCGGGGCGGCCCGCGGGGGCAGCCCCGGCGGGCGCGCCGAGCGCGGCCGCGGCCGCGGCGGGTCGTGGCAGCGCGGTGGGCGGGGCGAGCGCGGGGGGCGCGGGGGCAGGGGGGACCGAGGGGGCCGCGGTGATCGCGGAGGCCGCAGGGGCCGCGGCCGCGGGGGCCCCGGCCGCGCGGGCAGGGCCGGGGAGGCGGGAGGGGGCGCACCCGCGGCCGCCCCGCCCGCCAAGGATGCCGCGGCAGCTGCGGCGCCCGCAAAGGATGCCGCGGCTGCTGCGCCGCCCGCCAAGGATGCTGCGGCGCCCGCGGCTGCGCCCGCTTGAGCGCCCGACTCCTGATCGCAGGAGTGAGCCTACGCCGGCCTTTGGCTCTGCGCCTCGCCAGCCTGCGTGGGGATGTGCTGGAGGCATGCATGACTGGTGCTTCAGAGACCGGAGCTGGGCAGGACTATCCGTCGTCGGGCAGGCCACAGGACATTTTTGCCGTTGTGGACGACGTGCTAGCTATCGCTGGTGACCTTCTGTGTTCAGGCGGCGCCTCTACCACACAGTGTCACGCAGTGGCCGTGCTTGTTGTTTTGTAGTCACGATATGGACACAGCGTGTCACACGATGCGCCCATGCGTTTGCCAACACAGCCAGCCTATAACAGGGCGCCACTATCTTGCATTAGGCGCGTATCTATTGTGTTGCAAGTGCCTCCGCGGGAGGCTGCGCCGTGCAAAATAAAATAAACGATGGCCATCCCTAGAGCGCTCTACCCGCGCAGCACATCATGAGAGACCGACAAAGGCGTGGGGGCATGGCAGCCCCCTCCTCCCCAGAGGTCCAAAAATTGTTCGAGCAGGTTCCCAGGCCACCAATAAGCGGGACGGCGCGGACAGGGGAATGCCCCTGCCTGCAGCGACCCTCACACAGCCTCCATAAACAAACGCGGGCAACAAAGCAGAGCACCCTCGCCCCGCGCCGCGGCTTGCCGGCGCGCGTGTCCGCGCCCGCAAGGCCGCATGGCCTATGTGTGCGCCCCGAGAGCATGCCCTGCACCTTGACTGTCGCCAGCCCAGCACCACCGCCCCCGACAGCGCGGCGTCAGCGCGCTGCACAGCGCGCAGGGCCCCGCCTGGACTGGGCGCGCTCCGCCCGGCACGGGCTGCGCCGCGCCTCAGCCGATCGGGCAGGGTTGGGGCCTACGGGCGCGCGGCTCAGCGCATGGACGTGTACTTGCGGCGGATGGCGTCCATGACCGCGCCCAGGTCCTCCTTCACCTGCGCCCGCAGCGCGCCCCCGCATCACCGCCGGCCGCGCCCGTCACCGGACGGCGCACGCGCCGCTTTGCGGCCCCTGCGGCGCGGCCTGCTTGGCAGCGGCGGGCCTCCCGTGGGACGCTGGGACGTGTGCTGTGACGCCCGCTGCCAAGCTGCCACGCATGGCGACCCAAGCGCGGCTCTAGAGCTGAGGTTGGGCCTCAGGGGGGGCGCACCGGCACAGGCGGGTTGGCGTGCGCGGCGGCCATGCCGGGGATGTCGCCCGCGTGGTACGCCACCTTGGACTGCGCGAACTTGAGCCCGTGCGCAGTCGAGACGACGACCGTGCGGTCGCTGGGCGCGATCACGCCGCGCTCGCGCAGCTTCATGAGCGCCGCCAGCGCCACGCCCGTGTGCGGGCAGTTGAACATGCCTGCGCGCCGGCGCCGGGCGGGTGGGGTGCACGTCGTCGCCGGCGGCGCGCGCTGGCGGGGCCGTCCGGAAGCTCCCGCGCCCCTCCCGCCCCCGCCACGCAGGGCGGCCCCCGCGCCGGGGCTCAGCCCCCGCGCCCGGGGCTCCCGCAGGGCCTGGTTGCGCTCACGGAAGGGTCATGAAAGGGTAAGGGTTAGCATTAGGGCGCGCCCGTCAGGTCCCCGCGCGCGGCCGCGTCCATGAGCTCCTCCTCCGACGCCTCCTCCACGATGCCGTCGGTGGCGGAGAGCGCTAGGATCGCGCGGTCGATGGACACCGGGTCGCCGATCTGGATCGCCGACGCGAACGTCGTCTTCGCCTTGACCGGCTCGAAGGTCTCCCAGCCGTTCTTGTACGCCTGGTACAGCGGGTTGGCGTTGGCGGCCTGCGCGCGCGGGGCGCCCGGTCTCGCGCCGCGTGCGCATGTACGTGCGGGCCGCGCACTCTGCTGTCCTGTGCGCGTGCTGGTGCGCCCTGGGTTAGGCTAGGGTGGGGGCAGGACGGCACCTGCGCGCAGACCAGGCGCGGCATGCGGTCCACGAGGCCCAGGTCGCGGCACATCTTGAAGCCCTTGTAAAAGGCGTAGATGTTGCCCAGGTTGCCGCCCGGGATGATGACCCAGTCCGGCACAGCCCAGTCAAACTGCTGGCAGATCTCGATCGCGGCCGTCTTCTGGCCCTCCAGGCGCAGGCTGTTCATGCTGTTGGCCAGGTAGATGGGCGACTCGGCCGTCACGTCCTGCACGCGGCACTATGGCCTCAGCCGTCATGCGCAGCCGTCACGTCCTCGGCCGGCACGTCCTCCTGCTGTTGGCCAGGCAGGTCGGCGACGCCGCCGTCACGTCCTGCGCGCGCCGCCGGCCGCGCGCGCGCCTCAGCCCCGCGGCGCGGCACCCCCGCCTGCACGCCCGGAGCTGCGCGCGCAGCCGCGCAGGCGCGGGCGCGCGCTGCAGCGAACGCAGGAGCTGGCGCGCGACGCACGCGCCGAGCGCCGCCGCGGCGCCGCGACGGCCCGCCGCGGCTCCGAGGCATGTCCAAGGCGCCGCGCAAGGGGTCATCACAGGCGCGCTGGACCGCCGCGCGCGCGCAGACGGGCAGCCGCTGTCGCCGATCGCCACGCGCGCGCGCGCCGCGCCGACGCGGGCGCGTGCCTTGATCAGCTTCATGCAGCCGTCAAAGTCGGTGTCGATGGAGAGCACGAGCGCGCCGTTGGCGATGGGCTGCACCAGCTGCGCCAGGCTGATCTTGTCCGCCGGCAGGAACACGATGGACGGGATGCCAGCCGCCGCGCAGTACGCCGACAGCGCCGCCGACGTGTCGCCTGGGCGCGCGTGCCGCCCCGGTTGCCGAGCTGCCAGACCGGAGCAGCAGGGGTGGCCCACTGCGATCCTCGGACACATACATAAACACCGGACTCGGTTAGCCAGCCTGCCAGAGAGGGCCCCGCTGCCCGTGGCCACCTCCTCGGCTGGCCGATCTCCCGCAGGCCCCCCCCGGTCTGGCTGCGAGGCCTGCGCATGCGCACCTGTTCCCCACCGTCCCGCAAACCAGACAGGCGCTGACTGTGCAGCGCTGACTTCCACCTCAGCGTGTCTCTCTGCACAGTCGCAAGCGGGCGCCTTGGACCCTGCTCGCAAGGGGGAAAGAAAAAGGGAACCCGTGCATCCCCCTTTTGCGGCAGTTCACGGGCGCAGCCCTGCAGGAGCGCACCGGTGGACGCGCAGCCGACGGCCTGGACGGCCTCAGGCCGAAGCCGGCGCAGGCGGTTGACCTGGGACACGAGCACGGTCATGCCCAGGTCCTTGAAGGAGCCGGTGTGGCTGTTGCCGCACTGCTTGACCCACAGGTCGCGCATGCCGAGCGCCTCGCGGCCCAGGCGCTCCGCCCAGAACAGGTTGCTGTTGCCCTCGAACATGCTGACGATGTCGTCGTCGCCCAGTTGCTGCGCGCGCATGTGTGCGTGCTCAGGCTGCGCGGTCCCGCCACGCAAGGCGCGAGGCAGGTCGCTGCTCTAGGGTGTTTTGGCGCACTTTGCGCCAGACGGGCATGCGGGCCGCTGCCGGTACAGGGCTGTAGAAAGACCCGCCGCGTGCGCCGACCACAACAACAGGGCTTACTGCGACCCCTGGGCAAGGCTGGGGCGCCAGGGGTCAGGCAGTCGGCAGAAGGCGCCTTCTTCCCGAGCAGAGGCAAGTCCGTACACCAGAGGCCCACGCCTGGCGGGGCAAGGCCGGCCGTGCGCCTGCTCGGGCCGCGCGCGGCGCCAGGGCCGCACCGGCAGCACCCACTCCTTCTTCGACCACACGCCCGAGCCGAACGGCCAGCTGGTGCGGCCGACGCGGCTGTCGAACAGCGCGCGCCAGTACTCGGGGCCGTATATCGCGAGCGCCTCCATGTCGTGCTCCACGTCCAGCAGCCCGCCGTCGCGCGAGCGGTACACCACCTCGTCCAGCGAGTAGGCCTCGCCCGCCGCGCGGCCCTCGCCCAGCGCGACCGCCGAGAACGGCACGTACCGCGCGTTGAACAGGTGGCCCTTCTCCAGCGGCGCTGCCGGCCGCAGGCGTTTCAAGGCGTGTCAAGGCGTGTCAAGGCGTGTCAAGGCCTGCAGGCGTGTCAGGGCGCGCGGGGCGCGGGCGGTGCGGGCGCCGGCAGGCCGGCGCAATGTCTGCTCGACAAAACGGGCTTGCGCAACGTCTGTCCGGACACAGCGCTACCGCAGCCGCTGCTTTGCCCGCCCTCTGCGAGGCCGCCTCTGCGCACGGGCCTGGAGACAGGTGCCGTAGAGCTGTCCGCCCGGCGCCAAGCGCTCAGTGGGGGCTGCTGTTCGGTGCATGTTTAACAGCCCAAACGTGCCGTGCAAGTGATCACTGTGCTGGCGCGGGGCACACCCCGCCGGTGCGCCTGCTCGCGGATGTCCCCGGTCTCCGCTTTCGGCGCCTCCACCGACAGCGTAGCATGCGCCACAAAGGGCCGCAGCGCGCAGGGCCGGGCGGGCGCGCTGCTGCAGCGCAGCGCAGCGGCGCCGCCTGTCAGAGCCCGTGAGCTCAGGTCCACAGCCATCGCCGCCGGCGCCTGCATCCCGGCGCACTCCACACGAAAGCCCATCCGTTCCACGCTCACCCTCAGCGGTATTACTCGGCCTGGGCCTGCTCGATCGAGGTGAAGCCCTGCTAGAGCAGGGTGGGCTGCTCAGCAGGGCTTGCCAATTGCCAGTTGCTTCAGACACAGCCGCTGGGAGCGCTTATCCTGGTGAAGGTCCGCTGATCCGGCCCCCTTGCACCCCCTCTGCGCTACCACACAGGGGCGGACGCAATGCTGTGCCAGCAGCCGGTGGCCGCCCACGTGTGTCACCTGCCGCTGCGCAGCGCGCCAAAGCCAGCGCTGCTCAGGGCGGGGCACCGCGAGGCGCGTAGCCAGGCGGCTGGCTGCTGCTGCCGCGCCTCGCTCGCGCAGGAGCAGGCCGCCCCTGCCAGCCGGCCCGGCGCAGAGCCGCAGCTGCGGGAGGCGGTGGCGTTTGCTCCAGCAACCGTGGCCAACCTTGGCCCCGGCTTTGACTGGATGGGCTGCGCTGTGGAGGTGAGCGGCCTTAAGAGCAAGTGCAAGTTCATTGACATTGCGGGCTGCGGGGCGATAGCCTTGCTCGCAGGCTCTGGTTGGTGCTCACCGTGCGGCCTCCGGTTCACATCTGCAGGGCGACGGGGACACAGTCACGGCGCGGGCGCTCCCGGACCGCCCGGGCGAAGTGCTGATTGAGGCCATTGAGGGCGACGGCGGGCGGCTGTCGCTGGTGGCCGCGGAGAACTGCGCCGGCATTGCGGCTCTGGAGACCTTGAAGCTGTTCGGCGCTGACCGGCCGCGCTGCGGCGTCGGCATCCGCCTGCACAAGGCGCGCTCTGGCGCGGCGCGCGCAGTGCTCCTCCAGGGGGCGGTCTGGGACTGGAGTGGTGAGCGTGCTCGCCAGCAGTGAATGCAGGCCCCGCTTGTAATCCCGGGGCCAGCTCCACAACTGCTCGGCCAAGGCCGCCCAACGGGCTGCGGCTTACGCAGCAGCGCGGCAAGCCGCAACAGCCTCGTCCTTGGACAAGGCAAGCTTGCCGCAGGCTCGAGTCCAAGGTGTCGGGCCGTGCATGGCGCCCCGCCGCGCAGCGGCCCTGTGAGCAGCGCAGCCACGGCCGGCGCCGGCCCGGGCCGGCCGCTTGACAGCGCGCTGGCGCGGGCGCCACCGGGCCGAGCCCGCGCGCGCGGCCCGCGCAGGGCCTGCCGCTCGGCAGCGGCCTGGGCAGCAGCGCGGCGAGCGCGGCGGCGGCCGCGCTGGCGGTCAATGCGCTGTTCGGCGCGCCGCTGGCCAAGGCCGCGCTCGTGCCGGCCGGGCTGGCGAGCGAGGCCGCGGTCAGCGGCTTCCACGCCGACAACATCGCGCCCGCGCTGCTCGGCGGCTTCATCATGGTCAGGCGCGGCGCGCCGCGCCTCGTTGCCGCGCCCCCTCCCCATGAGGACGGCGCGCTCCGCGCGCATCGGGGACGGGCGCGCAGCGCCTCCCGCCGCGCCCTGCGCAAGTTATGCAGTGCACAGAGTGCTTGGCAGCGGGCTTTCTGAGGGCGCGTGTGCGTGCATGCGTCCGCGGGCTCCCCAGTGGGCGCGCAAGTCATGCCAATTGTCTCTGATCTGTAAGGCGGTCAACGCGGGGGCCAGGCTCATCACCCGGTCATACCAAACCAGCAACATCAGTTCAGCCCTCGCGGGAGAAGGCTCACGGTGGGTGCGGCAGCAGCCACCCACATGTATGGGGGCATTGGGTGGGTGGCTGAGGTTTCGGGGGACAGTAAGGTTTCTTGTTACAACGTGATAGCGGGGCGCTGAGCCGAACGGCGGCTAAGCTGCAGGTTGTGCAGGCGTTCCGCGCAACGCGGGCAGCCTGGTGCAAGGCATGACGCCAGAGACACCGTACATCGACCCTATGCAACAGGGCGACGCGCCGGTTGCCCGCCGGCGATGCCGCACAGCAGGCGGCCGCGCAGCTTACGCTGCTGGTGTGATGCAGCTTG
>JAABUX010010868.1_pt1 | contig 10112 bp, 9 predicted proteins | sample 5561851 | NCBI WGS metagenome assembly JAABUX01 (sample SAMN10711883, study PRJNA513361) | rock metagenome | isolation source: Antarctica rocks | place: Antarctica: Victoria Land, Richard Nunatak red sandstone | collected 2016-01-03 | reverse complement strand
TTTGCAACTGGGTGAAGCGGAACAGTTGGTTCAGCACCACCTCGGCGGTCGCATCGCGCTTCAGTTCGATCACGATGCGCATTCCGGAGCGGTCGCTCTCGTCTCGCATGTCGCTTATGCCCTCGACCTGCTTGGCCCGGACCAGCTCGGCGATGCGCTCCAGCAACGTGCTTTTGTTCACCTGGTAAGGGATTTCGGTGATGATGATCGACTGGCGGTTGCCGCGCATCTCCTCGAACTCGGCTCGCGCCCGCATCACGATGCTGCCGCGGCCCGTCTCGTAGGCGCTGCGGATGCCGGCGCGGCCAAGAATGAGTCCGGCCGTCGGGAAGTCCGGGCCGGGCACGATCTGCATCAACTCTTCGAGCGTGGTGTCCGGCGCGTCGATCAGGCGCACCGTGGCATCGATGATCTCGCTTGGGTTGTGCGTCGGGATGTTGGTCGCCATGCCGACCGCGATGCCGGAGCCGCCGTTGATCAGCATGTTGGGATAGGCCGCCGGGAGCACGCGAGGCTCCTCCTCGGTGTCGTCGTAACTGGGCTGGAAGTCGACCGTGCCGCGGTCGATGTCGGTCATCAGGGCCAGGGCGGCACGCGACAGCCGGCACTCGGTGTAGCGCATCGCCGCCGGGTCATCGCCGTCGACCGAGCCGAAATTGCCCTGGCCGTCGATCAGCGGCACCCGGATCGAGAAACTCTGCGCCATCCGCACCAGTGCGAAGTAGATCGAGCCGTCGCCATGCGGGTGGAACCGTCCCATGGTGTCGCCGACCACGCGAGCGCATTTGCGATGCGGCTTATCGGGCGTGTAGCCGGCGTCGTGCATCTGATACAGGATGCGGCGGTGCACCGGCTTCAAGCCGTCGCGGGCATCGGGCAGCGCACGGCTGACGATGACCGACATGGCGTATGCCAGGTAGGACTGGCGCATTTCCTCCTCCAGCATCACCGGCTGGGTGTTGCTGGGTCCGCCGCCGCTGAAGTCGGGGCCGCGGGTGGTGTCAATTGGCGGGGCGCCGCCTGGCGGGTCCTCGGGAGTGTCGCTCAATCGGGTCTCAGGTTCTGGCTCGGGTTGTCCGGCGGGTCTGCCACTGGCATCCCTTCGCGCGGCGTGATCTGCTTGCTGTCAGACATCTAGCATGTGGCTGCGCCAGCGCCAACACGAGCGCCCTTGAGGAGAAAAGAAGCCATGTCGACCATCAGTCAACCGGCTGATCTGGCGCCGCTGATCGACCATACCATCCTGCGGCCCGACGCGACCGAGGCGCAGGTTCAGCGCTTTTGCGACGAGGCGCTGCAATACGGATTCCATTCGGTGTGCGTGAACCCGGTGCGGGTTCCGGTGGTGGTGCGTCACGGCGTGGTGGCTTGTTCGGTGGTCGGCTTCCCGTTCGGCGCCACGCGCTCCTCGGTCAAGGCAAAGGAAGCGGCGCAGGCTGTCGCGGATGGCGCGAGGGAAATCGACATGGTGATCGACATCGGCGCGTTGAAGGACGGCGCTCATGCGGTGGTGGCGGCCGATATCGCAGCGGTGCGGCGTGCCGGCGCCGATGTCCTGCTCAAGGTCATCATCGAGGCGTGCCTGCTGGACGATGCCGAGAAGGAAACCGCTTGCCGTCTAGCGGTCGAGTCGGGCGCCGATTTCGTCAAGACCTCGACCGGCTATTCCAGCGGCGGCGCCACCTTGCCCGACGTGACACTGATGCGGCGCGTCGTGGGTGAGCGCGTGGGCGTGAAGGCGGCGGGCGGCGTGCGCGATTTTGCCACTGCCATGGCCATGATCGCGGCCGGAGCGACGCGCCTCGGCACCAGTTCCGGCGTGGCCTTGGTCACCTCGGCGGCGGTCCCGGTCGGAAGCTACTGAGCGTGGCGCACCGCATCGCCGTCATCGGCAGCATCATGACCGACCTGGTGACCTACGTGGACCGGATGCCCAACGCCGGAGAGACGCTGACCGCCCCACGCTTCGCCATGGGTTTCGGCGGCAAAGGGGCCAATCAGGCGGTTGCGGCGGCGAAGCTGGGCTCCGAGGTGGTCATGGTGGGTAAGGTCGGCGACGACGGCTTCGGCCGTGACACGCTACGCCATTATGCGGAATTGGGAATGGATGCGCGCCACGTCGGCGTGGTGGAAGGAGCATCGAGCGGGGTGGCGCCGATTTTCGTGGAGCCTTCGGGCGAGAACCGGATCCTGATCGTCAAGGGTGCCAACGAGCATCTGTTGCCGGCGGACGTGGACCGCGCGGCTGCGGATTTGCTCGGCTGCGATCTGATCCTGCTGCAACTGGAGGTAGCACTGGAGACGGTCTACCACGCAATCGCCTGGGCAACCCGGCACGGCAAGGCGGTAGTACTAAACCCCGCCCCGGCAACGCTTGACTTGGACGTAGCGCGTATCCGGGAGGTCGCGTTCTTTGTACCCAACCAAACCGAACTGGCCCTCCTCACCGGAATGCCGGCCGACACGGCGGCGCAGGCTGAAGCTGCGGCACGGACTCTGCTCCAGGCTGGCTTGCAAAGAGTGATCGTGACCCTTGGAGCCGATGGCGCACTCCTGGTGGAGCCTGACAAGGCATCGGTCCACGTACCGCCAATACGGGTCACGCCGGTCGACACCACCGGCGCCGGCGATGCCTTCATCGGCAGCTTCGCGCACTACTTCGTGCGATCTGGCGACATCGTTTCCGCGATGGAGGCTGCGGCGTATTACGCAGCAGACTCGATCACCCGACCGGGAACCCAAAGCGCGTTTGCAACTGCGGCCAGCCTTCTCGCGTGAGCGCTATGATGAACTTGGTGTAGGGTAGGGCACGTGGTTCCGGCGTTGACCGGAGTTCCCGTTGCCCCCCCTCCGAACCGGACTTGCATCTTTCAATGCATCCGGCTCTCCATTCGTGGTCACTGATCAGCATGACGTCTGTCCGGTAAGGTTCCGCGATGCAGGTCGATGTGGCACGGACGACACAGCACAAGAGTTTTGCGCCGACGTGCAGACATCAGACGGCTCCACCGCGATGCGTCCTTGGCGATGTCCGCCAGCTTCCTGACGTGATGCACCTCGAACGGCTTATCCTCGGTTCCGCAAGCCTCGCATTTCTCGGCCGACAACCTCTGCAAGAGCTCCGACCTGCTCGAATATTTGAACAGGTTGGGAGGTTTGTCCGGTGAGAAACGTGGGTCTGGCTGCGTGCGGTCCTTTAAACGAAAAACCCGCAACCGCTTTTCCCTACCATCTTGGGTGTAGATCAAAGCCCGACCGTTCACGGTCCACATTCGCCGGAACACCTTGGCCCACTCCTCGTCGTGCTTCCTGCCCAGCGTCTTGTAGAGGCTGGTATGTGCCATCCATTCCAGATGGTTCAGGTAGAACTTGGGGGCGAGTGCGTAGTAGTTCGCGAACCCGCGTAGCTCGGCGTTGAACTGCGAGACGATCTCGAAGTCCGATTGCGCCAAGAGCGGGAGCCGCGCCCGAATATCATTCGGGCCTGCGTCGTAGGTTCCGTAGCCTCGCTTCTGCGCGAAGGCCCTGACGCGCTCGGTTGGCACTGACAAATGTATATGCGAGGTGATAGTGCGTTTGACGGCGTGAACCACGCGGTCTTCCGCCCTTCCCACAACACACTTGAGTTGCTTATCCTCGCGTCGTGAGGTGACGCCGTAGCCCAGGAACTCGAGCCCATCTTCAAGGGCCGTGAGCCGGGACTTCTCCGCCGAAATGGTGAGCTTCAATGGCCCTTCTACGAAGCCCTTGACCTCTGCCATCATGCGGACGGCTTCGTCCTTCGTGCCGACGATGCCCACCAGGAAGTCGTCCGCGTATCGCACGTAGTGCAATCGCTTGAACCCCGGGTCGTGCATGTCGACGCTTGGCATCGTCCGTAGGCGCTCGCTCATCTCGGCTATTTCGGGCAGCAATTTTTCCGCCCTCGTATGGGCTGCCCCATGTTTACGCAGAAACTGCCGCCGCCAGCCGAGTTGATAGGTGAGCGCCTTGTAGGCCTTATCTGGTTTCCTTCGCTTTCCCTTGTTGAACGCCTCGATCCGTCCTTCCATGAACTCGTCGAGTTCGTGCAGGTAGATGTTGGCAAGGATCGGTGAGATCACGCCACCCTGCGGCGTGCCGCTGTAGGTCGCGTGATACTTCCAGTCCTCAAGGTAACCCGCCTTGAGAAACGACCGGATCAGTTCGAGGAACGCGCGGTCGTCGACCCGCTTTTCCAGAATGCCCAGCAGCACCTCGTGGTCGATGTTGTCGAAATAACCCTTGATGTCGAGCTCGCATACCCACTTGGTGCCCTTCCACGAGTCGACGATCTGCCTGAGTGCCGTATGACACGAGCGACCCGGTCGGAATCCATGCGAGCGGTCGGTGAAGACTGGCTCGTAGATGGCTTCCAGCAGAATTCGCGCGGCTTCCTGCACCAGCTTGTCGTTTCCCGTGGGAATACCGAGTGGCCTCTTCTTGCCGTTCGGCTTCGTAAGGTCCTTGAGGATATACGTCCTGCGTACCGGAACCGGGCGATACGTCCCATCCCTCAATGAGGTCATGAGGGTGAGAACCCGCTCCCTTCCGAACCCATCCAGAGTGTTTCCCGTCGTGCCGCGGGTGATAGCACCCCGGTTTGACTGAATGCGGGCATAGGCATGAAGCCAAAGATCTTCGCTTCCGCGCATGATCTTGTGCAGCTTCTTCGCCCGCGCTCCTGATCTGGACGCTTTGCTGATGCCCTCCAAAGCCGTGATGGTGCGATCGGATAGCACTGACTACCCTCCCCTCGGTTTTGGTTGGCTGAACCACGAACTGCCTCCCTTCTCCCCTACCCCACCGGGTTTCGTTGTCATCGCTGACAACTTATGCCGTCGGCTCGGGCCGGATTGGATACCGGCTGCAGGTCCCATTACAGGCCCACGTTGAATACTATGGAGGCTCCGTCGCCATATTGGTGAGCAAGCTCACCAACTTAGGCGATCCTGTATTTCTAGTTAACCAAATGCGTCGCGGTTAGGTCCCGTGTTCAACCCTTTGCCACCCTCGTCGGGCAGGTGTCGGGGGTGCTAGGTGGGGCGGTGTTCACCTCTCGCCGCCCCAACGCCCCGAGATGACGCCTCAACGACCCTGCGTCACCGATATACCCAAACCCACTCAGGTCTACGGTTCAACCAATCCAGGCTTAACCATGCGCGACTTGCAATGACGGCAGCCAGCCAGATCGCTTCGCCGCTTACCGCCTTTTGACCCAACATGCTGCTTTCCCCTCCCGGCTTTCGCCGGTTACAGCCTGTTGCCAGGCAAAGGTAGGTTGGGCTTGCAATGGACTTCCTAGCAGTCCATACCTACGTGGAAGAACACGTAAGCGTTTGAATTAACTAGCAAAACAGCGCACGGAAAACGGGATGTCGTCGTCAAGATCGCCGCCGCCCAAGCCGCCGCCTGCGGACCCAGCCATGGCCGGGTCACGGCGACGTGCCGCCGGACGGGTTTCCTCACCGTTTCCGCGCGCGTCCCCGAGCAGGGTCAGTTCGCCGCGGAACCGCGCCAGCACGACCTCGGTGCTGTAGCGCTCGACGCCGGCATTGTCGGTCCACTTCCGGGTTTGAAGCGCGCCCTCGAGGTGGACCATGCTGCCCTTGACCAGGAACCGCTCGGCGACGCTCGCAAGCTGCTCGTTGAAGATGACCACGCGATGCCACTCGGTGCGCTCCTTGTGCTCGCCCGATGCCTTGTCGGTCCATTGATCGCTGGTCGCGAGGCTGAAGCTCACGATCTTGCTGCCCGCCTGGGTGCTGCGAACCTCCGGGTCCTTGCCCAAACGCCCGATCAGAGTCACCTTGTTCACGCTACCGGCCATTGTCGTATTCCTCATCTCTCCTCAAAAGGCGGTTCGACCCAGTGTCGGCACGTCCTTTCGGGTGCGGCCCCTGGGAACCGAGCCGGCACGTGGCGCAATGGCGCGCTCTTGGGCGCGGGACCAAAGCCACGCACAAGCGAAGCGAGCATGGCGAGGACCCACCCGTTGCGGCGTGTGACGGTTCGGTTCAGGCCGCAGCAAACCCGAGAGGACGTGTCGACACAGGTGCTCCGCTCCATTTCTCCCATCTTCCCAATCACCTGGCTCACCCTTCCGACATGCCGTGCCCATTGCCCTAATGGACCGGAACGGGTGCATCTGTTGGTTGCTACCCCGTCCCACGCGGGCCTTCCGCAAAATTCAGGCGGGTCGGCGTCCATGAATCTACTTTCGAGGCCTGCTCAGGCTTCACACACATTACGGCCTGCTGGATTGTTCAACCGCCCAAGACGGATCGAACGGCATGACACCAGCAGGCGACCAATCAAGAGGAGGAATTGAGGATGCCGCTTGATCGAATGATCGAACCAAGGCTCTCGCATCCTTACTCGATCGTCTCGGACGGTGCGTCGTGAGGCCAAGCCCCTGGGAAGACGCGGCGACATTCTTGTCGACGCCGAGCATCGTTACCGCGATTTTCTGGCTTCTGATGATCGGCAGTCTTGCTGCGGCGATCATCGCCTGGCGCACCGACCCGGCACAGCGAACCGCGCCGCACATTGGCCGTTGGCTGCTGCGTTTTCTGATCGGCTGCATGTGGTGGCAGCAATCCCTCTGGAAAATTCCACCCAACTATGACGGTCTCATCCATTGGATGACGGAGATGGTCAATCATGCGTCCATTCCTCTACAGCGCCAACTGGTGAAGGACGTCGTCATCCCGAATATCGGCCTGTTCGGGCCGCTGGTTTACGGGGTCGAAGTCTTGATCGGGGCATCGTTGATACTGGGGCTGTTCACACGCGTGGGAGCGATCATCGGTCTTGGAATGGCACTCAACCTGTGGCTCGGACTATACTCGGCGCCCGGTGAATGGCCGTGGACCTACGGCTTCCTTGTCATCGTCCAATGTTATTACGTCCTGGACGCGCCCGGCCGCAGCCTTGGCATTGATGCCGGGCTGCGGAGCCGGGGCCAGCTTTCCGAAATTCTGGGCTGAGGCTTTCATGGACAACCAACCCAAAGTGACCCCGCCGCCCCCGATCCTCGAGCATAAGCATCATCACGAAGCCGCCGTGTTCAAGCCAGAAAACCTCCTTCGCGAGGCCCGGCGTCAGCGCGGCCTTCCGAGTCTGCCCGTGCCCGCAGTCTGCATCCTCGACCCGGACGGCGACATCGTGCGGGCGCTCCGGTCGAACGGGCGTGGCGTCACGTTTCCCAGCTGGGCCTGTTATCACACCGAGATGCTGACCTTCGATCTGGACGGCGAACAAATGGGGATCGTCGGCTGCGCCGTTGGCGCATCGTTCGCCGTGCTGGTCGCCGAGCAGATGTTCGCGTCAGGCTGCCGCCTCCTGCTCAGCATCACCTCTGCCGGACGCATTGCGCCGAATTTGCCCGAACAGGCGTTCTTCGTGCTGATCGAGAAGGCGTTGCGAGACGAGGGCACCAGCTATCACTATGCGCCGGCCGGCCAACGCTTCGCGCACGCGGACCCGATGCTTGTGGCGGCGGCGGCCGAGGCTCTCGCCGAAATGGGACTGACCGTGTTGCGGGGCGTGACTTGGACGACGGATGCGCCCTTCCGTGAAACGCCATCCGCCATCGCGGCCGCGATGGCGGATGGCGTGCTGGCCGTCGAGATGGAGGCTGCCGCGTTATACGCCTTCGCCCAGTCGAAGAACGCCCCCGTTCTCTGCCTGGCGCATGTGACCAACAACATGGCCCAGGCCGAAGGGGATTTCGAGAAAGGCGAGGCAGACGGCAGCGACGACGCTCTCATGGTTTTATCGTCGGTCCTGCTTTCGTGGCGACGGCACGCTGCGCGGGGAGCAAGGATGGATCGATAGCCCATCATTCTCGGTGATCCTGACCGAAGGCGCGCCATCGGGAAATGACTGCCTTCTAAAGTCCCCCACTGCTATGTCCGCTCGAGAGATACGCCGCCGTGAGGCTGAGCGGCGGCCATGGGCGCAAAGCTGCCGCTGTCCAGGTGGACCGGGCGTCGCCACACCAAATGGATGTTCCGCCGATCGAAGCCCACCCTTGGCGCAGATTGAAGCCAGAGCGACAAGGCGTTGGCGCTGATCAGGATGGACGCATCCAGCGCCCGTGCGGCCTGCCAGAGTGCTCCATCCAAGAGGACGGGAAGCCCGAGCAGAAAGCGGAGGAAATGGTTCATCACCAAATCACTCATCCGATCGCGAAGGCAAGTTGCGCGACAGGCGCGGGCTTGCGCCCGCTCCTGCCTGCAGGTGGGACGGGCGGCGGGATCGGAGCCGATGCGGGTGCCAGCATGTCGGCAGGTTCGAGCCGGGCCTTCAGGCGGGCGAACTCGGCCCGCTCGGCTGCGTCACGGTCGGCCTGAGCGCGCTCGCGGTAGAGATCGAGCAGCCTGACCTGGCGCAGCCGGCGCGCGATCTCGCGTTCGACGTCGCTGAAGGTGTGCGTCGGATCGCCGTAGCAAGGGTGGTGAACGGCCTGCTCGATGAACTCGATCTTGCCGGTCGTGCTGGTGAAGAACTCGGCCCAGTAACCGGCGGCGTCATAGTGCGCGATGTGCCCGAACGTATGCATCACCTGGCGATAAAACCGCAGTGTGAAGTGATGTCTGGGGAAATCCGAGGACACGAACCGCATGAAGTGATTCGCAAACCAGGCTTTTGTGTCAGCCGGGGTGAACTTCATCGGCGTAAAGTCGCCGGCGGTCAGCACAGGCTCGCGCAGGGCGCGGATGACGGCGGTCGGCAACGTGCAGGACATCTGGCTTCTCCGGGTTCCGTCCTCCATCTGCTTGGAAGACTTCACCCGGCGACCGCGGACGGGCAGCGGATGCAAAGGCGCGGCGCTTGTCGCGGGACCGCCGCCGCCTAGCGCAGCGGCGGCTCGGACCCACCCTTTGCAGCCGATGATCCAACCGTGGTGCCATTCTCTTGTTCATCCCCTCAATCTGGGTTGCCAGGTTGTTCCACTGCTTGGACCAGCACCTCGAGCAAGCCGTTCGAGCTGTGCCGCGTCTTGACGCAGGGCGTCCAGTTCCAAGCAGTGGATGTGTGCCTGGCGCACGGCCTCCACGAGATAACGCGCCCAGGTGCGCTTGTCCCATGTGTCTCTGGATTGATGGGACGGGCAGCGATGGCTGCCGAGTGCCGCCATCTCGCACGCATGGTCGATATCGTCCTCGATCGCCTGAGCGCGCTTGCGGCGGATCGCGGCTCCATAGACAAGCACCTCACGGTCAAGGCCGGTGCGATATCGCGAACTCAGACGGCACGCGCTGGCGCTCAGCTCTCGCGCCGAAGACATGACGGGCATTTCAGGGGTGCTCCTCGATAAAGTCAGTGAGGACGGCCCGGCACGTGGTGCCGGGCCGCGAGCGGTGTCTCAGCCTGGGCGGCTACGCAGGATGAGCGGCCCGATCGAAGTGACTGGCCTCGTCGAGCGCAGCGGGGGCCAGACGACCGTCGATTCCGATGCCCTCATCTTCCGCACCAACCGGGCCGTCTTCGGTCCGATCTTCCTGCTCTGCTCCTACCTCGTCCTGGTCGTGTTCGCCCCTCTCCAGGCCCTCGGCATTTCCGCCATCCTCGAGGCCATCGGCGGCGGCGTCCTCGTCGACGAGGCTGGCCGGATTGCGTCGTGCTTCCAGCTCCACGGCCGTCGGCGCAAAGCGTGCTTCCGGGTAGATGAAGGTCCCGGCATTGAAGCGCGCGACCACAGCGGCGCGGGTGTCTTTCACCCTGGCTTGCGGCGCGATGTCGTTCGCGGCCGCGTATTTCTCCAGCGCGGCGCGTGACAAGGCGGGCAGGAACTCCTCCGTGGCCATGTTCGGCAGAAAGACGTCGGCGTCGATTGCGGTGCCCGCGTAGCGCGCGCCCATGCCGCTGGCGGAGTGGTTCTCCCGGCAGGACAGCACCTCGACCAGGGCCTCGCGGGCGGCATGACGGATCGTGGTCAGGTCACGGGTGATGGCGCCGCCTTCGGTGAGCGTCTCCGACAGCCGTGCCAGGTGGCTGGCGCGGTGCCGGCCGGTGACGCCGCTCAGCACGGTGACGTTTCGGCCCGCCAAGGCGAGCACCAGCATAGCGATCAGCTGATCGTCATC
>JAABUX010010867.1_pt1 | contig 10113 bp, 19 predicted proteins | sample 5561851 | NCBI WGS metagenome assembly JAABUX01 (sample SAMN10711883, study PRJNA513361) | rock metagenome | isolation source: Antarctica rocks | place: Antarctica: Victoria Land, Richard Nunatak red sandstone | collected 2016-01-03 | reverse complement strand
ACTTGGCATCGAAATGTGACCTTGCCGTCAGCAGTGGTCCGCCAGATGCATGTATATATGCCCCCAGCTGCAGCACCCCGACGCTTTGAGGCATCCTGCGCGTGTGCCGGCAGTGCGATGATTGCACGCCATGCTCCTGTGCGCTTGCCGGCAGTGCGATGATTGCACGCCATGCTCCTGTGCGCTTGCGGAAGCGCTGCGTAGCTCTAGAAAGGGGAAGTGGGTCGTCGTAGCAAAGCCACCCAGAACAGCGCTGACCCGTGTTCTGCACCCCGTGGGCCTGCCCATGTTCATGAGTGAGGGTAGGACCCAGATGTCCCTTGCCGGCCTGCGCAGCAAGTGCTGCGGACAGTGTGGCACGAAGAGGTGAGTGGGGAGGGGTGGGACGGGTGGTCCTGGAGATTGGGCATCCTTGGCCGGGAAGTTGTCGCGTGGGAGGCTGCTCATGTCCTGCACGCGGCGCACGCGCTCGTGCGCCGACGCGGGGCCGGGATTTCAATCGCCGAGGACCAAAAGAATTTTTCCGCAACCGGGATTTGAACCCGGGCCTGTCGGGTGAGAGCCGACTGTCCTAACCGACTAGACTATTGCGGAGACTCGCTTGGTCAGTGTCACTTGAAACGTTGTTGCAGCCAGCATTTCCCTGATACATATAGTTGTTCTGTGCACCCCGCAGCGTGACATGGCTGGAGGTTGGAAAGAAGCTCGTCATCGAGAGTTCGAGAGTTCGAAACAAAGGCATACGCGAGGTATGGGCAACAGCCCATCTCGCTAGAATGCGACAGCACCATTGCCCTCAAAAGATCGCAGACGTCCAGCAAGGTGTTCGGTCCAACCGAGTCGTGCGACACTCCACAGCAGTGATGCATTACAACTACATCTACGGCACGGCATCGTGTGCAGCTGTGCACCCGACGCTCGCATACCGAGAGACCCGCCTGACAGTGGGCTATAGCCATATGCTCGACCCCAGTGGTGGCGCATTGCTACGCACAGGCGGTGCTGCCCACAGCTCACAAACGAACATCGCTGGCTGTGAACGCTGTCCTTGCGCGGCCAGGGAGCGCAGGGAGGTTGAAGACGGAGCGACAGGTGACACTTCTCGGCTTGTCGGCGCTTGTCGGCGGCGTGAGCGCTGCCGTGCACACCTGGCCGCTGCGGACCAGACGGAGGGTTGCATCCATCCTAGGCGCAGGCAGCAAAGCGGCATGCATTGACATGACAGCCACGGTGCGCAACCCAATACGTCCGTCGTCAAGGAGCATGGCACGGGCTCGCCGAGCCTCCACGCCTTGCATAATTGATACAAACATGTCGGTGCCTTAGCTGTCCGTGGCTCCTTGATCAACGTGCTTGGCGGGCGTTGAAGCACAGCACAAGTCGGTTGGGTCAATGTACCGTCCTTCTCTTTGACACTCATGCGGCTCACATGGAGGAGTCCCCCACCCACTCCGCTCGCTGCCACTTGACCCGCAGTGCCATTTGCATGCTGATGCAGTGCACAGCCTGCATCAGCAACAGGTTATCAGATGGCAAACAGCTGGCTAGGAGCTGCTGCTGTGCTTGGTCGCTCGTCCAGATAGTGACATGCTGGAGTATCTCGTGCAGGAGTCCTGCCATCGACCCCTCCAATGACCAAGGACACTGACAGGCACACATGTCCCAAGGTTGACGTCGTTTGTGTCGAACAAGGCGCTTCCGCTTCTCAGCCCCGCTTCGGCGTCCTTCTGCAGCCGGTGCGATGGTATCAATGCTGAGGCCTACGTATGTGCGTTGCCGACTCATCTGCCACAGGCAAATATGCTCATGAAGCTCACGCTTACCGCAGTGGTGAAGAGTATGGCGATCCTCAGCGGCAACTCGGAGCCAACTGGTCCGGCTGCCATGTCCGACGAGCTGGAGAAGAAGAGCCTACAGGTGCGAGCTGCGAGTTTAGTACTGTCCAGACATGTGCGATGGTCAACATGCTCGCTGGCACGGATTCGGAGCACGGAGCGTGCGCAAGGCTCTGCAGGGCTGGGCGTGGACCCAGCTGGCGAGCCTGCCATGCGCGTGCTGCCGATGCTCACCGACGCGGCGCAGGCTGTTGAGCCCAGAGCCACTGCCGCAGGTGGCTCGGCTGGAACAGGAGGTGGCACAGCTGCGGCATGAGCTGGCTCAGCGACCCGGGTGGGAGGACCTGGCAGCTCCGCGGAGGCTGCCGGCACAGTGGCAGAGGGAGCTGCAGCGTGTGCGGCAGGCGACGGCGCAGACGCAGCAGCTGGACGCGCAGCGGATGGACGAGTTGGCGCAGGGGCGGGCGCAGCTCGCACAGCGCGATGCGCACATGCGCGAGAAGAAGGCCCGGACTGCGCGCCTCTCTTTACAGATGGAGAAGCTGAACGGCTTGCTGCTGTAGCAGCAGTGTCGAACTGAGTGCGGCAGTTTGGCAGCCTTCGGTCCCGTCTTCGAACTTCAGCTTGGCAGGCACTCGACGGAAGAAGCAGCTTGTACAGAGATAGGGCCGTGTAAGGTGGATGAAGGTTCGAGTACGTGTACAATGGCTCATGGCTTGTAGATTATATGTTGCAGCGCACGCTCGCTGCTTCGCTGCCGTCTGCATCACATGTCATGCTGCAAGCGCATGCTTGAGCATTCTCACATGACCTCAGCTCGCACGTCCAACTGTGCCATAGCATGGTCGTGTGCTCTTCTTCAGCAGCCTTTGTGCGGCTTTATCACATAGGGTATTTGTTTGCAATTCATCTCTTGGCTCACTCTTTCATGCTCACGATGGCTACGCCGTTGAAGATGGCACAGACAGCATCCGAGACGCTGGCCGCGCCTGCCTCATCTACTCCTCAGCTGCACTCGGAAACCGCCGGCTGACCATGTCAAAATACGCTGTGTAGCTCTCGTCAACAATGTTTGACAGTGGCACCAGGAGGAAGTTACGATTGGCGGCGTGCAGCACACGTGATCCCTGAGGGTACTGCGCCAGCGCTGCTGTCAGCCTCAGCGAGCTCAGCTGTGATGCCGTCACCGCCGCTTGCTGACCTCGCACCCCTCCGCCTATGTCCACCCGCCGTGCTTCTGCTGCTGCGTCGCCTGCAGCCGTTTCTCTTCCAGCTCGCTGCCCGTGCTTTGACCACTGTCTGCTGCTGCTTTCCGACGTGCTGCTGACAGCAGGTGCTGCTGCTGTGCCTTGTGCTGCATCTGCCATCACTGTATTCCGCGCTGTAACTAAGCTCAGGCCTCGCCATGAATCCGCTGAAAGCCCGGCAGCGCCATGACCCGTGCCCAGTGAGGCGCCTTGCTGCTGCCGGCGACCGAGACGCGGCAGCAGGGTCAAGCGCTGAGGCAAGCCAGCTGTGGCGTCTGCTGCAGCGGTGCTGTTGTGCTGAGCGCCTACCATGCTGAGCTCACCCGTCTGCAGGTCACGTGGTCAGTCAGAAATGGCACTGAAGTCGGCACGAAACCGCTGCTGAACTCGCAGGCACTAGCATCACCTCGCGCGGTGGATTGGCATCCACAGCACCACTCCAAGGCGGCTCCTGGAAGACTGAATGCCCACCCTGCCCCACCTAGAGCCAGGGGATAGCCTCAGCACCGACGCAGCACCTGAGGGTCGACGCTGAGCCACAGTCCCGGCTGGCTGACTGCCTCCAGGACGACCTCCGCACTGTCGCGGACGCGCCAGGAGCCTGATCCAGGCTGCAGCCTGCTGTGCGGCCCCGGACGCGGAGCCTCAACCTGCGACAGGTGTGTCGGGGGCGGATCGGTCTTGCCATGTACCAGAGGCCACGACCTCAGATGGTCGCCAGATATGCCGCGCTTGACCAGAGCCGCACTGTCACCGAGCATATGGCCATTGCGCGCATGACGAATTTCCACTGGTGCACAAGCATTAGTGTCCACTTTGGCAGCCCCATAGCTACTACCTGTGGCCTCCAGATGTGGACACCAATGTGCTATGTCGAAAGCGTATGCTGCCTCGAGCAAATCGCAGGCGCTGGCTGCATCTATCTGAGGATCGCACGCGCAACATCCGGAAGCTAGCAGCCAGCGCGTCGCCGCCGTTGCGGACAGCACTGAGGCGCAGTGGCCCCACGCCCGCATGCATCAGGTGCAGCGCTCGCACGTTTGCGTCCTCGGCTCGCAGCGACACCAGCGTCCTGCGCTCCTAGAGCACGCTTCGCGGCTCTCCAAACACGTATGCAACATGTGCCAGGCCGAGATTCAACGCGGAGGTAAAAGCTGGTTATCATCAGCCGGCAAGGAGGAAGAACAAGCCCTTGTTTTCGAGAGAGACTAGCCCTAGGCGGTATTAATTTGCGGAAGTGGAAATCAACAGCCAGAGACCAGGTTGAAGCTTTTATCTCCACAGTGTTCTTCTATGACCACAGGCCGTGCCTCCTCCACGAACATCGCCTGTTGGATCATGTTGTTGTGTCATCGCAGTGGACTCTGGCTAGATAAGCATGAGGCAGTGGTGCGCACCCGTCACCCGGCGGCAGCGTCACGGCGTCCGCCACGGCATCCGGCTCCACCACCGCGGTGCGCCCGGAGTGCGTGAGGCCCGCCATGAGGTGCGGGCCGCGCATGATCGCCCGGAAGCGCGCGTACTGCGGCCGCGCGTCGCGCAGTGGCTCCGCGACGGTCAGCATGGGCAGCTGCGCCTCCAGCACGTCGCCTGTCACGATGCACCGTGTTGTGGTGATGCTACGACAGCAACGTAAAGCACCAACCGCGCTGCAATGTAGAGGCCCTGATAATCGCGTAGAAGCCTACAAGTTCATGCAGGCAAGCGACCAGGGCTGGTCAGGTGCACATGCTTTGCTGGGGACAAGCGCTGTCACTGCAATGCATGAACTGCGATGAGTCCCAGTCGCACGGTGGACAGTGGCTGCCGCCTCAGGCAATGGACTTCAGACAACGTAGACAGCCTTTTGAAGAGCACTTGATAATGACTTCTTCCCGACCTCCGGCTCACCTGCGCGCCACCGCCTGCGGATGCTGCAGTACCATGCTGACCTCGTCCCGGAAGAGCCTCCACCGGTCTCCACGGCAGCGCAGGGGCTGACAGCGCCGTTGACGCGCGGCGCGAGGTCGCCGGGCTGAAGGCCCGACCACGCGGGGACCCTCAGCCGCAGCTCGAAGGCCGCAGCGCTGACGCCGCGCCAGCTGGAGCCGCGATGGACGGCGAGCTTCAGCCGCACCAGGTCATCTGCATTCAACGAGCAGGTTTTCTTGCATTTTTATCAAACACCCAGTTGTTTTGTGAGTTACCAGCGAGCTGCTGACTGCTTGTACAACAGCGACTTGATAGGTTATTGTGTCAACCGTGAGCAGAGTAACATGCCATGCTCGATGCAGCAGGCATGCTACAGGTGGACCAAACACCCCGAATGCTGATGATCCTGCAGAACGAGCAAGATAGGCTCAGATCAAGCCCGCATGACGACACGAGCTGGCAACAGTCGGCATGGTCATTGCTGAGAACCCGCACCTGGTCCGTCCAGGTCCGCCTCCAGCTCGATGCGCAGGCCGACCACACGCCAGCGCAGCGTGGACGACACCAGCTGGTTCACGAACAGCTGCGGGACCTGCGCAGGGAAAAGTGCGCATGTCACAAACACGCGGCTTGCTAGCCTGATCAGCTGACAGCATCGGTAGGAAGGACAGTTGTGGAGACCAACATGCACAGTAGCATGTCGCTGTGAACGCCTCGGCACTCGACGGCGGAAGGTGCCAAGAACGCCTGTGTGACCACAGTGCGTGCACGACGTCAGAATACACACGAGATCACCTGGTCTGCCTTACCAGCCCGCCAGAAGAACACGCCGTCGGCGAGCTTCGCGAAGGACTCCACCGCGGTGCCGTAGCAGCACCAGAAGGAGTCGAACGGCATGCCCCAGCCCTTTGGCCACCTGCAGCAGACGTCGGCACAGAGTGATGGCAAGGGCTGAATTTCCAGTGCAGCGGCGCAACGCAGGTGAGGCAATGCCCTCTCATGTCATCCCCGTCTGCAGGATGCGGCTAGGTGGGGCAAACGCTGGTGACACTGCTGCTTAGCGTCGTCCTCAATGGCACATGTTGCTCTCCTGGCTATATTGCGTCGCTCCACACCCGCGACTGGGCGTGGCGGGCGTGGCGGCATCGGGAATGCACCAGTCTGCCAAGACCCGTCTGTCCATGTTCAATGCAGACGGGCTCGGTGGAGCAGTGCATTCGCGACTCCGCCACAACCTAGTCGCAGAGGTCTAAAAATTCTGTCTGCGATAGTGACAAGGTGTATGGGGTCCAATCCGGCTCAGGCTGATGCTGAGAGCGAGAACTCACAGCGGGCGGGCCTGGCTCAGAAGATGCGATGGAAATGCTGCAAAACCCTATGGATTATCAACTCTAGGCACACTCGGACGAAGGAAGGTTCATGGGGCAGCATGAGAGCAGTGGCATGAGTGCCAGGCTTGATCGAATGATTGCCTACCAGCCAGCCACCTCGCCCTTGGTCTGGCCAGCACCTGCATGCACTTGGCGCAGGTTGGGACCTGTGCGGTCGTGCAGTGCATGTGACAGGTGGTGGGGACGCCCGCAAGTCATCACAAACCTGCACAAAACCCATCTCTGGGCAACAACGAGTTGGTGCTGTCAAGGTGGCTTATTGACCTGTCCGGCTGCGACGAGCAACATGCAGTAAAATGGTGCACGAGATGCCAGCGACGATGTTGCGCGCACCCAGCGGGGTCATGTAAAGCATGACGCCTGGACCCTGCGTGCTGTGCGGCCCCAGTCCCGTCTGACGGACAGACCGGTGAAGCGCAGCCCGCCAGGACGTTGCGTCCTCTGCGCCGCCGGCACTGCGTGTTTGCGTGGCTTCGCTGCTGCCTTGCCATACACAGGCACAACTCGTTCTGTGTGCGCTGCCTCGGAGAGCAAATTGTGTCTCACTGCGATCCGCTGACAGGACCCTACTGGATATGTTGCGAAGGATTTAAGGGCGTGAGGAACAAAGTGCACTGCTGAGGTTACGCATGCGGGCCGCTGTGCGCCGTTGCTCACCGTCATGGGTCTGGTCATGACCGTGGTCATGGTGAGGTGCATGCCCATGGCCGCTGCCCTCGCTAGCTTCACCATATGCGTCCGCAGGGCGCTGGGCGCCCAGGATGCCATTCAGGACCAGGCGCTCGGCCAGGTCCGCTAAGCGGGGGTCGCCAGTCCACAGGAACGCAGCGCGGGTGACCTTCAGCGCGTTGTACTGCGTGCACGTCTCCTGCGTCTCCAGGCCGTCGAAGAGCTGCGCGCAGGCAATGTTGCGAGGTCAAGCTCCATTGAGCAAGCGGTGATGATTCCCGTGCAGCCAGTGGCACACCGGCAGATGTGATAGGGTGGTATCACGCGATTGAGGTATGAGGGTTGGCGTGCAGTCCCCAGGACGACGACTGCCCATGGTCCCTCTGATGTTGTTCAGACCGTGTCGCAACAGATCATCAGATCGCGGGACACACAGGAGAGAAAGGAAATGGAGGGCGGGCACGCACGCTGGCACCTTGTCAATGGCGGAGCCGAGCGTCGCCGGCGGCAGCCAACGCTCGTGGACATTGCTGCCGCCCGTCGCGAAGCTGTGGTTCGCCTGTGCACGGAATGCAGACGTCATCTGCTGCTGAGAGCTGAGTTGCATTGCCTAATGACCGCAAGAGGCATTTACAGCACCTCAGCGCGTGCCGACCCAGTGCCAGGCGATTCTTAATCCCTAGTGTGGTTCTGAGGTATCGAGCCGTGCTCTTGGGGCATGCAGTTGCAGGGTCGAATTCGCGTGCGGAGACTATCTGGCTGATGGTAGCTAGGCGGTCATTAAAAGGTTTGGGGTATAACATCGACCCTAGCTTTAAGCCTAAAATCTGCGGACCTGCAGTGTCACCAGGAAGTTGCGGACGACGCGCTCGGCGTCGCCGTCGCTCATCACGTCGCGCCGCGTGATGAAGCCTTGCACCTGCCGAGCAGCTGCCACGATCGGACTCTAAATCTGATCATCGTCGTGCGGTCTGCGCAGGGCTCCTGCCGTCATATGCTGTGATCACACTGAGCCTTCAGCCGGGCCACTCTACGGTGGCTGCGTGCAACCACTGCCTGAGGTCATGCAGATGCCACCCGCACCGCGTCGCTCCTCACGAAATAACATCCGCCGCCATATGCTCGGCCAGGTCTTGATGGCATGCGCACCAAGCAGATGCGCTGGGAACACCATCGCAGCATGAGGTCTCGAATCTGGGTCTGCAGTGCTTACAGAGCGCTGACCCTGACCCTGACCCTGACCCTGACCCTGACCCTGACCCTGACCCTGACTCACTCCCAAGCCCTGACCCGTGCCTGGGCGAGGTGCGTGTTGGCGTGCAGGCCCGGCAGCGGGTCGGCGCCCGCCAGCAGCGGCGCCCAGAAGGCGGGCTTGTCGAACCGCTCCGCCGCGACGGCGAACTCCTGGTCGCCAGTCAGATCGTAGAGGCGGTACATCACCTGCTCCGCACGCCGCACAATCTTTTCATGCCTGTGATGGACAGGCGACGGGCATCCGACAGGCAAGGCTTCTATCATACACAATTCGCGGAGGGCCTGACGTGAGGCTGGGGCGACATTTTGAGTGACAGAGACGGTGGGCCTCAGCGCAAGGGCTTGCGCGCTGACCACGCCCGAATGCCTCCGCATCACGCCGGCCCGCGTCTAGACTTTCCTGCTGCAAACACTGGAGGTAGCCCGAGGCCGAGCAGCCTACCTTCTGTGACCACATGCGTACATCCGCAAGCCGACCATCACCTCGTTCATGCCGCCGAACTCGACGTCCAGCACCCGGTGCCAGTGGTCCAGCCCGCGCTCGGCGAGCACGCGGGCCACGCGCCGCGCAAAGTAGCGTCCCATGCGGGCAGCCACGCCCAGCGCCTGGCGGCTGCCCGCCAGCTCGTGCTGATCCAGCAGACCCGCCATGACCTTGTGCACCTGTGGTGTGCCGGTAGCAGGCGGTTTACGGTTAGGGTTAGGGTTTATGGTAGCAGGAGTTGATAGTCAGTAGTTGGTTACTCTAACCCTAAGCCTAACCCTAACCCCTGCTAATCCTAATCCCAAAACCACGTCTAGATCTGATTCGCGACGTGGGTCACCGCGCTCCTCAGGCTATGGCCTGGGCCTACAGGATCAGCCTTTGGCGTGGCCACGGTTTGCAAGCAGCACCACGAGAGCAGCGCCATTTTGGTGTGCAATCGTGCAGGGCGCGATGACGAGGGAGGGTAATATGACTGTCGACCATAAGCGCGGGGCAAGAACGCTGTCGGCCCTAGCACATTGTCAAAATGGCACTTGACCAGTTTTGAAGACATGCACATACAGCTTGAAGCCTGTTCTCACCGTGTAATATGGCACCCACACGGGCTGCAGCGCCTCGAGGCGGTCGAAGAGCGTGCTGGGGAAGGCCGCCAGGTAGCCGTCCTGCCGCAGCGCGTACTGGCACCGCTCCAGGCCGGACACCAGCGCCCGCGAGCGCCCCGCCAGCAAAGTGTCGCCTGGTGCAGCAACATTTGCTGACATCACAGTTTACGGAGGTCACAGTCTGCTGCGACGGACGGATAAAGACCACCCCTGTCCCTGCTGCCCGTCTTGATACTTGGCTGCTCGAGTACGAGGGCTCCGGTACTGCGTGTGCTGCACTGCGGGCAGGAAGCTGCGAAGGACTGTTTCAGCGTCAACGACGTGAGGGTACACTGAGAGACGCGGACCCTGCATAGCAAACACATAGTCAGCGGCAGGGACGAAACCACCCACCTGGGTGCAGCGGACCCGGATGTGTCTGTGTTTCCTCACAGCATGCCTTCCTCCACCCGAGGCGACACTGCGACATGTTGCAAAACCAGCGCACCCGTCGCGTTGACCGCCATGGCGAGGGCGCTGAGGTAGTGCCCCACGAAGTGGCCCCGGACCTCCATCTCCGGCCCCTCCCAGCCGCCGTACGGCGCCGCGGCGGACGGCAGGCCGGCGGTGAGCCGGAAGCTGTGCAGCAGCCGGTCCGGATCCAGCATGCTGAGGTAGCGGGCGTTGAGCTGCTGCGCCCGCCCCTACGCTGTGCCAGAGCTGTGACGCTTGTCGGAC
>JAABUX010010866.1_pt1 | contig 10114 bp, 11 predicted proteins | sample 5561851 | NCBI WGS metagenome assembly JAABUX01 (sample SAMN10711883, study PRJNA513361) | rock metagenome | isolation source: Antarctica rocks | place: Antarctica: Victoria Land, Richard Nunatak red sandstone | collected 2016-01-03 | reverse complement strand
CTCCCCGCCACCAAGCTCGCTCCGGTGGAGAAGCGCGAGACGGCCGCGGCAGCGGCAACGGAGAAACAGGCCGCGACCGCCTCGGCGGAACAGGGGACGGTGGCAACGGCGACACATGAGATGGTCACGGTGGAAGAGCACGAGGGCGCGACAGCGGAGGAGCATGGGGCGCCCACGGCGGACCTGGTGAGCGCGGCCAGCGGCGGCAAGAACGGTAAGAAGAGCAGATAGTTAGGATTTGCCAAACAGATGAGCAACAGGCTGGGGCGCACCTTCAGTTCGCTCACCATCTATAACTACCGGGTGTTCTGGATCGGGCAGCTCATCTCCCTCAGCGGCACGTGGATGCAGACGACCGCGCAGGCCTGGCTTGTCTTGAAGCTGACCAACTCCTCGGTGGCCCTGGGCACGGTGACGATGCTGCAGTTCCTGCCCATCACGGTGCTGACCTTGTTCGGCGGCGTGCTGGCCGATCGCTTGCCCAAGCGCGCGGTGCTGTTCTGTACCCAAGCGGTCGCCATGGCGCAGGCGCTGGTCCTGGCGGCCCTGGTGCTGACCAATACGGTTCAATTGTGGCAGGTCTATGCGCTGGCGCTGTTGTTGGGCGTGGTCAACGCGTTCGACAACCCGACGCGGCAAGCCTTTGTCAGTGAGCTGGTCGGTAAGGACCAGTTGCGGAACGCGGTGGCGCTCAATAGTTCGCTCTTCAACGCCGCGCGGGTTATGGGCCCGGCGGCGGGCGGCGTCATCATCAGCACGGTCGGCATCGGACAGGCCTTCCTCTTCAACGGCCTCAGCTTTATCCCCGTGCTGGCGGGCCTGGCGCTGATGCGGCCCAAAGACTTCTATGCCACGGCGCACCCGCCGCGCGCCAACGTGTTCCGGCAGGTTGCCGAGGGGGTGCGCTACGCGGTGCATACCCCCGACATCCTGCTCGTGCTGCTGACCATGGCGGTGGTGGGGACTTTCGGCTACAACTACACCACGATCTTGCCGCTGCTCGCCAGGTACGTGCTCGGGACCGGGGCCGTGGGCCTGGGGGTCCTGACCTCGGCGGTCGGCGTCGGCTCCTTGGTGGCCGCGCTGGCGGTAGCGTCGGCGCGCCGCATCTCGCAGGCGGTTTTGCTGGGCGCGGCGATGGCCTTCTCCATCCTGTTGCTGCTGGTCGGGCTATCGTCGTGGTTGCCGCTGACCCTGCTCCTGCTGGGGCTGATGGGCGCCGTGGGCATCGTCTTTACGTCCAGCGCCAACACGCGTCTGCAGCTGACCGCGCCGGGCGAACTGCGCGGGCGCGTGATGAGCCTGTACTTTCTGCTATTCGCCGGGACGACCCCGCTCGGCGGTCTCCTGGTGGGGGTGCTGGCGGCGCGGCTGGGCGTTCAACCGACCGTGGCCCTGATGGGCGCCCTCTGCATCACGGGAGTCGCCGCGGCGACCGTGTTTGCGCGCCTACGATCGCAAGGTTCGCGGGACAGGCGCCCCTCACCCCTGCCCCAGGCGGATCCGTCTCTCGGCTCCGCGGAGCCGACAGCCCAACCGGCTCTCCCGCGGTCGGGAGAGGGGAGGAGGACGGCGCCGCTCTCGCCGCTGCATAGCCGCGCCGCCGGGGGTGGCAAGCACGCGCGCTAGCGGCTCCACGACCAGCAAAGAAGCGAGAGGATAGCGATGGACATGGGACGTATCAAACAATCACTATCGTGGTGGTGCGTCGAGGACGCGCTGACGCCGGAGCAGATCGTCCGCGCGGCCGTGGACATCGGCTACGCGGGTGTGGACCTGGTGGGGCAGGAACATTGGCCGCTGGTGACGGAGCATGGCCTGACGATCGCGGCCGTCAGCGGGCACGGATCGATTGAGGAAGGGCTTAACCGCCGCGCGCAACACGACCGCATCGAGCGGGAGATTACCGCCAACCTCGAATTGGCCGCGCGCTGGGGCATCCCCAACCTGATCGTCTTCAGCGGCAACCGTGATGGCCTGGACGACGCGGTGGGCGCGGAGGTCACGGCGGAGGGCTTGCGCCGCGTGAGCCGCGCAGCGGAGGACGCGGGCGTGACCCTGGTGCTGGAACTACTCAACAGCAAGGTCGACCACCCGGACTACCAGGCCGACCGCACCGCGTGGGGTGTCCACGTGTGCGACCTGGTGGGTTCGCCCCGCGTCAAGCTGCTCTACGACATCTACCATATGCAGATCATGGAGGGCGACATCATCCGCACCATCGGGGACAACGCCGCCTCCATCGGCCACTACCACACCGCCGGCAACCCTGGCCGCCACGAATTGGACGACCGGCAGGAGATCCAGTATCCTCCGATCATGCGCGCCATCCTTGCCACCGGCTACGACGGCTACGTGGGGCAGGAGTTCGTCCCCACGAGCGACCCGGTCGCCGCGCTGGCCCAGGCCTTCACCCTCTGCGATGTGCAGGGCTGAGCCCCGATAACCGTCACGATGCGCGACGGGGCCAGCAACTCCGCGCACTCCAGGTCGCGGTAGGCGTCCCGGGCGCACTTCAGCGCCAGCAGGTGCGCCCCGATATTGTGATAGTGCGTACCGAGAGCCTGACCTTAAAAGGTCATGGCAGGGGACAGATCTTAAAAGGTCGGCCAGGGGAGCCTCGCGCGCGCCAGGTACGCGCTGGATGACGGGCCCGTGGAGACCCTATTCATGATGGGTGCGTGAACGGGACCGTCCATCATGGGAGCGCCGGCTTCCAGCCGGCTCCGGTCGTCGGGCGTGCGCCCGCGGGCGGCGGACGTGTTGGCCGCGGAGGTTTGCCGGTAGGAAGCCGGCGCTCCCAGGGGGCGTCGTCTCGTGAATAATTCAGGATGATGCACTCCAGCGCCGGCCACACCCCGCGATAGCGGAGTGCGAGTACAATGAGTGCGTGGGAGGGGGCAAGCGATGGCAGAGATCGAGGCGCGCGGGCTGACCAAGCGCTTTCGCATTCCCGCGAAGCCCCCCGGATTGCTCGGCGCCGTCCGCCACGTGGTGCGGCCACGGTACGACGAGAAGGTGGCCCTCGACAGCGTCGACTTCGCGATCAACGCGGGCGAGAGTGTGGCCTATGTGGGCCCCAACGGCGCGGGCAAGTCCACCACGCTCAAGCTCCTGACCGGCATCCTCGTCCCCTCCGCCGGAGAGGTGCGCGTCCGTGGCCTCACGCCGCACCGCCAGCGCGTCGAGAACGCCCGCAACATCGGCGTCGTCTTCGGCCAGCGCAGCCAGCTCTGGTGGGACCTCCCGGTGCAGGAATCGCTCCGCTTGCTCGGCGACATCTACGAGGTCCCGCGCGAGCGCTTCGCCGCTAACCTGCGCCTGTTCGTCGACCTGCTCGAGCTCGGGCCGTTACTGCGCACGCCGACGCGGCAGCTCTCGCTCGGCCAGCGCATGCGCTGCGACCTCGTGGCCTCGCTGCTGCACGCGCCGTCCATCCTCTACCTCGACGAGCCGACCATCGGCCTGGACGTGGGCGTCAAGGCGCGCATCCGCCGCTTCATCAAGGAGGTCAACCGCGAGCGCGGCGTCACCGTCCTGCTGACCTCGCACGACCTCGGCGACATCGAGGACCTCTGCGCGCGCCTGATCATGATCGACCGCGGCGGCATCGTCTTCGATGGCCCCCTCGGGGCGATCAAGGACCGCTTCGGCCGCGGCCGGGTCGTGCATCTGCTGCTGCGCGACGCCTGCCCCGAGGCAGGGGAGATCGCGCGGGCGGCGTTGCGCGACCTCGCCGCGACCACCGTGGACCAGCCCGAGCCGCACCGGGTGTCCGTCGGGTTCGACGCCGCCGCGACCACCGCGGGCGTCGTGGCCGGCCGCCTGCTCCCCGTCCTGCCGGTCGACGACTTGCGCATTGAGGAGCCGAGCGTTGAATCGATCATCCGGCGCCTCTACGAGGGCGAGTTGCGCCTGGAGGCGGCGCGATGAGCGCGGCGCCGCCAACCATGCGCCTGGCGCCGCGCCCGAAGTACCTGGCCCTGGCGCTCGTGGCGATGCAGCGTTCGCTCGCCTACCGCGGGACGCTGCTCCTTAGCATGGTCTCGAACCTGGTGTGGGTCGCCGTGCTGTATTACCTGTGGCGCGCCGTTTTCGCCGCGCATCGCAGCGTCGGCGGATTCGACTGGGACCGCATGCGCACCTACGTCGTGCTCTCGTACGGCGTCAACGTGCTGCTCTCGTTCAACTCGGAGGCGCGCATGATGGCGACGATCCGCACCGGCGAGGTCGCGAGCGAGTTGGCGCGCCCCATCGACTACCTGCGGGCGCAACTCGCCCAGGCGCTGGGCAGCGCCGTGGTCGAGGGCCTGCTCGGCGGCGCGCTCGCCCTGCTGCTCGGCGTCGTCGCGCTGCATATCCTCGCGCCGGCCTCGGTCGCCGCGGCGCTCCTCTTCCTGCCGAGCGTCGCCCTGGGCTTCCTGGTCAAGTTCCTCATCAGCTACCTCACCGGGCTGCTCTGCTTCTGGACGGTCAACTCCCTCGGCCTGTTGTGGGCGCGTGCCGCGCTCACCAACGTGCTCTCCGGCGCGCTGATCCCCCTGCAACTCTTCCCGGACGCCCTGCGCGGGCTGGCCCTCGCCTCCCCCTTCGCGGCTGTCGTCAACGCGCCCGTCGCGATCTATCTCGGCACGACCACGGGCGCCGCGCTGATCGGGACGCTGGCGCTACAGGCCGCGTGGGTCGCCATCCTCTGGGCGCTCGCACGGGCGCTGTGGATTCCCAGCGTCCGCGCGCTCACGGTGCAGGGCGGCTGACCCCATGTCCACGTTCGCTCACCGCATCGCGCATGTCGCGCGCATCTACGTCAAGCTGCAGGCGCTGCACCTGCGCACGTTTCTGGAATACGAGGCCGATTTCTGGATCGGCATCCTCGGCACGGTGCTGACGCACGGCGCCGGCATCGTCTTCCTGTGGGCGTTCTTCAGCCGCGTCCCCGTCGTCGGTGGCTGGACCGCGTGGCAGATTGCCTTCCTCTACGCCCTCTCCATCATCCCGCGCGGACTCGTCGAGGTGCTCTGCGACGGGCAATGGCGGCTGCGCGCGCTGGTCAACACGGGCGAGTTCGACCGCCTCCTGCTACGCCCGCTCTCACCGGCGCTGCAGGTCGTCGCGCAGGAGGCGAGCATCCACGGCTTCGGCAGCATCCTCCTCGGCGCGATCGTGCTGGCCCGCGCGTCCGCGGCGCTGCACCTGGCGTGGGACCCGGCGCGCGCGGCCTATCTCCTCGCGGTTCTGGGCAGCTCGGTGATCATGATCGGCGCGCTCAACCTCGCCACGAACTGCGTTGCCTTCTGGGAGCCATCCGCGACGGGCACATTCCCGTTCCTGGTGCAGAACGTCCTCGAACTCGCCAAGTTCCCCCTCACCCTGTACGGGCGCCTCGTGCAACTGCTGCTGACGTGGGCGCTCCCGTTCGCCTTCGTTAGCTATTATCCGGGGCTCGTGTTGCTCGGGAAACCGTCGCCCATGCCGGCGCTCGGCGTCCTCGCCCCGCTCTCGGGATCAGCCATGGCCGTCGTCGCCGCGCTTGTGTGGCGTCGAGGTCTCGCGCGGTACCAGGGCGCCGGCCACTAAATAGGGGCCATCAACGATGGATGTCATCGCGGGCCATCAAGCCAGCGAAGGACGAGCGCCATCGGAAGCCAGAGCAGCAGAACCAGGGCTATCTGACCCGCCTCGTGATTGTGTTCCAACAGCGCGACCAGGGCGCCAACCAGGGGCACAAGCGATCCATAAGACCAAAGCGCATCGCTCACGATTCCCTTGACCACGAAAACCTCCTTGCACCGTTACAGGGTATACTACAGTTGTATACGGGCGCGTGATTGCCATCCTGAGCCCGTATCCCCGACCGGTAGCGCCCGAACGCTACCGGTCATTTTATCGCTGCACACGCTGTGGAATACGTTCGCCATCGCTACGAGACCGCGCTGGACACCCGCGCGGATGGCGGGAGCATTCCTCCCGCCATCCGCCCGCCATCCGCCGCACCGGCGATAGCCCTAGCGTCCCAGAGCTACCACGGCCGCGCTCAACTCCGCTGTCGCCGTGTCGTCCAGGCGCCCGAACGCCCGTAAGACGACGATGACGGCTAGCAAGCCAGGCGCCACCCACCGCTGCGGCTGCGCGAGCCGCTTTGCCATCCTGTAACCTCCCGAAGGCTACGTGACTGTAAGGTCCAGGTCGGTTACCTTAACGCCCCAATTATGCAGCAGAGCGCGGCGCCGTGAGCATCGTCATCGTCATCACGAGTCAAGAGATGACCACACTCAGGTTTGCCGCCGGTGCGCCGCGGACCGCCTCTGAGACGGTGCGGGCCGACCTCTACGAGACTGTCGATTGTGACCAGGAACAGGTGGTCTACACCCCGCAGGGCAGCGTCGAGCGTGTCGGGTTACGTGTCGGGTTAGTCGAGATCCCCGACGGCGATCTCGACCCGGTCGCCGAGGTGCGCAACCCTGTGCGCATCTCGGGTGAAGACACGTACAGGCTTACCCTTGTCGAGGAGTTGCTCGACCAGTTCAGAGCCGACGTGGCCTGTCGCGCCAGTGACCAAGGTCATGGAATGTCTCCATTTTGCGATCTATGCCGACATGCTTACCTGTGCCTCTACAGGACTGGAGCCTGGACGGTCAGGTTCCTGGCCCAACTCCGCACAGAAGGCAAGGTAATCGTCCACGGAGTCGTGGAAAGCCTGGATGATCTCGGCAACGGTCGTGCCCTCGAACGTGACAACATCCCTGATTGCCGCCATATGGCCATGGAGGACGCCTGCCTCTTCGTCCACGACGACCTCGCCTCTATAGCCCTTATACGTCATCACGATAGTACCCCAGCATCCTCTAGCATGCGATCATTGTACACGTAAAGCAAAGTACTCAGTGGTGGTATGCTAGGTATGCTGGCCCCGGCGCGGCGCGCGCGGCCTCATGCCGCCGGCCAGCCCTAGCAGGCGTCGAGGTAGGGGAGGCAATGCATGGAAGCGGCGATTTTGCCCGGCGCCCGCGTACACGCGGCGGACACGATGGTCGGCTCGGTCGAACGGGTAGAGCTTGCAGACCCGGGGGCGACCGGGCGCGACGCGGCGGGCGTCTTGGTCGTGCGCGCGCACGACGGCGCGCGGCACTATCGCGTCCCGCTCGACCTCATCGCGGCGGTGCGAGAGGAAAGGGTCGGCTCCATCGCGTACACCGTGGTGCGCCTCGCGGTCGATCCCGCCGGTCTCGATCGCTACGCCGCCGACGATGGGCTACCTCACGTGGCGGTGATCGAGACCGGGCCGTCCCCGATCCCGACGATCGAGACTGCGCCACCGCCGATCCTGGCCACTGAGGATAGGCCGTCCCCCGTCCCAGCTACCAAGAACGAAGCATCCTCGGGTCCGGCTACCGGCGGCGGATTCCCCTCGATCCCGGCGGTCGAGTTGGAGGGGGAGACGGTGCGCGTGCCTGTGCGGGCCGAGGAGTTGGTCGTTGGGACGCGGCCCGTTCAGCTCGGGACGGTGCGCCTGCACAAGGGCGTGGAAACGGGAGAGCAACGCCTGACCGTTCCCCTCACGCGCGAGGAAGTCGTCGTCGAGCGCATCCCGGCCGACGGGTTCGACGCGACGGCGCCGCTCGACCCGGGCGAGACGATCATCCCGGTGGTCGAGGAGCGGCTGGTGATCGAGACACGCGCGGTCGTGGTCGCCTACGTGCGCGTGCGCAAGCGGCGCGTGACGGAGCAGCGGGATGTCCGGGCGCCGGTGCGCCGCGAGGTCGTCACCGTCGAGGAGCAGCGGGCGGCGGGGACCGACCATCCCCTCGTTGGCGAATAGGTGGCGTGACGCCCGCGGGTCGGGGCGGCGTGGTTGCCTCGGCGGAGACTTTTCCTGGTATGTAGACGGCAGGGACGGGGCACGTGGTCGCTACGGCCTTCTCCCGCTACCCAGAGAGATCGCCGCGTTGGTGTGTTGGGTCGGGAGAGGAGATCGCCGTGCGGTTGCGTCCCTGCGCTTTGGCTTGATAGAGGGCGGTGTCGGCCCGCGCGAGCACCGCGTCGATGTCGTCATCTCCGGTGGCCTCCGCGACGCCGATACTGGCCGTGACCCTTAGCCGGTGTTCGCCCGCCTCCAGCATCGCCCCGGCGACCGCGGTGCGCAGTCGTTCCGCCGTCGTGAGGGCATCCTCGCGCGTTGTCGCGGGAAGGACGACCAGAAACTCCTCGCCGCCATAGCGTCCAAGCATGTCGCGGGCGCGCAGGTGAGCCGTGGCCGTCGCGACGAACACCCTGAGCGCGGCGTCCCCGGTGGCGTGCCCGTACGTATCGTTAATCGCCTTGAAGTGGTCGAGGTCCACGAGCAGCACCGCCAGGGGAAGGCCGGAGCGCCGGCAGCGCGCCAAGTCGGCGCGCGCCGACTCCTCGATGGCCCGGCGGTTATGGGCCCCAGTGAGGGCGTCGCGGGTCGCCAGCCGTAGCGCGTCCCGGTTCAATCTCTCGTTACACAACAGCAAGAAGCCCAGGGTGAGAACGACGAGGGCCACATAACTGCCCAGGTAGATGGCCTCCTGCCCCATGCTCGGGGAGAGAAAACCCTGTCGCAATCCAGATCCAGCGGCGAGAAGGATATAGGGGATGCGCGCGAGGAGCGCCAGCCCGCACCCAAGGAACCCGCAGCCCATGGCGCGGCGTACGGCCGAGGGACGCTCTGGCCCGCACAGGAGCAGACGACCGCAAGACAGCGTCAGGGGCGCGCCGACGAGCGACACGACCACGACGCGGCCCGCAAGGCTGGGGGCGACGAGGGTGAAGTAGGCGAGCGCCAGGGCCGCCCCGACGACCAGCGCGTACGGGACAACCACCCTGGAGCTATTCTTGTGGGCATCGCCATCGAACTCCCTCAGGGCGTGGAGGTACATGGCGGCCGCGAGCAGCAAGAGCGTGTTGGCGACGGCCATCGACACGACATCGGGGACAATTCCGCGCAGGCTGAGCAGGACCCAGCCCAGGGCCTCGCCGCCGCAGGCCGCGGCCCAGCGCCCAGCGCCCTTGACGCGGCCGGACGACATGCGAGCGGTCGCGATGAGCCCGAGGTTGAGCACGACGGCGCTGACCGCCGTGAGCACGATGATGGTGCGTACGTCGAGGGGCATAGCTGACGGCTACTGGCGACGATGAAGCCGGGCGTGTCGCATGCTGATCCTCCACTGGACCGTCGATGGGGTGTCGTTCTCGTTCTGTCTCCACGCTACTATACTATGCGCTACTTTGTCTGTCGTTGCCATAGCCCGGACAGGTACGCGCGGAACACCACGTCGATGAGCCCTTACGATGCCTCACGAGCAGCCACCGGCACGTGCTCCACGCCAGCGTCTACGCCATCTCTGATCCTGGTCTCGGTCTCGGTCGCGGCTGCAAGGTCGTCGGCGATAACAAGCGGGAGGCGCATATCTCCAAACCGCGCAATCAACTCCAGGTCCCCACCCATGGCTATCAGGTAGCTCTGAAGAGTGGACAGATAGAGGTCGGCCTGATGGATTATAAGGGCAAGCTGCGTGTGTGATATGCCCATCGTGCGACCAAGTTGCTCCTGGGTGAGAGCACTGGCGTGACGGACATCGGCCAGGAGACGGTCATAGGCGCCTTGTTCGGCGTCTGCTTGCCGCTCCATCTCCGTGAGCCGCGCGGCTCGTTCCGGGTTGGCTACGATCTTGGCACGCAACTCCGAGAATGGACGATGCCCTGACATCACAACAATCCTTCCGTTTTCCCCACTGCCCTGTGCTTGGAGTCGGGCTACGGCTTCTCACTACTGGTCCTTGCCTAATAAAATAGTCCGTCGGGTCGCGCTCACTCCCTCATCAGGATCGTCGCTGTCACTCGTCGCCACAAGGTCAGGGCTCTTATCATCCCATTGTGTTGCGATGCTGTTCATGAGGATGCGAAGGCGATGATGCACTGCAGCGACAGCGGGTAGGTCGGCGCCGGCAACATCGTGGCTAAATGCGCTGGGATGAAAAGGGCGTCACGCGGCTGGGGCTCTAGGAGCGATAGTCACGTCGAAACCCAGGGCCTGCAACTGCTGCACGAGGTGATCGCGGTGGGGTACCTGACGGCGCAGCACGGGCTGCTG
>JAABUX010010864.1_pt1 | contig 10115 bp, 4 predicted proteins | sample 5561851 | NCBI WGS metagenome assembly JAABUX01 (sample SAMN10711883, study PRJNA513361) | rock metagenome | isolation source: Antarctica rocks | place: Antarctica: Victoria Land, Richard Nunatak red sandstone | collected 2016-01-03 | reverse complement strand
TCTCACCAGGGGGCGTCCGAGACGGGCTCCGGTGACCATGGCAGCAGCCGCAGCGCCGCGGCCGGTCCCGCCGTGACGAGCAGGATCGCCAGGCAGGCCGCAGCGCGCATCATTTTGCTTCGAATCTTTTCGCAGACTGTTTGGTTCCTTCCGGAATGCGCGCTCGTCTCAGAAATGTCCAGCGGCGTTTCGGGATGTTCCGAAGCTGCAGACGGAAGTCAGACTTGAAGAGGGTTGTAGCGAGACACCTCACCCCGACATTACAGCCAGATGATGTGAGATGGGTACTGTCCTTGCGATAGGCTTCAGCTTTGGTGCGGCGCCCCCACCCATGCGCGTTCAGATGGCTCGTGCTAGCATCTCTCAGCTTGCCCGCGCCTGCACCCAGCGGGCGCCGTGAGGCAGCCTGGTGAGCAACGCGTGACCGGCAGTGACAGGCCTGCGGCGTGGCTCTGCTGCGGCCCCACCAAGCCTGGCTGGAGCGGGCCGCCTCTGCAGGGAGTGCTCAGACCATCCAGGACGCATGCGCTGCCATTCGTCATTCGCCGTAGCCGGCCGTTCCCCAGCCGCCGCCCATGGTCGTCGAGCTGCTGTGCCAACGCCGGCACCACTGGCAACCTGCGGCGACTCTCACAAAGCCAACGGCTGCAGTAGGCACTCGTCAGCTACAACGCTGCATGGTGCAGCTCGCCATGCGGGGCTACTACAGGTGAGGACACGGGTCGCCTCCGTCGCAGCGGCGCTCTCCGGTAGCAGGCATCCGATGGCGCGCAGCACCCAGCTCGCAGCACTCACGCGCTGAGCAAAAGCATGTCACAATGTTGGATCGTTATGAGAATGGAGTGTGCCAGACGCTGTAAGGAGCGCAGGACCTTGCCATGCGGCGCCAGGCGCTCAGCGTGCGGCGGCAGGCTCACTGAAGTGATGGCTGGGGAACCAAGCGACGAATGTGTTTCGTGCTGGCATGACCCCGTTCGCGAGGTAGCGTCTCGACTTGGCCGCCGGCAGCCAGTCAGACTGAGCGTCCGGTTCTGCAGCCCCTTCATAGGCGTCAGTGGCAGGGTGCCATCCGTGCTGCCCGACAGACACCCGGCACCGAGCTGCAAGCCAAGCCAACGAGTGCACGCGTGCTTCCGGCGGCAGCTGCCGTACGCACGCAAGCGGTGCTGGCACTCAGGATTACTTTGGCGGGGTGCGGGGGCGGTCCAGCGGCAGCCACAACGGCACAAGAGGCGGACTGGCCGTCATCAGTGAGGAGACGTATCGCTGGCGGGCTCCCCTAGAGGTGGCTTCGTGCAGTTGCAGGGCACCCTGCGCGGGGTGGGCTCTTTGCTCACCGATGGTGAGTTTGCTGCCGCGAGCAGCTCTGTGGTCTACAATTGAATTCCTCCCCCGCGAAGCTATGCTAAGTTTACTCTTCACGTGGGCCACCATCATCGCAAGCCGGGACAACTTTTCAGTGTCTGCTTACTTCTGCACATCGCTTCCGGCGCTCTACAGCACCAAGCACAAGGTGAGGAAGCCCCCACATATTCTCTGCAGCTTGCTCTGGCGACGTCGCGCCGTCAATGAGCCCCGAAGCTCTGCCACAACATATCACTGTTGTGAGCCGACGCATCGCCCCGCGCGGTTGCTCGCCATGCTCGGTGTATCGACGTCTTTCCGGCTTATTGACGGCGACTAGTGCTCGTCGCCGGCCTCTCGTCACTGAAGCGCTCGGTTGAGTTCGGTTACCGCTCTTCGCAGGCACGTCGTCCCAGCTGGTACCCTCGTCGTGGCAGCACCTTGAAGCCACAGAATATCCCCTATCTTCAGACTCGGCCATCGCTGGGTTGTCATCACTTCCCGGGTGAGCATGGCGCCCCGAATGTCTGCTGATGTTGCACGCAGAGCTGCGCATGGGTCCACCTGATCATGTCATCCTGTTGCGCCAATTCCATGGTCCACACCTTTCGACACCGTGCCATCTGAGAATGCTTCGGCAGCACACAGGCTGCAGCAAATCCACAGCACTTTGCTGGGCGCAGGATCATCACCTGAAGAAGGCGTCAACCACACCGACGCAAACGTCAGTACACCAGTTGCCGCTGGTGCGCTCCTCATCATGGCAGGTCTCATGCTGCAGCTGGCATGCTCGGCGTGTGAGGCAGCATCAAGCGGCTAGCATCACCTTCCTCCTCGTTCGGTCGCAGCACCTCCAGCGTGCTATCAGCCTCACGCTGTATTGTTTGTATGCGACATTTCTGTATCGAGCAAAAGGAAACCTCCTCGGTAGCCCACTATGTCCATGCCTGTAGCCCACCACGTCGACGCCTGTGCGCTGAATCGAGCGGTTGTTCGCACGCGGTCCCGACGTTTGTTGGCTGCGGTGTCGCAGGAAACTACAGCGCCTTTGAGCGTACTGTCCTCATTGTCGGCGCATCGACTTCGCACTAGCATCAGCTAAGGTCAGCACCAATGTTGCACTCTGTAGCATGAATGGCTGCTGCGGCCCTTGCAACCTGGCGCTCAGCTGCAATGCGACCAGCGTGCATTTGCACCTAACATTCCGCGCACATGGTCCCTGCCGGCGGTCATCAGCCCAATATGATTCCTCTTGCACGCGCAGGCTTAGAAGGAAGAAAGCACCCAAACCAGCACCAGACTTCACAGCCCCGCACTTCCTCATCCAAGGTGAGCAGCGACATGGAGCTGTGTCCACCGATCGTTGTGCGGCCTTGTGGCATTGGGTTTCGCACTGCACCCTGAGGCAGTGTTTGTAATGAGAGGACCCGGCTCCATCTGTGCGTATTAATGTATTCAAAGTACGCAGCAACGACGCTGTGGCCCATGGCTGCTGCCTCTCTGTCTGGCTTGCTGACGACGGCGCATTGCTGTGCAGGAGTGCTACAGCTGCGCCGCCTAGCAAAGCCGCTCGTCAGCTGCGGCTGCCGCGGGTTCCATCCAGCTCCCCTCGCACGCCCCCGCTCGTGGGTGCGTTTCAGTAGGCCTTCCGGGATCACCAGAGAGCTAAAAAATGATGGGCGTCTCGGGCTTCAAGGTTTTCTGCCTCGCTGTGTTGGGTCTCGCCCTTGCCAGCGGAGGCGTGCATTCCGCAGCGGATGGGATTGTGGGGAGGCTGAGCACTGACCACAGCCTGCCGATGGACGGCACGTTGCCGGTCCCGACGCACTTGCACAAGGGTAGGCAGTGGGTGCGGGCCAACATGACCGAGGTTGCAGTGAATGAGGATGCCTTCATCTCGGGCACCAAGCAGTCCAAGACGACTGGGTTGCCGTCAATCCAGGGTATCAACACCCCGGTCTGTCTCCCCCAGAAGCAGTGCTGCAACATCCCCGGTGGGCTGCTGAAGGTCCCTGACTCTGCCCTGGGTGAGCTGCCGTTCAAGAACGTCGCGCTCGTGGCCCTGCAGCTGGCCCAGAACGATGGGCAGCAGTTGATTGCCACCTGCTCGGGCACGCTCACCCTGCAGACAGACATTGTCCTGACTGCCGGTCACTGCGTGACCGAGATCACTTCGGACACCACCTACACCCAGGTTCAGGCCGCGGTCGTGTATTTCGGGGTCAGCGGTGGCACCTGCAACAACGGTCCGTGCTACAGCCGGGCCGTGAACGTTGTCAACTTCGCGACTTTTGCCGACTGGGCCAACGAGAACATCGAGATTGCTGACCACGCGCTGCTCCAGTTGGAGACCGCGCAGCCGGGGCCGGTCACGGGTACTCAGGACATCTCGCAGCACTTCAGCCACGAGACCGGAGTTGCTGAGCCCTTCACCTCTGTAGGTTTCCCCGGCGGCGGTGGCTACGGCAATCCGAACCAGATGTACTACACCCCCAACCCTCACCGCAACCAGTGCATGGGCTTGTATGCGCCGGGGTCCGCCGTTTCGGAGACGTTCGCCATCAACCTTGCCATCCATGAGGGCATGAGCGGGGGTCCCGTGGTGAACACGCTGCAGAACATCATTGCCACCAACTCCTTTTCCCTCACCTCTACCTGCTCCTCGGGCCTCTGCTACAATGGGTACACCCCCATCAACAACGAGGCCTACCCCCTGTCGCAGCTGCTTTCGCTGCTGACAGCAACCCCCACCCCCTCCGGCTAAGCGCATGCCAGTGGGCCGCAGCGCAGCACGCAGCAACAGTGTTCTCGCCAGCAGTGGCGACAGACCGACAGCGTCAGCTTGCAGCGAGTCTGGCAGCCATCGAACACTGGCGGAGCAGCGGCATCACCCTCGCCGTCTGTCAGCGCGCGGACGGCTGATAATGTTGCGCGGATGGAGCAGCCGCTCTGGTTATAACAAGCGTGAGCGCCGGCCAGTCTTCTCCCAGCAGCCCTGTCATAGCAGCAACTGAAGCGCTGGGCAGCCGCGATCGCAGTCCTGCCATGTGCGGCAGACGCCGCAATAAACATGTAGTTTGTAGATACCACTGTTGTGGCCCAGGTAGACTTGTGAAAATTGCAACTGCGGCAGCCTTGTGTGCCCAGCCCCGAACCGATTGGAACCTTTCGTGCAACCTCATATCGCAGGGCATTACATCGTCGCAATACCGGCCTGTTGCTGAGCTACAAAAGTACACAATGTTATGCAGTTTTTGTCAAGGTCGTCCGTTCTGCTGGGCAGTTACGCATGTTGGGAACCGTGATTGAACTCGCGATTCATTCTCACTTGGTAGTTATTACAGCAGCTGTACGCTGACATAGGTGAAGTATTATAGGCAAGTAAAGCTGATTGGATTAAACTTCATGTCGGCAATGCTGTTCTGATGAATTGACGTAGCGTTGCAATTGATGTCATGCATCGACGCAAGTCATAGCATGCCAAGGCCTGTGAACTCGGGCACGTGCATGACTCAGGGGTTCAGGTGGTACACTGGCAGCTCTCTGCGGCTACACTCAAGCTGGAACTCCTGCAATTGGGCCTGTCCTCAACAAGACGCTGACGTGACTCATGCGTCTCTAGTTCCACAATTATCTGGAAGCGTGCAGATTAGGGAACGCTGACCGCCTGCCAGGTCGTCGAGACCACATGTGACATGAGCTTGCCGCCTCCACAGCCGCCACACCTGCAGCTTGACAATAGAGCAACCCCCGCTGCATCATAGCACCGCCAGATGCTCCTGCGGCGAGACGCGCGGGGCCTGCCGGCCTTTTTCCCAACAGGGGTATTGCAGTGCGACCTCGCCACAGCTGTTGCACGATGGCCCTTGTGTCGACCAAGCGACGCCGCCTCTACAGACTGGTAGCCGGGGAGGGGCGGGGGCCGTGAGGGGTGGAGGCCGGCATTGAGTCTCTGCTCTCCGGTGCTGATCACTTTCTCGTGGTGCCCTGCTGCTGCCACTTACCCCCTCGCTTGGCCCTCTCTTGCCCGGCCGCCGGCGGTGAATTCACGGCAGCGCATCAGGCACCGGCACATGCCTGCCTCGTCGATGAGAAGTTGTGTGTTACACTTGGGGGACCAGCGCAGCAGCCAGCTGCGTCATGCCGAGCGATCTCTGCTCACAACAACATAGCTGCCATGGGCATCCATGCGTGCCCGTCGTACAGCTGGTCGCTTAGCACTGCCAAGCGTGTTCGCCGAGCATCCATGCAAGCTGTCACAACACGAATGCGTCTTCACATGACATAGTGCTCGGCCGCGGCCTCACCCCAATGCTGTGATGCCTCGCTCCATAATTGTACATGTAGACAGACGGTCTGGACTTAGCACGCGATCGGTTTTATCAGCATTCCCAGTAGATCAAAGTCACTTTCTCTGCACATCACTACAGTCTCCCCACCGACCCATCCATACCCGTCCACAGACCGGTACCCGGCATCTCAGTCAGCATGTCTCGGTGCGACACTGCCTGTCCCTGTGGAGTAGAGTAATGCACATTGCATGGACTGGCACGCACATGTCCCAGCGGGCACACTCCGTCCTCGCCTGTACCTGGCAGCCCACACCGGGAGGATATTGGTCTGTGGCCCACTGACACTGTCTGACACAGTCAGCATGCACTTATGCCTGCATGTGGCCCAAGCCAGGCGGGACGCGCCGGTCTGATGCGCCGAGCGACACTTGACCCTTCGTCACTCATGCAGTCATGGTCCAGCCAGTGCAGTCCTGATTAGGCACACACCACCCTGCAGCTGCAGCCCCACCGTTGGGTACCCCGCCCCTCGTTCCCCTCACCAGATGCCCACGTGTCCCACGCGTCACGCGGCCCGCGCTCTGTGCCCGCAGGTCGCGCTTCGCCCTCGGCCTCCTCTGCTGCCTGGCCTTCACGGCCGTCAGCGCCCAGCCCTGGACGTTCACCCCCGGCAAGTTTCAGCCGGAGCTCACGGAGGCGGCGCAGCGCGTGCAGAGCAACATGACAGGGTTCGTCTTCGACTTCGCGAACGCGACGGTGTGGATTTCGCTGCTTGCCATGATGCATGGTCACACAGCACTGCGCCCCACACGCAGATGGTCGTCATCGTCTTCTCGCACGGTGCAAGACGGCAGGGTTGCGCAGCCCATCACCTGCTGGGCACCTGTACGTCGACGAGCACCACTCCTATCCTTCACAGTAACTCCTGTACAACATCTGCCCCGCTTAAGTGCCAATTTACTTTGCAACCACATTGCTGTGTGAGCTAATCTGGATTACTGGTGCGCGCAGAAAACCGAAGGCGGCACCCCCAACGGGAGCCTCAAGTCCAGCCAGGTCGGCCAGAACCCGTTCCTGTCCACTCTGTCGGGCCGCGGCAACGGCCAGACGCTCGTCACCATGGGTGCGCACCCGGCCTAGTCAGATGCACATGCACTGCAGCAACCCACCTGAACAGCGATGTCGACGCTGTGAAGTGATCAAGCACTCTGCATGCTGCCGGGTCGTTCCCAAGCTGTCCGCAACCAAGTCTCACGGACCCTTTCTTGCTCGGACGCAGGTCCCTGCTCCGGCAACACGCCGCACACGCACCCGCGCGGCTCTGAGATCTCCTTCATCACTCAGGGCGAGGTGAGGACCCTTCATTACCGCACATTAAGGCGCCACCCCAGTTCAACCCGCACCCGGTGTTCTCCAGTCAGGGTCGCTGAGGGCACCACTGTCACGCGTTTGCAGCGAAGGAGCTCCTCGAGGCCTCGCTGTCAGCAGGCTAGACGCCCGACGCACAAGCATCTTGGGTCCTGACACTGTGGCCGCCGTGCGCAGATCGACTTCGGCATCGTCGAGGAGAACGCGGCCGAGAACAAGCTCCACCTGCGGCGCGTGTCGCAGGGCATGACCATCCACGTGCCCCAGGGTGCGTTGCGGCCCCGACCGCATGCTGGAGCATCACTTGCCCCTGTGGCCCCTGACTGCGTGCGCTGTGACCTGGGACTGCATGAGGACGAGCCTTGGCAACGTCATCTGCGCTCAAAGCCGGCGCCAGAACGACCTGTCAGGCCCAGGTGCTGATCTTGCACTGGCTGCCGCGCAGGCATCGTCCACTTCTCGCACAACCCCACCTGCCAGCCAGCCCAGTTCCTCGCCAACTTCGGCGAGAGGGATCCTGGCGCGTGGCGCTTCCACCCTTAATCCTGCTTCACCACACGCAACGCATGCTGCATGCTGGCTGCGGCGCACACTCTGCTGGCATACGCACCGGGAGACCTGCGATCAGCACATGTCGCGGATGCCGTGCAGTGGACTGGGTGCAGGGTGCAGAGCACATTCATATAATGCTTGCTGACAACCTACTGTGGTGCGTTTGGCGCAGGCACGCAGACCATCTGGGCGTCCCTGATGCAGATCCCCACGTCCGTGCTCAATGCGGCGACCGGCATCCCGGAGTCGACCTTCAATGAGTTCAAGAAATACCCGCTGGTCATTGCGCCCGGCACTGGCGGCGAGGCGTGCATGGCCAAGTGCAACATCGACTTCCAGACGGTGAGCCTTGACCCTTCATAACAGGACCGGTGGTCGATCCGTGGAAGTTTGTGCCCTCAGCACTGCTGTGTCAATTGCAAGAGAGGGTACCTCTGGCTCGACAGCTGCACGTTGTGTCATGCACCGCCATCCAGCATCGCTAACGGTAACCCAGTGCGCTGCAGGCGAACGCTTTCACGCCAGCGCCCGGTCCTGGTCCTCGCATTTGATGCAAACCCATGCGGCCGGACTGCTGAGTGAAGCAGCCAGGTGCCGGCTGCGGTTCGCGCCTCTCAGGCTGCCGTTCTGCCAGAACCTGAAGCCTATAAGGGAGTGCTGAGCGGTTTCGAACGTCGCGCTCTTGGGCGCACAGTCTCTGGTCGTCTTCGAACGAAGCGCTTGTGACTTGGACCGTCAGTGCGTTACTTGCTTCGTCAATCAATGATGCTCAGAGCGTGAACTTGTTTTGTGGTATGAGAGGATGGCTGCACCAAGCCTGGCAGTATCGCGACCGCGCTAGCTATGCTTTTCGTCTCATGTTCAGAGGTCTTGAGAACCCTAGCAATTTGTGTAGGGAGTCCAGGACGACTGGTCGACTGTGCTCTGAGCAGCAGACATCTTGCAGGCATTCAGGCGCCAGATAATTGCTACAGCTCTTACTTCGGCTTGCATGCACGCTGTTCGCTTCGCCCCACACTGCAATGGCACCATGATGAAGCACTCATCGACCAGCATCACGACTGATGGCTGGTCCCTGGGCCGTTGAAGTTGAACGAGTTCCCAGTGTTGCGACACTACTGTACATGACCAGCAAGCTGTATCAAAGCAGTGTATAAAGTGAACCATCTTGCCGAGCGTTTGCCGGTGCGAGAGAAGAAACCACACGTGCGGCGCTGCGCGGGGTTTGGTCTGCTCGCTGATCGCTGCAGGCTCAGTGACAGCCCGCGTGCCAGCAGTCCAAGTGCAGCATGACACATGGTGCTCGAAGAGCTGCTGCGCATATCTGCTGCCGCCCCGTGTCCTGCTGCTGGCAGCGGCGTTTAGTCTGCAAAGCCCGCGTTTGGCGGCGCCTCGGTGCTGGCTTGACTGGCAGCTTCTGCGGCATCGAGCTGCCATTGTTCCATCAATCCCGCAGTTGCCGCTCCTACACCTGGACCGCCTTGCACGCCGAGCGCTTTGGGGACAGCGTTGCTCTGGGGATCGCAAACTCTATTGCGAGCTGCTGTCGGAGGGGGCCTTCCCGCATGCCACGCGCGTCCAGTGACCTGCAGCAGCGCAAAAGCCAGTCTATTCAGCCACAAGTGACCCAGATATCATGCATCCCACTCATGCGCGGTCTCATTTCGTCTACATGAGGCAGACGCTGTCAAGACACAGGGACTGCGCCGTACCTGCGTGCTTTCCCCGAGAGCACATGCCTGCGCTTCAAATGACGCATATGGACCTGACCATTGACGCTGGCGCATGCATATAATTAATATATTCATTATCTATTATCTATATGGTTTGTTTACATTTTGAAACAAGTGTATAAACCTGTGCATTCGGGCATTTTGCGGGTCCAATGCATGCCTGGCCAGCTCCGCGGCGTCCGCGTAGCATCCCCACGTCTCGCTCGCGGACGACATGAGCGCCACGGAGGAGGTGCGCCGGTGCGGGCCCGAGTGCCCGTCGGCGCCGTGCTGCACCACGACCCGCTCCCCGCCTGCGACGCCGCGGGGCAGCTATCAGCGTGTGACCGCGGCATTGAGACTTGGCTCCAAGCCGCGGTGAATGCATATAATACTGATTTGGACACCTGCGCTGTTTGTGTCGTCCCTTTGCAATGTGTGCAGACATACCTAGACCTGCCACATATTGGCATCGTGAAAACGCCTGACGTTGTCAGCAGTGCAAGGTATGGGTCGGAGGTTAGGTGACAACGTCGAGGATGGTAGTTGACTGAGTCCAGGTTGCTGTGCCGGGCAGTGAAGCACAGAGGGTGGAGGGCAGCGGCTCGCCAGATGTTTACACCCTAGGCCCAAACCTAGCCCTCACCTGTCAGCAGCCGCGCGGCCTGCAGGTGCCAGTATGTGGCGCCGTCCCGGTCGCAGCCCAGCGCCGCCGTCCGGACCGCTGGCCTCGGCGCCTGCGCCCTGTCTAGCGCGCCGGCAGCGGCCTCGACCTGTGCCGGACGAGACCATGAAGTTCCGGCAGAGCTGACATGGCAGGGCGCGTTGAGGGAGCTGGCAACCTAGG
>JAABUX010010863.1_pt1 | contig 10115 bp, 6 predicted proteins | sample 5561851 | NCBI WGS metagenome assembly JAABUX01 (sample SAMN10711883, study PRJNA513361) | rock metagenome | isolation source: Antarctica rocks | place: Antarctica: Victoria Land, Richard Nunatak red sandstone | collected 2016-01-03 | reverse complement strand
GACTGGCAGGTGCAGCTGTCACCGGGGGCGTCCCAGGCACGGGTGCTGGACGCCGTGCGCGCCACCGGCGCGCAGGCCGCGCTCCCCGTCCGTCTCGCCCAGACGACAGGTCTGACCGCGACGGCCGCCGGAGCCACCCAGACCACCGGCGCCGGCGTGGTGCTCGGGCTCCCGGCGGGCTACGCGAGCACGTTCCCCGGTGAGATCCGCCAGCTCGCCGGCGCCTCGTCCGGTGTGCTGCTGGCCCAGCAGACCGCGGCGAACCTGCACGCCACGACCGGCACGGCCATCACCGTCGCACGCCCCGGGGCCGGTCCGGTCACCCTGCGCGTCGCCGGTGTCGTCGACCTGCCGCAGGCCGACTCCCTGTTCCAGCGGGTCGGCTCGACCGCGCAGCCGACCGCCCCACCGGACAACGTCGTGCTACTGGACCAGGCGAGCTTCGACCGGCTGTGGGGGTCACCGGCCGTCCGGACCGCGGCCGCCGTCACGACACAGGTGCACGTCCGCCGCGGGCAGCCCCTGCCCACCGCGCCGGCAGCGGCCTACACCGAGGTCATCGGCGCCGCCAAGAACCTGGAGGCCCGCCTGAACGGCGCCGTCACCATCGGGGACAACCTGGGCTCGGCGCTCGCCGCGGCCCGGCAGGACGCCGCGTACGCCCAGTTGCTGTTCCTGTTCCTCGGCGTCCCCGGCGCCGTGGTCGCCGCCCTGGTGACGGCCGCCGTCGCCGGTGCCGGCACCGGGCGCCGCCGCCGCGAGCAGGGCCTGCTGCGCACCCGTGGCCTGTCCGCCCGGCAGGTGATCGGGCTGACGGTGGTCGAGTCGGCGGTCGTCGGCATCGCCGGGACGGCGGTGGGGCTGCTCGCGGCCCAGCTGTGGGCGCGACAGGCCGCGGGCGGCGGTGGCATCGGGGGCGCCGCGGGCGGCGGTGGCATCGGCGGCGCCGCGGGCAGCGGTGGCATCGGCGGCGCCGCGGGCAGCGGGCAGTCGGTTCCGCTGGGCTGGGCCGCGCTGGCGGCGGCAGCCGGCCTGCTCGTGTCCGGGCTCACCGTCGCACTCCCCGCGGCCCGGGACCTGCGGGTGCGGACGGTGCTGGACCTGCGCGCCCACGTCCGACCCGACCGCAGCCCCCGGTGGATGCGGTGGGGACTGGACTTCGCACTGCTCACGGCCGCACTGCTGGTGTTCCGAGCCACGGCGAGCAACGGCTACTCCCTGGTCCTCGCGCCCGAGGGCGTGCCCGCCATCTCCGTGGACTACTGGGGGTTCCTGGCGCCGACGTTCCTCTGGCTCGGTGGCCTGCTGCTGATCTGGCGGGTCGGCATCCTCGTCCTGCGCCGCGGACGGGCAGCCCTCACCGCCGCGAGCCGGCCGCTGAGCGGTCGGTTGGCCGTGAGTACCGGCGCGGGGCTGTCCCGCAACCGCCGGCCACTGGTCCGCTCGATCGTCCTGCTCGCCGCGGCCGTGTCCTTCGCCGCCTCGACCGCGGTGTTCAACGCGACCTACCAACAGCAGGCCGAGGCCGACGCCCAGCTGACGAACGGCGCCGACGTCGCGGTCACCGTCTCCCCCGGCACGGTGGTCCATCCGGCGGCGGCGGCCGGGCTGACCGGCACACCAGGCGTCCGGCGCGTGGAGCCCCTGCAGCACCGTCTCGCCTACGTGGGCAACGACCTGCAGGACCTCTACGGCATCCGACCGGACACCATCGGCTCGGCGACGACCCTGCAGAACACCTACTTCCAGGGCGCCACCGCCCGCGAGGTGCTGGCCACCCTCGCCCGGACCCCGGACGGGGTGCTGGTGAGCGCCGAGACGGTCAAGGACTACCAGCTGCACCTCGGTGACACGGTCAACCTGCGCCTGCAGGACGGCCCCACCGGCAGCCGACGGGCCGTCCCGTTCCGCTACGTGGGCGTCGTCAACGAGTTCCCGACCGCGCCGCGGGACAGCTTCTTCGTGACCAACGCGGCCTACGTCACCCGGATGAGCGGCTCGGACGCGGTGGGGACCTTCCTGGTGGACACCGGGGGCAGGAACCAACCGGCGGTGGCCGCCGCCCTGCAGGCCCGCCTGGGGACCACCGCCGCCGTGACCGACCTGACCCAGGTGCGGGGCACCATCGGGTCCAGCCTGACGGCGGTCGACCTGCGGTCGCTGACCCGGATCGAACTGGCGTTCGCGGTCCTGCTGGCCGCGGCAGCCGGTGGGCTGGTGCTCGCACTCGAGCTCGCCGAACGGCGCCGCAGCCAGGCCATCGCCCGCGTGCTCGGCGCCACCCGCCGTCAACTGCGCGGATCACTGCTGGTCGAGGCGCTGGTCGTCGGGATCGGCGGGCTGGGCACCGGAGCGCTGCTCTCCTGGGCACTGTCGGCAATGATCGTCAAGGTGCTCACCGGCGTCTTCGACCCCCCACCGGACAGCCTCGCGGTCCCCGCCGGCTATCTCGGTGCCACGGCGGCCGCGGTCGCCCTCGTGCTCGCCGGCGCGGCGGTGCTGGCGTCGCGCACATCCGGGCGGCCGCCGGTCGAGGAGCTGCGCGAGCTGTGAGCACGCCGTCGGCGGCCCAGGACGCGCCGGTCGTGCTGGTCGTGGAGGACGACACGGTCCTCGGGTCCCACCTGCGCAGCGCCCTGCAGGCCCACGGCTACGCCGCACGGTGGGCATCGACGGCCGCCGAGGCGCTCGCGGCGGCCGCGACGGAGGTTCCGGCTCTGGTCCTGCTCGACCTCGGGCTGCCCGACGCCGACGGCGTCGACCTCGCCCGTGACCTCCGCCTGGCGCACCCGGATGCGGTGATCGTCGTGTTGACCGCCCGGACGGCGGAGCTGGACGTCATCGCGGGACTGGATGCCGGCGCGGACGACTACCTGACCAAGCCGTTCCGGCTCAACGAGGTGCTCGCCCGGGTCCGCGCGCACCTGCGGCGCCGACCGGCGGCGAACGTTGCACCGCACCGGCCCACCGGCTCGCTGGCGGTGGACCCGACCGCTCGCCGGGTCACGTTCGCCGGCACCGAGATCCGGCTGCGGCCCAAGGAGCACGAGGTGCTCGCCCTGCTCGCCGCCCGGGTGGGGGAGGCCGTGAGCCGCGCCGACCTGATGGCGGGCGTGTGGGACGAGAACTGGTTCGGCTCGACGAAGACCCTCGACGTGACCGTTGCGTCATTGCGTCAGCACCTGGTCGAGGCGGGCGTGACGGGGCCGGACGCCCCGATCCTGGTGACGTTGCGCGGATTCGGTTACCGCCTGGACCCGCCCTTCCCCGACGTCGACGTCCGGTAGAACTCGGGGGGTGACCTCCGCAGCAGCACACCCGTCCCCGTTCGGCGCCTGGCCGTCCCCCATCTCCGCCGCGATGGTCGCCCAGGCCGGCCCCGCACCGGCGTGGCCCACCCTGGTCGGCGGCGAGCTGTGGTGGTCCCAGGTCCGGCCGGCCGAGGGCGGCCGCACGACAGTCCTCCGACAGGCGGCGAGCGGTGCCGGCACCCCCGGTCGGCCGGCGGCGGTCGAGGTGCTGCCCGCGCCGTGGAGCGCGTCGAACCGGGTCCACGAGTACGGCGGACGCAGCTTCCTGCCGGTCTCGACCCCGGCCGGGACGGCCCTGGTGTTCGCCGAGCGCACCGACCAGCGGCTGTACCGGCTGGACCCGGGCGCGGCAGCACCCGTCCCGCTGACCCCCGAGCCGCCGGTGCCGGCCGGCCTGCGGTACGCCGACCCGGTGCTGTCCGCGGACGGCTCGGGGGTGCTGTGCGTCCGGGAGGCGCACGTCGGCGGCGCGGTCCGGCGCCACCTCGTCGCGGTGCCGCTGGACGGCAGCCTCGGCGTCCGGGATCTCGTCGGCGGCAGCCGGGATCTCGGCGGCGGCGAGCCCGCCGGCGGCAGCGACTTCCTCGCCTTTCCGACGCCGTCACCGGACGGGCGTCGGCTGGCCTGGATCGCCTGGGACCACCCGCGGATGCCGTGGGACGGGACGGTGCTGCGGGTCGCCGACGTCGCGGCCGACGGGACGGTCGGCGCGCCGCGCGACGTCCTCGGTGGCCCGGCGGAGTCGGTGTTGCAGCCGGAATGGGCCGGTCCGGAGGCGCTGTACGCGGTGACCGACGCGTCCGGTTGGTGGAACCTGGTCCGGGTCGACCTGGGCAGCGACGACGGGGGCGACGGCGGACGGGTGAGTCCGCTGTGTCCGCGGGAGGAGGAGTTCGCCGGCCCCCTCTGGCAGCTGGGGATGCGCTGGTACACGGTGCTGGATGACGGTCGGATCGCTTGCCGGGTCGGGACGGACACCACCCGGCTCGCCGTGGTGCACCCGGACGACGGATCGCTGACGGACGTACCGACCGGGCTGACGGCCTGGGGATCGGCGCTGACCGGCGACGGGAGCCGCGTCGCAGCCGTCGCCGGGTCCCCGAGCCAGGACCCGGCGGTCGTGGTGGTGGACCCGGCGACCGGGGACCTGACTCGCGGCGGGGCCCACGACGGCCCGGTGGTCGACCCCGGCTACCTGCCCGAGCCCTACCCGGTGACGGTGCCGTCGATCGGCGGCCGGGTCGTGCACGCGAACGTCTACCCGCCGCGCAACCCCGACGCGACGGGGTTCGCCGACGAACGACCGCCGTACGTCGCGTTCGTGCACGGCGGCCCGACGTCCCAGTCCCCGACGGTCCGCAGTCTGGCGGTCGCCTTCTGGACCAGCCGCGGGATCGGTGTCGTCGACGTCAACTACGGCGGGTCGACCGGTTACGGCCGGGCGTACCGGGACCTGCTGCGTGAGCAGTGGGGCATCGTCGACGTCGAGGACACGGTGGCCGCCGTGCAGGCGCTCGCCGACGACGGTCTGGCCGACGGTGCACGGTTGGCGATCAGGGGTGGCAGCGCGGGCGGGTGGACAGTGCTCTCCGCGTTGACCCGGACCGGTACCTTCGCCGCCGGTACCTCCTACTACGGGGTCGCCGAGCTGGAACGGTTCGCCGCCGACACGCACGACTTCGAATCCCGGTACCTGGACGGACTGATCGGCTCGTTGCCGGAGCACCGCTCGCGCTATGTCGAGCGAGCACCGCTCACCAACGTGGGCGGGCTGTCCTGCCCGGTGCTGCTGCTGCAGGGCGCCGATGACAAGGTGGTGCCGCCGTCGCAGGCAGAGATGTTCCGCGACGCCCTGGTCACCGCCGGGATCCCGCACGCGTACCTGCTGTTCGAGGGTGAGGAGCACGGCTTCCGTCGCGAGGACACGAACATCGCGGCGCTGGAGGCCGAGCTGTCGTTCTATGGGCAGGTGTTCGGCTTCGAGCCGCCAGGCGTCCCTGTCCTGCCGCTGGTCCGCCCCGCCGGCTGACGGCTGCGCGCTGGCGGTGTTCACGTCCGCGGTGCGCTACTGGACGGCCTCGCCTAGTCGTGGGGCCCCCGCCCTGTGGGCGTCGGCGACGCGCCGAGTGGAGAGTTCGTCCCGCTCACCGGGTGAAACCCTCCACTCGACCGTCGCCCCACGAGGATGGGGAGGTGACGACCTGGTGCGCCAGTGGGTTCCTGACCCCGACATCGGCACTTCCCGGACATCCTGCTGTGGCAGGAACTGGTCGCCGACGTCGCTCTCGGCCTGCGCCGAAACGCGCCCGACGACTCGCCGACCTCTTACTCGCTGAACCGTGAACCGCCAACCGGACCGGGCGTGGTTGACCGCGGTCGCCACCTCGTTGACCGGCGTCGACGGTGTCGTCGGGGTACTGCTCGGGGGCAGCCGTGCACGCGGTGACCACAGCCCGGACTCCGATGTCGACCTCGGCGTCTACTACCGCCCGCCGTTGGACGTCGAGGCCCTGACCGAGCTCGCCCGCCAGATCGCCTCCGCCCGTGAGTCGGGCGGGCTGGTCACCGTCACCCGCCCCGGCGACTGGGGCCCCTGGGTGGACGGCGGAGCATGGCTGTCGATCGACGGCGTCCCGGTCGACTGGATCTACCGGGACCTGGACCGGGTCCATGCCGCCTGGACCGACGCGTGCGCCGGCCGGTACCGCTTCCACGTCCAGGCCGGCCACCCGCTCGGCGTACCCGACTTCGCCTACGCCGGGGAGGTCGGCCTCGGGACCGTGCTCGCAGACCCGACCGGTGAGCTCACGGGTCTGCACGCACGGACGCAGGACTATCCGCCGGCACTGGCCGAGGCCCTGGTCGACGGGTTGTGGGAGGCCCGCTTCCTGGTCGCCGGTGCTCGTAAGGCCGCCGCCCGGACGGACACCGCCTGGATCGCCGGGTGTCTGTTCCGCGCCGTCGGGGGTCTGCGTGCATGCCCTGCACGGCCACGCCGGCCGGTGGCTGGTCAACGAGAAGGGCGCGGTCCGGTCCGCCGGCGCACTTCCCGGGTCGCCGGCGGACTTCGCCCGGCGCGCGCACGCGCTCCTCGGAGACGTTGGAACAACTCCGGAAGAACTGGCAGCGTCCCTGGACGCCGCCGACGAACTCATCACCGATACGGCTCGCCTCTGCGCCGCCGGATGAGGCCCCAGGGACGCCGGTGAGGCTGGGCCAGACGGGGACGGGACGAGGCCAGGCTGAACAGCGCCGGGCCGCGGACCCGGAGAACAGGCCCGCGGCTCGTCGACACGCGAGAGGGAAGCCGGCAGACCCGGCGCAGGGTCAGCCCTTCAGGCCGGTCCCAGCAATTCCCTGCACGATCCGCTTCTGGAAGATCAGGAAGAGGATCACCAGCGGAATCGCACCCAGGATCGAGGAGGCCTGGATGTCGGACACTCGCTGGCCGTAGGACCCCTGAACGGTGGCCAGTCCGACCGGGATCGTCATCAGCTTCGGGTTGGACAGCACGAACAGCGGCAGGATCAGGTTGTTCCAGACGCCGACGAACGTGACGATCGACATCGCCCCGATGACCGGCCTGGACAGCGGCATGATGATCGAACGGTAGATCGTCCAGAAGCTCGCTCCGTCGATCCGCGCCGACTCCTCGAGCTCCTTCGGCAGGCCGTCGAAGAACTGCTTGAAGACGAACAGCGCGATCACCGCGGGCACCTGCGGGAAGATGACGGCCCAGTAGGTGTTGAGCAGCCCGACGACGTTGAGCTCCTGGAAGATCGGGACGATGAGGACCTGGGGCGGGATCATGATCCCGGCGACCATCAGCAGGAACACCGCCTGCCGTCCGCGGAACCTCAGCCGCGAGAGCGGATAGGCCGCCATCGACGCGAACAGCACCGTGAGGACCACCGTGACCAGCGACGTGATGGCGCTGGCCAGGTACCAGTTCCACAGGTCACCGGTGCCGAGCAATGTCCGGTAGGAACCGAAGGTTAGGTTCCAGTCCCGAAGGATCGGACCCGCACCGATGGCCGAGGTGGCGTTCGACGTCAGCGACGTCTTGATCGCCCACAGGCTCGGCAGCAACCAGAGCACGGCGAAGGCGATAAGGAGGATCCACGAAACGATGGTGAAGGTCCGCCCCGAGTGCTCGGAATTCGTGGCGACCCGCGATGCGGGCGCCGCGGCGGACACCCCGTTGCCGGACTTGCGCCGCACCTGCTCTAGAGCGGTCGCCATGTCAGCCCCTTCTCTCGGCGGAGCGCTCGATGACCTGGCGCACGAGGGCGACCAGCACGATGAAGACGAAGAAGATGACGGACGCCGCGGAGGCGGCGCCGACCCGGTAGTCCGTGAACGACGTATTGGCGATCAAGCCGAGGGTGACCTGCGTCGAGATGCCCGGGCCGCCACCGGTCATCAGGTACACCTGATCGAAGATCTTCAGGCTCGCGATGATCTGCAGCAGCAGGACGAGAGCGGTGGTCCGGTTCAGCAGCGGGACCGTGATCCTCCGGATTTGTTGCCAGGGCGTCGCCCCGTCCACCGAGGCGGCCTCGTACAGCTCGCGGGGGATGTCCTGAAGCCCGGCCAGGTAGAGGATGAAGTTGAACCCGATCGTCCACCACACCGTAGTGATCGCGATCCCGAGCATCGCCAGGTTCGGGGTACCCAGGACGGGCGCCGGCACCGCGTCCCCTAGCGCGGTCTGCAGGGAGTTCCAGAGTCCCGTCGCAGGAGTGTAGATAAACGTCCAGATCAGCGCGATGGCGGCCGACGGGAGGATGAATGGCACGAAGAACGCCAGCCGGAAGAACCACTGGGCGCGGTTGACCCTGTTCGCCAGGATCGCGAAGACGAAGGCCAGGATGACCAGCGGCGGGACCGTATAGAGCGTGAACTGGATCGTGTGCCAGAACGACGACCAGAACTCCGGCTTGGTGAGCATCTCCCGGTAGTTCGCAACCCCCGCGAACGCCCCGAACCCCTTGTGCAGGATGGTGGTGTCGAAGAAGCTCGTGATGACCATGTAGATGACCGGCCACACGAGGAACAGGACGTAGAAGATCCCGAACGGCGCGATGAACAGCCAAGCGGGCCTGTTCTCGCCCGGCATGCGCCGAGGGCTGCGGCCGGAGACGGTTGCCGCGCGGGGCGGCGCAAGGGTCTGGGCGGTCACGACCGGTTCTCCTGTCGGTTCGCGGGGCGGAAGGGTGCGACGAGCGCCACGACTCGCCGAGCCGGCTGGACGTTGGCGGTCACAACGGGCTCTTCGTGTCGGCGTAGATGAGCAGCTGCGAGCGGGCCGACGCCAGAGCGGCCGCTGGCGTTGCGATGCCCTGCTGCACGAGCCCGATCTGCGCACCCACGACGTTCTCGAAGTTCGAGCCGGAACCGCCGTACCAGGCGGTGGCGTCGTACACCGCGTCGTCTGCCGCCGACGCGTAGTCCGACTGGGGTTCCAGCCGCTGGTAGGCCGTGCTGTTCAGCGTCGGCAGGTAGGCCGGGATGTGACCGCCCTTGGCCCAGGTCAGGCTCTGGTCGAGCATCGACTTGATGAAGCCCATCGCCAGCTTGGTCTGCGCGGGTGTCCGCGTCTGCGTCGGGAGCACGAACGTGTGCGAGTCCGCCATTGAGGCCGGCTTGTCGAACAGGGTGGGGACCGGAACCATCCCGAAGCTCAACCCTTTGACCGCCTGGGCTGTGGTGATCTCCCACTCGCCCTCAAGGTAGAACGCCGACTTCCCGGTGAACATGAGGGTCTCGGCGCCGGCATAGTCGGTGTTCACGGGCATCAGCCCGTCTTTGGTCAGCTTTTGGATGTAGGCCAGGGTCTTGAGCGTCAGGTCCCGGTTGTAGGTCAGGTTCTGACCCTGGTCCGCCAGCCACGGGGTCGCCCCGGTCTGCTGTTGATAGAGGGTCTGGAACCATCGCCAGCTCGTCGACGGGTCGCCGATGGTCGCGACAGAGGCGCCGTACTGCCCGGTCACCTTCTTTGCGGCGGTCAGTGCCGCCTCCCACTGCTGGGTGCCCTTGATCGACTTCAGTTTCCCGGCCGAGTCGAGCAGTCCGGCCTTCTGGCAGATCGTCTTGTTGTAGTAGAGGACGAACGGGTGGGTGTCCAGCGGGATGGCGTAGTTCTTGCCGTTGACCTTCTGGTTGGCCCACGCCTTCTGGTTGAAATCGGAGGCCTTCAGGTCGACGAGCCCGAGCATCTCATCCGTGATCGGCGACAGCAGTCCGGCCAACGCCAGGTTGCGCTCCCGGGTCAGGTGCGAGATCGCGACGTCCGGCGGCGCGCCACCCAGGGTGGCCAGCGACACCTTGGTGTAGTAAGGGTTTCCCCACGCGAAGGTGGATGCCTGCAGGGAGGACGGCCCCCCGTGCTGGGCCGCGTACTGGTCGAGCATCACCTGCAGCCGGGCCCCGTCACCGCCCCCGAACAGGTTCCAGAAGGTGAGCGTGCCCGGATCGAGCCGGGAACCGGCGAGCCCCGCGGACACCGGCGTCCCACATCCGGACATCGCCCCCGCGAGGCCGACCCCAGCGGCGGCCCCGAGGCCGCCGCGTAAGAGAGAACGCCGGGACAGACCGCCCGGGGTCGAGCTGGAACGAGACGTCACGTGTCGTCCTCCACTGCCGTCGTTGGCCTGGTTCGGAGCGGGGCCGGCGTGGGCCGTACCCGCCTGCATGGTGCCTGCACGACGGACTCGCGTCAAGCATGTGAGCGTGCACATCACTGTGGCCCGCCGCCGTGCAGCGTTGCACTGTAGGTCACGATCGAATCGCGCCGCGGCCCGC